>Ga0268262_10004289_pt1 | contig 14820 bp, 13 predicted proteins | sample TergutNc150P3_FD_190354 | JGI IMG/M metagenome (GOLD analysis project Ga0268262, IMG submission 190354) | Nasutitermes corniger P3 segment gut microbial community from laboratory colony in Florida, USA - Nc150 P3 (SPAdes) (version 2) | ecosystem: Host-associated > Arthropoda: Insects >... | reverse complement strand
TGCAGAACTGCGGTTTCTTTAATGACACAACGCCGATAGACACAGTTTTCAACCGTCAGCCCAATGGAATAGCGCCTAATATAGATTTTTCGCGGTTTTGATCGAGCTTCTCGCAAAACCCCGCTGCACGTCTGCTCACGGCCTTCCGCTGTCTCTGGCTGGACTTCGCAACTTGTTTGCTGGCAATATTTTTCGCCAGAGCCTGCTCTGGTTGGGCGCAGCCTAGGCACTCCGTGCCCCCCTTGGCATTTTTGTGTTGATATTTGGATTACACTACCTGAAACAGTATGGACAACTCCGAGTTGAATTGCTATATGACACACTTTACAATACTCAAGCAATCAACAGCCAATAACCTCTGTGTACCAGCTCCGCGCCCTATCAGGCGTGATTTTCCCATGAATCAAAGCCCTGCCGTCTCTGAATAGCGTTACCTGCAATCCGCCATCATTGCCGCTTAAAGCCAGCGGTGTATATTTCCAAGTCGTTCCGGTGCGCGCTTCAAGTCTGGGTACTAGAGTTTGCAGATCCAAACTCCCGGGGGGATTCACGCGAATCTGGACGCCATCGAAACCGCACAGCGACGCGGCCTTGATCGTCCATCTGTCATCAAGAAATTCTGTCACTTGATTTGTACAGAACCTGCAACGGACTGAGGGCGGGGAGATAAATTGGCGCTCGTTTTTCCACAAATCGAAACGTGTCAATACTGGAGCGGGAGATTCCCCGACAAGTATCTTTATGGCCTCTGATGCAGACCAGCTTGCGGCCACACCAACAGTTGGCCCCAGAACTCCTGTACTGTCGCAAGTATCAACGTCCCCGGCTTCGGGCGGTTCTTCCATCAGGCAACGCAAACAAGGAGTTTGCGGCGGAATTATAGGCCAAACCATAGCCTCGCCACCAATCGCACCGCAGTAAATCCAAGGTATTTGTTTCAACAAAGAGACATCGTTAATCAAATATCTTGCTTCAAAGTTATCAGTCCCATCCATTATCAAATCAAAACCGGACAGTGTGTCTGCCGCGTTGCCGCTGGTGAGGTCTGTAACCAGAGATTTAATATCAACCCGCGAATTGGCTTTATTCAGTGCTTCTTTTGCCGCTAATGCTTTTGGGATTCCAATATCTGATTCGCTATAGAGAATTTGGCGCTGAAGATTGGAGATTTCCACCAGATCGCGATCTATCAGAGTCAAATGACCAACGCCAGCGCGGGTCAACCAGGAGGCTATCACACTGCCCGTAGCGCCCAGACCCACTATGGCGACACTTGCTCCGCGCAGTTTGGCATCGCCATCCGCGCCCAAAAAAATGCGCTGTTTAGAGTAACGGTCAGCCATGACAAACTAGTGTACAAACATTGCGGAGGAGCGCCAGCCCCTCCGCAATAATTAGTTGAAAGCAGGAAACTGCCTTATGCCTTTGGGGCAGAACCCTGCTGTTGAGCCATATGCTGTTGGTACTCAGCCTGGAGGCGCTCGCCGTTGGAAATAGCAAACTTATATACATATTCAAAGCGATCGGCGCCTTTGGTCAGGCCAACGATAACTTCATAGACACCTTCCGACTGAACTTCAAATGGACTGGCAATGACATTGAAAGTACCTTCTTTGGCTCCTTCGGGTATCTGAACATCGCTGTCACGAATAATATCGCGCCGCTCGCCCGCAGGAGAAACAACCGAGAAATTGAATTTGAATTGACCATCCATGCGGCTGAAACGAGTATAAAAGCATACTTTCGGCAGTATGTATGGAACCTGAGGAACAACGATATGATGATCGTAGATACCCATAAGGCTTGTTTTTCCGCCCATCTCTTGGCGGATGTCGTCGCAAAGCAGAGTGAACTCATGCTTAGGGGCTTTGATTTGGACTTCTTGCATATTTTCTCCGTATAGTGTTCAACACCATCAAAGAGAGAAGTTTAACACAAAATTCAACATCTTTCCAATTATGATTTTCTATATGAAGATATTTATTGAGGAATTACATGTTATTTCGATTTTTCTGCACACTGCTCTCAATTTTATTTTTCTGCCCCATAAACGCTCAAGGCGCTAGAGAACAAAAATTACAAATACTAGCTACAGCAAATACTCATGTAGCGATTCTTCCCATGGATCCTTTTTCGCTGGTGCCAACAAACAGAGGATGGGCAAAGTTAACCAGTGCCATCAACGCGGAAAAAAGAAAAAATACAGCAACCATTCTAATTGATTGCGGCGATACGCTTCAAGGCACACCATTGGCCTATGTGCAAAACAAATTACGTCAGGATTCACCCAACCCCACAATAGGCATTATGAATAATCTGGGATACTTGGCCATGGTGCCTGGGAGCCACGACTATGACTTCGGTCTCACAGCATTGAAAACAGCCGAAAAACAAGCAAAGTTTTCTTTCATTGCGGCCAATGTAGTGGATTCAACGGGGAGACCAATATTTACGCCATTCGTAAAAACCACAATAGATGGTATTACTGTCGCTTTTATTGGTTTATTTGTGCCTGTGGCTCCAAATTTTTTGATCCTCCAGAATAATTCTCCCATCGTGTTCAGAGACATCTCGGAAACAGCCAGGGAATGGGTACCCAAACTGAGAAACAGTGAAAAGGCCGACCTCGTGATAGCCGTGATTCACACAGGCTCCGAAGGCCCCAGAATAGTTCCGAATGATGAAAACACCGCCATCTCGTTAGCCGAAAAAGTCGCTGGCATTGACGCTATAATCGCATGTCAATCTCACCAGGAGCTATCAACTCGGCACAATGGCACCCCAATTGTTCAGCCCTCTCCATACGGCCAATCCATTGCATCCATTACATTTACCATTCAGCGTCAAGGTAGGCAGCTTACAACGCAAACTGTTCTGCCTGCGATCATTCCACTAAATCCGGCATCCCCCCTCGATCCGCAAACGCTTCAAGTAACCGAATCCCTGCGCCTTGAAACAGAGCGATATCTGAACACCTTTGCGACTCAGCTCAATACCAACCTAGACGGACGTTGGTCAACCGTGGAGCCTACACCGCTGATTCAGTTGCTTCACGATGTCCAAAGAAAGGCAACTGGCGCGCAGTTGAGCGCAACGTCCAGTCCTGGAGTACATATTTTTATACCAAAAGGGCCTACGTCAGTGCGTCAGTTTTACGCATTGGCACCCCACGAAAACCGCATAGCCCGCATACGCATAACGGGCGCTCAGTTGAGGGCCTATCTGGAACACGCGGCAAATTATTTTAATTTCAGTCATTTGCCAGAACTAATCAACCGTACCGTTCCTTTGGCGGATTACGACATGATCAGTGGATGCAGTTACGCGCTGGATATCAGCCGTCCCTTAGGTAAACGCGTTTTTAATCTGAGATTTGAAAACCGGCCTGTACAAGACGATCAAATTTTTACAATGGCAATATCCACCTACCGCCTGGCGGGAGGCGGTGGTTACATGGAAGCAATCGCATTTAAAGGCAAATCCGAAATGACCAGCCGGGACACATTGCGAAACATGTTGCTTGAACATGTTCTGGCAACGCCCTCCTTAAATATTTCCCAAACCAACAACTGGCGTACAATACCATTTCTGGATAGAGAAAGAGTCGTCGCGGCGCAAAGATAAACTCTTTAAAACTCTCATGCACATACTCGCCATTTCACCAGGGAGGGATGTTGAAGCCTCTAAATGGGCGGATGTAGTCAAGTCCGGCATTGACGCATTGATGATCCGCGAAAAACATCTGAGTGTCAGATCGCTTCTGGACTTGGGCAGACGAATTAAAGAGATTGCCCCAAACCTACCCATCTGGATCAATGGTCGCCTGGACGTTGCACTCGCGCTTGGCCTTGGGTTTCATGGCGGTGAAGATTATCCGCAAGTACCGGCATCCATTTGCGAAATTTCAAGACCGCTCCACAGCATCGCGCAGCTCAGAGAACGTCGCGCATCAGACCAGTTGCTGATTTCACCCGTTTTTGAAGTCCCGGGCAAAGGCGAAGCAATTGGAATCCAGGGACTGCACAAAATTCTGGATGCCATTCCGCCCTGGCGGGGTAAACTATTGGCTCTGGGCGGAATCAACACTGAAAATGCCGCTGCTTTGCGGCATCATCGTTTAGATGGCATTGCCATGATACGAGGCATTTGGGATTCAACTCATCCAAGCGGTATAGTTGATAAACTGCGCGACGCCTGGGGGGGAAATAAATGCTGAAACTCGCTGTTATAGGCACACAGACCCTCTTGGGACGTGAACTTGTTGAAGTATTGGAAACTCGTGAATGTTCAGTATTACCTTTAGCGGTTGGACCAACCACAAAACAGGACGAAGAAGGCGATTTGGTAGTATTCGCCCCAGAGCCGTATCTTTTGGAAAACCTGGACATGGTAATATTGGCGGATACACCTCAAGACCCGGAAATACTAAACAACTTCAAAGGCCGCATTCTGGATTTACGGGGTGAGAATACCGCCGTTGGCGACCTCATCCCTTTAACTGGCGCGTGGCCCAAAGGAACAAAAAGAATAAAAAACCGTCCTGCATTAGAGCAAGTTCTGGCCTTTGTACCCAACCTTGTAGATGGAATTACCGATCTCAGCGGCGTTCACTTGTGTTCCATTGCCTGCTTGGGAGAACGCGGCATATTGGGTTTAGCGGCCCAGAGCCGAGCCATTTTAGAGGGCGTGGAACCGGACGACACCACGCTGGGTTACAGAGCCGCTTTTGAAGCCATTCCGCAAATGCCACGCGGCAGCCTTACAGAAGTTCGCTTACCTACCTTTCACGGCGACATTCTTATTCTCAACCTTAAAGGAGATTTAAAAGCCAAAGATGCGCCGAATAACGCCAAGTGGACAGATACGCCCCCAACCAGCCGTGAAGTTGCGGTGACAAATTTACTGTTAGCCCACTACGCCACAGGAACCACAGGCCAGAGCGCTACTTTGACACTGGGTTTTGACCCCATTTTATGGGGAATACTGCAACCAGTTTTGCGCTTGCTGGAACTGTAGAAAATGAACTCCAAACTCGACCAGCCCCATGACCGTGGTAGTTTTTTAAAATCACTGGGTACCTTATTTGCGGGTTTTGCGGCTGAACAACTTGAATCAGCCCTGGAGAGCTTTGGCCCCAAACTATTGCGTCCCCCCGGCGCGTTAAACGAATTGGCATTTCTGACAGCATGTACCCGCTGCGACGATTGCATAAAAGCATGTCCGCAGAGTTCACTGGTACGCGCTCCTGCGACCACCGGCCTTGCAATGGGCACTCCGCAACTCATTCCCAGAGCTATGCCTTGCTTTTTGTGCGAAGCGTTGCCATGTATAAAGGCTTGTAATGAAAAAGCACTGGAGTGGCCCAAACTAAAAACAGAAACTGGCGCGGTAATTGAAGGCCCTGAAGCTGTGCGCATAGGCGTGGCGCATGTAAAAACATCGCGCTGTCTTACCTTTGAAACCCCTACCCGCCCGGCGGAACGCTGCCGTGCCTGCATAGACCGCTGCCCATATCCCGGAAAAGCCATCGCGCTCCGCATTTACGGCCAAAGTCGTATCCCACACCCAGAGGTAATAGAAGAAGGATGCACAGGCTGCGGACTATGTGAATTCGGCTGCCCTGCCCCGCAACCGGGAATCATAGTCAGGAACAGAATATAGATGGTCTAATCACGCACCCAGTGACAGGTGTACCCATCCGGATTCTTTTGAAGATAGTCCTGATGGTATTCTTCCGCGTCCCACCACGGGCCGGCGTCAATTATTTTAGTAACCAGCGGTTTTGGCCAAAAGCCGGAAGCGTTTACTTCCGCCATTATTTTTTCCGCCGTTTGCCGCTGATCTTCATCATGTACAAAAATGACGCTTCTGTATTGCGTACCGCGATCTCCGCCCTGGCTGTTAAGCGTAGTCGGGTCGTGCATCTTGAAAAAGAAGCGCAGAATCGCCTCAAATGTTGTAACGGATGTGTCAAAAGTTATTCGGATAGCCTCAGCGTGGCCGGTTTTACCTGTTTTCACTTGTTTATAAGTCGGGTTGGGAGTATTTCCACCCGTATAGCCAACCACCACATCCAGTACACCCGGTTGCTGCCGGAAAAGCTCTTCCATACCCCAAAAACATCCCCCCGCCAGAGTTGCAGTAGGCATAATCGTCCCCAATGAGACATTAGGTATTGGTTTTTTCGCAGAGTCAAGTACTTTCCCTGAAATGCGTCCGGTCGTCTGCGCGGCAAGAGAAATTGACAGAATAGCCGCCATAGCGCAATAAATAAGGTTTCTCATACAGAAGCTCCAGAATATCCACGAAAAAAACACGGTTATACCAACTTCACTTGATTTCCACTCTCGAACCATCAGAGAGCGCCCTGAATATTTTTCCCCTTTGAATGTAAAGGGCTTCGCCGCGCCTATGCTGAATACCCGCATCCACGGCCAGAACTTTCCCATTGTGCAGAGAAGACACCTTTTCAAGCGTCGTATGCCCGACCACCACGCGTTTCACCTTAAAGTGAGCCAGCATTCTGTCAATATCAGCTTCAGAAATTGAATTATTCTGATTATCCAAAACCATACCACGATACCAAAGCGGACCGGCGGTTCCCTGCAAAAAGGCGTTTAATTCATCCCTGTCTTCCCTTGCCGCCAAGCGCAGATTTCTGTTAGCGGTATTTATATCCAGCCCCTTAGCTAAAAATTCAGGCGAAACGCCACCGTGTAAAAACAGCGTGCTTCCCAGTTTCATCATCAGCGGGCGGCTCCGCAGCCAGCGGCCAAATTCCGATTGCGTTCCATATAGTTGGGCCAGGCTGGGCATACCATCCACATTACCCATGTACATGGGGTTTACATAGCGATAGTCGCCTGTAAGCAACATGGCTTCGTGATTGCCCAAAATCATATGGACACGCCCGCCAGCCGCTCTGGCACTTTCTTCAAGTGCCCTAATAAACCAATAAATTTCAGTGACATGTTCCCCGCGGTCGGCCACATCGCCCAATACAACCAAGTGCCCCTTAGCGAAAGTCCAGCGGTTCCGCGAGTCAATAACCTTGTTGACCACCAGGAGATTGCGCATGACATCAAAGACGCCGTGAACATCGCTGAGAACAAAAATTCGCGGCGGCTCCGGCAATTCAGATTTCACTTCCGCGTATGCCCTCCCATTCAGGCGCAGCCCAGGAGAAGCAAAGCCCTCAAGAGGCAAGTCAAAAGGCGCGTTGAATGTTTTAACAACATGCTCGCCGTTCTTTATCCAATGCACATGAGCCTTATTCCCATCCCACAAAACATACGGCCCGTCATCGGTTTTAGATTGTACTTGCGCTGAATAAGATGGAACAGCGCAAATAGGCCAGATGGAGGCGGCAAAAACAGATGTCGTTAATAAAAAAGCTACCAACAGATTGCGCATTCGTACCTCCGGCGAAAATTGCTATATAAGAGCTGTTATCTCCTGTGGGGATCGGTTATCGCGCCCGTACCCATAGCGCAGACTTTAATTAAGCCGCACTCCGAACACTTTGGGTTCCTTGCGGAACAAATTAGCCGCCCATGCCAAATCAACTGGTGATGCAGAGCAATCCAGGAGCTTTCAGGGAAAAGCTCGCAGAGGTCGGCTTCAACTTTTTCAGGCGTATCGGCTTCAGAAAGCCCCAAGCGCCTGGCTACGCGAAAAATGTGCGTGTCAACGGCGAGAGCGGGAATCCCAAAAGCATTGGCAAGCACCACATTAGCCGTCTTACGCCCCACGCCGGGAAGCGAGCCAAGCGCAACTGGATCGCTTGGTACTTTGCCATCATGGCGCAGTACCAACTCAGATGCCATGCCTATCAAATTGCGGGCCTTGTTCCTGAAAAAGCCGACTGATTTAATAATCGCTTCTAATTCGGCAACATCCGCTTTGGCTAAAGCGGATGCGTCAGGATATTTGGCAAACAGCGCCGGAGTGGTGCGGTTGACACGTTCATCCGTGCATTGAGCGCTCAGAATAGTCGCTACTATCAGTTGAAATGGATTCAAATGCTCCAGGGCGCATTTGGCATCTGGATGGGCGCTCTCCAAAAGATTCAGCAACTTTTTTATTCGGGCATCAGTCCATTTCATAGATGTTTGCAGTCACTTCACAACAAAGACAGAGGCAGCCTTTGTTTCGCGGTTTTTGTCGCCAAGGCTTTGCTCTTTACCATTTTTCCAGAGCTTGGCGACATGTCTCATTTGATCATCCTGCTCATACCCAACCACGTACACATTCTCGCCAAATACAAAAACAGATTCGGCGCATGTTGTTTCCGGATTGTCTTTACCCAAGTACTGCACTGCTCCATTTTTCCACAGAACGGCAATATTACGCGCACTGCCAAAATCGGACGCCATGAATTTTTTACCCGCCACGTACACGTTTTTACCCAACACAAAAACCGAACAAGCTTCCGCGCTGATACAGCCCTCATTCATGCTATGCGGCTCGCCATTTTTCCAAAGTGTGGCGGTACTGCCATCACGTCCGGCGACATATACATCTTTGCCTGACACAAAAACTGAATATGCGTAAGAATAGTCCCTCCCATTGCCAAGAATTTGGGCATGGCCGTTTTTCCATAGCACGGCGGTGTGATTCTGGTACCCCGCCACATACACATCCGAGCCGGATACAAAAACTGACAGACCGTACGCATCGCTATTACCATCGCTGAGCGACTGCGGAACACCATTTTTCCAAAGCATGACTACGGAATTTCCATCCGAGTTATCCTCCCATCCTGTCACATATACGTCTTTTTTTAATACAAAAACGGATTTGGCCACCGCATTGCGGCTTCCATCGCTGAGGTCTTGTCTAACGCCATTTCGCCAGAGTTTGGCGACAGAATTTAATCTTGAGTTTGTTTCCCATCCGGCCACATAAACTTTTCCGCCCGCAACATAAACGGATTCGGCATAGGCGTCACGACTCTCATCGCTAAGGCTTTGTTCAGTGCTGTTTTTCCAGAGTTTAGCGACATCCTTTTCCGGTGATTCCTCGTTTTTGACTACATACACATTGTTGTCAGAAACAAAAACAGAATGGGCGGCGGCGTTGCGGCTTCCATCGCTGAGAACCTGTGCTTCTCCATTTTTCCATATTACGGCTGTATCTATTCCTCGTGAATTTCTCTGCATACCGGCCACATACACATCATTGCCCGACACAAAAACCGATTCAGCCCATGACTCACGCTCGCCATTGGTAAGGTCTTGGACAGAGCCGTTTTTCCATAGTTTGGCGACGCGCAACATTAGATCCAGCTTAATATCGCGTTCATATCCCCATCCGGCCACATACACATCATTGCCGGATACAAAAACGGAAGAGACATATTGAATACCCCTGAGCCTCCTGGCTTCTCCATTTTTCCAAAGTGTGGGAGTAATGCCATCGTTACCCGCCACATACACATCCATTCCTGACACAAAAACAGATTCGGCCATAGCTTGCCCTTGTCCATCGCTAAGGCTCATAGCTCTGCCATTTTTCCAGAGAATTGCAACCGCGTTTCCTTGTATGTTGCAATCGTATCCCGCGACATACACATCTTCGCCGGACACAAAAACAGAAGAGGCAACCGCGTTGTCAACCCCATCGCTCAGGTTTTGCGCCTCGCCATTTTTCCAGATGACGGCAACAGAACGTTTTTCGGGAGAGGCTTGCACAGTACCAACCGCATACACATCCGAGCCGAACACAAAAATTGAAGAAACTGACGTATCGCCTTTCCCATCACTTAGACGTTGGGGAACGCCGTTTTTCCAGATTGTAGGAAAAACTTTTTTTCGCTCATCTTCTTCGGTTCCAGCCACATATACATCCGTGCCTGACACAAAAATGGAAGAAGCCCTTGCTCTGGTATTCCCATTCGTAAGGTTTTTATTAGCGCCATTTTTACATACCCCAATGATGCTGTTTCTCCGCGATTTGTATTCAGCCCCCGCCACATACGCAACGTTATCTTTCTTACAAGCCGATAACACAACCACCAGGATCACCAGAGCCGCGATCAGATGTTGCAGTTGTTTTTTCATGTCACGACTCCGCCTGCACAACAAAAAACTTGCACTGGATATGATTCTATTCCAATTCCAAGCACAAAAAGCGTAAAATGCAGCCCTATGCATACCGACCCACTTTCAACAGACCTGGCTCCATACACTGAGCTTCATGGAGCGGAGCTGGCACATCATTCAGACATCGGCGACTGTTTCATCTGTGAAGGCAGATACCTTGTGGAAGAAGCTATTCGAGCCGCAGAGCAAGGACAGTTGAGGCTCGTATCACTCCTATGCGGCTCAAGCCAGATTGAAGAATGGAAAAACAAAACGCCTCATCAAGTCAGCCTCCTCACTCTTGATAACGATGAATTGAATTCCCTGCTCGGCTTTAATTTTCATCGCGGCGTACTATGCTGCTGCGCTGTTCCTGAGCCTCTGCCCGAATCGCTACTATTGCGGACATCGCGCATACTTGTGCTGCCCCATTTAGACAACATTGATAATCTCGGCCAGCTATCGCGCACAGCAGCCGCTTTAGCCTTGGACGCCATATTGATTGCCAAAGGGCCAAACCCATTCGCAAGACGCTGTGTCAGAGTTTCAATGGGCGCCGTCTGGAAAATACCCATAGTCAAATCCAATTGCCCGGAGCAAATATTAGATAAATGGATTCAACAATGCCCGAACGTAAAATCCGAAATAGTCGGGACAGCCCCCACATCAAACGCCGAAGATTTTTGCGAATGGACACCGGCCCCAAGAACAGCCCTTGTTTTAGGGACGGAATCCCACGGTCTGGACAGCTCATGGCAAGCCAGATGTACCAAACACATACGAATCCCCTTGGCAAGACAGATAGACAGTCTTAACGTCTCAGCGGCAGGCGCGATACTCATGAGCAAGATGAATCATACCAATTTGCGTTCATAGGAGCCACTTGCAAAACCTCCATCTTGCAAGTTCAACCTTTCAGGAAAAATATTGGCATTTTGCTTTGTTCATATTTTAATTTTAGTCCGTATCATCAATAGTATTGCTTTTAGCATCCATGCCGTATTCCTGATGTGGAGTAATACCAATTTGCATTCATATCGGAATGCAAATTGGTATGAGATTATGCACGCAGTGAACCCGTTGTCAATCTTGAATAGGCCGACATAACTTGGGCCTTCTTCAATTCGTCTATCCACAAGCACTAACACCAAAGGTAAAAATGTGTCGCATTTTATGCTCACATTTTCGGCGCAATCTCAATGTAGCCTATCATATCCGCTGAAAAGCCGCCATCATCGTTTGCTATGTACTTTAGCTTGATCTCACGCCGCAGCGCTGGTTCGGCGGAGCCATAGAACAGTTCTTTTCGCTGGTCTGGCTTTAGGGGCGGCTCGCTTGGTGGCGCGTGGAAAAATGATGCGTAATGGTGTTCCACTTGCGGAACTCTAGTTCCCATCGTGTCAATGGCTATTGGAGTGATTGATTTTTTCTGGCTTCCCTTTCTGTTTGACGTTTCAACCATCCAGATGGTCAGCATCACCGGCGAATCCACATCGTCGCATACAGACACGCCAAGCTCGTTCCCAGGCAGGCCGCGCCACTTGGCAAGGGCCTCTTGCAGCAAGGGATGGTCTAGGCCCATCATTTGGCATTCCTCTTGGCTGGCCGCTGTTTCTCGGTTGGTGGTGAACTTCGCTATCGCCTTATCCTCGGTGTTCACCAAGCTGTATGTTTCGTCGTCAATCTTTTGCAGTTTTTGTTTGGCCGCGTCCATTGCCTTAGCAAAGAAGTTCGTAAGCCTCTCCATGCTGTTGGATAGATCCGAAATGGGCGCGTAATCGTCCAGGCTGAATCTGTCCAGGTCCTGGAAGAGGTCAAAGACCACCCTGCGGGCCTCGCTGGAGTTTTTGGCCGCCGCCTCTATTTCCAGCGCAGTGCGCCTAAGCGTAGGGTCATGCAGCGCGTCTCTGTAAATTTGGTCGTAGTTCAGCCTCTCGGATAGCTGGCCCAGTATCTGGGTCCGCAAATCCTCCGCCACGTTGCCCTCTGCGTCCAGCTTGCCCACAGTGCGGGCTATCTCGGTCAGTTTTTCTTCTAACAGCAAAAAGATGCGCCCCTCAATGGTATCAGAGAGTGCCAGGTTGTACACCTGCGCTGTGTGGCGCTGCCCATAGCGGTGTATGCGCCCTATGCGCTGTTCCAAGTCCATTGGGTTCCAAGGCAGGTCAAAGTTGAATAACACCCTCGCGTGTTGCAGGTTGATGCCCTCGCGCCCAGCCGCAGTGCATACTAAAACACGCGGGCCGTCGCTTCTGCGGAATCGCCTCTCGGCGGTAACCTTGGCCCCTTGGTCGCCGCCGCGCAGCACAACTACACCCTGTTTTGGGAATGATTCTTCGATGGCCTTTTGTATTGCGTCCACAGTACCCAAGTATGTGGCGAAAATTACAATCTTTTCTTTTGGGTCAATGTTCCATAGCCTGCCAAGGCCCTCCAGCAGTTTGTTTAGCTTGGTCTCGCGCTCCGGGGGAATTGCCGCCAGCAGTTGGGCGATTCGGCTTCGCTCTTCTGGGAAGTTGAGGCTTGTAGCCAAAGAGACAACTTCTTCAAAGAGGGAAGCCACATACTCTGTTGCGAATGAGCTAGAAGCCGATTCCAGAGCCTCCGCGTCCAGCTTTTTGATCAATTTTAGTTTTTTGTCGGCAAGGATGTGGTCGGCCTGGCCGCGCCCGACGTTGTCAAAGGCCAGGCCATAGTCCGCGTGTATCATCTCCCGCGCATCGGAGTATAGCCTCTCGCGGCTCTCCACGTCAAGCTCGGCGTCGCGCAAAATCGCCTCGTGGATGGTCAAAGTCAGTAGGCGGTTCCTCAACGTGCGCCGCACCGCCGCAAAACTGCTGGCGGCTATCTTTTGGAAAATGGTCATAACGAAGCCAAGGGCCCTTCCCTTTGTGCCCTGCCGCTTGCTCAGGTCAAAGCCCTCCATCAGGTACAGGCGCAGCAAGTCATAGAACTGCTTTTCGTTGGGCGACATGAGGAATGAATCCGTGGAGACTATGCGCCTAGCGAATAGCGGCTCCCCGTTGGCCCGGCAGACATCCGCCTTGGTCCTGCGGATCATAACGGAGTTGAGCCTATGGCGGTTATCCAGCATTTCTTCTGGGTTTTGGAATAGCGTGGGGTCAAGCAGTTGTATCAGCATCCAAAAGCGGAAGTGATCCCCTTGGTGCGGCGTGGCCGAAAGCAGCAGTATGTCGCGGGTATGGTTGGTGATAGCTTGGCCCAGCTTGAAGTTCTGCGTCTTTCGCATGTCGCCGCCCGCCTTTATGGCCGTCATGTGGTGCGCCTCGTCAAAGACTATCAAGTCCCAGCGCGGCGCATCCAATAGCCGCTGCACTCGCTTTGGGCGCTTTAGCGTATCTATGCTGGCTATAAGCCTGTCGTGCTTGGCAAAGGCGTTGGTCTTGCGGTCTGTCACGTCGCCCTCGGAGCCAAACACCTCGAAACCAAGGTTGAATACTTCGTTCAGTTCGCGGTGCCAATTGTTCACTAGGCCGGCCGGAACAATGATAAGTGCGCGCTGCAGCTCGCCCCTGCTGGCCAACTCGCGCAGCACCAGCGCGACTTCTATCGTCTTGCCAAGGCCAACCTCGTCGGCAATCAAAAAGCGCCTAGGCGAAACACTGGCCACCTTGTGGGTCAGCACCACTTGGTGCGGCAATAGATCAATTTTGGCCGAAGTTAGCGCCGCCGCGCTGTCCAACAGCGGCAGCGAATATGCCTCATGGCACAGCCAGGCCCTTGCTAGGCGTTCCCGCCCGCCGCCCACAGAGCCAAGAACCTGCTCGGCCCTGCTGAGTTTGCGGCTGAGGGAAGCAACTGGGACGCTGCGCTCCAGCGCGCCAAAGGCCACCAGCACATAGCCATTGCGCTCTTCCTCAATGGCTACGCCTAGGCCATGCTCGGGGTGCGCAACGCGCATGCCCGGCAGTATTGGCGTTGCGGCCATTGCAGCAGCGGCTGTCATTGTTGTCATTCCTTGGCTGCCCCCAGTGATTCAAGGCGCGTAAGCCAATCGTTGAAGTGCTGGCACTTCTTGCGGATGACCTTGATGAGGGTCTTTTCAAGGATTACGGGACCGTCCGTTTTTGCCCCATACGCTCTTTTGTTTCCCGTGCTATGTACCACCAAGTCCATCAATCGCGCCTTTGGGTGCGTATGGACGCCTTGGTTTATCAGTTCCGGCGAGCCAGCCTGTTGTACGATTTCCTCTAGTGCTTTTTCCAGTCTGACACAGCCAAAGTGTTCTGAAACGGCTTTGGGTGAGCTAAAGACCCACGCCTCAAACTCATGCAGTGCCAAAAAGGGGATGAAGCGGCTGTGCTGCATCGTGTCTTGGAAACACTTTTCTAGATATTCCACATCTTTGTACGGGTCGCCGCTGCCCTGCATGTTTTCTTTTCCTGGAAAGTCTTCCGGTAGGCCGTAAAAATCCAGCATAGTACTTATCCAGGCGTCTCCGTCTTTCAGTAGCTCGCGCAGATGCCTATGTATCGTGTCCCAATTGCCTACGCCGCCGCGATGTGCGCTTCCGGCGGGCTTTTTCTTGGTTATTAGAACTTATCCGTAAATAGCAGCATATTATTCTCAGAGCATGGAGTTCAGGAGGATAGATATGACATTGCAATCATGGGAAGTATCGGATGAGTTTTGGGAGAGAGTGGAGCCATTAATACCAATAAAGAAGCGAGATGAGAACAAGGAATACAAAAGAGGCCCAGGCGCAGGAAGAAAGAAG
>Ga0268262_10004288_pt1 | contig 14820 bp, 11 predicted proteins | sample TergutNc150P3_FD_190354 | JGI IMG/M metagenome (GOLD analysis project Ga0268262, IMG submission 190354) | Nasutitermes corniger P3 segment gut microbial community from laboratory colony in Florida, USA - Nc150 P3 (SPAdes) (version 2) | ecosystem: Host-associated > Arthropoda: Insects >... | reverse complement strand
ATTGCTATATTTGTGTATGTTTTAATCGCCCTCATCGTCTAGTGGTTAGGACATGGGACTTTCAATCCCAGAATAGGGGTTCAACTCCCCTTGAGGGTACTTGAGCATAGACCTACACATACACACTCTCCATTCAGATGGCGCACTTGCAGTAGAAGCTCTCCTGAGCTTTGCCCAATATAAGAACATATCCTGCGTTTCCATAACAGATCACGATACTTTTGCCGCTTATGCAACCGCTCCAAAAGTTGCGGAGAGCCTCGGGATGGAGCTTATCCCTGGCATAGAAGTGAGTTCTGTGGACAAGGGCAGGGATATTCATATACTGGGTTATTTCTGCGATATTCAAAATCCTGAGTTTTTGGCAGCCCTCGACATCCAGCACGAGAGCCGCAAGGACAGGGTCAGGGAAAGTATTGAAAAACTGCGCAAATTGGGGCTTTGCATAAGCTACGAACAGGTTGAGAAGCATTGTACGGGAGTTAGCATAGGAAGGCCTCATATAGCCAATGCTCTTATGGAAGCTAAATATATAAGCTCTTTTCAGGAGGCTTTTGAGCGCTATTTAAAAGAAGGCGCACCTGCTTATGTTCCTCTAATAGGGCTTAGCCCCGAGGCTACCATTTCACTGATAAAAAAGTCTGGAGGGCTTGCAGTGATGGCTCACCCAGAATACACCAATGCAGATGATCTAATCCCAAAGCTGGTAGAATACGGCATTAAAGGCATTGAGGTTTATAATCATAAAACAGCGAAGAACATAAATAAGTACAAGAGCATTGCAAAAAAATATTCTCTTGTGGAGACCGGTGGTAGTGATTATCACGATGGGCACGGGTTGCTTGGAGAACTAAACCTGCCATATTCTATTGTTGAGGAATTGAAGGCATTGCTTTAGCACCTGAATCTCCTTTGATTCTTCGCACATTGCGAAAAAATTTCTGCAAAATTTCAACGCTCTCTTTTTCCAATAAACCGCTTTCTATTTCTGTTGAATTACTGCAAAAAGAAGTATCACTCGCAGCAAAAACAAGCCTCGATATGCGGCTATTTTTTATTGCACCCAAACACATTGAGCAGGGTTCCAGAGAAACATAAATGGTTGCACCATCTAAACGCCAATTTTTTAATTGCTCGCTCGCTTCGTTTATAGCCAGAATCTCTGCATGTGCGGTTGCGTTTTGCAATTCTTCAATTCTGTTTTGCCCAGCTCCTATTTGCTCTTCGTTTAAAACAATAACAGCACCTATTGGAACCTCTCCTTTTGCAGCCGCATTTTCTGCGAGCTTCAAGGCTTTGGTCATCCATTTGTGGTCTTGGGTAGAGAGCATTTTTTCAAGTTAGAAATTTCTAACTTGAAGACAATGAAAGCACCGAACAAACCGCTTAATGGCGGAGACTCACGCAAGCCCATAGAAGGGCGCACGGTAACTTCTGTATTTAAATTTATGAAACAAGGGCCGCATTACCGCCCAGGAAATGTGCGAACTACCATGCTTTTAATACACATGATTTGGCAGCTTTTAACAAATTTGCCCACCTTTTTAAAACTCAGAAAAACATATAAAAAAAGAAAAAAACAACCAGAAAATTTCTCTGTAATTTTTTATTCCGACAATTTAGATGAAGTGAACGGCATAGCCAATAGCTTGCGCTCCGTTGTGCCTTATCTCAATTCAAAAGGCAAAAAAGCGCATCTTTGGGGTAGTGCATTCCACACACGTACAAATGGTGTTGTTGAAAATGGTTTTGTGGTTCTTTTTCCCCGCGCTGCAAGCATGGAACAGCTAGGTTATGCAGATTCAGAACTAGCCTTTCCATATCTTGCTCCTGTGGCAAAATTTTTGAAACGCTACCCAGCAGATTTAATGGAACTTGAAACTCCAAGCCCCGGAGCATGGCTAGTTGGCATAGCAGCTAAAATAATGGGAATGAAAGTTTTGAGCCACTACCGTACCGATGTGCCAAGCTACACTCGCTCACTTGTAAAAGAAGCCTGGATGAGACGCTATGTGCTTTCTTATATACGTATTTTTTACAAAAATACCGCACCTGTAATTAGCCCTTGCGAAGCATATCGCAAAATTTTGGAAACAGAAATAAAAGTAAAACCTGAACACATAAAGGTATTACCAAGGGGAATTCCTCTTGAAAATTTTTCACCATCACTGAGAAAGAAAAATCCCAATTCCAATGTTACATTCCTATATGTTGGGCGAATTTCTGTTGAAAAAAATATTGCTTTTTTGGAAGAGTTGTGGAAAGAATTTTGCAAAGAAAATAAAAATGCAGAACTTATTTTTGTTGGTGGTGGCTGGTATTTGGAAACATTGAAAGAGAATATGAAAGAATATTCAAACGTGCATTTTGCTGGTGTAAAAGTAGGCAAGGAACTTGCGGAATTTTATGCTAGTGCAGATTTCTTTTTATTTCCCAGCGCAACAGATACCTTTGGAAATGTGATTGTGGAATCCATTGCAAGCGGAACCCCTGCTCTGGTAACAGATAAAGGTGGACCTCAAGATATAATTAACAATGCTAGCAAAAAATGCGGCTGGGTTTTGCAATATGGAAATTTAAATTCTTGGAAGGAGCAATTAAAACAGTGCTGTGAAATGATTGGAAGCCCCGAATACGAACAAATGCGGATTGCTTGCACTGAACATGGTAAAAACTATACACTTGAAAAAATGACAACTGCACAGTGGGAATTTTTTAAGGAAATATTGATATTAAAATAAGGAACTACCTAGAAATAACCAGCTTTTGTTTTTTCTCAAAAACTTTTTTCTTTCCACCTTCGTCTTGCGAAGAAACGGTGTTTTGAACAATATAATGATAAAGCCCATTTGCCAAAAGCCGCCCTCTTGAATCTCTGCCATCCCAAAAAGCGGAACTCTCTCCAGAAACCACGTTGTTCATAACCTTAACCAATTTTCCGTTTTGGTCAAAAATTTTTATGCTAACAATACTGTTTTTTCTCTCGCCAGACAAATCTTTGAAATAAAATATTGTTCCATTTTTCTTAACTGGATTTGGAACATTAAACACATCTGCTAAACCATCTCTACTTTCTTTGTTAAGCGAAAGATTTATTGAACGCAAAGCAATATTCCCCAAAATATCTTGTGCACGAACCTTGAAAATATAATTTCCGGGGTCATAAAAATCAATCTTTATTTTAGCGAATTTGCTAGTTTTTTCCACAAAATCAGAATTTTTATCAGGGGGGTGCCGAGGAGCTGCTACCGGACTTAGTTCATAAGAAATTCCCTCATCTGCCTCTTCTCTGTAATCTATACATGTGGAATCTTCTATAACAACATATAAACAAGCGGGAATTTCCAAACTTACATGCGCTTTTTCTGCATATTGATTTGTGATTCCAGAACGCATACAGGGGTAAATTTTTATGCTCGGAGGAGAATTATCTTTAATGGAATCTGCATAAGGTGAAGTTCCAGACAAAGAAATTCCTTTCTTTGCCACTCTTCCTATTTCCGCAACCCCTGCTTTGTGTGCCCAAAGCCTTATTTGAGCATTGGTATCGCCAAGAGATAATTTGCGCGGAGTTACAAATTCTGTTGAAAATTTTTTGTTTTCTATTTGCAGTTCCTCGGAGTAAATTGGATTCCCTGGTATTTTTATGTTTGCATAACAGCGAAAATCATTGTTGTAGTTGTTTTTGCAATTCTTTTGCTCCAAATAGCGATATTTTTCTCCCTCCAAAATCTGCAAACTCACTTTACCATTTTGCACCGAAGCATTGCCCGATATTTTCAATTTTTGCAAAGCCTGAATTGTGTTTGGAATAGAATCTAATTTCAAACTAATCTCCTGCTTTGGCATACTCAAAATAGGTTCTCCTAAAAGCACATATTTCTCATTATTGTATCTTTGCGAACTAAAACCATAAGACGAACTCTGTTTTGCTTTTAAAATAGCTTCGCCTAAAAGAGCATTTGGAGTTATCATGGAAAATTTCAAAATTTTTGTAGCTAAATCAACATTGTGGCTTGCATAGCTCTCTCTAAGAGAACCTATTGCGGCTATTGCGCCCTTGGATTTTGCATTTACAAAAGCTTCTGAAAAACTAATCTGACTAGCATCATCAAAACGGGCTACCAAGCAAGAAAAAGAACCTAAAATGGTATATTTTTTTTCGTTGAATATATTGCTCAAAGAAGAAGAATTGAGCAAATCTTCGTCTGCCCACTGAACGGCATTTCCGTGCCCATAATAAAATGTGAATAAGGCACCCTGATTTAAACGAAGCAATAATTCATTTGTTGCTCCGGGTTTTTTATTACCACCTTCAAGATCGTATTGGAGCAATGAAATTTTTCTCCAGTCTATTGCAAAATTTTGGTTTTGCAATAGCGAGTCCACAAGCACTGCGGTATTTTCCATTTGTTGAGTGTGGTGAGTGTGGTCTAACCTTTGACCTTGTGTAGCATCGTCTGCATTAAGTATAACTGTGTTTCGCCAAATCCCATTATCCATAATGGAAACTTTTTCATAATCCTTTGCTTTTTGAATATAATTATCAAATTCTGACGTATTCAAAACAGGAAGCCTGCCAATAGCGAGGCTTAATTCATATTTCCCAAATCTTATTGCCTCGCCAGAATCCAAAACTGCAAAAAAATCGTCTGTTGACATATCCTCTGCTTCATAAGGCGGAATTAAATTATCTCTTGAGTTTTGGCTTATTTTTCTATAATCGTAATTGCCATTCCCTGCGAGCAAAACATATCTCAAATTAGGGCAATTATTTTTTGCATATCTAATATAATCTCTTATTGCAACAGGCGAAAATTGCGCACCTTGGTCTCTATAAATATCTTCTACCAAAACCACAACTGTATTAAATTTGGTTATGGCTTCACCGCTTTCCCTAAATTGTTTTAGCAAAATAGCACTATTTTGCAATTTTTCCGAAGTTAAAATTAAATATTCTGTTGAAGATGGAATTTTCAGAGGTTCAGAAACAGAATTTGCTCTTTTGGGAATGCTTTCAACAAAAGCTGGTTTTTTATAACTGTTCTCCTTAAACAAAAAATATTTTGTGTCTCCATTAATGGATATAGTATCATTTGCATAGCCGCTACTTGTTCTCTCCAATATTTCTATGGGAATGAAATTTTTTGTTTTAACAAGCTGCATATTTACTGGGACTGGAATTTTCACCGCGCCTTTTGTATTTCCCGGAAACAACCATTCATCGCCCACGCTTGTATTGATATTATATCTATATGCTATTGACAAACCATCAAATCTATCGTTTTGACCAGAACTTAAAATTTCCAATTTATATAAATTATCATTTTGTTGCGCTCCATTGCCCGCAAACACAAAAGAGCCTCCTTCAATGGTATCTATTATACGCTCTTGTTTTTTATTTTGAAAATAAAAGTTAAATTTTACACCTTCCATTCTTTTTTTCCAATTCCAAGAAGAAATTAATTCGCTAGTTGCAGTGGAACGTTTTGGGAAAAACGATACACCTAGCCACACGGAATCTCCGCTCAAGCCAGTTAATTTTCTAATGGAGTTCTGAAATTCAAAAGGTTCAACCACAACTGTAGAATCTTTTACGCCCCATTTCCAAAACCATTCCTTTCCGGTATTTTCTTCTATGGCATCAACAAAATAAATATCTCGTAAAATCAAATCTTTTTCTGACCTAGCATATTTTTTCCAATTTATGTCGGAGCCATTTATTTTTTTTTCAATTTTGTCTAGACTTTTTCCTTTGCCACCAGCACCTAAATAAAAATATTGATAATAACTGTATGGTGAATGAGAAAAATAATAATCCATGCCGCTTAAAGAATTGCTTTTTTTCCAAAGAGCAGTTCCATAACCAAAAAATATTATTGAATCTCCGCTGTTAAAAGTATTATCTTTTTTGCTGTCTTTAACCACAATCGGAATTTCTTCGGCATTTGGGAAAATTTCTTCGCCAAGCATTTCTCCTAAAGTATCTGGCGATGCGCTGAATAATCTCAAGCTGGAAATGGGTATTCCATCTATATCGTTTCCTACAACAGCCTTTAAATCATCAAAAGAGAGTGCATACATTCCGTCTGCCATTTCGGTTAAATCTTTGGTTCCAATTCCAATTCTAACAAGCCAATCTATACCCTCCATGCTTGCCGCCGAAGGTTTTTGCCTTGTTATGCTCAGTTGCCCCTGTTTTATTCCAAATTTTGCGGCAGCGGCTTTATTTTCTACATAAGCCAAAGCTCTTTTGGAGGTGGAAAACCCTTTTGGCGCTTCGTTAAAATTCACCACTACTTTGAAATTCTTTCGCAAATTCCAAGAAGCCCCATTGGAATAAACAAGCGGAACATTAATTTTAACCCTCCATAAATTATCTTTAAGATAAGGATTACCAACCTGCAAAGAACGCGGATTTTGCTCTGCACCACAGGGCTTGCCGCTCAAAGTTTCGCTTTTTATATTCTCCAAACTGATGCTAGGTGGCAGTGAAGAGGGCAATGCTATTATATAAGTTCTAAAAGGAATACCCGGAACCTCTGCACTACCGAAGTAATTTGCATTTTCTGGCGTCCCCAAGCAGGGACCTTGTTTTAAACCAGCAACACCATCTGTAAAAATAAAAGCATTTGCGGCATCGCGCTGTATTTCAAGGGCAAAAAGGCTAATTGGAATGAAAAAGAGGTATTTTAACAACCTGAATATCATATTTTTGAAATATAGTAAAAGACTATGATTTATTTTTCTATATTATACACTTTTTTTCACGGAATAATGTATGGACCGTTCAAAACATTTGCTTTGCCTGCGCGACTGGGATGCCAGTCGTGTTCTAGAAACCATAGATATAGCTATTCGTTTAAAGAATGAGGTTAAAAATGGCACTTATTCGGAGCGTTTAAAGGGTAAAACCATAGGAATGCTATTTCAAAAAAGCTCGCTTAGAACCGTTGTAACATTTCAGGTGGGAATTTTTCAGCTAGGCGGAATGCCCGTATTTCTTAATCCAGAGAGCATTGGCAAAAGAGAAGATGTTAAAGATGTAGCAAGATGCGTGTCGCGGTGGGTGGATGGGCTTGTGGTGCGTTGCTTTGAGCAAAGCCTGGTGGAGCAGCTTGCCGAATATGGGGGTATTCCCGTTATAAATGCCCTAACAGACGATTCTCACCCTTGCCAAGCACTAGCTTTTGGGCAAATGTGCGTGGAACAGTTTGGCAATGATTTAAAAGGAAAAACCGTTGCCTTTATAGGAGATGGGAATAATGTTGCAAATTCCGTTATGAATTTGTGCGCCAAATTGGGCATGAATTTTACCCTTGCCTGCCCCAAAGGCTATGAACTAAAAAACGAAGTGATAAACATCTGTTCGCCCTTGTTTGAAAAAATGGGTACAAAATACAGAATTTTCAACAACCCAAAAGAAGCCGTTAAAGATGCGGATATTCTTTACAGCGATGTGTGGGTTAGCATGGGGCAAGAAGACCAAAAAAAATCAAAGCGGGAACATTTTTTACCATTTCAAATTAACGATGAACTGCTTTCGCTTGCACCTAAGCATTGCAAGGTAACTCATTGTTTGCCGGCACATAGGGGCGAAGAAATAACAGACAGCGTTATGGACAACTTGGAAGTTAATTTGAGCTACGAAGAAGCAGAAAACCGCCTTCACGCACAAAAAGCCGTGCTATGTAAGTTACTTCATTAACATTGAACCTCTGCTCAAATCTATGAATGTCACATAAGCGAACAAGGTTATAAAAAATGCCAATGCTACTTGCTGAATACGAACTTGGTTCTTTTGGGAAAGCGGCTTGCCTCTTATTTTTTCAATGAGTAAAAACAAAAGAAGACCGCCATCTGTTATGGCAAGGGGTAGCAAATTCATAACACCCAAATTTATGCTTATAAGGGCAAGCAAAAATACGGCTCTTTGCAAATTCTCAAGCCACACCAAACCTATAACCTGCACAATACCAACAGGTCCACTCATAGCTCTAAATTTAACCTCTCCTATTATAATGCGATGAATGTAGCGAAATACGCTGGTTCCCATGCTAATGCTCTTTTTTGCCGCCATTACAAGGGCTTCATCCAGTGGCTTGTGAATAACCTGCAATTCATCAAATTGAGCAAGCCCCATTTGAATTCCAATTAAATAACGATTCGCTTCATCATTCCAAAGCGGATTTATTGAGGTGCTCAAGGTATCTATTTTGTTGTTTTCTTGTACCCTTGAATACATCACCTCAACAGCATTTCCCTCAGATGCAGAAATTATATCTATCATATCTTGGTAATAACCTATTGTATAGCCATTTATGCTAAGAATGGTATCGTTTTGTTTTATGCCTGCTTTGCCAGCAGGAGAATCTTCTAAAGGGTCTAATGCTGCAAAAACCCTGTGCCTTGGATGAATTCCAACAGTGCCAACCCCCAAATTTTTCAGTTCCTTTGGAACTATATTAACCGTTTTTCTACCATCATTTGTTCCAATTTCCAAAACAATGTTTCTGGAAATGCTAATGCCAATTTCCTCGCGAAATTTCTCCCAGCCCTCTGCTTTTTTTCCGTCTATGGTAAAAATTGTGTCGCCGCTTGCAATGCCAGCTTCTGCTGCTGCAGATTTAGGTTCCACAGTGCCAATCACCAGCTTATCAGATATAGGTTCGGGGTTGCCTATCATATAAATTCCAGTTAGCAAGACATAAGCAAAAATCACGTTAAAAGCGGGTCCTGCAAAAGCGATCAAAGCCCTTTTCCAAATAGGCTGCATGTGAAAATCATCTGGTCTGTCTTCGCGAGCTTGTTCGGGATTTTCGCCAGCCATTGCCACATAGCCTCCAAAGGGAATGGCAGATATGCAATAAGTGGTTCCGTTTTTGTTCACCTTTAAAAGCTTTGTTCCAAAACCTATTGAAAAAGTTAAAACCCTAACCCCGCAATACTTAGCCGCTAAAAAATGCCCAAGCTCGTGTATAAAAACAAGCAAACTAAGACCAAAAAGTCCCAAAATTATTTGAAAAAACCAGTAAATATTCATTTGTCCCCACACTTGCAATCTTTTATTTTATTAAGCACTCGTTCTTTTGCTAGAGCTTCGCGCTGCTTATAAGTTCCCATCCTTTTCATCATATTTTCCCAATCAACCTTATGGGCATCAAATTCAGGGCCATCTATACAAACAAACTTAACCTCGCCTCCAACAGTCACTCGGCAGCAGCCGCACATTCCTGTGCCGTCCACCATAATGCTGTTGAGGCTTGCATAAGTTTTAACACCATAAGGGCGAGTTGTCTCAGCGCAGAATTTCATCATTATGGGAGGGCCAATAGCTATGGCATAATTTGGTTTGCAATTTTCGCAGAGTTCTTTTAAGGGTTCTGTAACCAAACATTTGCGCCCATAAGAGCCATCATCTGTGCAAATGAGCATTTCATCACAAACGCTTTTCAGTTCGCTTTCCATTATGAACAAATTTTTTTGCCTAGCCCCCAAAATAACGCTCACCTTGTTGCCAGCCTTTTTAAGAGCCTGTGCTATAGGGTACATAGGTGCAGCCCCAATGCCTCCGCAAACACAAACCACATGCCCAAAATTCTCTATATGCGTGGGAGAACCAAGGGGACCTGTTAAAACAGGAATATCATCGCCAACATGTAATTGCGACAAATCTATTGTAGTTTTGCCAACCGCCTGAACAATAAGTGTTATTGTGCCCTTCTCCCTGTTTGCATCCGCTATTGTAAGTGGAATTCTCTCCCCTGCCTCTAAATCCGTTTGCAAAATTATAAACTGCCCTGCCCTCCTTTCTTCTGCTACAAGGGGAGCCTCAACAACTAACTTATACACATCGCCCGAAAGTTGTTCTTTATCTACAATTTTTGCCATGTGCCTAATATAAAAATATCCCTTGACAACCTGCTAATTTTTTTCTATATTTACTAGCAATTAAGGGAATTCAATTAAATATGCTTGCTTATTCCCTTTGCTCTAAGGCATATTTTAGATTAAAATTCAAAAAAGGAGTTTTACCTTTGGCACCTCGTTCTAAACAATTATTATCAGATGAAGTTCCGCAAGATGCGGAGCTTCCACCAGAAACCAAGGAAATGCTGGAAAACCTTGGCGTTAAAAATTCCCGCAGAAGCAAAACCGTGAGCAACTCAGAGCTCGACCCCGATACCGACCAATATGAGGCTCCTGAACAAGTAGCTACGGCCATACATTCGCCAGAAACTATGTTGCCGCTAGGAGTTATGGTACCAGATATTCCGCCTCCGCCTATAATGCCAGCTCAAAATGCAGAGCAGGCAGCAGATGCCCAAAATAACGCTGGAGGCTACCCAAACCGCCAGCAGCAGCAAAGAAATTTTGGAAATAATGGCAGCAATAATAATAACAACAGAAAACAGCAATTCCAAAACAACAATAATAACAACAATAGATATAACAACCAAAATCAAAATCAAAACCAAAATCAAAACCGCAACAAAAACAATAGGTATCGCCCTTATGTAGAAGATATTTCTCCAGAAGACATTCCAAAAATAGACAAAGAATCTATAGATAAAGCTCGCAAAGAATGGATTACCTTGCGTTCCATAAATATGCCTGAGCTTCAAGCTCTTGCTAGAGACCTTAACCTGCCAGATATCAAGGTTATGCGCAAGCAAGCTATAATTTATCGCATTTTAGAAGCAAAAGCCGCCACCGAAGAGGGAATGCCCATTTACTCGGAAGGTGTTTTGGAAATAATAAACGAAGGCTACGGCTTTTTGCGAAACTCAGACCACAACTATTTATCCGGTCAAGACGATATTTATGTTAGCCCAACTTTAATAAGATTCTACGAACTCAAAACAGGCGACACAATAACCGGACAAGTTCGTGCTCCAAAAGAAAAAGAGAAATATTTTGCCCTCACCTGCATAGAAACAATAAACTACAAAGAGCCAGAACATGCCAAAAAGCGTGTTGCCTTTGAGCATTTAACTCCCTTGCATCCATTTCAGAGAATAAATTTGGAATACGAAACAAGTGAGCTTTCAACCAGAATAATGAACCTGTTCACACCCATAGGCAAAGGGCAACGTGGAGTTATACTTGCACCGCCGCGCACAGGCAAAACGGTTCTTTTGCAGCACATTGCAAATGCCATAAGCAAAAATCATCCAGAAATAAAATTAATGGTTTTGCTGATAGACGAGCGACCAGAAGAAGTTACCGATATGCGCAGGAATGTAAAAGGCGAAGTGTTGGCTTCAACATTTGATGAACCACCAGAACGCCACACCCAAGTTGCAGATATGGTTTTGGAAAAAGCAAAAAGGCTTGTTGAACAAGGCGATGATGTGGTTATACTTTTAGATTCCATAACCCGCTTTGCAAGAGCGAACAACGTGGTTATTCCCCATTCCGGCAAAATTCTCTCCGGCGGTGTGGATGCTATGGCAATGCAAAGACCAAAACGCTTTTTTGGAGCAGCCCGCAAAATTGAATTTGGTGGCTCGCTAACCATTATAGGCACCGCCCTAATAGAAACCGGAAGCCGCATGGACGAAGTTATATTTGAAGAATTCAAAGGTACAGGCAACATGGAATTAGTGCTAGACCGCCGCATAGCCGAAAAACGTATATGGCCAGCCATAGACATATTCAAATCTGGAACACGCAAAGAAGAGCTTTTGATTTCCGAAGCCGAGCTTCGCCATGTTTGGATTTTGCGCAGGTTCTTGCAAGACCACACCCCTGTTGAAATTATGGAACAACTCCAAAAGCAAATGAAAAACCACAAGAACAACGAAACATTCTTGGCGGCTATGAAGGAGTAAATAAATTATGCATCGCTCTTCTGCTAAAAACATATTTTTTATAGGCACCGGCAATATGGGCGGTGCAATTTTGAATGCCATAACAGATAGTGGTTACCCAGTTAGCGCAGTGTTTTTCTATGAGCCAGACGATGAAAGGGCAGATAAAACCGCAGAAAAAAGCAAAGCCACAAGGTTAGATTCTTTAGAAGATGGATTTTCAAAAGCAGATATAGTATTTTTGTGCGTAAAACCGCAAATATTCTCAAAAATTTCTGCCTCTTTGCGCAAAGAAATGGATTCTTCCAGCAAAGAACTTATTGTGATTTCCATTATGGCAGGGGTAACGGCTGCCTCTTTGCACTCGGCTTTAAAAAGAAAAAACATTGTCCGCACCATGCCAAATATTGCAGTTGTAGCGAAAAAAGGAACGGTTGCAATAGCACACGAGGGAGTTGATGAAAGCGTGTTGCAAACGGTTGAATTTTTATTTTCCACTTGTGCAGATACCGTTAGAGTTCTTGAAAGCCAAATGGATGCGGTAACAGGGCTTTCTGGTAGCGGTCCAGCTTTTGTTTTTCAATTCGTAGAAGCAATGGCAATGGGTGGAGTTAGAGTGGGACTCGCTCACGAAGTGGCAATGAATTTGGCTTTATCCACAATAGAAGGTTCAGTTGAAATGCTAAGATGCTCTAAATTAAGTCCCGGTGACCTAACAGCAAATGTATGTAGCCCGGGAGGAACAACAATCGCCGGAATGGAGGAACTTGAGAATAGGGCCTTTAGGGGAACGGTTATGGCAGCAGTAGAAGCAGCGGTAAAGCGTTCGGCGGAGCTTGGAGGTAAGTGAGCATGCAATTTGCATTTATATTTGCATTCCTCTTATTTTCTGCTCTTTATGCAAACGAACCGCCGAGTCTTGGGCATTTGGCAATGTGTTCTGGTGTTAAACAATGCCTTAATTATGATCTTCCTCAATGCAGTGCGGCAGATAAAAAGCCAAATCCCGATATTAAATACAATCCTGAATTTTGCGCTCCTTATATAGAACTCAAAAATAGAGGTCTAAGAACAAATAACCCAAAAGCTTATGATTTATATCGCTATATGGGGCGCCAATATAGGGTTGTTTATAAACTCAATGGCAAACTTCCTGTTTCAAAAGAAATGATGATTTATCTTTTTGATAATATGGATTTCACCGCTCAGTTGGTTAATGCCTATAGAAAAACAAAATATACTATAAAATATGATAGCCCAGATAAAAAAACCTTTAGCGGCGATAATGGCGATAATCTGTTTGGTAGTTTTGTTTGGCTGTTGAGTGATAGCGCAGGCAGGGAACCTGGGATGCATAATGTGTTTTTTGGCAGAGGAAAAACAAAAATTTTGGCATGGAAACTGCACGGAACCGCAACTGCTATTTTAGATTTGAAAGAGATAAGCAAAGATTCTGTATCTTATGAATTTCGCTCCATTGTTTCTCCAAGCGGTGCGGTGCTGAATTCCATTATGAATCTTGGAGTTTTCAATAAGGTTGTAAGTGGATACATAAAAGAGATTGTTGGCAATATAGAGGGTGCGGCAAGTGAATTCGCAAAAGGGAATCGCAGTCCTATTTCAAATTATACAGCATTTAAAAGCGGAAAATGGAAAAATAACTTACTGGAATTTGATGCTGTTGTGAAAAAAAAGGGTAAATGAAAATATCTCATTTTGGCAATGATTTGCAAAGAAAGATAAAAAAAGCCCTATTGAGATTTTGGCAAGAGAGATTTATTTCTTTGGAAGACGAAGATTCTCCATCTGTGAGGGATTTTTTGCTGAAAAATCCATTTTTTTTGAATTCGGAACACTTTGTTGAAAGCGAACCTTTTCCCAAAACAAACGGCGTATTGCTAGGCGAAGCCCTTTCGCTAGCGGGCATTCCAGAGCTTATGTTAGAGCAAAAACTGCCAAGCCTCTCCAATGGCGAGCTTCGCAGGTTGCTGCTTGCGCGCAACTATATGGAAGAACCGGATTTGTGGATTTTAGATGACCCTTTTGGAGGTTTAGACCCTGAATATAGGGAATTTTTGGCAGAGCGAATAAAACTATTCCAGCAAAAAGGCATTAAAATGCAGATAAATTTGAAAAGGGAAGATGAGCGACTTTTATTGGAGGGTTCGCATATACCCATAGTCGCAAATTCTGAGAATATTTACGAAATGAAAAAAATAAAAGAACCGACTTCAACCGGAGAAATACTTTTTTCTTTAAAGAATGTTTGCGTATCTTTTGGCAAAAAAAAAATAATTGAAAACTTGAATTGGGAAGTGCATAAAGGCGAGCATTGGGCAATTACCGGAGCAAACGGCAGCGGAAAAAGCACATTGTTAGGAATTTTGAGCGGAGACCATCCTCAGATTTATAAAAACAACGATTTGGAACTTTTGGGGCAAAAAGTAAAAGAAATTTTTTCCATTAGCGAGCATAAAAAAAAACTCGGATTTTTTTCTCCCGAAATGGCTTTGCAAGTACACCGCAGAGCAACCGTGCTAGATGCCCTTTTGGAAAATTTCCCGCAACCCGTTTTGGCAGAGGAAAAGAAAACGGCTTTGGATTTGCTAACATCTCTTGGACTAGGTAGCGAATTGAACAAACATTTGAAAGATTTGAGCGAAGAAGATTTGAGGCTTGCCTTAATCTCAAGAGCAATTTCAATGTCTCCGGCTGTTTTGCTTTTAGACGAACCAACTCAGGGAATGAGTGAGAAATCAAAGCAGAGGCTTTTTTCGCTTTTAGATAAAATCAGCGAAAAAACAACACTGATTATCACAAGCCACTATCCGAATGAACATCCAAATTGCGTAACACATGGTTTGCACATCAAACACTTACTATAGTAAATGCTGATTAAATCATTCATCATTCGTATAAATGCGATATAAAAGTCAAGAAATGATTTTTGAGGAAAAATTTTATTCACCGTCTTCACATCGCACCAAAAGCGGCACTTTTGAACGGA
>Ga0268262_10004287_pt1 | contig 14821 bp, 14 predicted proteins | sample TergutNc150P3_FD_190354 | JGI IMG/M metagenome (GOLD analysis project Ga0268262, IMG submission 190354) | Nasutitermes corniger P3 segment gut microbial community from laboratory colony in Florida, USA - Nc150 P3 (SPAdes) (version 2) | ecosystem: Host-associated > Arthropoda: Insects >... | reverse complement strand
CGAACCCGTCAAGCGGGTGGGGCCGGACACCACAGCCCGATGAGGATCACAAAGTACGATACGCGCGCCCATGCCGATTAGTTTGTCTACAAAGAACATTCGGGATTCAAACATCTTTTCGTGAATAAGAACTGTTCCCTTAACTTGCGTTGCAACAACGGTAATGATGCTGGTTAGATCAGGCGGGAATCCCGGCCATGGGGCATCGTCAATTTTGGGGATCATGCCCCCGAAGTCGCAGTTTACTTCAAGCGCCTGGTTGACGGGGACATGGATTGTATAGCCTTCCTGCTCCCACACTATCCCCAGCTTACCGAATGCCGTTTTGGCGGGTCTTAGATCGGAAGGCCTAATGCCTTCGATTAAGAGTTCCCCCCGTGTGGCGGCCGCAAGGCCGATAAAGGAGCCCACTTCCATAAAGTCGGCGCCTATCGTAAAGTCGCAGCCGCGAAGTTTTTTTACCCCCTTAATCGTGAGGATGTTGGAACCGATACCTTCAATACTGGCTCCCATAGCGCAAAGCATGCGGCAGAGATCCTGCACATGGGGTTCGCTTGCGGCGTTGGTCAGGATGGTTTCGCCGGAGGCAAGCACCGCTGCCATGACCGCGTTTTCCGTAGCCGTTACAGACGCCTCGTCCAGAAAAATATCCGCGCCTTTAAGACCTTTGCTGTTAAAAATGAAAGCGTCTTTAATCTCTACCTGCGCTCCAAGCTCGGTAAGGGCAAGAAAGTGGGTGTCCAGGCGGCGGCGCCCAATTACATCCCCGCCGGGCGGGGGCAGTACCACTCTGCCGGTTTTAGCGAGTAGGGGGCCAGCAAAAAGGATGGAGGCCCGTATTTTCCTGGCATATTCCACCGGAATTTCCGATGAATTAAGGTTCCCTATACATAACCGCCAGGTATTCGGCCCAAGGGATTCAGTATTGCCGCCAAGGGAACGGTACACCGCAAGCATTACCTGAACGTCTTCAATGTCAGGAATATTTCGCAGTGTTACAGGTTCATCGGTTAAAAGAGCGGCGGCGATGCAGGGCAGGGCGGCGTTTTTGTTGCCGCTGGCTTTAATAGTGCCGCTTATCGGGTATCCGCCTTCTATCAGATACTTGTTCATACTTGACTGTAACCGCCTGGGGCTCCGGCGTCTAGTTAGTCTGGCATTGCTATTTTTTGGGTAATAACTGAAAAAGGTAGTTGCTTAAGAGTTTTGAGTACTCTTCGTTAATTTTTTGTTCCGCCGCGATATAGGCGCGATTGTCCGCTTCTGCCTGTGTTGAATGTCCCTCCCGACTGTTAAAATCGAAGGGAAGCAAAACGGTTCCGGCTTTTGTATCTTTTAGATCCGCTTTAAGTTCAATGCGCGTAAATTTGTACGGATTGTTGGCAATTTCAACAGGCGTGGTGGTAATAACCACGTCAAGCATGTACTGCGAATTTGTTCCTCCGCTGTTAAAACCCAGATCGGAAAGCGCCTTGGCAAAAGCGCCCTGAATTCTCCCCGACTTGTCGTTCTGTACCGTAAGCCCAACAGGAATCGCCTTTGTAATATTTAGCGCCTCTAGCCGGTAGTCATCACCGTTTTTAAAAGCCGGTACAGATCCGCCAATAACGGAGAGCAGGTTTATGTAAGGCTTTGTCATGTCCGCGACTGTCGCCACAAACTGATAACGCGCCAGTCCGTTCATGGTGTTTTTTTCGGCAGCCGGAATATTGACGAGGTTGTCAATCATAGCCTGATTTGACTTTATCATGCCGGAATAAATCTGCGAGGCCTTTGCCTTGTTAAAAACAGCCACGGCGTAATATGTATTTTTGCCGTCGTTCCACACATCGCCGATTTCCGCGCCGACGAGGGAATCCATTCCAGCAGAAGTAGAAATGGTGGTATCGACGGCGGTATTTTCCGACCAGTTGGCGGTTACGCCGTTCTTCACCGCCTCCTGATAGGAAGTGGATACCTTCTCATCGACTTGTATGCTCTGACCGAATATGGCGACAAGGCTGCCAAAAGCGTTTTTTTCCGCGGCTTCGCGGGAACTGCCAAAACCGATTGCGGCGACATTTGCCTGCTTGTCGTATTTGGCATAGGGATCGCGGACCCAGGGAGGTTCATTATTTGTACCGGAACTGGCTGCACTTCCTGAAGTACCGGTACTGGCTGCACTTCCTGAAGTACCGGTACTGGCACAGGCCTGGAACATCATAGCAAAGCCCAAGAGGCATAGCAAAAGTAAATATGGTTTTTTTTCAAACATACGCAACCTCAATGAATAAAATATCTTAATGACTAATCCGCTTTTCGGGCGATTGCCAAGGTCCAGACAGCCAGGGTATTAGGGTCTATCCAGGTTTCAAGAACCAAAAAATGTGAAAGGTGTCCCGCACTTTGCTGGTGGATAAGCGAGCTGTTGTAGCCTTCGGCAGAAACTACACTGGTTGTCATAACGGTGGATACTATGGAAATAATGTCAGCGGCGGCGGCGTTGCACGATTTTTCAAATGTGTTCCGGATGTAGAGTTGTCTGCCTGAATAGCCTACTCCGGCTATGAACCCATTAATTTCTTTTGGCGGACGAGTAGTCCATTCAGGGCTGCCATTCTTATTTCGTGCGAATACATAGCTGATGTTTCCCGGAAAAGATACCGGATAGGAAAAACGAATAAACACCCCGCCGCTGTCTACTAAATGTCGCGATTTTCGTCAAAGACGAGCTTGTCCATATATTTTTCCAATTCTTTATCGTAGTCCAATTCAATTTCGGAACTGGTGAAATAATCAAAAAAATTGGCCCCTATGTTTTGTACATTTTCAAAATTGACTTGAACGCCATGATACATGGCGGCTTTTTTCGCAGCGGCTTCGCGGGCCATGCCAATTTCGTCTTCACGCTTTTGCTGACGGCCTGCCGCCCCAATTATTGTAATCGAACCAGGCCCCGGCAAAGTAATCCAGTAATAATTAGCGGCTAAGGGAGACACTTGCGCGGTATCAACAGAACCGAAACTCGCGCAGGCACAGAAGGCAAGCGCAAAGCCAATAAGCGTTATCTTTCTTAGCACGGTGTTTCTTTGACAAACACAGCGCGGGATACGGAACACGCACCCCGCCTGGTTGCTTACCAGCCTTCTTTTTTAGCCTGCTCGAACGCTTCGTTCATCCTTTTTTCGGCGTCAAAGGAAGACATGGCCGGAACAGCCAGTCTGGCCTGGGCCTGGGCCTGGGTTATTTCTTTGGCCACATTAGCTTTGCTTAGATACATCACAACCCACCACTCTCCGTTACTGTCAGGTTCCTCAAACTGGATAACCGCGCCTGAAAGCTGGGATTTGGAGAGTGTTACGGTGATGTTTTCCTGGAACGCAAGCGCCGCATTGGGATCAACTTCACTGGAGGCCGTGTAATCGCGAACCATGTTCTTAACCATGGAATCCAAAGAGTTGGAAATTTCCGCGCGGGCGCGTGTAGCCGCAATGTTTCTGGACTGGGCGACAGTCCCCATTTTGGCGTTACCGATGCCAACCAGTACATCCTCCGGCGCGTTCCTCCGGGCATTTCCTACGTTGAAAGGCATTCCGCTTGAAGCCGGGGGTTTGGAAGCACAGCCAAGAAGGGCTGAAATTGCACATAACGCGAGAACCAATCCGATAATCTTCTTCATAAAATTCTCCTTGAAATATTTTTAGAGCATACGCTCATGAGTTCATTCTGTTCAGGAAGTAACACTAGAATAGCCAACCGAGGCCAAGTTTTGCTAAAAGGCCATGGCTAAGCTTGACGCCAAAATAATCAGCTCCACCGATAGGAAAAGCAGCGCCGTAAAGAGCATGGCCGCGCAGAAAAAACCTGTCTGCAAAGAAAAAATCCACACCCAGGCCCGCTCTTGCCCATATATCGTGCCACCATTCGTCGTTACTATCCACGGTATACTCAAAGTCGACTCCTATTGTTGGAAATAACACAAATCTTTCAGAAAGGTTGAATGGACGTTTCAAATAAAGACCTACCTGAAAAGCAAAAGTTTCAAAAAGCTGGGTATCCTTTTTAGACCATTTTTCCCCGTCTATATTCATCGTAGGATCTTTAAATAGAGCCCCTAAATTTAATTCAAAATACCGTGCGCCAAAAAAAACAAAGCCGCCGTAACCGTTACGGGTCATTGCCCAGTTGGACTTCCCATGTAATCCTGAATCATTATAAAATCCTGCCTGGTCCAAGGTTCCGAATGTATTGGTAAAATTGTACATACCGCCTATACCGATGGCTTTGTCCTGAGCAAAAGCCGCAGTTCCCATTACCAGAAGAAATAACACAAATCCAAAACCTTTCTTCATTCAATTGCCTCCATGTGCTAAAATGATTCCGCGGTTGTAAACAATATCGCCGCGGTTTCTACATTCAGGACTCTGGTTCTGAACCGTCTCAGGGCTCCGCTTCCGCCAATGCTCCCGGTGATCACCGTGGAAGCCCCAAGCTGCTTCCCAAGGCTTACCGCCGAATTATCATCCACGTCCCCTGAATATTGAAAATCTATCTCGGCTCTTAATAAGTCCAATCTTTCTCTTTCTACCACCGTGAATTTCTTTGCGCTTACCAGCATGTGGATTAGTTCGTCAATGATAAAATCGACAGGAATACCAGGGTCGGTACTGGAAATGCTCAATACCGCCAGAATGGTGTTCCTGGGCAGCTCCGCGATAATTTCTTCCACCGTTCTGCTCAGAGCTTCCATTATTGCGCGATCAAGCGTTGGAGCCACAGCATCAAGGGGAAAGGTACTCTGGATAACCAGACTCACCAAACCTCCGTACCGCCAGGTCATTCCAACAGTTATGCGATTTGAATTGGAATTTACGGTTATACGCTTTTTGCTGCCTATGCTCCAGTTGTTCCTGCTCCATGTTGTCTCCGCCGCTTCCAGGGTGTAATTCCCGTTATTTACTATTATCTTTTCACTTGTTTTTGGGGCCAGGTGGGCGACAGTAATGCCGTTTACCCATACCAGGATATCCTTTTCGCTGTTTTCCGCGTTGATAATTATCTCCGCCTGTCTTGGCCCGGCTGCCGCGTTGGGATCGTTATGCGCAACTAACCGTGCCTGGGCGTGGAGGTTTAAGGCCAGAATCAAACCAAATAGTAGAACAAGGGAGGCCCTTTTAGTTATTTCATGCCCTCGCTGGCATGGACGGTTACATTTGTTTTGCATATCCGGCAGGCTCATGGCGCATAAGATCCTTTTTCCTTTGTCAGCCTCTTATCTGGTGAAATCTTCATGAAAACCATCTCCATATATTCGTAATGAGTTGGCGCCTGTTATATCAGCAGTCCAAACTACCGTATGGCTGGTTCCGGTATATGTCAGTGTTAATGTTGCGTGGTTTCCCGAATAACTATAACTGCCCGAAGCAGATCCAGAAGGATAGCTAAGGGAAACAGAATGATCGGAAAAAACTAATGTATGGTCGGTATGTGATACCATACGCCATGTGCCAAGAAAGGGATTGCTGACGGGTGGACTTGACGTATATGCCTGCTGAGTCACGCTAGACAAAGGGCCTTGACCGGCGGCGTTGACAGCTTGAACCTGGTAAAAATAGGTATGCCCTTTATCCAAAGCATCGTCATCCTCCCAGGAAGTAGCAGATGCCGGAAGCTCTATATAATACCTCATTGTGTTGTCATTCGGATCCCCATAATACACCCTATAACCTGTCGCGCCGGGTACCGCGTTCCATGTAATCCGAATTTTCCCTGTAGGAAGCTGATTTGTATTCACCCCTGCCGGCGCGTTCAGGGCTTGATTTGTGACAGGCGGACCGCCGCTTGCAACGGGTCTCGCGTTATATCCGCGACGCATCTGAATGTTGCTAACTTGGGGGTTACAGCCTGCCAGAACTATTGCAAGCAGTAAAATGGCTGTTCCTAATGCTTTTATCTTGCTGGTGTTCATAATACTCTCCTTTTTAGTGCCTGCTGAAAATATGATAAGCGCCGTCCCCGTATGATACTTTCAATGTATTTGGAGCTGTTATTTCAGCATACCAAGTCACACTAACGGGGCTTGTCACGTACATTGTTGCTGTGTTACCGGAATGAGTATACGTACCAGAGCCAGAATCACCAGTTTCGTGGTAATAAAAGGTAAAAGTAGAATCAGAGAAGGTTTCTGTTTTTGAAAAATATGGGCCAGAACCGTGATGGGAATCGTAATACAAGGTGCTTACCCATGTTCCAATAAATGGATTGCTGGCGGGTCTTGACGTATATGCCTGCTGAGTCACGCTGGACAGGGGGCCTCCACCGGCGGCGTTGACAGCTTGAACCTGGTAAAAATAGGTATGCCCGTTATCAAGAGCATCGTCATCCTCCCAGGAAGTAGCAGAAGCCGAAAGCTCTACATAGTACTTCATTATATTGTCATTCGGATCCCCATAGTATACCTTATAACCTGTTGCGCCGGGTACGGAGTTCCATGTAATCCGAATTTTCCCTGTAGGAAGCTGAGTTGTATTCACCCCTGCCGGCGCGTTCAGGGTTTGATTTGTAACAGGCGGGCCGCTGCTTCCAACCGGCTTCGCATTATAGCCACGACGCATTTGAATGTTGCTAACTTGGGGGTTACAGCTTGTCAGAACAATTGCGAGCGCCAAAATGGCTGTTCCTAATGCTTTTGTCTTTGTAATGCTCATATGTTCTCCTTGAATTTGAATATGCTGTTATTTCCTGAGCAAAATACATGATAAAAACAGTAATATACTAATAATACTAAACCCATGGTTCAGCATTATTAGCCCATAATAAGGTCAATAATACTGAATAGTCAAGGGTTAATTAGGCTATACCATAAAAACTCCAGGAGAGTAGATATAAAACGGAGCGGTTTACGGGAGTTATTATCCACAAATATCAAGAATAAAAGAGAAATTTTGGGTATTTCACAGGAAAAGTTGGCGGAACTTGCGGATGTTTCTGTTCAGACAGTCAAGGGAATCGAAGGCTGCCGTACCTGGGTAAGCGACACCATGCTGGAAAAGCTGGCGCAGGCGCTGGGGGTTTCGGCTTTCCAGTTGCTGGTTCCGGCGGACGAGGCTGCCCTTGACAATGAGTCCGCCCTGATCTCTGTTCTGCTCCGAAATCTACAACAAAACATTCAGGACGATATAAATGCCCGTTTTAACCGCTTAAAGAAAGATTCCAGCTAAAATTCAAAGCAATTCCCATCCTGGTGCAGTATATAGGTGCAGCTTTCAAACAAACGGAAAAGCTGCTAAACTTAACAAGGAGCAGGAGTTAAAGCATGGAAGTGGTAGAAACAACTAATCCCCCCAACTTTGAGACGGTCTGGGCTGCATTAATGGAAGACCGGGAGCGTTTAAAGGAAACTGAGCGGGTTTTCAAAGAAAGCGCTGAACAACGGCGTAAAGAAGCTGAACAGCGGCGTAAAGAATTTGAACAGGAGATGAAAGAAAGATCGGAACGTTATGAACGGGAGAGAAAAAAAAGCGAAAAGGATTTCAACAGAAGACTTGGGAAATATATCAATCTTTTTGGTGAAGTCACTGAATATACGATGGCGCCCAAGCTGCGTAAAAAATTTACTGAGTTTGGATTTGATTTTCAAAGAGCAGAACGAAATGTCAGTATTAGGGATAAAATCAATAATATTTTTCTTGAAATTGACGTTATGCTGGAAAATGGCGATACGGCTGTACTGGTAGAAATAAAAACCAAACTTACTATTGAACGCATAAATGACCATATAGACCGTCTTGAAAAAATGCGAAAATATGCCGATTTACGCGGCGATAAACGTGCATTTTTGGGTGCGGTTGCGGGTGTTGTAGTAACTGATATAGAAAGACAGTACGCGTTGGAACAAGGTTTTTATTTAATAGAACCCTCTGGACAAAGCCTTAATATTACGGCGCCAAACGGCAAACCAAAAGAATGGTAAGTGGAATTTATGCTTAAAACGACAGGAGGTCGAAAATGTCTGATACTGAACTGCTTATTCAAGAGATAAAAACCCTGCCTTCTAATCGCATTGCGGAGGTTCTTGACTTTGTGGAATTCATAAAGCAGAAAGAGACTCAAAGCGCCGATGATTCATGGTTTGGAAAGGGAGGGGAATGTCCCATTTGCACCAAGCATCGCGATCCTGAAACCGGGGAGCTGCGCTTTAATAAAGAGACCATGGCGGGTATGCAGGAAGTTGAGGACATGGTTTCGGGAAAGATACCGGCAAAATGGTATAATTCACTTGAGGAAATGTTGGTCGATTTAGATAAATAGATAATGCCATATTGAGCCGGATTGGACACTCGTATATCGAATCGATGATGATAACCGCAAGGTGGTTTTTTACCGTACCGAAAGCCACGCAGATTTATTTTAACCTTTTAAGGAAAGATTCCCGCTAAAAATCAAAGCAATTCCCATCCTGGTGCAGTATATAGGTGCAGCTTTCCAACAAACGGAAAAGCTGCTATACTAAACAAGGCAGGAGTTTTGAAATGGGAACTACTTATGCGGAAATTACTTTAAAAAATGCGTATGACGAGGGAAAAGCCAGAGAAGGGTTAATTCAAGAACATGAAGTACGCTCGGTAACCGTTCAGGCGGTAGTAGATACCGGGGCGATGACGCTGGTCATCAACGAAGAACTACAGCAAAAACTGGGGCTTAAGGTATTGAGAATAAGGTCTGCCCTGGTTGCCAATGGCCAGCGGGTAACTTGTAACGAAACGGAGCCGGTGGAAATTTGCTGGAAGGATCGGGGTTCATCACTTCGTGCCGTGGTCATTCCTGGCGCAAGAAAAGTCCTTCTTGGCGCAATTCCACTTGAGGACATGGATCTAATGGTCAACCCCGTTACCCAGGAACTGGTAGGCGCCCACGGTGATACAGTGGAAGTTTTAGCTTTATAAGCATTAATTCAAATTTCAAATTAAAAGGAGACAAACATGAAAACACCAATGGAATTACGTTACGACAAATTGGGACCAAGGGTGGCGAAAGCCCTGGAGAGCCGCTTTTTTGAGGCTTGGTATTTTTCCGAACCAGGCGAAGCGGTGGAAAAAGTGTTCTCGCTTATTCCAAAGACGGACACTATTTCCTGGGGCGGCTCCATGACTACGGTAGGTCTTAATCTGCAAGGCCTTGCCGTCGAAAAGGGCTACAAGGTCATCGACCGCGACAAGGCGGCGTCCCCGGAAGAGCGGACGGAACTGATGCGCAAGGCTCTGCTCTGCGATACCTACCTTACCGGAACTAACGCCATAAGCGAAGACGGGCAGTTGGTGAATATCGACGGTGTCGGCAACAGGGTGGCCGCGATGATTTACGGCCCCAAACAGGTCATTGTGGTGGCGGGAATGAACAAGGTAGAAAAGACTGTTATGGATGCCGCTAATAGGGCCAGGACAATCGCCGCGCCGGCAAATACGCAGCGCTTCCCGAATATCAAAACTCCATGCAATGAAACGGGCGCCTGTGCCGACTGCCTCTCGCCTGAGTCCGTCTGCACGTTTATCGTGCGCACAAGGATATGCAGGCCCAAAGGGCGGATCAAGGTGATCCTTATCGGGAAAGATCTGGGATTTTAAACCTTAGCACTTTGGAAAATCTAAATGTTTACAAGAAGAGTTCTCGCAAAGACGCATCGAACCTTCGGTTCGCGATCGCAAAGGACGCAAAGTTGTTGTTTATTATTTTATCGTTATACTTTCAAGATTCTCATTATTTTGAATGTAATATATCTTGTAAAACGAGAATCTATCGAATAAGAACTTTGTGCCTTTGCGCCTTGGCGAGAGGAAATTCGGGAAGAATGTTTGTAAGGTTTTAGATGATACAGACTATTAGCTTTGCTTTAAGGCGGCTTCAATAATTGAACGAACTTGATCGGGCAGCGAGTGACGGCGATCTTCGCTGCTCAACTCGGAAGTGTTGATGGCGGGACAGAATACCATCTTTATCGGAACGCCGTGAACACGGTAATCCTTTTCAAAGACTTCGTAGCTGCCGGCTATTGCTATGGGAACAATCGGAACGAGAGAGTTGGTGGCCAGTTTAATTGCGCCTGACCTGAAAGGTAAGAGTCCATGGCCCTTACTGCGCGTCCCTTCGGGGAAGATCAGCATACTCCCGCCTTTTTGAAGCTTCTGAATTCCAAGATCTATGGTTTTCTTCGCTTTCCGGATACTTACGCGGTCGATAAAAAGACCGCCAAGGATATAAATCCAAATGTCTATAAACGGCAAATAGAGCAGTTCTTTCTTTGCGATAAAACCGAAAGGGCGGCCAGCGTAGGCAAGCGCGAGAACAATGTCGAAAATCCCTACATGGTTACTAACGAAACAAACGCCTCCTTTTGAGGGGATGTTTTCTCTCCCTCTCACATCCATGTCACAGCCTGTAATCCGGATAATGATCCGCGCCCAGATCTGAGCTATCTTATAAACGATCCATGACGCAGGTTTTTTAAGGCCCAAAACACTTAAAACCATGCAAACGATTCCTATCGGGGTGCAAAAAATAATTGTTAATATCGTGATGGCAAACGCTGATATGGTTTTTACCATGACTACAAAAGGCTCCCTCTTACAGTTTTACACCCAGTGAAATTAATTCACGCCTGGCGTTTTCAACATTCTTCCAAAGTTTGGCTTCAATGCCTACGGACCTGGCGCCGGTTACATTTTCCGCCATATCGTCAAAAAAAACAAGCTCAGGCGCTTCGACACCAAGCATGGAAAGCAGTTTTCTATAGATCGCTTCCTCCGGTTTTACAAAGTTTACTTCGCACGAATAAAGGCCGACATGCGGAAGTGAGAATACAGGAAGATTTTTTTTTGCCCATGCAAGAAAATCAAGCGGCATATTTGAGAGGATCCCAAGCAGATACCCGGCTGCCTTAATCTCTTTCATGAGGGCCTCTGTTTCTGTATTGATGTTTTTCCAGCTGTTTGTGTCTATCTCAATAATCTCTTCAATACTTTTTTTATCCATAAAAACACCGAGACTGTTAAGAACGGTTTTGAAGTATTCATTCGCGCTGATTATTCCACGGTCATAATCGCCGCGTAAGGACCAGAGCGCTGATTCAAATTTATCCCTTTCAACTCCGACTCGTCCGGCAAGTATATCCATCACTTTTGGATCTTGCGGAAGGGATATTACATTTCCATAATCAAAAACCACCGCTTTGATGCTCAACCTATGCTCCTTGTTTTGTTTGGGATTTACCCCGTCAGTGTCGCGAGTCTCTCCCTAATAAACTCGCTCTTCTCTTTAAGGCCAATGCTGCCTGTGGCAAAGATAACCACGTTTGGCGCTTTGGGATCCAGCTTTACTTTGCCGAAGGATTCCTTCATAAGCCGCACCAGACGATCAACCTTGACTTTTGCGACCTTCGCGAATTCAGCGCGTACCATGCCGCCGCGCTCTTTAAGGGAAGAAATCGAAAGTTCCCTGCAAATGATGCGGAGTTCCGCAAGGGCAAGCAGCGAAGCGGCCTCGTCCGGCGGCGGGCCGAAGCGGTCAATGAGCTCGGCGGAAAGGCTTTCAAGTTCATCGCGTTGTCTTACGGCGGCAATCTTTTTATAGACTTCCATTTTTTCCTGGGCCGAATCTATGTAAGTATCCGGAATAAAGCCTGAATATTCAAGCTCCAATAAAGTTTCGGTTTCTGCTTCGTAGTGAGTGTCTTCAAGTTTTTTTACAGCCTCATCAAGAAGGCGGATATAAAGATCAAAGCCCACGGAGTAAATGTCTCCCGATTGTTCCCTGCCCAGCAAGTTTCCCGCACCGCGGATTTCCATGTCCTTCATGGCGATTTTGAAGCCTGAGCCCAGCTCGGTAAAGTCAGAGATTACCTGCAGGCGCTTCATTGCGACTTCGGAAAGAGCTTTTTCCTTAGGGTAGAAAAGGTAAGCGTAGGCCACTCGATCCGAGCGTCCGACCCGTCCTCGGAGCTGGTAAAGCTGCGAGACTCCGTACATGTCCGCCCGGTCTATGATGATTGTGTTTACGTTGGGAATGTCTATTCCGTTTTCAATGATTGTTGTGGAGACCAGAACATGAAAACCGCCGTGTATAAAGCGGTGCATCACATCCTCAAGATCCTGGGCGTCCATTTGGCCATGCGCGGTTTCTACAAGCATCTCCGGCAGCAGACGCTGGATTTTTATCCTTGTCTCGCGCAGGGTTTCTATGCGGTTGTGGAGGAAAAACACCTGCCCGCCCCGCTCCGCTTCCTGGCGTATGGCCCTTGCAAGACGCTCCTCGTTGAATTCCTCAATAGTGGTTTCTATGGGATGACGGTTCTGGGGCGGCGTGGCCAAAAGGCTCATGTCCCGGATTTTAAGCAGGCTCATGTGCAAAGTTCTGGGAATTGGCGTCGCGGAAAGGGTCAGGCAGTCGACGTTGGTTTTGAGCTCCTTTAGCCGCTCCTTGTCTTTAACGCCGAAACGCTGTTCTTCATCTATTACGATTAAACCCAGATTTTTAAAGGCCACGTCTTTTTGAATGATCCTGTGCGTTCCGACCAACAGATCGATCTCCCCGTTTTTTAATTCCGCAAGGATCCTGTGAACGCTTTTTTTGTCCACAAAGCGCGAGAGCATTGCCAGCTTAACCGGAAACTGACTGAACCTTTCCTGGAAATTTTCGTAATGCTGTTCCGTAAGGATCGTGGTGGGCGCAAGAAACGCGATTTGCTTGCCGCCCATTATCGCCTTAAAGCAGGCCCGCACCGCCACTTCGGTTTTTCCGTAGCCCACGTCCCCGCAGATAAGCCTGTCCATGGGGTGCGGGCTTTCCATGTCGGCCTTGATCTCCTCCACGCAACGGAGCTGGTCTTCGGTTTCTTCAAACGGGAAGGCCGCCTCAAACATGGTCTGCCATTCGGTGTCTTTAGGAAATGCGAAACCCTGCGACTGGCGGCGCCTGGAATAAAGGGCCAGGAGTTTTTCCGCTATGTCTTCCACTGACTTTTTAACGCGGCCCTTGCGGTTTTCCCAGCTTTTGGAACCTAGTATGTCCAGGCGGGGAGGGCTGCCCTCGTTGCCGATATAGCGCTGAACCAGGTTTACCTGCTCAATGGGCACAAAGACCGTTTCTTCCCCGGCGTATTCTATGCTTATATAGTCCCTTTCGTGGCCCAGGGCCTTTATTCGCTCAATGCCTTTGAAAAGCCCGATGCCGTAATTAACATGAACCACGTAGTCGCCGGGGTTGAGTTCTACAAAGGTGTCGATTGCAGCGCTGCGCGCGGTTTTAAGGGATTTGGGCGGACGGCGTCGGCGGCCAAAGATCTCGTTTTCCTGGATAAGCATGAACTTGATGTCAGGTAAAGCAAAGCCGGAAGAGAAGGGCAGCGCCCCAACGGAAACGTCCTCGTCCTTTAAAAGCTCGGCGATCCGTCCCGCCTGTACATCGGATTCGGCAGCCACCGCAAGATTCCAGCCCTGCTTTTTAAGTGAGGCAAATTCTTCCTTTAGATAGTTCACGTTTCCGAAAAAGCTTCTGGGCGGATCGCAGGCGGCGTTAATGCACAAAGCGTTTTCTTCTCCGCCGCTTTTTAATGACGTGAAAAAAATACAGCGGGGAATTGAAGAAGAAAGCGCTTTGAATTTGAGAAGTATTCGATTGGGAAGGGGGATTTCCTTGCTTCTGCGCGTTTTGGAATACAGGCTCTGATACTCTTTTTCAAGGCTTTCCTGTGCGTTCTCAAGCCGTTCCCGCTCAAGGTAGACGACGAGGGCTTCGCCCTTCCCTTCGCTCTTATTTGCGGAACCGAAAAAATAATCCGCGAGTGTGGCAGGTTTTTCAAAGGCCAGGGGGAAAAGGTATTCTTCGCCTTCAATGGTACGCCGGGTGTTCAGTTCTTCCAGTATTTCTTTCCCGTTTGACGGAAACTCTTCAAAGCTTTCAAGGTTTGCTTTTAACGCCTCAATGCGATCCTCTGTCCAGACCAGCTCTTTGAAAGGGTGTATAACGAGCTCCGGTCTTTTTTCCATGCCGCTCTGGGTTAAGGGCTCAAAGCGCCTGATTGACTCGATACGGTCAAAATCAAAAAGAATGCGATAAGCTTCGCTCTCTTCGCCCAATAAAATGTCCAGAACTTCGCCACGCAGGGCGAATTCTCCCCGCAACTGTACCCTGGGAACCCTGGTGTAACCGTAACTTACCAGAATTTCCGCGAGCGCTGTCGGGTCAAAATCCATGGATTCATTCCCAATTGTAATGCCGCTTCCCGGTTTAAGGGTGACAAGAAGCCCTCTAATGTAGTCTGGAGGCGGCAGGGGGGTCAGGAAGGCGCGCTCGGAAGCGATCACGAGCCCGTTGTTGCCTGTCGCAAGGCCTGCCAGAACGCGCATTCTTTCCCCGAAAACGGCGGATAAAGGGGCCATGTCGCGGTAAGGCAATCCGCCCCACCAGGGAAATATCGAGACAGGTGTATTGGCGCTCCGGAGATCCTGCTCCAGCAGGGCCGCTTCGGTGTCCGTGGGAACCACCGCCAGAATATTGCCCCCTCTGGCGGCAAAAATAAGGGAGATGAGTATTCCGGAAAAAGCGCCTTCGGCGTGTTCAATTTGCAGGGGAAATTTCCCGTTTTTCAGGGCTTTTAGCGCCTCCTGCACGGCGGCGGAACGCGCGATTTTTGCCATTACAAATGAAGGAAAAGATAAGGTATTCATTTCAGTATACCGATTACTTATAGTATAGAAGTAGGAGTAAAATGTGAATCGGAAAAACGTTCCGGACTTTCGTCCGTTCTTTCGTTCGTTAATAGTGATTCTGCTCGTTTTTTGCGGTGTTT
>Ga0268262_10004286_pt1 | contig 14822 bp, 18 predicted proteins | sample TergutNc150P3_FD_190354 | JGI IMG/M metagenome (GOLD analysis project Ga0268262, IMG submission 190354) | Nasutitermes corniger P3 segment gut microbial community from laboratory colony in Florida, USA - Nc150 P3 (SPAdes) (version 2) | ecosystem: Host-associated > Arthropoda: Insects >... | reverse complement strand
TCGCCATTCATAATTTACAAGGTTGGCGTTAGCTCAAAAAAAGTGAATGACGGCGTTGTGGTTTATGGCATAGATGCGGTATCATCAAGAGATGTTATAGATTTGCATTCAAAAATAATAGCTGGAAGGTTTAACCTTGAGCCTTTGGAAGACCATAGCGCAACACAGCGTCCTTCAATTATACTCGGTTCCATTCTAGCCCAGCGTTTGCAAGTGAATGTTGGAGAACGCTTGGTTTTGCAAACTTTTCAGGGACCAGACGATGTGATAGGGGGCGGTCCAAGAATGAGGCAGTTTGTTGTGTCTGGAATTTTTGAAACCGGAATGTATGAATACGATGGCAATTTGCTTTACGTTGCAATAGAGGAGCTTCAAAAACTGATGGGTATTTATGGAGTTTCTGGAATCCAGTTTAAAGTAAAAAATCCTTGGAAAAGCGAAATTCACTCGGAAAAAGCTAGCAAATTTTTGGGTTACCCTTACTATGCGAGCGACTGGAAAGCAAAAAATCAAAATCTCTTAAAATGGATGAACTACGAAAAATTCATAGTTGCCGCCATTGTTTGCCTTATTGTTTTAATCGCAGCATTCAACATAATAAGTTCGCTGATTATGGTGGTTGTGGATAAAACAAAAGAGATTGGAATTTTGCGCAGCATGGGTTTTTCTGAAAGCTCAATTATGCGCGTGTTTGTGAGCATGGGTTTTTTTATTGGCGTGTTCGGCTCGCTGCTAGGCGGAGCCGCTGGCATTGCTCTGTGCATTATTCAAGAAAAAACTCATTTTATAAAATTGCCAGCCGATGTTTATATGATGCCGTTTTTCCCTGTGCAAGTTCAGGCTTTAGACGTTGTGGCAATTTTTGTCATTGGCAATGCGCTCTGTGTGTTGGCTACCATTTTGCCAGCATGGAAAGCTAGCCGCATGAAACCCGTGAGAGCAATTAGGCGGGAGTGATCCTCTCCAAAACTCTTTGGTGCAACTCGTGCCCGCCGTTGAATATTTCAAATTTTCCCTTTGGCAAAACTCCACCCCGCAAAGTTATATCACCGAGAAAATCAAGGATTTTATGGAAAGCAGGTTCATTCTCAAAAAGCAAGCTAGTTCCACCCTCGCCCAAAACAACCCCGCAGCCTCGCAAATTTTCCGAAAGCCCAGCACTTGGCAATTCTTCTGCAAAAATATAGGTTCGGGCTAAAAGGATTTTTTCCAAATCCTTGGCTGAATTTATTTTGACATTTGCCCCAAATTTTTGCCCAAACCTGTCTATTGAATATTTTATTTCCAAGCAGTTTTCGCCTGTATTTTTAAATTTCACAAAACGTTCACCCATTTTAATTTCAAATTCTTTTTCTGGAAGCTCACAAAAAGGCAAGTTGCTGTTTTTTATTCCTCCTGCCTTTTCCAACTCCTTTTCCCACAATGCAGCACTGCCATCTAGCAAGGGTAATTCTCCTTGCGGAGCTTTTAGCTTAAAGCAGCAGCCCGAAAATAAAAGCATTGCTGCGCTCAAATGCTCTGCCCCTGCGATTTTTTTCCCAGAAATGTGCATTAAAACACTTGTCCGTCCCTCGTAAATCACCTTGAAATCATCTGGATTTTCTTCTCCGTGAAACCAGTCAACTTTGCCAAAATCTGTACCCACACCGAGTAACTCCAACTCTGCTTCGCATTCTCTGCCGCTTATCCCAAAAGATTTCAGCATTAAAATCCAAGTATCTTTCTAGCAGCTTTGACAGCCAACTCTTTAACCATTTTTTCCACCAAATCCGGCGGAATGTCGCGGGTTTCGTTAAAGCCCATTTCTGTTGTCTCTTCACCTGGCTTTAGCGCAACAAAAGCCTTCCCCTGCATTCTGAATTTTTTTATGCTTGTCAAAGCCGGAAGTTTGAACAGGTCAAATTGAACCGCACCCAAAAAGCTTATTTGCCCCCTTCCTGACGAAATCCATTTTGAATCTTGCAAGCTAAAGGGAACTTCAAAAATGGAATCCAAATAGATAGTTCCGTTTAACTTTTGAATATACAGAGAATCTTCTCCCTTATTGTTCACATTTAAAAACACAGTGAATCTCAGCGAATCTCCGGTGAAGGACTCCATATCTATGTTGGCTTTTTGGAACGTGAACTCGCATTTTTTAAGAATATTCGCGGTTTTTATTTTTTTTGAGGCAGCACAGGAGAGCCATAGCAGAGCTAGACCCAAACAAATTACTATTTTTACCGCTATGTTAAACTTTTTCACAGATGAAACTCCAAATTTGTACATTTCACTTAAATCTACAAACTTTGTAGTGGCACTGCTCTTTTTTGCCTGTACTTGTTTTGCCGAGATAAATGTCGGTACGGCAAATAATACGGAAATAGCGAGTTTTATGGAAAGCGAAAGCAAAAGGGTTTTGATGGTTCCAGATTCTTCAATTTTAATATTAAATTTTCAAACCGCCAAAGACGAGCACGTCAGGGCTTGGTTTTTGTTCTTTTTAGGTGAACGCAAAGTTTCAATCAAGGCAGATTATATTCTTGAAATCCCCGGCAAAGAAACAATAAAAAATTCGCTTAAAGCAGACACATCTTGGTACACAGGCTATTGCGGAATAATTGAATGTCAAAACAAACCTATGCCTGCGCATCAGAGAATAGAAACTTTGAAGTATTTGGTTTCAAAAATGTTAGCGGAATTAAACGGCAAGCTTTACTTGATATTTGCAGAAAAAAAAGCCGAAAGTTCTAGCTCTTCTGCTGTTTCTGCCATTTCTGCTGCTGCCGCCATTGATTCCTCGTCACAGGATTCAACCAAAACCAAAACACAAGATTCAACCAGCACACAGGAGCAAAAATGAAACACGCCTATATTCTTTTGCCAACGTCTAACGGAGTTCCATTGGAAAGCGTATCAGCGGGCATTTTAGAAACCTTGAGCAAAAGAAATCTCAAGGTCGCAAAATTCGTTCCTTTTGGGGCTGGCGGAGTGCCTTTTGCAGAAATCAGAAATGCGCTTATATCCGACTGCGAGCAGGTTATTATGGAACTTTTGGTGGATAAGTTTCTAAGGGTATTTGCCAAGCACGATGTTGTTATAGTTGAAGGCATTTCTGCGCCTGAAATTTTTTACAAAAGAGAACTTCACAAAATGCTCACTTCTGCCATGGATGCAAGCGTAATTTTAGTGGCAAAAGCTGGCAACAAACACATTGACGATTTAATAGGCGAAATTTCCGTTGAAGAGCATTTTCATAAAAACGCCAATGCCTTTATGGCAGGCTGCGTATTTTTAAATGTACCCGAAGATGGAGAAGCAGAACTCAGAGCCGCTTGCAAAAACAGCGATTTGCCAGCCCTTGGCTTTGTGCACGGAGGCGAAAACCCAAGCAAAGAAGCCGTTGTTGCAGGCATTGAAGAAGAACCCTGGGAACTCATACTCAAAGAAGAACGCGAACACAGAATGAGCCCACCTGAATTCAGAAATTTCCTCATTAAAAAAGCTCAAAAATTCAAAGCGAGAATTGTTCTGCCAGAAGGCTCCGAACCCAGAACCGTACGCGCAGCCATACTCGCTTTGCAAAGGCAAATAGCTGTTCCCATATTGCTTGCAAAAAGAGCAGATGTGGAAAAAACAGCCGCTACCCTTTGCATGAACCTGCCCTTGGAACTGGAAATCATAGACCCCGATAACATAGCCACAAAATACGTTTCCAAATTGGTGGAGCTTCGCAAAAACAAAGGCATGACCGAAGAAATGGCAAAAAAAATGTTGCAAGACAGCGTTTGGGTTGGAACCATGATGGTGAAAACAGGCGATGCAGAAGGGCTTGTGAGCGGTGCCATTCATTCCACGGCAGACACTGTTCGCCCAGCCTTAACCATAATAAAACCTCGCGAGGGAACCTCAATAATAAGCTCGGTATTTTTTATGTGCCTGCCCACTCAGGTGCTTGTTTATGGAGACTGCGCCATAAACCCAAACCCCACCACAGACGAACTTGCGCAAATTGCAATTCAATGCGCAGATACCGCGAGCGATTTTGGCATTGTGCCACGAGTTGCAATGCTAAGCTACAGCACAGGCGAAAGCGGCAAAGGCGAAGATGTGAACAAGGTAAAAGAAGCCACCGCAAAAGTAAAGGAACTTCGCCCGGATATTGAAATAGACGGCCCCCTGCAATACGATGCAGCAATAATGGAATCTGTTGCGCACACAAAGGCACCAAACAGCCACATAGCAGGCCGAGCCACCGTATTTGTGTTCCCAGACCTGAACACAGGCAACACAACCTACAAAGCCGTTCAGCGCAGCGCAAAAACGGTAAGTATAGGCCCTATGCTTCAAGGGCTTGCAAAACCTGTTAACGATTTGTCTCGTGGCGCACTCGTTGACGATATTGTTTATACGATAGCTATAACTGCCGTACAAGCTGGAATGGCTCGTCAAATAAGCGAAGATAAATAATTTGTATTTGCATTCAATAATTTTCTATTTTAATATCTAAATTTTTTGGAGAAAGCCATGATTACAAAACGCATTTTATTTTTGGTAGCAATATCCGTAGTTTGCACCTTTGCTCAAACCCCTGCACCCAAAGCTGCACCAGTAACTAAAGCTACACCTGCCGCTGCTGCGCCTGCACCTGCTACCGTGCCTGTACCCACGGCTGCTCCAGCACCTGCACCTGTTGCCGCACCTGCGCCCGCTGCTGCACATACAGCTACACCTGCACCAGTTGCCGCGCCTGCGCCCGCTGCTGTGCCTGCAGCACCCGTTGCTGCTCCAGCACCTGCGCCCGTTGCTGCTCCAGTGCCTGCACCTAAAGCCGCTGCACCTGCACCCAAAGCTGCACCCGCTGCCACACATACAGCCACACCTGCACCAGTAGCTACACCAACCCCAGCTCCTGCTGCCGCACCTGCACATGCAGATAGCACCGCTCCAGCACCTGCATCCGTAGCAGACAGCACCGCTGTACCTGTTGCTGCTCCAGTGCCTGCACCAACCGACAGCATTGCTGCCGCACCAGTTGCTCCAGCACCTGCACCAGCGCCAGCTCCTGCTGCACCGCCTGCAAAAGAAGCCATAATAGAAAACCCAATAGAATTCGCAATTGTCTCTGTTATTTTTATAGCGACAGTTCTCTTAATAGCTTTAACGGGGTCTAATTAATATGAGTTTGCAATACAGAATTTCGGATATCTCTTTGGCCGACTGGGGGCGCAAAGAAATTGAACTCGCCGAAGTAGAAATGCCGGGCTTAATGGCTCTGCGCAAAGAATACAAAGGCAAATACCCGTTGAAAGGCGCTCGCATAATGGGCAGCCTGCACATGACCATTCAAACAGCGGTTTTAATAGAAACGCTAGTTGAGCTTGGCGCAGAAGTGCAATGGGTGAGCTGCAATATATTCAGCACCCAAGACCACGCCGCCGCCGCCGTTGTTGTTGGCAAACACGGTGCTCCAAAAATGCCAAAAGGCGTTAGCGTTTTTGCTTGGAAAGGCGAAACTCTGGAGGAATACTGGAACTGCACAAAACGTGCTATGGAATTTCCAAACGGAAAATTCCCCAACCTAATTCTAGACGATGGCGGCGATGCCACAATGCTCATAGTTCGCGGTTCGCAATTTGAAGATGCTGGCAAAGTTCCAAACTTCAACCCAAAAAACGATAGCGAAGAATGGGGCGTGTTCCTCGCACTTTGCAAAAAGGAATTCGCAAAAGACCCAAAACACTGGAGCCGCATTCGCAGAGAAGTAAAAGGCGTTTCAGAAGAAACAACTACTGGCGTTCACCGTCTTTACGAAATGTCTAAAAAGAAGGAACTCCCCTTCCCTGCAATAAATGTAAACGACTCCGTGACAAAATCCAAATTCGATAACCTATATGGCTGCCGCCATTCCTTGATAGATGGTTTTAACCGTGCCACCGATGTTATGATTGCAGGCAAAGTTGCTGTTGTTTGCGGCTATGGAGAGGTTGGCAAAGGCTGCGCCCAAAGTTTGCGCGGTCAAGGAGCAAGGGTTATAATCACAGAAATAGACCCAATTTGCGCGCTTCAAGCCAGCATGGAAGGTTACGAGGTTCGCTGTTTGGAAAGCGTTATTGGAATTGGAGATTTGTTTGTTACCACCACGGGCAACACAAAAATAATTCTTGCCGCTCACATGGAAAAAATGAAGCACCGCGCCGTTGTTGGAAACATAGGTCACTTTGACAACGAAATAGATATGGCTGGTTTAAAGAAAATCAAAGGCATTAGAAAGAGGAATATAAAGCCTCAATACGATGAATGGATTTTCCAAGATGGTCATAGCGTTTTGGTTTTGGCAGAAGGTCGCTTGCTGAATTTGGGCTGCGCAACCGGGCATCCGAGCTTTGTTATGAGCGCGAGTTTCACCAACCAAACAATCGCTCAAATAGATTTGTGGCTAAATGCTCAAAACAAAAAAACTGTTAGCGGCCTAACATACCAAAAGGGTTTAGTTTATACCCTGCCAAAAATCTTAGACGAAAAAGTAGCCCGCTTGCATTTGAAAAAACTTGGCGTTGAACTAACCAAGTTAACCAAAGAACAGGCAAACTACATTGGCGTTAGCGTTGATGGACCATACAAGGCAGAGAATTACAGATATTAGAATCAAATTCTAAATATGTTGTTCAAAATTCCATTGAAAATTCTCATTGGCGGGGTTGTATTCCTATCCCTCGTTTTAATCTGCATTGGATTGGAACGGGGCAAAAATAGCCCCAAACAAGAAGAGACAAGCCAAGAATTTGAGCAAGAAGCGAGCATAAGCGATATGTTGCTTCTGGATAAAAATCTCAAAAGCATTCTCAATGTTCAAAAAGAAATCCCGTTGAAGCAAAAAAACGACACCACTGCCGCTGCCGAAAGATGGCTTGTTCCAAACGGAATGTCAATTCCAAATTATATGCTGCGCGCTTCCAAAGAAATTCAAAGGTGCAGGGGAAAAGTCCATTGGATGAAAGAGATAACATACAACCGCGTGCTTTTGAAATACGAAGGCGAGCAGGGAGTTTATCCATTAACCGAAATACTCGTATTGGATTCTCTATGGCTGCCAAACTCCTCAAAACTTGCGGTTGTGTTTGCCGCAAGGGAACAAAATAAATTGCTTAAAAACAGACCCGAACTTTTAAAAAATCTGAATTTCACATATAATTTGCTAATCCCTTCTTCTAGACCAGAACTTTTGGAAATTGGAAAAAAATTAAATGCCAACATAATCCCTTGGATACCTATGGAAAACAGTTATTATTCCCAAGAAAAAACCAATCAGATTAAAATTGGCATAACCGAAAAAGAACTAGCCTGGAAATTAGACGAAACGCTAAAAGAATTTAACCACGCAAAGGGTTTTGCTTCTCTTTACGGAGAAGATTTTTTAACCCACAGTGCTTCTGTTGAAAATTTTGGAAATGTGCTGAGAGATAAAAAATTATGGTTTTGGGATTTAACCAAAAGAAATAGCGCAAGTTTAACGCAAAATGAATGTGCCAAAAAAAACATAAGTTTCCGCAGGGACTATTTAGAAGCAGAAACCGAAGCTCAAGTTACAAAAGCCCTTGAAACAGCCCGAAAAAGCGGCCGCGCCGTTTTGCTATTTGAGCTAAAAGAAAAAAGCATAGAACTCCTGAAAAATTTACCAGAACTTGCCGAAAAACAGGGAACAAAATTAACACTTGCCGAAGAAGTGTTTTGAAAAATAAAATCTCCTATGACGAGCTTGAAGCACTCACGGATAAATTACATTTCATATTTTATGTTTCATATTTTATGTTTTTTACTATATTTAGGTTATGGACACAAAACCCAAGAACCCGTTTTTAATATCCGGCTACCATAGCCCCATCTATTTTTGCGACAGAGCCGCAGAAACAAAACAAATAATATCCGCACTGCAAAACGGCAGAAACATATCTTTAATAAGTCCGCGCCGTATTGGAAAAACTGGGCTTATACACAATGTTTTTTATTGCCTAAGGGAGAAGGATAAAAATTCAAACTGCTTTTACATAGACGTTTTCGCAACTCAAAATCTGCTTGAATTCACAAACCTTTTAGGCAAAGCCGTCATTGGGCAATTAGAAGGCAAACCGCAAACCGCCATAAAGAAAATAGCCAGTTTCTTTAAAAGTTTCAGACCTCTATTTTCATTTGATTCCCAGACAGGACTGCCTACGGTTTCTTTGGATATTAAGCATGAACAAGCACAGAATAGCTTACAAGAAATTTTTTCATATCTTAAAAAGAGCGGAAAAACCATTTACATTGCCATAGATGAATTTCAGCAAATTACAGATTATCCAGAAAAAGGAGTAGAAGCTCTGCTTCGTTCTTATATGCAATTTTTGCCTAATGTTCATTTCATTTTTTCCGGGAGCAAAAAGCATTTAATGGATGCTATGTTTTCTTCGGTGAACAGGCCATTTTACCAAAGCACGCAAAAAATAATTTTAAAGGAAATAGAAATCGAATCTTACAGAAAATTTGCAAGGGCTCTGTTTTCAAAATACAGAAAAAATTTGCCAGCAAAAGTGTTTGACTTTATTTATGAAAATTTGCAAGGGCATACATGGTACGTTCAATTGGTTCTCAATTTATTGTTTGCTATGGACAGAACAAATTATTCTGAGCAAAACGCAAAAGATGCGATAAATGGAATTTTGCAAGAAGAAAACGCAACATATAAAACCTATTGCGAAATGATAACCAAAGGACAGCTATATTTGCTAAGAGCAATAGCTAGGGAGCATAGCGTAAAATCTCCTTACGAATACTCTTTTATGCAGAAACACGGTTTAAAAGCCGCCAGTAGCGTAAAATTAGCACTTAAATCTTTGACGGATAAAACCTTAATATTGAAAGATGAGAAAGGTTATTATTATGTTTATGATAGATTTTTTTCATTATGGTTGAGAGGTTAGCCTAAAGATTAAGGTACAAGTGGAACAAGAATGAAAAACAAGGTTAAAGAATTGTTTTACCCTAAAAATATTTTCCCAAATGTCCAAAATCCGTTTAAACACTTTTTGGACACTTTAAAACCGCAAATACAAGTCAAATTTGCAGTTTTCGTAATGGCATAGTTATTGCGTTTATTATATAAAGTTTGTATATTTAATTCAAAGAGGTATTTATGTTAAGACAGGTTATGGTGCCAAGCAAAGAGAATTCTACAGTTTCTATTCCTGCTGAATTTTATGGAATGGAAGTAGAGGTTTTGGTATATCCAAACCACAATGTTTGGAAAGGACTTACTCCAAGCATGAAAAAAACATTTAAGGCAGGAAGAAATTTTAAAAAAATTTCTAGAGAAGAACTTTATGATAGACATTGATCATATATTTTTAGATACAAATATCTTGGTTTATGCTCATTCCAAAGACGATGAACAAAAGTTTAAAATAGTTGAATTTCTATTAGGTGAAAAATTGAGAAACAGTAGAATTTTCGTTAGTGTTCAAGTTGTAAATGAGTTTTACTCTGTAATGAGCAAGTACAAAATGTCCCATTCCAGAATAAAAGAATGTATAAAAGATTTATCTATCTATGCCAACATAAAAAGCATTTCATTTGACACAGTAAAATTAGCATTTTACATAAAAGAAAAATACCATTATTCTTGGTGGGACTCTCTAGTTTTAGCTTCCGCACTAGAACACGATTGCAAAATAATTTATAGTGAAGATATGCAACACGAACAGGTTATAGAAAATACGCTAGAAATAGTAAATCCTTTTGCGTGAACCAAAATAGTTTTACCCTAAAAACCTTTCCTTAAGCTCGTGCCAGCCGCAGGTTTTTCCTTTGTAGCGGTAAAGGCGGTAAAGCCTGCGCGCCATGCGGGTTGTTATTTCGTAAGGGATTGTTTTATGCTCGGCGGCAAATGCTTCTACAGATATTTGCTCAGAAAATTCTCCGTTTATGCACTCCGCTATGTCGCCTATCTTCACATCTGGAATTTCACTTACATCCACCATGCAAGCATCCATACACACTCGCCCTAAAATGGGGCAGGCTTTGCCGTTTATAAAAACCACGCCTTTATTTGGCTCGCCGCGCAAATAGCCGTCTCCATAGCCAATGGCAACCGTTGCCACCAACATATTTTTTTCTGCTTTGAAAAAATGCCCGTAAGAAATTCCCTCCCCTGCCTCAACACGCCTCAAGGCACGCACTGTTGAGCGTAACCTCAATACAGGCTTAATTGGAAATCTAGACGGAATTTCACAAAGCGGGTCGTAGCCATAAAGGGCAAGGCCGGGGCGAACCATATCGTAGTGGATTTTGTTTGCATATAAAAACGTTGCAGGTGAATTTGCTATATGGCATATTGATGGCCGCACACCTGCACTTTCCAATTTTTTAACAAGTTGTTCAAATCTATCTAATTGTATTTTCATGGCTGGATGTTCTGGCATATCTGCGGTGGCTAAATGGGAATACATCCCCTCTACTTCTAAATTTGGCAACTCGCAAATTTTTTTCACCTCATCAAAATTATCGTACTTTATCCCAAAACGATGCATTCCGGTGTCTATTTGAATGTGGATTTTCAATTTAGAGTTTAAAGCAGAAAGTTCAGAGTTAAGTGCTTTTGCACTTTCTAGGCTTTGGATAGAAGGGGTCAAGTGGTGTTTTATTAAAAATGGAAAATCACTTTCCAAGCAGGGACCTAAAATTAAAACTCTCGCATTCACTCCATTTTCCCTAAGGGCAACTCCTTCAAATAAATGTGCAACGCCCAAAAAATCAATTCCAGCAGCCATAGCCGCAAAAGAAATAGCAAGCGAACCGTGCCCGTAAGCATCGGCTTTAACGGGGAGCAACAATTTTGTTCCAGCGGGCAGCAAACTTCTGGCATAAGCGATATTGCTCTGCAAATGGTCTAAATCTATTTCTATCCAATTGGGGCGCGGAATTTTACCCAAATCAGGCATTTTCCTCCTCCGCTTCCCTGAGTGCCTTTTTCACATTTACTTTCTTCACTCCCCTATTTGGATTTTGCCCATATTTATTGAGCAAGTGAATCTCTACCATTTGAATTGAATCTGTTATTACTTTTTCAATCTTTTGCACTTGAAAAAACAAAAGCACAAGATAACAAGAAATTGCAAACAGAGCTAGTCCTAGAACTAAGGAGAAAATCATATATACACCTCAAAGAAGTTCCGCTATTTGCACTGCGTTTAAGGCTGCGCCTTTGCGAATTTGATCGCCCACAACCCATATATCAAAAGCATTGTCTTGAGACTGGTCAACGCGAACTCTGCCAACCAGCACAGGGTCTTTGCCACTTGCGTCTATTGGCATAGGCCAGCGATTTTTAGAAGGTTCTTCTAAAATTTCAACCCCCGGAGCACCATGCAAAACATCGTAAATTTCTGCTACGTTTGTTTTTTTGGAAAGCCTTACGTTCAAAGCCTCCGAATGTGCCCTTAAAACAGGAACTCTAACGCAAGAGGCATTTACTCGCAAATTGTCGTCTCCAAAAATCTTGTGAGTTTCGGCGATCATTTTCCATTCCTCTTCGCAATAGCCATTTGGCGCGTGAACAGAATTTTTCTCTGGGCTGCCATCGTTGTAAGAGGAGTTGTGCGGGAACAGATTAAAAGCATATTGGTAAGGTATAACGGTGCGCTTAAAGGGTTTTCCTTCTGCGAGGGCAACGCTTTCCAGCCTAAGTTCTTCCATAGCCATTGCGCCCGCTCCGCTCGCAGCTTGGTAAGTGCAGGCCTGAACCCGTTCAATGCCAAAAGCCTTGTATAGAGGGAATAGCGGCAATAGCATTATTATTGTGCTACAATTTGGGTTAGCTATAATGCCCTTGTGTTTTTTTATCTCTTGCGGATTTATTTCTGGAATCACAAGAGGAACTTCTGGATTCATTCTGAAGTATGATGTGTTATCCACAACAACAGCCCCTGCCTTAACCGCAGAGGGCATATATTCCTTTGATATAGAGCCACCTGCCGAAGACAGAACCAAATCTATTCCCTCAAAGGAATCGTGTTTCAATTCTTGAACTGTTATTTCTTCGTCTTTGAATTTTATTTTTCTGCCCGCACTTCTTGACGATGCCAATAATCTCAAAGATTTGAGCGGAAAATTCCGCTCTGCCAAAATGGATAGCAACTCTTGCCCAACTGCGCCTGTGGCGCCTGCTATTGCAACATTTTTCATAACCCCTCCTTGCTTGTTATGGTAGAAATTACCAATTTTGCAAGGCTTGCGCTTTCGCGAGCCTTGTTAACACTTTCTCCTAATGTATCTGCTTCCAACCCGAATTGACGATGAATTTCATAACCTGCAAGTCGCAGATTATCCGCTGCTGCAAGCAATAAATCGTAAGACTGCTTTTTTTCGCTTGGGGGCGAGAGTTTTCTGATTTGCCTGTAAAAATTCATACTGCTATTTCTCAAAAAAAGAGCCTTGCTCTCATAAAATTCCCGCTTTTCAATGCCTTGCGAATTTATCTCTTGCCATTTTGGAAAAGCGAGAATTGAATCTGAAACTGCCGCTATGCTTTCTATAAGCTGCTTTTCTGCGAATACATAATTCGCGGTTGCAAATTCATCCACTGTATTTACCGGAGTTGTATCTCTATTTGCCCCAGTTGTATCTGGAACAAACTCCTTAAGGCCAATTTCTTGCCTAATGGATTCAAGTTTAAGGTAAGAGAAAAACGAAGCAGCCACAATTAGCGCAATGACTATGAGCCACGAAACCAACTGCCTAAAAAAACCGTTGGCATTAACGGAACATATAACGCTTAAAGCAGCAATGCTCCAAAGAATTGCCACCTGAACAAGATCTATGCTAAATAAGTTATTTGCCATAAGAGATACTATTTTAGAACGGCAGTTCGCTGTCTGTTTCACTTGTTGGCGGCGGTGGCAAGCTGCTTGCCCCCAAATCGCTGTTCATATCAAAGTTATGACGTTCTCCCTCGCTTGCATAGCCAAGCCTAGGAGCTAAAAACTCAAAATTATCCATTAAAATTTCTGTCACATTGTGTTTTTGCCCTGTTTGAGGGTCGTTCCATTGGCGGTAAGAAACCCTGCCTTCAACAAAAAGCGGTGTTCCTTTTTTTATGCCTAGTTTCTCTATGCGCTCTGCAAGCCTATCCCATGCCACAACATTGTGCCAAGCGGTGTCGTCTTGCATTTCGCCTGTATTTGGATTGCGAAACCTTCGTGTGGTGGCAAGGGAAAAAGAAACCCTTTTCTTGTTGGTTTGGGTTATGCGAACCTCAGCGTCTTTGCCCAGATTGCCCATAAGCATTACTTTATTTAAATAAGCCATATTATCCTCGTTTATTGTGGGTAATGTAGAAAAAAATCTCGTGCCTGTAAAGGCATAAGTAGAGATTTTTTAATGTCCGTAGGACAGCCCGAAGGGCGAACCCTGCCCACGAAGTGAAACTGGCAGGGTGAGTAAAAAAATCCGTGCCTGTCCAAAAGCTTTGCCAAGAAAACAGGTATTAAACCCTGCTCACGAAGTGAAAATAGCAGGGTGAGTAAAAATTGTTTCGGTAAATTTGGACGGTTTTTTGTTGCTTGTTTGCAATTAAAAAACAGTCTTTTTTGACAAAAGAGAAATAGCTTTAGGATAGCTATCCATTACACGCAAAAGAACTTTTGCTGCACCATAAGGCCTACTACGACCAACTTCCCAATTTTGCAAAGTACTGGTACTAATACCCATCATTTGCGCAAATTGACTTTGAGTTAAGCCATAGCGATCTCTTATATTTTTTATTTCGTGTTCCTCATACACGAATTCTCTAGATGCTTTTTTTTGCCCTTTGCAAATAGCATCCATTTCTTTAACGCTTTCAACAAGCTCGTTAAAATGTTCCTGTTTCATTTTACACCTCTCAAATTTGCTAATATTTTCAATTGCTCTTTCGTCAAATCTTCTTGTTCATTTTTTGCATAAACATAAAGCATAAATATTTTCCCATCAGCGAGCTTCAAGTAGTAGATTACTCTTACTCCACCACTCTTGCCTTTTTGTTCATTGCCCCATCTAATTTTTCTCAAACCGCCACTTCCTTTAATCAAATCACCAAATTCAGGGTCATTTATTAAAGCCGTTTGCAAACATCTGTAATTGTCGTCACTCATAAGTTCTTTTACCCGCTTTGTAAAAACAGAAGTTTCAATAAAGGTTAAAGACATAACAGAAATATACAAATTTTTAAATAAATGCGAACTCCGTGCGTTTGAGGGCGGTTGTAAGTGTTGTCTCCAAGCCGCAAGGGGGGCGTTTTTTTTCTACATTGTCAAAGATGCCGCAAATATCAGTGGACAAATTATTATATGGACGAATACTGAGAATATTGTATATATTCGCTTTTTTGCCGGTTTTTTACTTTATATGGGACGAATACGCAAAGCTAGCAGCCGTTAGCATCAGCATAATTTTAATAGTTTCTTGGTATTTGCAGTTCAGAATTCGCCATCAAGATATAGAAAAACCCTATTACCAGCTATGGCTCTCCTTTGTGGAAGCAATTTTTGTATTTGCGGTTATGCTCTGCATTTTCATAAGGGATTCCATTGTGGAAAACGAACTGGAAAAAATGCTCGCCATAGGGTGCGCTTTGCTACTCGCAAGAGCCGTTGCCAGAACGCTTTACATGCTCTCCATGCTGCGCGAGGGCAAGTCTTTTTTCACGAGCGGATTTTGGTCTAAGGTAGCCACAATAAGCATAAATGTCACAATGCTGATTTATGTTCTGAATATAGAGCATTACCAGCAAATTTGCATGGGAGCCACTATTCTTATGCTGTTTGCCGCGG
>Ga0268262_10004285_pt1 | contig 14824 bp, 18 predicted proteins | sample TergutNc150P3_FD_190354 | JGI IMG/M metagenome (GOLD analysis project Ga0268262, IMG submission 190354) | Nasutitermes corniger P3 segment gut microbial community from laboratory colony in Florida, USA - Nc150 P3 (SPAdes) (version 2) | ecosystem: Host-associated > Arthropoda: Insects >... | reverse complement strand
TCACAGTTTCGCATTTCCGCTACCATTCCCTTCCCCGCGCCCTGCCAGGTAAGCCTGAAATTTTTTCTGCAATTCAGACCGCGCCCTGGAGACGCGCACTCTTGCGGCGATCTCCGACGTTCCCAGAATTTTCGCCACTTCTTCGTATTCTCTTTCTTCAACTTCCCGCAGTACAAACGCCGCCCGATACTTAGGGTTCAATCCATTCAGCAGCGATTGCGCGACGCGGGCGTAACTTTCATCTCTTACAGATTCCTTATCGCCCTCTCCCGCCAGCCCCTTCAGCAATCGTTCCTGATCCGCTTCGCTTAATTCCGACCACAATCGGACTTTTCCGCCTTTTCGCTTACGAAGTTGATCGATACAGTAATTCGTCGCGATGCGGAGCACCCAGGGACCGAACGGATATTGCGGATCGAATCGGTTGAGCGCGGTAAACGCCCGAAGGAAGGTTTCCTGCACCGCGTCCTCATTTTCCGAGGAAGCGCCCAGTACCCGGTGAACCGTTCCCCAGACGGCCGCCTGATAGCGGCGTATCAGTTCCGCGAAAGCCCTTTCGTCTCCTTTGAGCGTTCGCTCAATCAGAACAGCGTCCGAATCCATAACACCCGGTATTAATTACGTGGAACCCGAAAATTGTTACAAAATAACTCAATTATTGTTACAAAACAGCTCAATTAAGGGAAGAACATTTTAGTGATGAGTGATGAGTGCTTGTTTTCGTAATCAGGAAATTCCGGATTAGGACGGATAAACTGCGTTTTCCGTCCTGCCCCCTGGTTCTCAACTTTCCACAAGTGGTGTTATGTCAACTTCAACGATTCCAGATCATCAGGAATCGTTGAAAGTTGATCGAAATTTGATCAGTTCACACAACGGACAAATAAATCCTGCGGCTTATTTACGTACCAGCATCCTGCGTATGTAAACTTTTAGTTCTTTGAACGCGCTGCGCGGGTCAATTTCATCAAGTGTTTCAATCAGCGCGCGTGTTTCTTCATCTGTCAGTGAATCTTTTTTGCCGGCCAGATATGCCGCGCGATTACGAAGGATGTACATAACGATGTCATCTTCGCTCGCCTGGTTAGCCGCCATATCCTTCACTGTTTTGCTTTTCGCCGCGAACTGTATAAAATTCTTGTTCATAAGCACGTAGTTGATTTTGCCCTTTTCGTCGCTGTAACGGTCGATGATTGCATTGTACTCTTCACTGTCCACCATATCCACCATATCAGCCACTTGCGGCTCTTCCGGCGCGACATCGTCTTTCTCAAGTTTTTTATCAAATACGGATACTTTAATTTTACCCCGCGCTGAATAGGGTCGCCCCTGCGTCAGTTCCAGCGCTTCGTCTACCGCCGCGTCCGGGAATAATGCGGCATCAACTTTTCCGTAAGGCTGCGGCGCTCCACCCTGGCGATCAATGGTGAAAACGCCGGTGGCATCCTGATCCAGGCGCAGGATTTTTAGTCCGGCGCCGCCGGCGGAAAGTTTTTGTTTATAAGCAATTGCGGGTATTGTGGAAAGTTCAATTGCGGTTGTTCTGATTATGTTCATCTCTACATCTCCTATCTTTATTTAAATTCTTTTTGCTTTAACTGCAGAATAGCCGGTTATCAGCATTGTTCTTATCGGCGCCCGCTTTCGACGCTTCAGGTTTCGAGTGAAATTTCGAATAGGCAGGACTATCGCCTGCCGGTCATTTATCGGCCTCCGGCACATTGCTGACCGGGTTTCTTCCGCGCGCCGGCGTGTCCCTGTGTCGCCGCCTTACTCCATTTGCTTGAGCATCTCCCGCGCGGTGGCGTGCCCTTGTTCCGCCGCCTTGCGCAACCATTCCACCCCCAGCTTGATATCCTGTGCCACGCCTCGCCCTTTGGCATACATTACGCCGAGGTTATACTGCGCGTCGGCATATCCTTGTTCCGCCGCTTTGAGGTACCATTCCACAGACTGCTTGTCATCTTTGGCTACGCCGTACCCAAAGGCATACATATTGCCGAGGAAAAACTGTTCGCGGGCATGTCCTTGTTCCGCTGCCTGGCGGTATCCTTCCAGAGCTTTGTGGAACCATTCCTGCGACTGTTTGTCATCTTTGGCTACGCCGATCCCTCTGGCATACGCTGAGCCGAGGTTATACTGCGATCTGGCATATCCTTGTTCCGCTGCCTTGCGCCACCATTCCACCGCCTGTTTTTCATCTTTGGCCACGCCTTGCCCATTTGCATACATCAAGCCAAGGTTATGCTGCGCCTCGGCGTCGCCTTGTTCCGCCGCACGGCGGATTGACTCCACATCCTGGGCGGAGTCGGGCGTTTCCGCCCAAGCCGGATTTAAAAGCAGTACCACGGCAACCATGAACAGACTCGCAAACGTTTTCATGTTATCTCCTTTTTCTTTATACTGCGGCGGCAAGTTTCTCCCGTACCATTTCGCCGATAATTTCTGTCGTTGTTTTTTTTGTTATTTCAGCTTTTAGCTGAAGCCATGTAGATGAAACTTCGTCTAAAATAACGATTTCATTTTTATGCTGCATAAAAAAACCGCTTTTACCATCGCCAGATACTTTTGGCGGATTTTTTGTCCACAATTCGTCAAGAGCGTCGTATTCTTCTTCGGTCATATCGGGCATATTAACTCCTTAATAATTTATAATAAAAACTTTGACATTTCATGGCGTGAAATACTTTAAATGTCTGCTCATCAATAACATTATACGCTATTTCCAGCATATTCATATTACGGTCAAATCCCAATAGCAAATGTTTGTCATCGCCTGAATCCTGTATTTCATCATACACAGGATGAAGCAAAGCATGGCGTATGTCTTCCTCGCTTATATTATGCTTGAAAGCTGATTGAGTAAATTCAATAACAGTATGTATCATACCATCTTCATACCCACTCTTTCTACTTTTTCATTATAATATAAATTGTCAGATTTGACAACGACTGCGTACTGACCACTGCGTCAAAATTCACATCATTGCGCGGATGGTGCGAAGAAGGCCGCCCATAGAACCGAAGGTATCGTTGACGGCGCTGGCTTCATAACCGCTGTGTACCAGGCAATTGGCGCATTTGGGGTTGCCGGATTCCTCGCCGTATTTGTTCCAGTCGGTTTTTTCAAGCAATTCCTTGAAGGTTTTGAAATATCCTTCCTGCAGCAGGTAACACGGCGATTGCCATCCAAACAGACTGTATCCCGGCATTCCCCAAGGTGTGCAGCGATAGTCGCGTTCGCCCGTAAGAAATTTGAGGAACAGCGGACTCTGGTTGAATCGCCAGCTTTTTTTGCGGTCTTTCAGAATTTCCGCGAACAATTTCCGGGTTTCCGCTTTGGCCAGAAAATGGGTCTGATCCGCCGCCTTCTCGTAACTATATCCGGCGGAGAGCGTCATGCCTTCCACGCCGAGCGCCATCATTTCATCGAAGAACGCGCGCACGCTAACGGGGTCTGCGTCGTTGTACAGCGTTGTGTTGGTGGTAACCCGGAATTTTCTGCGAACGGCTTCCCTGATGCCCTCCACGGCGATTTCATAGACGCCTTCCCGTCCGACGGACCTGTCGTGAAATTTTTTCTGTCCGTCCAGGTGAACGTTGATGGTCAAGCGCTTGTCGGGACGAAAGCCGTTGAGTTTTTCACGAAGGACAAGAGCGTTGGTGCAGATGTAAACATACTTTCCGCGCCGGATAAGCCCTTCGACGATTTCCGTGATCTGCGGATGCAGCAGCGGTTCGCCGCCTGGAATACTGACCATTGGAACGCCGCATTCCTCAACGGCTTTGAAGCATTGTTCCGGCGTTAGTTGTTGACGAAGAATTTCCGGCGGATACTGGATTTTTCCGCAGCCGGAACACGCGAGATTGCAACGGAACAGCGGTTCCAGCATCAACACCAGCGGATAGCGTTTCCTGCCGGCGGCTTTTTGTCGGAGTATGTATGAAGCCACCGCCATCATCTGCGAAACCGGAACACCCATAAAAAACCTCTCTAAAGCGCTTGATCGTATCGCATCGGAGGAAACTCCGCAATCATTCATTGCGTTCATTAGAGAGAACCTCTAAAAACCCCAATGGTATGGAGCGCGGGCGGCGATTACGCAGAGATGAACACGCAGTGGCACAAGCGTCAACAGTCAATGTAGGGGCGACCCTTGCGGTCGCCCAAAACAGGGCAGGGGCAAGCCTTGCCCCTACTATTGTGTCTTAGGCTACGCATCCTCACAGATGGTTCACGGCGGACACTGCGAGACGGTTTTCATAAAAGCTAACCACTGACCACTAACCACTGATCACTGACGTGAGGCGGTAAGCCTTGATTTTGTAGTTTTTATAGGTTCTACCGCATTTATTGCGTTGACGCGGCGAATACATTTTTTTAGTATGAGCGGTTGTTTTTTGCAATGAGGTCAAAATGGCGAAAATAGGTCTGAAAAGGGATATTACAAAATGCCCTCTTTCGAGAAAAGCATGCATCAACTGTTCCCTCTACCGGGGGCGGCATTTTAATCTATGTTTCCAGGATCATTACAGAAATGACGGCAGCAAGGGAAGCGGTCCGATCAAGAGCATGGGCCGTCTGGCAGCGGCGCGTATCGTTAAATGCGCCATTGCCGTCTGACAGAGGCGTTCTCTGTCCATTACCTGAGATTTTCCCGATCATGGGATGTTATCGTTAAAAGTAGGGAACCTCTAAAAACGCTAAACTCTGCGTTGCGTTCCCTCGACAAAATGCTCATTTACCTTACGTAAATTCCGCTTTTGTCTCGGTCGCGCGCCTTGATTTTGGCGTTTTTAGAGGTTCCCGGTACAAAAATCGCGCTCTATGAAATTTTGAGCCAAATGTCGAATGAGTTATCTCTCTGTGAGCGATGGAAGGACTTGTCGACAGTCCTTGTTCTGTCGGCTGCGGTGAGAAAAAAAAGATAAAGGGGGTCCACATACGCAATGAAGACCATTACCACTGATTTTGAGTATCTGCCCGCCGAAACGCTTGAGGAAGCGCTCGAACTGCTTTCCCAACATAAGGATGATGATTACAAGATCATCGCCGGCGGACAGTCCTTGAACACAATGATGAAGCACCGTCTGATCATGCCCGAATATGTGATCGACATAAAGGGGCTGTCGGATTTGGATTACATTAAAGAGGACGCCGAGGGTGTGAAAATCGGCGCGCTGACAACACACCGCACGCTTGAGAAATCGCCCGTTATCATCGAAAAGTATCCCGCGCTGGCGGAAATGGAAGAGTTTGTCGCTTCCGTCGAAACCCGGAACTGGGGCACGATCGTCGGCGATCTCGTCAACGCCGATCCCGCCGCCGATCCCGCGCCGCCGCTGATCGCGCTGGACGCAACGCTTACCATAGCCGGTAAAGAAGAAACGAAGACGGTGAAAATGGAGGAATTCATTATAGATTTCTACGAAACCGTTCTTCAGCCCGGCGAAATGGTGACGGAAATTCAAATCCCCGCGCTGCCTCCCAACACAGGCTTTTATTTCACGAAGTATTCCCAGCTTCAAGGGGATTATGCCCTGGCGTCCGCTGCGGTATTGCTCACACTTGACGCCGACAAGGAAACCTGTGTAAATGCCCGAATCGGTCTCGGCGGCGTGGGTTCGACGCCTATTCGCGCAATACAGGCTGAAGAAGCCCTGAAAGGCAAAAAGCTCACGGATGAGCTGATTGCGGAAGCGGCCAAAATCGCCACAGAGGAAATTAGTCCTATTACCGGCATTGAAGCCTCGGCGGATTACAAACGGGAACTGGCGGGAACACTGGTGAAGCGCGTGGGAAAAGAAGCTCTGGCGCGCGCCGTGAAAGCCTAATTTGAAACAGAGGAGAATGTTATGAAGCGACAATTAAATATCGTTGTAAACGGAGAACCGCGCGAGCTCTACATTGAGCCTAAAACTCTTCTGGTTCAAGTGATACGGGAACATCTGGGACTAAAAGGCACGCATCAGGCGTGTGACAGCAGCTCCTGCGCGGCGTGCGCCGTCATAGTGGATGGAAAGGTCGTAAAATCCTGTTCCGTTCTGGCGCTGCAAGTCAACGGCAAGGAAGTTCTTACCATTGAAGGGCTGGCGGAAGGCGCGCAATTGCATCCGATCCAACAGGCGTTTATCGACAACTGGGCTTTCCAATGCGGCTACTGCACTTCCGGGCAGATCATGTCCGCCAAAGCGTTGCTGGATGAAAACCCGGACCCGACAAGGAAAGAAATCCAGGCGGCTATGGACGGACATCTCTGTCGCTGCACTGCGTACAATATGATCAATGAAGCCGTGCGGGACGCGGCGAAACGTCTGCAGGCGCGTAAAGCCGAGAAGGGGGTTGCATAAATGGCTAAAGAAAGAGAATACGCGATTATCGGGAAACCGACGCCCAACGTGGATGGACCGGCAAAAGTTACGGGAGAAGCGCAATACACCATTGATATGACTTTGCCGAATATGCTTTACGGGAAATTGCTGCGCAGCCCGTATCCGCACGCGAAAATCCTCAACATCAACACCAGCGCCGCAGAAGAGTTTCCGGGCGTCAAGGCTGTCATTACCGGCAAGGACACGCCCGGCGGGAAATACGGCTTGTGGAGGCGTTTCCGCGAGCTTTCCGATCAGGAATGTCTGGCGACCGATAAGGTACGTTTTATCGGCGATCCGGTGGCGGCCGTCGCTGCCACGACCGAAGAGATTGCGGAAAAAGCTCTTGATTTGATTGAAGTCGAATATGAACCGATGCCGGCCGTTTTCGATCCGATGGACGCCATCAAGGACGACGCGCCGACGGTTCATGATGATTTCCCGAACAACATCAACGCGACGCGCCATATCGAATGGGGCGACGCGGATAAAGGCTTCGCTGAAGCCGACTATGTTCGTGAAGACCGCTTTGTTACCGCGCCCGTGCATCCCGCCGCGATGGAAGTGCATAATTCGCTGGCGAGCTATGACAAAGGCACCGGTCGCCTGACCGTATGGTCGTCCACTCAGTCTCCGTATTTCCTCCAGCTTGGACTAGCGGACGCGCTGAAGCTGCGAGAGGGCGATATCCGCGTCATCAAACCGCATGTCGGCAGCGGATTCGGCGGCAAAAACTCGACCATGCCCGATTCCGTCAACGCCGCGCTGTTGTCCATCAAAACGGGGCGTCCGGTTAAAATCGTTTACAACCGCGATGAAGAATTTATTTCCACGGAACATCGCACGTCTCAGCACATGGCGATCAAGATCGGGCTGAAAAAAGACGGCACAATCGTGGCGATGGAAGTCAAAACCATCGTCAACGGCGGCGCGTTTACCGGCCTCGGCGCGACGGACCTTTATCTGACCGGCACGTTCATCACCATGCCGTACAAGATTCCCAACTACCGCTATGACGGCGTCCGCACCTATACCAATACGGTGTGGGGCACGTCGATTCGCGGATTCGGCTCCGTCCCCGGCAAGTTCTGCGCGGAAACCCAGCTTGAGCGCGCGGCGAAAGCCATCGGCGTCGATCCGCTGGAAATCCGCAAGAAGAACGCCGTTTATCCGGGTTACGAAGCGCCCGGTCAATATACGTTTGAAAGCTGCGGACTTCTCCCTTGCATCGAAAGAATGGAGACGCGGGTTAAGGAAAAATGGCCGAAGCTTGAAGAAGGCGAAGGCATTGGTTTTTCCGCGTTTGCCTACATGTCGGGCGGCATCTTCAACTGGATTGATACGCCTTACGCTTTTTCATCGGCGCATGTGAAAGTCAATATCGACGGCATGGTCGATCTCTATACGCAGGCTTCCGATATCGGGCAGGGACATAATACCGTCGCCGCCATGATCTGCGCGGAAGAACTGGGCGTGGGCATCGAAGACATCCGCCTGCACCTCGGCGATACGGCGCACACCTACACCGACCTCGGCGCGTGGGGAAGCCGCGAAGTTCTGATGAACGGAAACGCCATTAAGGACGCCGCCGCGCAAGTCAAGAATAAGCTCATTGAAGTCGCCCGCATGAAACTGGGCGAAAACATCGCTTACGATCTCGTATCGAAAAACAAGCGCGTTTACCTTGAACTGCGTCCGGAAAGAGGCGTTTCATACTACGACCTTGTTCAGGACGCCATCCGTTCCAATGACGGCGTGCCGATTACCGGCGTGGGTCATTACACGCCGCACAACAAGGGCATGATTTCTCCGGCATACGGCACGGGAATCATGGCTATCAAGGCAAAAACCGACGTTGAAACCGGACATATAGAAGTGCAGGACATACTTGTCGTTCACGACTGCGGACAGGTAATCAACCCTCTGGGCGTGCGCGGGCAGGTGGAAGGTTCCATCCACATGGGGCTGGGTTACGCCTTGTGTGAAGAAATGCCGATGGATGAAGGAATGCTGCTCAATCCGGAGTTTGTGGATTACAAGATCGTTCGAACGATGGATATGCCGGAGATCGAGTTCATAGAAGTGCCCACGTATGAGCCGAACGGACCTTTCGGCGCGAAAGAAGCGGCTGAAGCGACCATCGCGCCCACTGCTCCGGCGGTGGCAAACGCGGTATTCCAGGCGACCGGCGCGGAGTTCTTCAGTAACGTTCTGAAGCCGGAAAAAGTGTTGAACGCAATCCGCGCGGCGGCTGCGGCATCCAGGAAACAGGAATAGTAAGGAGAAAGCGAGATGGCAAAATATCGTTGTCCGATGTGTCGCAAAATTTCTTCCAGGCACCTTGATCTGGCCCGGCATTATCTGGGGCAGACCGACAAAAAGCACAAGGAATGGCTGAAGAGTCAAGGGCTTTCCTACGCGTCGCTAATTGTCGCCCAGGTTACGGAATTTGGTAATAAAGGCTACGAAGCTCTGGCAGAGGTGCTGAAAAAAGAAGCGCCCGTCGTCGAAGACGTTAAATAATCAGGGGAATCGCGGGCGTTCAGCCCGCTTGGGAGCGCGCGGCGGACGGGCTTGCCGCCGCGCACTCCGTTTACGAAAAGGAGTCACGAAATGCTTATTGAAGGCCAATTTACAATGAACGCGCCCATCCAGAAAGTCTGGGATTCCCTGCTTGATCCCCAGACGCTCGGTTCCTGCGTGCCGGGAACGGAAAAAATGGAGGCGCTCGACGCCGAAACTTATGAAAGCGTTGTCAAACAAAGGGTCGGACCAATCAAGGTTACGTTGAACTTTACGACGAAGCTGACGGAAGTTACCCCGCCCAAATACATCAAGGCGGTAGGACGCGGAAAGGCTCTCCTGGGGATGGGCACTTTCTCGACGGAAATTGAAGTCAAACTGAATGAGACCGAGCCGAATAAAGTTGAGGTTTCCTACAATGCCAATATCAGCCTGGTAGGAAGACTTGCGACCTTTGGCGAAAGAATCATGCGCGCCAAGTCGAAAGAAGTCGGCGACGAGTTTACCGAGAATCTGCGAAAAAAACTGGAAGCGTAGACGCTCGCAAGCGGCATAACCCGAAGGGTTTTACAGAGCTTACATTTGCCCGGTAGCCCCCGTGCCGCACGGAGCTGGGAAGCTGGTATCTGCATGAAGGCGGTACATGGGTGCCGCCTCACGGCGGCGTGCCGTGAACCATCCGCCTGGTAAATTTGATTTAAGATACTACGAAAGCGCCGCAGGCACGTAATGTTAGTAACCGTCGGTGTAGCGTGAGCGCAGCGAGCGCGGAACCGGCGGATAGGAATCCACGGACGGGACAGCCCTGCAAGGGCTGAACAAAGTTGCTGTTCAGCCCTTGCAGGGCTGGGAATTGGCGTTATGTCATTCCGCCGGTTCCGCTTCGCTCCACCGACGGTTACTAACATTACGCGCCTGCGGCGCTTCCAATGTCAAAAGCTGTTTTATTGTAAGCGCGGATAGAAAAATCCGTTTGTTTTTCATGTCCGATGGTACGTATTTTCGTATTTTTTAAACAGGGAGGTAGATATGAGTTTTTTAAAAAAGATCGCCGTTGTTGTCGCCATACTTCTGATTAGCGGGATTAGCGTCGCGCGCTTAAACGCGGCTGTTGATGATCCTGAAAATGTAAAAGCCGTCAATTCCTTTATTAAGGCGGTTAAAAGCGGAAAATATGACAGTAATAAACAGTTTTCGCCTGAATTAAAAAATATGATAGCTAATTCCACTCTCAAAGACTGGTCGGCTATGGGCTGGAGAGGAATAATGCTTTTCGACGGGGACGTCTGGATTGATTCCGACGGTGAATTGATTTCAGTAAACTATGTTTCCAAAAATCAGAAAAAAGAAATGGAAGCTGAAATAAATACGAGCAAAAATGAACTGCATGCGTCATTACAGGATTTTAAACAACCCGTGCTTGAGTTGGAAACGGAAAAATTCCGGGTAAGAATTGACAACATGGGAAATGACGCGTACCGATACGCCGTCTGGCCAATAAAAAAGCAAATGATAGATACTCCGGATTTGGTTTTGAAAGGCGGAAAAATAGTATTTGAAGGCAGCGGCGGGAACCATCACTATGAATTTAAAAGCGGACCGTATACTTACAAATGTTATGTTAACGTTGTCGGAACGGTTGACTCCCCGCCGGGCGAATTACTGGTCTATAAAGGAACTGAATTAATAGTAAATCAGCCGGCAAAAGCATTGAAGCAATTCAAATAGTCTGCTTTTTAACCACAGAGGGCGCAGAGAAAAAAGAAATACGACAATCTCTATTTGTTGTTCGACGATTCCGCCTCTGTGCCCTCTGTGGTTAAAGTTTTTAATCAAGCACTCCCACGCAAATTCCGTAATCGGTTTTGTGCGGCGCTATGAAATGTTTATTTGGAATTTCAAAAAGCGTTTTTTTGATTTTTCTAAAAGCGCATTTTGGACACAGATACTCAGGTTTCATATCCATATTTTTAACAAATTCATCCCAGATCGTCGGGTAATAAACAATATTTGAATCCCCGGAACAATCCTGACAGGTTGATGAGGCGGAATTCAGACGGTTCTTTAAAACCTCATAGACCTTTGGATAAATTTTTGCTGAATCCGCGCGCGATAAGTTATTTATCATAAACTCACGCTTTACTATTTCAAGATTGGCGAACATATAGTAGCTGCCATACTTATTATTGATAGAAGGTTGAAAAACAACGGTTTGAGTCTCGTTTTTCAGGAAAAGTCTTTCATATGTCTCAAAACAGTGTTCTTTGCAAAATTCTTTATCATGTCTTACTCTATTGAAGAAAAACAGGACTTTTTTGACAATTTCCCAGTCTTTGTGTTCAATGCTATAACCGCCGTTTTGCCCACATACTTCACATCTTCCCATTATAAATCCCCCTCGTTTACTTGTTGGTATATTAGAAGACTTTCCTGCCGGTAACATCAATATGGTTTATTCATACCTCAACTTTCTATCAACATCTGGATAGACGCTGAGATTTCTTCCATATCGATGGACGATACACGACCGATTTTCTTGACGAAACGATCAAGGGATACTGATTTGATCTGTAGCGCGTCAGCAACAGAATCTTTATCCAAACCCGTCGCTACATTGGCCTTGAGTAGGTAATGCCACGGTATTTTCGATGAACGCGAACTCCATCCCGTGATCGGCACGACGATACGAAAGCGTAATTTCGCCAGTGCCGGAGAAGAGACCACAACTGCGGGACGCGATTTCTTTATCTCGTCGCCGACAGATGGGTCGAAACACACCAGCCAGATTTCGCCGCGATCAGGAGATGCCGCCGTCATCGTAAACCTCGCCTGTTTCTGCGACCATCATTGAAGGTTCGCTTTCGTATAAGTCGCATGCGTCGTCTTCCGCCTGTTTGAGCAGGTTGCGTCGGGCGGTTTTATTGAGTTTGCGTAGTTGCCATGCGGTAAATGGCAGTTCCGTTTCGACTGTTTTTTTGAATACATCGTCTCCGAGAAATTCATAAGCTTCGGATTCCGTCAACAGCCCTTCGGACAAACCGCGCAGGACATTACGTCTCAGCCAGGTCGATTCCTCGACTGGAATTCCGTCTTGTTGCCGAACACCGCCACGGCGTAGCTGCATGTTCCAAAACCGGTAGGATTCGGCGCCGATGATTTCCAAATCAAACGCCCGTTTGACCAATGCGTCGAGACTTATGCCAAGTTCGAAGGCAGTGGCGTCAAATTCCGCTTTTTTTATCCGGTTGCGCTTCATGCCCAAACGCCGGAATAAAATCTCCTTTGGCGCGAGAAATGCTCCCGCGAAACGGAAAGCCGTGTCTTCATTTTCTGTGTCAAGCAGAAGATGTCCTATTTCGTGCGCCAGCGTCAGACGAAAACGCCCGCCTGAAGTTGTTTTACGGATTCCGACGGCGAAAGTTTTCACTTTGCCGGATTCCGTCGAGATTTCCGCGCAGATTCCATCAAACTTTTCCCCTGCATCAAGCATGATGACGAAAATCCCGTGGTCTTCAACCGCAGATGAAAGATTGTTGATTGGCGCGGAGCCAAGCCTCCACAGCCGGCGCAGCCGAACTGCAAAATCTTCTACGATTTCGGCTGAGGCTGCGGACGCATCTACTGTCGGCGCAGGTGGCAATCCGTGTCTTTCATCGGATAAGAATCCGCATTTCTGCCGGACTTCCGCGTATTTGCGCGTCTGAGACACGAACTGCTCCCGAATGGCCTTTTCGTCTTTTGCCATCAATCCCTGCCGTTTCCTGAATGCTTTGACCGAGATTTGATCCGGTTCTCCCATCGTCAAATCAAGCGGTTTGACCCCAAGTACGGTCGCGATTTTGATCATGACAGCCGGCGATGGCGACATCAGTCCGGTTTCGTATTTATTCAATGCTTGACGGGTAACAGCGCCGTCAAGCCTGGCCGCCAAGTCTCCCAATGACCACCCAAGGTTTACCCGCAAGTTTTTGATTCGTGAAAAATCCATAAAAAACCTTTCGTGACTCGGTTGCATTGACAATATCTCTATAATTAATTAATTTGTCAACCGCAAAACTTAAAAATCACCGGCTCGGATATTTCATTGGGTTTCGTTGTATATTTGGGCGTTGCGCGCGACGCCCCCCCTACTTTGCGCCCGCGCCGATTACGTACTTTGTAACATACAGCCTCAGTTTGTCGCGGTTTTTCTCAAGATAAGCGCGATGATCCTGCGCAATTCCCTGATCGGGCGTCGCAAGCAAAATATACGCTTCGAGTACACCGTCGTTATCGAGCTTTTCGATCATGGCTATCTGGTCGTTAAGTTTTTTCGGCTTCAGGCTTTTTGCCATGGAGACAACGCTGCGGAGCGCGTCCGCTTCTTCAGCCAGGCTATGGCGATACGTTTTTTCGTTTGGATAGGTCTCCGCGAATTTCTTTTTTTCCCATTCTTCACGCTCTGCGTAATAGGCGATCCATGCAATTGATCCGTCGTCTCCGACGGGATTTACTGTGATAGTCGTATTTTTCTTCCCATCCGGACCATTCGTCGTTTTGGGCGCGTCGATTCTGGGGTGGCCAAGCGGCGTATTCGTAACCTGTCCCCATTGAGTTAATCCGTTCAGAGCCATCCGCTCATACGGCGACGTAATATAGGCCTCGATGTATCGGTCGCGAGCCTGATCGTACTTGCCCTGTTTCATGAATGGGGTGGCGGAATACCGGTACGCCGTTTCCACGTAAGGATCAATCGCTATTGCTCGCTGATACCATTTCTCAGCCTCGTCATATTGCTGTTTTTGCAGTTTTGCGTCGCCGGAGAACAGCGCCGCTAAATAACAACGCGGATCAAGCGCCAGCGCCTCCTGAAAAGCCGTAAACGCTTCGTCCATTTTGCCAGAACTGAAAAAAGCCTCTCCGCGCTTCATTGCTTCGTTTGCTTCAACATTTTCAGAATACTTACGAGTATCTTGTTCGTCCACGTCTGAAGCAAGCGCTTCAATAATCTGCTCGACAAGGGTCGAATTATCGCCGAGATTACGCGCGGTGATAAACGCGTTCCGCGCGCGTAGACGCAACTGCCGCCACGCATCCTGATTCTCGCTAGACGCCTGTCCCTTTGCGATAAGCGCGGCGCCCAGATTGCGAAATACAACCGGATCGGTTGGCGTCAGGACCGCCAGCCTTTCGTAGAGCGGAAGCGCTTCTATGAAGTTTTGACCACTAATCAGCGCGTCAGCCCTGGCTCTCAACGCCGCAGCGTCTTCGGTCTGAGCGTGAGCGCTCACAACCGCGCAAATCGCGGCGGCGCACACCAAAAAACAAATTGTAAAACGGTAACCACAGTATCGGAATTTATTCAGCATAACGCGATCTCCCCTTTGTAATTACTGCCGTTTACTCGTTGGTATATTCGAAGACTTTTCTGCCGGTAACGTCAATATACGCAAATGAGCCTTTCAGGTCATGCGTATTTTCACCTGTATCCGATTTTATTTTTACGTGAGCGAGTCCCTTAAAAAATGGACTCGCAAAAGCGAAACGCTCAGGAATCGCCTGTTTGCCCTTATTGTCAATGTAGTAGTCAAAATCGCTACCATTCCATTCGTGTACAACGGCAAGCCCGTCGGAGAAAGGTTCGACGCGGGCATATTGAGGCTTTATGACAATTTTGCCGGATTTGTTGATATAACCGTCTAGATAACTTGAACGGGTTATAGTTGTTCCGTCTGAAAATTGCCGGATCATAGCCATCCCTTCGGAAAACGGTTCCGCATAATCAAGCGTAATTTTCAATTTGACAGTCATTTTCACACCGCCTTTTTAGAGATTCTCTTGTGCCTGTTCCGAAGTATAAACCCAACCGCCCTCATTCAGTTATCTATTTATTCCGAAAGACTCAGTGTTTCAACAATAGACGCGGGGAATTTGCAAATATTATGGCGAG
>Ga0268262_10004283_pt1 | contig 14824 bp, 18 predicted proteins | sample TergutNc150P3_FD_190354 | JGI IMG/M metagenome (GOLD analysis project Ga0268262, IMG submission 190354) | Nasutitermes corniger P3 segment gut microbial community from laboratory colony in Florida, USA - Nc150 P3 (SPAdes) (version 2) | ecosystem: Host-associated > Arthropoda: Insects >... | reverse complement strand
TTGAGGCGATAGACTCCAGCGTCAAGGTGGTATCGGAGCAAGAGGAACATATTCGCAGCGCAATGGAAAAACAGGGAGCGGGAAGCCGGCAAATTGTTGACAGCGTAATACAGGTAAATGAAATTACGAATCAGGTAAAAAGCGGCTCGCATGAAATGCTTGAAGGCTCAACCGAAGTCATTAAAGAAAGCACGGAGCTTGACAAGGCGGCGCAGGAGATTTCTTACGGGATGAACGAAATGGCATCGGGCGCGCAGCAGGTGAACACAGCGGTAAATCACGTCAACGAAATAAGCGGCAAGAACCGTAAAGCTGTTGATACCCTCATAAGGGAAGTTTCCCGGTTCAAGGTGGAGTAATCACATAACAACGATACCGTTTCCTCAAACATCCTGTCTGTAAATATGCGTAATTATCTCTTCCATTGGTAGTTCCTTTACCGCTATGTCAGATAACGAAAATTTACTTGAAAGAAATTTGATAAAATCGCCGATTGCGATTTTTGAAGTATCAACTTCCAGAGTTATTTCTAGCGGGGATTTTTGTTCAAGAATACTTACGCTGTCGGGAAGCGCCGCCCCTGTGTCAAAAGGCTGTTCCAGAGTAAGCTCGACAATTTTCTTTTCGCCCAGATTAATCTGTAAATTTTCCAAAGTGTTGTCAAATACCTTTGCGCCGCGGTTGATTATTATCACATTGTCGGCAAGCTGTTTTACATCTTCCAGATCGTGGGTCGTAAGAATGAAAGTTGTGCCCGTCTTGTTCATGTTCAGAATAAACTCCCGTATTTTTGCCTTTGCTATAACGTCAAGCCCGATTGTCGGTTCGTCCAGAAAAACGATTTTCGGCTTGTGGAGCATTGCCATTATAAATTCGCACTTCATGCGCTCGCCGAGCGACAGCACCCTTACCGGTTTGTGAATAACATCCTGAACTTCAAACATTTCGGCAAGTTCATCAAGGCGAGATTTGTATTCCGTTTGAGTTATCCCGTAAATGGCACGGTTCATGTTAAAACTGTCAACGGGAGGAATATCCCATATTAACTGAGAACGCTGTCCGAATACAGCGCCGATTTTCCGCACATACTTTCTGCGATCTTTGCTGGGCGAATATCCCATAACGTTGATTTCTCCTGAAGTAGGGTAGAGCGCTCCGCAGAGCATTTTTATAGCCGTAGATTTACCTGCGCCGTTTGGACCTAGAACGCCGCATATTTCGCTTTCTTCCACATTAAAAGATATATTATCAACAGCGTTGATAATTACTTTTTCCCGCTTGAAAAAACTCTGCAAGGTTTCTTTTACGCCGCTTCCTCGTTTGAAAGTAGCGTAAGTTTTTACAAGATTATTAACTTTTATTATATTCATATCAGCCTCCGGCTCCTTCGTATAATTTAACCATAAAGTGATACAGCCATATCCCGAAAATCATAAACAATATACACGGGATAACCGAGAATAAAACAACAGGCTCAAGACGCCCCAACAGAGCGCTTGCCGGGAAAAAACCAATCATGCCTACGGGAATAATAAATGACGTAAGCATTTTTATTCCTTTCGGAAATATTGATAAAGGATATTTCCCGAATGTTAATATGCTGTCTAAAATATCCGACAAACGGGAATTTCCCACCCATTTAAACGATGTCGCCGCCATAATCATTTGAAAGCCCGACATTACGGCAAACCCCGCTGTGAACAAAAGCAGGAACTGCCCTAAGGCGGCAAGCGAGACAAAGCCCGTGTGCGCTATCGCAATGCCGAACATAATGCCGCCTCCGATTAAAAGCCCGATGCTTCCCGTGTCAAAATTGGTAGCTATTACAAAGAAAAGCGGGTTCATGGGGCGCAGAAGGACAACTTCAAAACTGCCTTCCCGTATGTACTCCATTGTTGACCATAACACGTTATTGAATACAACGCACGCAAGCCCGAGTGAAAGAGTAAAAATAGATTGTATTAATAACACTTCGTAAAAAGTCCAGCCCGGAAAGCTTGCGCCCGAATTGTAAATAAGTATTGTCGTTAAAGGGAAGAACAGGTTAAAACACAATGATATTAACATTGAAAGCACAAAATTAAGCCTGTAGATTAACGCTCTTGACATTGCGGTCGCTACGCAGGTTTTGTAAATATTTAAAAATCTTTTCATGCCGGACTCCGTTTACGCTCCCGCCGCCGAAAACCGTTTCATCGCCGTATTGTAAAACAGTTCTGACACAAGATAAAAAAACAAGAGCGCCAATGCCTGTATGCCGACTATCGCCGGTATGGATAATTGAATGTCGCCTAATGTGTATTTTCCGATAAACACCATTGCGGGAACATAAGATGTGTATTGGAAAGGCAGAAAGAACTGGATAATTTGCAGAGGCTTCGGAAAGAAAACAAGGGGAATAAACGAGCCTGAAAAAACCCCCGAAAGCAGGTTGTAAAAAGCCCGTATTCCCTGAGATTCTACAATCCAGAATGACGCTATTCCTATGACGTAACTTACAAAGAAGAAAATAAAAGAGGCAAGAATTATCGAAAGCACAGTCCAGGGTATGTTATACGGCATCAAATCAATTTTTAGAATAAAGATAAATATTAATGCGCAGGGCAGGGCTTCAATAAGGGTCGCCAGTAACCTGTGTCCGAGTTTTTGTGATAATGCGAAAAAAGGGTGATGAATAGGACGAAGGGCGAATGTTAAAAATTTGCCTGTGCGTATTAGCATGGATAAATTCCAGTCCGCCGAATCCCATGTAAAATAGCCGATTAATGTTAATATGCCGAAATAGCGGATCATCTGATAATACTCAATTCCTTTTAATGTTCCGCCGCCTCCGTAGACTGAAGTCCAGATAAAGTACTGTACGATAAAGTACACCGGCCCTACAAAAAGCGACACCATCATGTGCGAGCGATAGACTAAATATTCTTTTATGGTGGCAAACGCTACCGCCTTGCACACATCAATTTTTTGTTTTAGCTTGTTCACTTAAAATTTCCTATATCAAACCCGACCAGATAATGTTATGCACGCTGAAAAGCGCCCGTGAGAACCAGCCTTCTTTAGCGAACGGAACAATCCATGCGGCGACAAGCTCTTCTTTCGGATCAATGTACAGAGAACACGCCCCCGAACCTTCATGCATGAAAGTGCCCTGAGAGAATGTAAAAGCGGGGCCGTTTCGCATATCAAAGCCTACGCCGTAGTACCGCTCTTTTTCTTTGCCGTTCCATGTGTAATTCGGAAGGGCGCTGGCAATCGTTGTCATTTTTTCCATTGCTTTTCTGCCGAGGATACGCACGCCGTCTAACGTGCCTCCGAAAAGCGCCATGTTTCCAAAACGGATTAAATCGGAAACTGTTGAATTCATTCCGCCTCCCGTTGAAGGAATATTGAGTATCTCTCCGATCCATTGAGGCTCATAAGTTCCGTTTATTGTATCGTTTATATATTTCTCAAGTTCTTCATCCGAAACGATGTACCGTTTTGCCATATCCGCAGTTACGTCAAAAGATGTGTCCTTCATGCCCAACGGTTTGCAGATATTGTCTTCGATATATTTGTGCGCATGCCTTCCCGTTATTTTTTCGATAACCGCTCCAAGAACGACAAAACCAAAACTGCAATATGCCCACTCTGTATCCGGCTTGATGCGGAAACCGTTTCCTATTGTGCTTAATGCGGCGGTTAACCAGTCAAATTCCTTTTTTTTGTCCGGTTCGCAAAGTTTGTATGCGTCGTCAATCAATTTCCAGTAATTGCTCTGATATTTATTTTCAAAACAGCCGCCGTCGGCGTGCATTCCCGAAGTATGGGTTAAAAGCTGAAACAACGTAACGCCGTTATAAGGCGGTGTGTTGAACTGCGGAAGAATTTCGCCCACCGGAACATCCAGCCGTGTATAGCCGTCCTCGACCAGTTTCATTATCGCCACCGCTGTAAATACTTTTGTAATAGAAGCTATGTATCTGGTGGAATCAGGCTGAACCGGAGTATTGTCGTCTTTGCGGAACGACTTTTTCCCCACTCCGCCATGAGCGAAAATTTTTCCTTTTCGGGATATGCAGTAAGCTGCGCATTGAATCTCGCCGTCATCAATGACACGCTGCAGGTGGTTGTTCAGCACGTCAAGCCGTTTTTCATCATAGCCAACCTCGCTTGGCTTACAATCCGTTTTTCCCTGTGTGTATAGCATTTCAATACTCCTTAACAGGAGTTTAGCGATTTTTTAAAAATCAAAATGAACATTTTTAATCATTTTATTGTTTTGCTGAATGCGCTCTAAGGCTGAATGTAAACGGTAGCTTCTTGTCAAAAAACGGGAAGTGGTATTCACCATCAATGCCTCTTTCCATTCCGCCCATGTCAAAATACAGAGTGTCATACTCATTAAAGAATTCTATTGTTAATCCGGCGTTTATTAATGAATTTATTATATCGCTGACCTTGTACATCCATTCATAATGATCGGTTTTTTTAGCCTCGGAAAACCAGCCGCCAAGCATATTATTATGTTCCGGTTCTCTGACAAAATAAGGATATTTTACTTCTAACTTATTTTCTTTTAATTTTTCCTCATCAAAAACCAAATAAAAAGGATGTCCGTCCAGCAGATACAAAACGCCGTTTTCTTTCAATAAATGTTTTATGGTTTGCGCCCATTTATTTAAATCGGGAAGCCAGCATAATACGCCTTCTGTTGTAAATACCATATCGTATTTTTTGTCGTGTTTTTCCTTAAAGTCCATAATGTCAGATTCTATAAAGTCGATATTGGTAACGCCCAATTCCTGAGCCATAAGGCGCGCGTATTTTATGTTGTCGGGAACTAAATCGACTCCCGTAACAATCGCCCCTTTTTGAGCCAATAGAATAGTATCCGCTCCGGCGTTACATTGAAGGTGAATTACAGTTTTCCCGGAAATATCTCCTATTTCTCTTTCGATGATTTTACTGAAACCGCACCTTTTTTCCTGTAACGCCTTTTTACAGTGTTCATAATGATCTTTGGATAAAAGCCCCCATGCGATTTTATTGGCGTCAACTTCTTTCATTTTATTCTCCTTTTAATAGATAAACTATATTATTTATATCCGCCGTACACGCAAAAGTTATAGTATTTCCATATAACATCTATATTTTTAAAACCGGTTTCTTTTAATAAGTCAATATTAATCATTAAACTTGCCGGTCTGTCTTCCGCTTTATATTGTTCAATCCATTTATTTTCAATTTCGTCTAAAGAGACATTTCTTCCCATAAATGTTTTCCATTTTGCCATATACAAATCCTGTAAATGGCTGTTTGAACCCAATACCATATCGGCATTATAAAATACGCCGTTATCTGTCAGAGCGTTGTATATTTTTTCATAGAACATTTTTTTATCTTCGTCGTTTGCCAGATGGTGCAGCGCCAGAGAAGAAACTATTACGTCATATTTCTTGTCAAAATTGAATTTATAAAAATCATTTACATAATAATCAATATTTTCACCCAATTTTATTTGAGCCATTTTAATCATATTTTCCGCTATATCCAAGCAGGAAATTTCAGAATTTGGGAAAGCGGTTTTTATTTTAAGGGCGATTGTCCCCGTACCGCAGCCCAAATCTATTATTTTAATTTTTTTGTCTTTTTCAAACGGAATTGACAGAACCAACGCCTCGATCATTTCGGTATAATGAGGTATCAATTTTAATATGGTTTTGTCAAATTCTTCCGCTTCATCCTCAAAATGATTTTTTATGGTTTCGATTCTGTTCATTTTTTACCCCTGTAAAAGATAATATAGCATTTATATAAAATAAAATGAACGTTTTTAATCACTTTTGATTCGCTTAATGACCTTTCTTTCTTTCCGATTTCTTTTCCCGTTTCTTTATATATATTTCCTTTTTAACCGTTATTTCTTTGATTTTCCTTTCTTTTTTCTTTATTTTCAACGTCTCTTCAAGCGCCTTTTTAAATAGATTTTGCGATTTTGTTCCTATATTTACCCTGTTTTGCGTCTTTTTCGATTTAGTCAACGATTTCTTAAAACTCATTTTTTTTGTTTTAACTTCAGATTCGCCTATTTTTATTTTTTTTATCTTGTCAAATTCATAAATATAAAATTGTAATAATTCCGAATTCGACGGTTCCGCCCCGAATATATGTTTGCCCATATAAATATTTTCGTTATAATTTTCTTCCAATACGCCAACCCAAAACGGGTCTTCAAAGAAAACGGTAAATACACTGGTAACGCATTTAGTTCTCCATGTTTTATTCAATTATAATTTACTTCTTGATTGCCGTCATCAAAATAAGTGTTAAATATTGTTCTGTATCAGCTTCGTGAAGCTCATTGTCGGCAGTAGAGCGCCAAATCGCTTTTCCATCCGGTATTTTGCTCGAATATGTAACTTCGACTAACCCCGATTTGCCCCATAATTTTTTCCACCATTCAGCGCTGTGCCATGAGTACATATTGGGTTCCCATAACGGTTTTATTGCTTCCGGCAGGCCGTTTTCAAACTCATGTGTCAAACCGGGATTTACGATTCCGAATTGTCCGCCTTTTTTGGCAAGTTTTGCGAAATGATCCCCCAAATAACATTCATCTGTTCCATAGTAGTGGTATGAGTCGATACTTATTATTGCGTCAAAAAAATTTTCGGCATAAGGTAACTTGTGAGCCTCCGCCTGTATCGGGAAAACCTTATCGCAGACGCCCGCTTTAACAAAACGCTTGTAGTTATCTGTCGCATTAAACCAAAGATCATTGGCAAACACGGTAACATCGAATTCCTTTGCCAAAATGATCGATGTAAATCCAGCTCCGCAGCCCATATCCAATATACGCATACCGGGTTTAAATGTCATTTTTCTGCATAATTCTTCTAACAGAACTATGCAATTTGGCCCTGTAAAGTACACTGTATTTTTACGTATATCCTCAATCATTTCGTTTATTAAAGCGCCGTATTTTTGTTCATACAAATAATTTTTCATTTGAATTATCTCCTTTTTTATGTAAAAAATAGCATATTAAGCTTATATAAAATGAACATTTTTAATCATTATCAGACAAGGGTTGTTTTCATAACTTAATAAGAAGTATATATAAGGAAAAAACCTATATATACCAATAATAACAGAAATAATAAAAACTTTTTCATTTTCTTCTCCTTGTAATCTTTTTCTTAAAAGAAGGCTAATAAGAACATTTACTGAGAGAAGATATAAAAAAATAATTATTTAAACTTAATAATTTTAATCATTTTTCGTAAAATTCATTTGGCAATATATCCATATATATAATATTATGTTTCTCTAAATTCCTGTGTAACGCTTCACGTCTTTTCCCGATTTGCTTAAAACCTGTTTTTTCATAGCACTTTATTCCGTTTTTATTGAATTCATAAACTTTTAACATTATATTATGAAAATTTAACGCCTTAAATCCGTAATCAACCAATAAGGATAACGCTTCTGTCCCGTATCCTCTGTTCCAATAATTTTTATTCCCTATAAATATTCCGGCTTCCGCCGTTTGGTTTATATAATCTATATCCAAAAAACCGCAATTTCCGATTAATTTTTCTGTTTCCAAATCTATAATTGAATAATTGTGGTCTTTGGATAAATTATTTAAAAAGACTTTTTCATTTTCCATGGTGATTATACCGCTGTATAATTGAAGGTTAGTCAGTATTTCCATGTCATTAAGCCATTCGGTAAATATTCCGGCGTCATTTACATCTATCGGCGACAAATAACATTTTTTACCGGTAAGTTTCTTAAAATACATGATTCACTCCAATATTTCCTTAATCATTATTTTTTTTGGATTATTATTTCCAATTTTATTATATATTATTATTTTGTTTTCATATACTGCCCGCCGGTATATTTTCTCCGTTAATCAGGCGTCCCTTCTCATGTATTTCTCGCCTACTTTTTTGAAGCCGTATTTTTCATATAATCCGTGTGCGTCTCTTGTAGCTAAAATTCCGTACATTCCGTCCAGTTCTTTCATTTGTGTAATGATTTCAATTAATTTTTTCCCCAAACCGTTTTTTTGATAATTGGTATCAATAATCACGTCGCAAAGCCAGTACATTGTAGCATAATCAGTTACAAGCCTTGCGAACCCGACCATTTTTTCCTTTAGGTATATTCCGATACATAAAGAATTCTCGATTGCTTTTTCGGTTATTTCCCTTTTTCGGTCGTTTGCCCAATAACTTTTATCCAATAATTCGCATACTTTGTCTGCCGAAATAAGGTTTTTATTATCGCTGAATTTATATTCGCCGAAATTTATATCCATAGTTTATCCCCTTTATTTTAAAGATGCGGTCATTCTAAACTTTATTTTTATCAACTTTTTTATTCAATATTTCTACCATTATTATATTGAGTAATAATATACCGCCGATAAATAACGGAAAAACATTAAAACCAAAAAATGATGTTATTTGTCCGAATATCGGAGGCATAAAGGTAGTCCCGATATATGCGCTTGCCATTTGTATTCCCATTATTGCCTGCGATTTTTCGCTTCCGAAATTTCGCGGAGTCTCGTGTAAAAGACTGGGGTATATGGGAGCGCATCCAAGTCCGATTATAAAAAATCCGGGTAATAATAATATTTTATCAAAGGGCAGCAGTAAAATAATAATTCCAAAAACGATGAGTCCCTGCCCCAAACGAACCATTTGACGGTTAGTTAAAAACATTGTAAGAAAACCCGAGATAAATCTGCCGGATGTTATTCCTATATAATATAACGAGATCCATTGGGCGGCTATTTCGGGTGATATGCCTTTTTCCATAACAAGAAAGCTGCTTCCCCATAATCCGGTTGTAGTTTCAAGGCTGCAGTAACAAAAAAATGCCGTTAAAACTTGTTTTACCCCGGCGATGTGAAAAAGCTCGTTTAATTTTATTCCTTTGGAAGATTCACTTTTCTCTATGCCGGTCTTGGATTTGTTTCTTCCCCATAATGATATTGTGATAAATAAAACAACCACAAGACAGCATTGAATCAATCCGATTGAGCGGTATCCCAAATTCCACGAATTTTTGTTTATTAAATAAAGTGACATAATAATAGGACCCATAGAAGCGCCGACGCCCCAGAAACAGTGAAGCCAGCTCATGTGTTTTGCCTTATAATGAAGCGCTACATAGTTATTCAAAGCGGCGTCAACGGAACCTGCGCCCAACCCTAGAGGAATAGCCCAAATACATAACAGGGAAAAAGCGCCGGAGACAGAAAATCCCAAAAGGGCAACGGCGGTCATTAAAACGCTGAAAGCGGTTACAACGCCTGTTCCAAACCGCCTGATAATTCTCTCGCTGAAAAAACTTGATATTACCGTTCCGCCGGCAATAATCATCGAAACATATCCGGCATAATGGGGCGGGACATTTAAACCGCCGTACATTGACGGCCATGCCGAGCCAAGCAATGAATCCGGAAGGCCCAAACTGATAAACGAAAGATAAATAATCAATAAAAGTATGGTCGAAATCATTTTTCCCTTTAATTCCTTTTAATTAGTATATCATAATGAAGTAAAAAACAAGTATACATGATTTTTCAACTTGTAAAAATTGTTCGGCTGTATGAAGCATAAGTAAAAATGTTGTATGGCTTCCTTTGTTAAAAACCATATTGTCTTCGGGACCGAATCCGTCGCCCAAAATTTCTTTAATGACATCTTTGTTAAAGCACGGAATGTTTATAAGCTTTGATAATTTGCGTGAAAATACGGATTTCCCGGTTGCGCAGTATCCGCCTATAACTATTATTTTCTTGCTCATATTTCAACTTCCTTGTAAATTTCCCACATTATTATTGACGCTGCGCATGATACATTTAATGAATTTACATTTCCTTCTATAGGTATCTTTAATATTTTATCGCATAATTCCTTTAAATTTATGCTCATGCCTTTTGCCTCGTTTCCTATAATAACCATAACAGGCCTTTTTATTTTACTGTCTTTTATTGATACTGTTCCTGCGGAATCAGTGCCGATTATTTCCATGTTGTTTTTTATTTTTTGATTTTTAATATATTCAGCCAATACTTCCAAAGATTCTATAGTTACAATTTTTGTAAAAAATATGCTTCCCAGGCTTGCCCTGATTACTTTCGGCTCATATATATCTACTCCGTGCCCTATTATGAATAACCCATCAACATTAAAAGCGTTTGCCGAGCGTATTATTGAACCTAAATTTCCGTAATCGCTTGGCCTGTCAAATAAAACAATAAAAGGGTTTTCATTCTGAATGTCATCTAATGTATCGGGCGTGATTTTTGCCGTTATCAGCATTTCGGACGGATTTGTTTTATCGGTTAATTCATTGTATAATTTTTCCGGCATTTCAATAATTTTTACGCTTTTATATTGTTCAATTATATCTTTTCCCCAATTTGACAAAGAGTTTATTTCTTTAACTATTATTCTTGTAATTTCTATATTTGATTTAATCGCCTGTTTTATACATTCAATGCCTTCGATAAATATCTCACGCAGTTTGCTGCGTTTTACCCTGTTTAGTTTAAGAGATTGAATAATTTGATATTCGGCGTTTTCGGTATTTATTAAAAGTTTGTTCATGCTTTATTATACTATATTAAAATGATAAGAAAGTAAAAATGAAGGTTTTTAATCATTTTTAGCGGCTATACCATCCCCTTATGCAGTAAAAATATCCTGATAAGCCCCAATAAAATTAAATGGGCAGGGTAGTAAATATAGAAAAACCATTTCATTCCTTTCCATGTTCCTCTTTGGCCGTTATAATGATATAAAATAGGTATCGCCAAAGCGACCGCCATTTGCATTAAACCGTATACTTTATCCACAAAGAAAAAATACCCGGTAGAATATAAAGCCACACACGCCAATAAACATAGCATTTGATTCCTGAAATTATCCCTGTTCCTTCCCATGTATAAAATCGCAAGCGCCGCCGGAGCGCTCCAGTCGGCGGGGAAGGCCGCCCATATACCTATAAACATAATTATCTGTTTTTGCCAATTTTTCAGTTTTTCCGATTTGTAAACGGTTAACGCCAGTAAGCCCAATCCCAATGCCCATATTATGCTTGTTTGATCAAATATTGATTCTTTGCCGGGAATAAAACTTTTGCCGAACGCAAACGTATATGCAAAATGTGAAATAACAGCGAGTATAAAAAGCCGTGTCAGATATTTTTTGATATTACGTGTATAATAATATCCTTCCACAATAAAGAACATCATAATGGGAGCGGTTAGCCTTCCGATGATATGTAAAAATATTACCGGTATATCCTGACTGTACCTGGGAGAAAATATTGTGGCTGTATGATCTATTGTCATTGCGATAATGGCGATTATTTTTATTGCGTTGGAAGTAAGTCCGTTTTCTTTTTTCAGAACAAGACTGTTATTTTCCATTTGTATATTTTACCTTCCTGAATAAGGGAAATATAAATTTACCGTGTAATATTCCGGTTAATGCCATAAATATATTCGCAACTATTACAAAAATAAATGAAGGAATCATTACCCTGGTATATTTGTTTTTTATGCTCTTTTTATATTTTATCGCCCACGCCAGAATAATTTCAAAAAGTAACATTCCGCAGTAGAAAAACAATATCCTGATTAAGCAGCCGGAAAGACCCGGCAATAAAATATTATTTACGCTTTCCATAACCGGTATACCGGCAAAAATGTTGTAGATTATGGAAATAACAATTTCTATACTTGTCCATATAAGCATTATTTTGTATAAAACATGAAGCATTACGCCACCGCCTAAGCCAAGCCCGCCGCCCCATGTAATGCCCGCTCTTTCACACCAGCATTGATACTGTTCCAGATGCGCCTGATTATGATGACCGCCTACAAAACCGGCGTTTGAAATTACATAGAGCATAAATTTGTATTTATTATTCTTGCAATACTGCTCCGTCTCTTTTAAGAAATGTATAAAATGAGCGGGAATACTGTCAACATACAGCGGAACCGTTATTACAACAGCGTCGGTATTTTGAAGATTATCAAATATTCCACGGTAATCTTTAGATACGCCAAGGCTTATTGTCGTAACCTTGTGCGGAAAAAGCATACAACGTAAAATTTTCGCGAAAAAAGCAGAAGCTCCGCCTTTTTTCTTTGGACTGCCGTTAATAATCATTATATTCATTTTAATACCCGTTCTATTTCATTAACATTATTTATCATGTGAAGGTCAGCTTTTTTAAAACCCATATTGCTCCGGTTAGCCTCTACCATTCTTTCAGCGGCTTTTGCTTCTGTTTCAAGGAAATTACCGTATAAAATCACAGTCAGTTGTTTCCGGTTAGTTTCATATCTTTTTACGTGTCTTATTTTCCATGAACGGTATGTAAAAAACGGAGTGCTTGCGGAAACGCTGCGGTCAAGAATTTTTTTTACTTGTTCGCTGTATCCGCCGTAACAATTTTGGCTGATTATGATTGTTTCTTCGCTGTTTCCCATATCGGAATTTTGAACATAATCGTTTATTTTGCACATGCCCGGAGTTACAAACCAGCAATTAAAACAGCCTACGCACGGAGCGGAAGCGGCATTTGCGTCAATTACCCTATAATCACTTTTTATATTTTCAAGTTGTGAGTATTCTTGTTCGTTTAAGTCATGAACCAGTATTTTCAAAGTATTCCTCCTACTATCGTAAATATTAAGAGCGGTTTTTTCTTTTGAGAATAGAAATTGAACCAATATGCCTGATTTTATTACTAAGATGCAGTTTTAGTTTCTTTATCTTTAAGTTTTTGCAGCAATTTGTTTATTTCTTTTATATCTTTGCGAACCCTGATAATGTCAAGCAAATAGAACAATATATAGACAATAAACACTATAACAAGAGGAATCCAAACCTGTATGGCGTTATACCATGCGAATATTATTTCTGATAAACCGATAACAACCATCATGAAACCGATATCAAGCGCAAATTCAAAAAACACATTGCGAAACTCGATTTTGTTTGTAAAATAGAGGCCTGTAGAGATCACTGTATTTGCCCCTAGAATTTCCAAAATAGTGTTTGCGCTGATATATTTTCCTTCTTTGAACATGACAAAAACCGTTAAAAGAAACAACACCGCTCCCGTGCTGGCAAATATATATGTAATAACTCTTTTTATGTTATCACTTTTCATCAAGATTCTCCTGTAAAACTTTTTTTATATCATAAAGATATTTTCTGGTAATAAAAACCCGTTTCCCGTTTTTCAGTATCGCTTCCATGCGCCTGTTGGAAAGCGGTATTATTTTATCAAGTTTGTTAACGTTAATCAAACAATATTTGCTGATTTGAACAAAGCCGAACCCTGCCAATTTCTCGCTGATTTGATACAGGCGGTATTTGGTTCTGTAGTATTCATTTTCACAGAAAATTACCGCTATTTTGTCCTCGCTTTCAACAGAATAAATATCGGGCGCATTTATCTGCTTTACGCTGTCTTCCGTGTATCCTTCTATTTTAATACTGAGCGAATTGATAAATGAGATAATTCTTTCTACAGTTTTATTTTTTTCAGGATATATAATCGAGACTTCGATATCCTTGTGCGTCTTTCTATGTTCAAGGTTCAGGAGCATAATACATATTATGCCATAAAATGATTTTCATTCAATATAGTTTTAACTAAAATATTATTTTTGAGCGGATTTACAGAACTCGTCAAATTGAGGTTCTACCGCCAGGAAAACATCAACCAGTTCGGGATCAAATTGGCGTCCGTTTTCCTGCAAAATGATTTCTTTTGCTTTCTCCCGGCTGAACGGCGTTTTATAGGAGCGTTCGGAGCGTAAGGCGTCATAAACATCGGCAATGGCGATTACACGGGCAAGAAGGGGAATTTCGTTTCCTTTTTTACCGTCGGGATAGCCGCCGCCGTCCCATTTTTCATGGTGATGTTTTGCCATTACAAAAGCGTTTTTCAAAAAGTCGTTATCTTTGGCGAACTGCATTGATTTTTCCAGAGAATCCGCTCCTTTTGCGCTGTGGTTCTTCATTATGCCGAATTCATCGTCGTTCAATTTTCCGTTTTTAAGAAGAATACTGTCGGGAATTGCGATTTTTCCCATATCGTGTAACAAAGAAGATTCCGCTATTCTTTGAATTTCAGGTTCGGAAAGCCGGTGTCCCCGCTGTACCAATTCACGAAGTAAAATGGCGACATATTCGCTTACTCGTCTTGTATGTACTCCGGTATAGCCGTCTTTTTTTTCTATCAGATCGCTCATTGAATACACAATCGCTTTTTGAAGATTACGGATACTTTCAGTCTGCCTGTCAACCTCTGATTGCAGCTCCTTGTTAAATTGCTCAATCTTTGCGTGAGATTCATTAAGCTGACGGATTAATTCCTCTTTTTCAGTGATGTCGGTTACTATCACGACGGTGCAGATCATTTCGTCAAATTTATCATAAACATAATTCAGCGAAATTTGGCATTTTTGCCCTTCAATGCGGCAAACGGCGTCGCAGTTAAAAACGGATGCGTCTTTTTTGTGGCGGTGCAAGGACAGAGAAGCGTCCGATAATGAGTTCTCCGTAAAATCAAACAGGTCAAACAATTTCATTTTAGCAAGCTGCTCGGTATTTTTCTTGAAAAAACTTTCCGAAGCGGTGTTGCAGAGCATAATATCGCCTATATCGTTCAGAATAAGCACGGGCAATTTAACCGCCGTGTAAACATAAGCCGCAAGATTGGCAACATTAAAACTAAAATTGTTATATTGGTTTGCGTAATTGTTAAGAACAAAAACAAGCGCCAACAG
>Ga0268262_10004282_pt1 | contig 14826 bp, 11 predicted proteins | sample TergutNc150P3_FD_190354 | JGI IMG/M metagenome (GOLD analysis project Ga0268262, IMG submission 190354) | Nasutitermes corniger P3 segment gut microbial community from laboratory colony in Florida, USA - Nc150 P3 (SPAdes) (version 2) | ecosystem: Host-associated > Arthropoda: Insects >... | reverse complement strand
ACGGCGAGACGAAGGAATCGTTCGACGGCCTGAAAAAAAACATCCCGCAGAACAGAACCGGCGATCCGGCGCACATCCGTCAGGCTATGAGATTTTTGATTGAGAACGACTACATAACCGGCAGCGTCATTCCGGTAGACGGCGGATGGGGGCTGACATGAAAAAGATTTGCGCCGTCACGATGGCGCGAAACGACGAATTCTTCCTGAATCGATGGGCGGCCTACTACGGGCCGCTGCTCGGCGAGGACAACTTGTACATATACCTCGACGGCACCGACCAAAAAGCGCCATCCGGGGCCGGAAGGTCGAACGTCTCCATCGTAGAAAAGAAAGGCTACCACGTTGTAGACGCCGAAAAACAGCGGCTCGGCTTCCTCTCCGACAGAGCTGAAGAATTGTTGCAAAAGTATGACTTTGTAATCGGCTGCGACGCCGACGAATTTTTGGCGGTCGATCCGAAAACCGACATGACGCTCACGGAATATCTATCGCAAATCAGCATAAAAACAAGCGTGTCAGGCCTCGGCCTCGACTTCGGACAGCATTTAAAGGCCGAACCGCCGCTCGACAAATCAAAGCCGTTTTTGGAACAAAGGAAGTACGCCCTGCTTTCTACAAGATACACTAAGACATCAATAATTTCCAAACCCGTCCGTTGGGGAAGCGGTTTCCATAGGGTAATGGGGCACAATTTCCACATAGACAAAAACCTCTACCTGCTGCACTTCGGCAACGCCGATTATAACGCTCTCAAGGCGCGTTTCGACGACCGAGACTTCATAAACACCGGACGGATAAGGCACCTCAAAAAAAGGTTACGGGTTATTGAGGACGTCACGAATAAACAGGCGGTTGACGGCGACAAAGTTTTCGCCCGCGCCCGTACGATACAAACTTTTTGCAGACAAGTCTATTCATGGAACAAACCCTGCATGCTCGGTATGCGGTGGATAGTCAAGGTTCCGGAGAGGTTCGGGAGGCTGGGGATATGAAGACGGATAAAAAAATCAGCGTCATCATTCCGATTTACAACGCTGAGAAGCACCTGAAACAAACTTTGGATTCCATCCGTTTCCAAACATATCGAAATTTGGAAATCATCTGCGTTTTGGATTGTCCGACGGATAATTCGTCTATAATTGTTGATGAAACGGCAAAAGAGGACGAACGTGTAAAACCTGTCAGACATCTTGAAAATTCGGGTCAGGCGATCGCGCGAAATACCGGCGTTCAAAACGCCGTCGGCGAATATATGCATTTTATGGATTCCGACGACCTTATAAGCCCTAACTTCTACAAAAGTCTGATTGATACCATAACGGCGACAGACGCGGATGTCGCGGCATGCTCGGCTTTTTATGAAAAAAAACCTAAACAAAGCGTCTGGATCTCGGAAAACGACGTTCTGACAGGCCCTGACAAAGTCCGAAAGACCGATGTTACTATAAAAGGTTGGTCATGGCGGTATCTGATAAAAAGAAGTTTTTGGAATGAGCATAGCCTATCATTTCCTGATTTGGATATAATGCAGGATATTGTGGTTATGATACCAATGGTGTATTACGCGAACAAAGTGGCGCTCTGTCCGGATGCCGTATATTTTTACAAAAATAGGGAGGGTTCCATACTAAACAACGCCGATGATAAAAAATCTCGGAGAAATTTACTAAAAGAACATATCCGGGAAGCGGATAAACTGTTTAAAGGTTTCTTGCGCCGCCATAACCTCAGGCGTAACAATAAACTATACCGTATTATAGACAAACACGCCGGAAAAACCATCTGCGTAAACGATCCGGTAGAATATGGAAAAATCGATAAGAAAATCAGCGTAATCGTTCCTATTTACAACGCTGGAAAATACCTTGCCCAAACGCTGAATTCCATCCGTTTCCAAACATACAAAAATTTGGAGATTATATGCGTTTTGGACTGTCCGACGGATAACTCCGAAACAATCGTCGAACATGCCTTAAAAGAAGACAGTCGAATAATAATAGTCCGGCATTTACAAAATATGGGCCTTCCGACCGCGCGAAATACCGGCGTTCAAAACGCCACCGGCGAATATATGCATTTCATCGATTCCGACGATCTGATCAGCCCCGATTTTTATGACACCTTGATGAGCGGCGCAGCCAATGCCGACGCAGACGTAGCCGCATGTTCGGTCTTTTACGAGAAAAAACCGTGGCGAAGCATTTGGTTCCAAAAAAGCGAGGTTTTATCCGGCCCGGCCAAAATAGAAAAGACAGAGGTGGCGATTTTGGGGTGGTCATGGCGGTATCTGATCAGAAGAAGCTTTTGGAACAGCCGCAATTTCACGTTTCCTAACCTCGTCCCGATGGAAGATATGCCTGTCATGATACCTATGATACACCACGCCAACAAAGTCGTTCTTTGCCCTAACGCGGTGTACCTTTATAAAAATCGAACGAGTTCCATACTGAATGACGTTTATGACGAGACACGCCAAAAACTGCATAGCGAAAATCGTCAAAAAGCACGGTCGATTTTCCGCGAGTTTATGCGCGTTAATGAGATCAAGCGCCCTAGTAGGCTGCTATATTATATACGAAAGAGATTGGCGTGAGCCTGTCGCGGTATTTTACAAGTTTTTATGTGTCAATAGCCGTATTGATTCAACGCTCAATAATTAATTAACTCTTAAAAGGACGAATTATGAATTGCATTGCGTGTGGAGAAGATTTGGACAATGCCAAGAGTCTTTTGATTCAAAGCGATATTTTCGCAGATAGAAAATACTATGTGAAAATTTGCGAGTGCGGCCTTGGAACTACCGAGATAACCGAAGACGGCACCGCGCAGGAAGCAAATGATATAATGTACAATGATCTGTCGCGTAGGGTTGATATTTATTTTCACAAATTACGTGGCCATTTTGAGGCAAGGTATAAAGATACCTTAAATTTGATTGAAAAATGCGCGCCTCCGGGTAAAAAAATCTTGGAAATAGGTTCCAACATAGGTTTTACTTTGAACATAGCGAAGAACAATTGGTATGATGTTACCGGTTGCGAACTAAACGACAAATGCAGGGAAATTTCAAAATTGTTATGGGATATACCAGTTGAAAAAGATTTTTTTGCAATAAATAAAAAATTTGACATAATCGTTATGTGCGATGTTTTGGAGCATTTGCCGGATCCAAATATAGCACTAAAGAAAATCCATTCACTGTTGAATGATAAAGGGCTTTTATTTATCCAATTACCGAATATACAAAGCAAACTTTGCTTAAAATTAAAGGAACGCTGGGGTTTTTGGTGTATTCCGGACCATAGATTTCATTTTACTGTTGAGAGTTTATCAGCTTTGCTTGCAAAAAACGGTTTCGAAGAAACATTTCACAGAACTGTTGGGATTTATGATCGGCATTTTATTTGGAAACTCATTTATCCGCGCCGTTTACGCCATCATCTGTTGAACATTATGAATTCTATTTTTAAAATAGGTTTCAGAAAAACAAAGGGGACGGATGGTGAACTTATTCAAATCGTTGCCATCCGTAATTTTTCACATAAAAAATAGACCCGTCTTATATTATATTAAATGTTTTTTAGCCCTAATCAAACCTTTTCTGAAATACGGCTCTTGCAACCCGATTTTATCGTAAATAAAAAGCATGTGCCCGTTTGAAAATTCCGTATAAAATCCGCGTTTTTTCAAAAAAACGTTAAACTCGTCCGCGTCGTTTTGTTTGTGATAAGTGCATAAAAGCAAACGCAATTCCTGTTTTTCCAACAAATTCGGCATACCGGAAAGCATTGCCATTTCAGCGCCCTCAATATCAGCTTTAATAAAAGTAATACCCATTCTGTTCTCCGCTACAAAATCATCAATTGCGATATTGTTGTTTTCCGTTAATCCTCCGACCGCTTTATTTACTATACGAACTTTCATCTTAAACGGCTCAAATGTTTTATGCAAAGCACGCGCCCATTTACTATCACATTCAAAAATATATGCAAACTTCGCCTTTTCGACATTATCTAACGCCCATATTCCTTCCGCTGCGCCAATATCCGCGATAATATCATTCTCGCCGACTTCAAATCCGTCCGCGTTATAACAATGCGGTGAACGTTTGTCCTGATCCGTCAATATATCTATATAATAACTTCTTGTCTTTTCTTCCGTATACTCGTTTGGAAAATACATTTTTTTGCCTTTGTGCATAGCATAGTACATAGAGCAATCTTTATCGTAAAATACCTCAACGCTTCTATGTTCTTTAACATAACGATACGGAAAAACACAAAACGGATTTTCATTTAAACATTCAATAATTTCCTCTTTCTCTTGCGGATCAAACATCATTGTTTCTGTTTTAAGCCAATCTAGTATAATTGAGTTGTTTCTCAATCGCACGTCAGAATCTCCTCTTTTAATCAACGGTTTTGTTAAATCTGATTCAATACATACGAAAGGTATATTTCCTATAATTGAAGCGAATCTCGGAAAACCGCTTTTATATAGCGGATGTGGCGCAAAACAATATGTTTTCTGACCGCGTGAAATTAAAAAGAAATCTATAAAACTCAACATTTGAGTTTCTTTATCCGAAATATCTGTGTTAGGGTGCAATCTCTTGCCGCCGACAACATACACATTTTCCATATTTTTTACAGCTTCTCTAAAACGAACGCTGTCGGCGCAAACTAATATTGTTTTACCTTTTTCCTTGTCACAAATAGCCTTTAGATTTCTTACGCACATTTCAATTAAAATATCTTGTTTTTCATTAGTAAGAGTGTCTCTTTTATCGCCGTCCTCCTCAAAATCGCCAAGCAATTGTTGAAATCTGAAAACAACGGAAATATATTTGCCGTTCATCTTTTGTCTATGAAAATCGATTTTTTCCTTTAATCCGTCGGACAGAACAAACAATTTGCCGAATAATTTACGACATTTTCCCCACACCAAAAACTCCATACTGTCGCAATGGCATTGAATTTGACCATATTTGCCCTTCAAATCGATTAAAAACCTCTCAAACTCGGATCTATTGTAAATGGGGACTGTTTCTGGATACAAGTACCTAATATCCGGCGATACCATTGACACGGAAATCGTTTTGGGCGAGAAAACTACGTCTTTCTCCTCAATACGCCAATTATATTTGTTGGGAGTCATAAAATCAAGCAGTTTGAACGGTTTCGTAAAATTTATTTTGAAGCCGAAACCGTTATCTTTGGCTATTCTATAAAGAGCAAGCATAGCGCCCAATCGCGCAACCCAGCCGCCTTTGGTTCGTGTATCGTTTGCCATATAAATTAAGGTTGTTCGCGTCTTGCTTTTTGTGCGTAATTTTTTTTTTACTTTCTCAAAAAGCTTGGTAATTCTTGACATAAGCGTTCCTCTGATTCTTTCTGATATCCATCTAAAAATTAATTATTTTGTCACTTTTTTACGTTCTTTTTCAAGCCAGTTCATTCTCGCGCTTAATTCAGGTTCAAAAGCGCTAAGATCGTTGCCGAATTTTTCTTTGCAAAACTCAATAATATGTTCATAGTTTGCTTTGCGGTCTTCGTAGCGTTTTTGCGCCAACGATTTATCTGTGGTCAGTGATGCTGTGTGCCGACGATAATGATAAAAATGTTTTTGATAATATCCGATTTTATTCGCATAATAAAAAATTTGGCAAGCAATATAACAATCTTCGCCATTGCTTTCTTTGGGAAACGCTACCTTTTCATAAATACTTCTTTTTACTAATTTGTTAAAGTTCACTTTAGCGTTTCCAAATCCAAAAACACCGTACTTTATCCTCTGGAATTTATCCTCCGGCAAAACTTGCGCATCAGCGGAACAAGGATGCTTTTTACGCTCTTCTACGTAACCGCAACATACAATATCATAATTATTCATTTTTTCGTAAGTCCATAGCCATTCGAGCATATTTTCTTCAATCCAGTCGTCACTGTCAATAGGCAATATATATTGTCCGCTCGAACGGACTAACGCATCGCGACGCGCTTGCGACGACCCTTCATTTTTCGGTTTATCAATTACAATAATCCTGCCGTCTTTTTGAGCATATTCGTTCAAAATTCGCAAAGAATCGTCCGTGGACGCGTCATTTACACAAATTACCTCGATGTTGCTGAATGTTTGGCTAAGAATGCTATTCAAGCATTGCGGTAAATATTTCTCGGCATTAAATACTGGAACCAATATTGAGATTTCCGGCGTACCGTCCGTTTTTTGTTGCGGCAATCTAACATCAAAAACTTCTGCCAGCGTTTGCGTTGTTTTTAAATACGAATTATTTTCAAGTATATTTTTTCTACATTTCTCACCTAATAACAAAAGTTCATTGTATTTCCCACGATATTTTTCATGAATTTGCGTCAATATTTTTTTAAGCTCACGCTCGTGTTCTTCTTGCGTCTTATAATCATACGAAAAGAACAGTGATTTGTCTTTAATGTCTTCAAGCGTTCCGATCAGCGTGGAAATTACGCTTCGCGAGTATGAAAATGCTAAAATAGCCGCCGAACTATTCAAAGAGCTCTCACGCGAATACGGCAAAAGTAAAATATGGTTCTGCGCCAAAAGGCCCGCGACTTCATTGTCAGCGATAAATTTGAAATTAGTTTTGATTTTGTTCGTCTTGATTAATTTCATCAACTTTCGTTTGTATTCTTTATCAAAATATTTTCCGTAAATATTCAATTCCACATCGCCAAAGTCTAATTCGTTAAAAACCTTAATCATAAGTTCTATATTTTTATACGGCCTTATTAACCCGAAAAATAAAATTTTTAACTTATCGTTCGAAAGTGAATTTTGCCACGATAAATTCCCACAAATTCCAGCATAATGCGGAATAGGAACAAAGAATATTTTTTGCAAGATTTTCTCGTCATTTTCGCAAAGCCTTTTTATTACTTGCACAGTGATCTTTGAATGAATAACTATTTTGTACGCAGATTGAGCTAAAAATTTCATTAACTCAGTTACTTGTTCGGCGTACTCGGTCTCATGCGGTTGCTTATTATGAACGTTCCAAATAATCTTTTGTCCGTTTTTCTCACATTTTTTCAAAAAATCTTTTTTCTGCTGTAAGTTATCTCCGGAACTCGTTATATTTTCAAACCAATGCAACCAAATAAAATCTGAAGCTGCCAACTTAGCAGTAGGTTTAATATTTATCATTTGTAAAACATTTTTCATCAACTCAGTGTATTGGTTTAGTGAATTTTCAAATGGATCCATCGCGCAACTAACCGGAATATAATAATCTTTCGGCACAAACAAACAGTCACTTCCGGCAACCATAAGCTTTTTGTAACCGTTGTTTTCGATATACCCAACGACATCGCTCCCGTCTTCGGTTTCTATAGTAATCAATCCGAACTTGAACTTCTTAAAGTCAATCGACTCCAAAACCTGCATTTCATGTCCTTCCGTATCAATAGAAAGGAAATCAATGAATTCTATATTCGGAAAATCTGCCATAATATTGCCGAATGTTTTTGTAGAAACTAAATCCTCTTTCATATTGCTGAATTGTTTCGCCGCTTCAATGTGCCTTTCACTCATAGAATCAGCCAAGCCGCTTCTGGTGTCTTTATCAGGAAATGAAATGAATGCGACGTTTTCCTGCGATTTATTTGAAATCGCGCAATTATACAACGCGCAATTTCTGACTTTTTTCATTCTTTCAAAAGTCGATTTTTGCGGTTCTATGCAGATACCTTTCCAACCAATTTGTTCAGCCCAAAAGGTTGTACTTCCGCAAATACCGTCATTGGCTCCAATATCTATATAAAATCCGCAAGTTTTCCCTCTAAAAAACAAATACGCGATAATATCTTGAGCAACTTGGGCGGAGAAACTAAGATGCCTACGCTCGGCCGATTCAAGCAGCGCTTTAACTCCGGTTGCATTCAACTCTATTTTAGATTGGAAATCACGCAATATATTCTTGCGCAAATCGTCAAGTCTCAAATATCGATCTTCCACATTTGTTTGTTTTCTTAAATGCTTCTTAAGCCTTTTCCATTGTTTCTTAAATTTCTTCAAACCATCCGTAAATATCGACGTGATGGCGTTTTTCATTTTTTTACCGCGCCCTATAACCGTTAGTTTCTCCATAGATCTTGTATTCATCCTCTTTCAACGCTTATGATTAGGTATTCTGACCAGCCGTTTATTAAAAATAATTATAATCCGGCTATAATGCAAGTAAAAATCAAAAAAAAGTAAAAAAAACGAGCCGACCTGATTTTTAAGACGGTTTCCGAACCATTTTAAGGCGGTTCCGGCGTCTCCCCCTTTTAACGTCTATGATAGGTATTCTGACCGGCCCTTTATTAAAAATAATTATAATCCGGCTATAATGCAAGCAAAAATTAAAAAAAGTTAAAAAAACGAGCCGGCCTGATTTTTAAGACGGCTTCCGAATCGTTTTAAGGCGGTTCCGGCGGTTCCCCCAAAAATCCCGCTTTACGACGGCTAAACTCAGGCCTCCCCTCAAGCCTTTATTTATAAAATTTTAATATAATTAAATGTTGCGTACCGCAAACGCCATATATTATATTTTCAGTATTATAGGGTTCTAAACCGGCCCAAAAACCATTAAAAAGGGCATTATTGTGGCTTATTCGCGAAAAGCCGTCGAGTTTTATATAAAAACAGCCGTCCCGTTTGTCCGCTTAATCGGCCGGCTGCAAGGCGGCGGCATAAAAGAGGCGAAGGATAGGAGCAACGCGTTCAAAGGGGGCGTTTTGACCGGTTATTTCGCCCGAAAATATTTGCCGGCGGTTGAAAATTTGACGCAGTCGCCCGTCACGGCGGAGAGTCCGGAGACGATTTGGCAGTTTTGGAGCGGCCCGGCCGGGAAAGCGACGCCTGAAATCGTCGAATCGTCCATAGAGAGCGTTAGGAGGCTGCGCGGAGATTTTGAACACAAGGCGCTAAACAGCTCCACAATTGGGGATTATTCCGACTTGCCGGGGTATGTTTTGGACAAATTTAACAAAAAACAGATGGATTACGCGCATTTTTCCGATTTGCTGCGTCTAAACCTGCTGAAAAACCACGGCGGGATTTGGATGGACGCGACGTGTTACATGACGGATTCGGTGCCTGAGTGCGTCGCAAAACAAGATTTTTTTGTTTTTTTGACCGGCGATCTGACCGGTTTTCCGTACTCTTTTGTGCAGAGCTGTTTCATACGCGCCAAAAAAGGCAGTTTTCTGTGCGGCGCTTGGCATGATATGTGCGTCGATTATTGGAAGAAGGAGACGAAAAAGTTGGATTACTTTCAGATTCATTTAATGTTCAAAACCCTTGTGTCCGGCAATTCCATAGCAAGGGGTCTGTTTGCCGATATGCCGCACAGATCGGAAGACGAAACCCATCTGCTTGCAGGCGGCAGGTTGTTCGACAAATTTGACGGCGGCAAGTGGGAGGCGATAAAAAAGGCGTCTTTTTTTCAGAAAACAACCTATAAATCCCGCGGCGGCGTCGCTTCGGCAAGCGATTATCCCGACACATATTTTGCGAGGCTTTGCGGGGGCGGGTTATAAAATGACGGTCAGGCGTTCAGAAAATTGCGGGTTTGCAACCACGCGAGGAAGAGGTTAGCATGAGTCTTTCGCGATATTTTACCGGTTTTTACGTGTCAATAGCCGTTCTATTTGAGCGCGCTCTAAGGCGAATTCTGAGCGGAGGCGCCAAGAGTGTAAATATTACGGCAAAATTGCTGCCTAACTATTTCGAGCGGAAATATCTGTTTTTAGTCAAAGACATGGCGCAAAAACCGATTACCGTTGAGAGCCCGGAAACCATTTGGCAGTTTTGGGACAATCCGGTCGGACGTACGACGCCTGAAATAGTGAAAGCGTCGTTTAGAACCGTTGAAAAATTTAAAGGCAGCTTCGAGCATAAAATATTGGATAACTCAACCGTAGGAGATTACTCCGATTTGCCTGGATATGTGTTTGACCGATTGAAAAGCGGGCATATGCGTTACGCGCATTTTTCCGACCTGCTTCGTCTGAACCTCCTAAAAAACCACGGCGGGGTATGGATGGACGCCACCGTTTACATGACCGGTCTTATTCCCGAGCGCATAACGAATCAGGACTTTTTTGTCTTTTTGACCGGTGAATTGACGTCTTTTCCGTATTCTTTTGTGCAAAATTGCTTCATCCGCGCCAAAATCGGCGCTTTTCTTTGCGAGGCATGGTACAGAATGTGCGTTGAATATTGGAAGGACGAGGCAAGGAGGGTTACTTATTTTCAGCATCAACTGATATTTAAAACCTTAGTGTTTAAGAATCCGACCGCACGGGATCTATTCGCTAAAATGCCGCATCTTTCAGAAGATGAAACCCACCAGTTTGCCGGCAATCGACTAATAAACAAATTTGACGCCGAAGAATGGGAACGCGTCATAAATTCGTCTTTTTTTCAAAAAACGAGGTACATGATAAAAAGGCGTAAAGTCGCCGACGCGGCGGATTATCCGGGAACGTATTTTTCAAAATTATGCGATATGGGGGAAAACAATGATTAAAAAAATAATCTCTATTAAAAACGCTTTTGTAAAAGCAATAAGGCGAACAGCAAGAGGAATAAGGATGAAGAGGTACGCCGCAAAAGCGGCATTTTCTCAAAATGAGATGTCAAACGTACTGGATAATTATATCGCCGATTTTCTTAACGGGAAAATATCGCGCTTTTCGGCCGTTCCCAAGAAAACAGAATTGGTCGGTGAAAAAATTTTTTGGCAGTATTGGCATCAGGGAATAAACGACAATACGCCGTCTATTATTCTTAAATGCCTTAATTCTGTAGAGAGGAATAAAGGCGAATATCGGATAATACTGATAACCGCTGAAAATATGAGCGATTACATTGAAATGCCGGATTTTATTTGGGAAAAGTTAAATACCGGTGGATTTAATTTTACAAAATTATCCGATCTTCTTCGTTTGTACTTGCTTTCCGCCTACGGCGGCGTTTGGCTTGACGCAACCATTTATCTAACAAACCAGATTGACGAACGCTTGCTGCAAAAGGACTTTTTCGCGTTTCAACGTAGCGAGACGCCACCGCCTGACGCTGATATCTATATAAATTTTGATCCGTTATACTTCACTTGGAATCCGACAATGCAAGTGAGGATGCTTAGTTCTTTTATGATTGCCAAACCTAACAATAAAATAGTTGGGGATCTTCTTTCAATATTGTTGGAATATTGGAAAAAAGAACTGCAAACCCGGCATTATTTTTTTCTTCAGATTTGTTTCAACCGAATGGTACTAAACAACGAATGGAAAGACTTAAATTGTGATATTGCGGGCGACACCGACTGTCATAGGCTTCAGATTGTAATGAACGATAAATTTGATTACAATCTATATACTAATATTATAGCCAAAAGCAATATACACAAATTGACTACCTATTTTGAAAAAGATTTGAAGAGAAAACGTTTTCTAACTGGATCGTTTTATGATGTTATTATAAACGGTAAAATCGAAAGGGTTGAAGCATGTCATTAAAGCCTTTGGTAGTCGAAAAAGGAATTATACAACCGTCTTCCGGCGAAATAAAGCGCAGTATATTCTTCAAAAAGAATATTATCAAGGCCGGTGTTCTTACAAGCGCAGGATTGCCTGTTCGTCAAAGCGGCGTGGTGGTTGAGGAATGGAATCTTGTTAGTCCGTTTCGTATAAACCCTTCAAAGACAAAAATAAAATATGTTGACGATGATGTAATCTATTTTAGCATTCCACAACGTCATTTTGGACATGTTTTAACCGGAACTATGGGATTTGCTTATATTTTACTGAATAGCTATTACAAAAACCATAAAATCGTTTTTATTGACAAGGAACCATGCGAAGCGGAGCTTATATTGTTGGGGCATTTAGGTATAAACCCAAGCAGTATTATAACCGTGCGCGAGTACACCCAATTCAAAAGCGTAACTATAATAAAACCGTCGCTTCGCATATCATGGTTAACTCCAAAAATTATACCTAAACGAATTTTAGAAAGAGTTTTTCGGATAAATATAGAGTTTATAGACACTTTTCGGGCGATTGCGCAAAAATTTAACACTCGTATCGACGGAGTAGAACACTCTCCGAACAAAATATATTTTTCACGCAAATTATTCCATATTAACCATATTATTTGCGAGGATAAAATAGAGCAAGTATTTGAAAAGAACGGATACACTATATATTATCCGGAACAATTACCGCTTGACGAACAAATAAGGCTTGTGGCCAACGCCGATTTTTACGCTTGCATACAAGGAACCTTAGAACATCATAGTTTGTTTATGAAAGACGGCGCGACGTTGATTGTTATGTCAAGAAGCAGTCAGCGAACAGATAGGCAGGTTTTTATAGATAAATTACAAACTAAAATAAAGCATGTATATTTACGAACACATGTTCAACCAATAAAGGATAGGCGTTTTCCTTATATAATTGGTTTAACAAGAGACCTAATTAAGTTTTTTGACGAAAATAATTTTTTATATGATAAAGAAGAATTAAAGCCAACCTACCAAGATTTATCTGAATATATTAAGCAATGTCTTGGCTTAGGCGGCAGAAGAGACTCGTTTCTTATAAAATATATTCTAAGAAAAACAGTCCGATACCACAAATCATTTTGGAAACAGATAAAATAGAAAGGGTAGAAAAAAATGCCGTTAAAACCTTTGGTAATTGAAAACGGAATTATACAGCCGTCTTTCGGGAAGATAAAGCGTAGCAGGCTTGGCGGTAAGTATCTTATTACCGCCGGCGTTCTTACAAACGCCGGATTGCCCGTTCATCAGAGCAACACAACTGTTTTTGAAAAGGATTTTGTTCGACCGCTTCGCATAAATCCGTCTGAAACAAAAATAGAATACATTGACGACGACGTGATTTATTTCTCTATTCCGGAAAATCATTTCGGGCACGCTTTAACAGGAACATTGGCGTATGCTTATATTCTACTAGATAGTAACTACAAAAATCGCAAAATTGTCTTTATCGACAAAGAACCTAATAATTTTATAATCACGCTATTGGAATTTTTGGGCGCGGACAGAAAAAATATTATAACGATACGCGAATACACAAAATTTAGAAGCGTTATTGTGTTAAGGCAGTCGCTCCGTATGTATTTTGCGCCGATACTTGAATTTATTAGGTTATTCAGAATAAGCAAGGAATTTATAGATACGTTTCAAGCAATCGCTCGAAAATTCAACGACAGTCAGAATCTCCCCAATAAGGTGTATTTTTCACGTAAGCATATTATCAACGCGAGGTATGTTATGGGTGAGGATAAGATAGAACGCGTGTTTGAAAAAAACGGATACAGCATATACTATCCTGAGCAATTACCCCTTTGCGAACAAATAAGGCTTGTCGCCAACGCAGATTTTTACGCTTGTGTGCAAGGAACCTTGGAACATCATAGTTTGTTTATGAAAGACGGCGCGACATTAATTGTCATGTCCAGAAAGACATTGCCGACAGAGCGCCAAGTTTTGATAAATAAGTTGCAAACAAACATAAAACATATAAATATACGGACGAATGTTCAGCCAATGGGGAACATAGGCGGTTTTCCTAAGATAATCGGCGCAACCAAGCGTCTTATTGATTTTTTTGACAAAAATAATTTTTCATACGATATAAACGAGTTGACGCCGACTTACCAAGAATTGTTCGAGTATATCGATAGGTGCCTTGTCGATGAAAGAAAATACATCTCTAACTATGTTCGGAATAAAATTATAAGGCTGCACAAGTCTTTTTGGAAACAGCTAAAATAGAAATTTATACATCATATATTAAATGCTTTTTCCACCGTTTTCAATGGGGATTACATACCTGAGTCCGCGCGCCGTCCGATCACTGCCCTGCCTTCACGCTTACGATCCAGGCGCCGTTGTACAGCTTTCTGATCTCCGGCAGCGCCGCTTCCGCCTCCGCCTTCGTCTTGAAGTCGCCCACGTAGAGCTTGTACAGCGACTGTTCGGAGGCCATGAAGACCGGCAGCTTCGTCAAGCCTTCGGCGGTCACCTTCTCGCGGCGCGCCATGTCTATCTGGCTTGTCGCCAATATCTGGATGCGGAAGCGCGGCTCGCCCGCTACGATCTTCTCCGACGAAAAGCTCACCGCCGGCACCACTTCGAGAACCGGCAGGTCGCTTTCGGACACGGCGACCTCCTGCCCGCGGTTCAGCGTATCCAAGAACGTCCGCCCGCCGCCCGCCGCGTACCGATCGCGCGTGTCGGCGGTTTCGCGGCGCGGTCCGGCGGCGGAGGGCTCGGAGGCCCCCGGCCTTACGGCGCTATTGGTGCAGCCCGCGTATAGGAGCACGGCTTGGACGGCGACGGCCGACAGCAGCGTGAATAGGCTTTTTTTCATTTTATGTTCCCGTGTCTGCGGCACCCGCATGTGGTATCGGCACTGATTTTTATTGTTTTTCGGTTAATTTACTTGGATATCATTGTATAATATACATAATCTCCATCGATAAAGTCAAAGGATTTAAAAATGGGATCAAAAATCAGATATAACGAACGTATGAGGCGCGCGCGGCGGCGGACTTTCGAGGTTCGCGGCGGCAAGCGGTTCGGGCGGCTGTACGCCTTCCGCGTCATTCTGCTTGTCGGATTCACGATACTGCTTACTTGGTACGGCAAGCAGGGCGTAAGCAATCCTTTCGCCGTCGCCAGGTCTGTCCGCGTCTACGGGGACGGGGGCGGCTACGCCGTCGCCGCCGTCGCCGCCGAGTTCAGGAAGGACGCGGCGGCCGTCGGCGA
>Ga0268262_10004281_pt1 | contig 14827 bp, 15 predicted proteins | sample TergutNc150P3_FD_190354 | JGI IMG/M metagenome (GOLD analysis project Ga0268262, IMG submission 190354) | Nasutitermes corniger P3 segment gut microbial community from laboratory colony in Florida, USA - Nc150 P3 (SPAdes) (version 2) | ecosystem: Host-associated > Arthropoda: Insects >... | reverse complement strand
AATTTTTTTGTTGCCAAAGTCAAAAAAAAAATCTATATTTGTCATTGACATTCACAAACAAAAGGAGTACTCCTCATGGCAACAAAAACCGTTATCAAAAAAGCAGCCCCTAAAAAGACTGCCGCAAAAAAAGCAGCTCCTAAAAAAGCAGCCCCTAAAAAGACTGCTCATAAAAAAGCTGCTAAAAAGTAACGTGATGTTCACAAGCCTCCAGCCGAAAGGTTGGAGGCTCTTTTTTTTATCTCGTTTTAAATATAATTACCCCAACAAACATAACCAACGAAAATATAAACAAAACCTGTTCGATATAATCCCCTATGAAGTAATACGGAGTAGAGCGAGTTGCTAAAGAAATGCTGTTCACTATTATTTTTTGTTCAAATAGCTCGGTTTTCTCTGTTATTTTCCCATTAGCTGCTATAAATGCACTGATTCCCGTATTTGCCGCCCTTACAACGCCTATTCCGCTCTCCACCGCATGGGCGCGCACTAAATTAAAATGCTGGTAAGGGGCAGTGCTCTTATAAAACCATCCGTCATTTGTGATATTGGCTATAAATTTTGCCCCTTTTCGCTTTGCTTCCCTCAAAATACTGCCGTAAATAGCCTCGTAACATATAAGAGGGCTAAAATTTCCCGGTTGCCATATATATATACTATCCCCAGGCGAAAAATCTCCGCCGCCTAAATCAACGTAATTTATAACCGGAAAAATATTGTCAAAGGGCATTTTTTCACTAAAAGGCACAAGGTGCATTTTTCTGTACTCCTGCATAGGGTGGTCGGAACCGAATAAAAAAGCCGAATTATACACTCCATACTTCCGTTTCCTTTTATTTTCTTTTGGGCTATCCCAATTTCTGCTCAACGCTCCTATTACAATAGCCGTGTTATGCCTTATCGCATAACTTTCCAAAAATTCCTGTTCTTTAGAACGCATATCTATAAAGTCTGGAATGGCGGTTTCTGCAAATAGAATTAGAGCTACGGTATCAGGCTTTAAGGTTTTGAACACATTCCAAGTCTGCTTCATAATGGAATCGTAATATTCCCTGCTCCATTTTTCTGTTTGTGGAATGCTGGGTTGCACCACGGCAACGGTTAAAGAGTCCTCGGTGCCGTGAGCATCCTCTTCTATAACATTATACCCGCCAAAATATAAGATTATTGCCAAAGCAAAAGGCACAAAAAACCTAACCTTCTTTTCTGGGTCTGCTGCTGCCAAGCACATATTGGAAGCTATTATTATTATTGATACTCCAAAAACCCCAAAAAGCGCAAAGGATTGCATGAGTTCAAGGCTGTTCCCAAACACAAGCCCCAAAGAAAGCCAAGGAAAACTCATATCGCCTTTGGCTCGCAACACCTCAATGCCTCCCCAGAAAAAAGGGAAAAGGCAAACCAGCGGAAATTTTCCAAAGCGAGCGTCCCTTATTTTAACAAAAACCCATGCGCATAAAAACGTGAACAGGCTTAAATAAGTTACCGCCAAAAAAAGCCCAGAAAATATAAGAGCTGGCGGTGCTACATCGCCAACATGGTAAAGCCAGTATATGCTAATAGAGTTGAATAAAAAAGCGCCGAGGAAGCTTGATACCAAGGCTGTCTTTTTATCTGCTGTTTTTAAAATGTAAAACCAAGGAGCCAGGAACACAAAGGCTCCCAGTCCAAGCGGATATGGCGGAAAAGAAAAAGCCATAAGCCCCCAACTGATGAGCGAAAGCAAAATGGCTATTTTCATGTTCATTTTCAAGTTTCCGTATATAACCAATCGGGATTATTCTTGAGTTTTTCGCTAACAGTTTGCAAAACTTGCTCTGCAACAAAAGAATCACCGTCGTTGATCAATTCCAAGTTCTTTTTATAAGAATATAGTTCATCTGGAATCCTACGTTTGCCATCGTCTGCAAACCGCTCCAAAGCGTAGTTGCACACATCAAGAGCTTTTTTAAAAAACTTTTGCAACACCAAACAATTTGCGTAGGTTTTCCATGTTATAAAATAATAGGGACCTTGCACCGCAAGCTCGTATATTTCACAAGCACGCGCATACTCGCCTTTATCCGCATAAAGCTCCGCCATAAGAGAATCTATTCTCGCACAGTGTTTGGGATTATCTTTTTCCTTTTCCTTTATGGCTTCGTAAAGGTTCAAAGCCTTTGCAAAATAATTAGCGTTGCTACGTGCAAGGCCTGCATAGCAGAGAGCCACATTGCGCCAAGTGGCAAAGAAATAATCCGCTTCCCAATTTATCTCGTTGTAAATCTCAAGAGCTTTTACATAATCCTGTTTTAAGCGATGGATAAAGGCTATTGATTTTTTTGCCGAGATTGAATATAAATTGTCTTTTTCCATCTCCGCTATTTTTTCATAATAAACCAAAGATTCGTCTAGCCTTCTCATCTGGCATATACAATCCGCAAGCCCGTCATAAACTTCCCTGTTGTAGTTTTGAGCGCACTTTCTGTAATAACTTTCTGCCTGCTCAAACCTTTTATGGAAACGCAAAATGTTTGCCATAGTTATATTCAGAGAAAATGAAAGCGGGTTTTTATTCAAGTAGGATTTTGTGAAATTAACCGCCTGGCTTAGGTTGCCAGCTCTGCTGTAATTTATGGCTATGGACATTATCGCACGTTCATTTTCGGGTTCTTTCATCAGCAGCTGCACAAAACATTCGTGGGCTTTTATGTAATCACCTTTCTCTTGCCAAACCCTTCCCATAGACATCAACGAGTAAGTGTCTTTAGGTTCCTTTTCCAGCAGCTCGCTTAAACATTCGGCGGAATCATTGTATTTGCCGAGTTTGCCCAAAAATACAGCACGCATTTTTTTTGCCAGCTGAGAATCCGGTTGTATTTTCAGCAATTGGTCTATTACGCCAAGAGCCTTTTCGTATTCGCTGTTCTTTGCCAAGCAAGATGCCAGATTGTGCAAAACGCTAACAGAATTGCCAGATTTTTTTGCAGCAAGCTCAAAGTAAGGAACGGCTATGGAATAATTTCGTTCTTTATGGTGTATGCGCCCTATGGTGTTTTCTATTTCCCAAACCTTGTCTGCACCCTCTGTTTTCTGAGCCTTCTTGAGCATCTCAAGGGCTTTTTCGAAATCTCCGTTATCCAACAATTTTGATGCCTTTTTAAAAATCTCATAAGCGGGCAATTCAAATCTTGAATCATCTTTTTGGTTTACCGCATCCATATTTTCCAACTGCTTGCGAGCCGCCATGCTTTCAAAAAAGTTTATGGATTTATTAGCGGAGTTTCTGTGTGCAGGGTTTTGGTCTATGGATAATATATAGCGATATATCTTTAACGCAAGAGGGAACTTTTGCAATTTGGAAAGCACCGTGGCTATTGAATTGTAAAGCGTGAAGCTATAGCTTCGCCCTATTTTTCTCGCTTTGTTGTAATGCGAAAAAGCCCTGCGATAATTCTTTTCTGAAAAGGCGATGATGCCCGCGAGCAAATGCCCTTCTGGTGAATTTGGGGTTAGCGAAAAAATTAAATTGCAACACTCCCACGCTCCTTTATAATCACCCTGCGTATGAAGAATAGTGCCTTTTAATTTTAGAGCCTTTTCGCTTTCGCTATTCACCTGCCGTAAAATTTTATTTGCGCACTCCATAGCTTCCGTCAAATTCTTTGAGTGGAAAAGCGTATAGCCAAGCGATATAAAAACCTTTTCCACATCCGAGTTTTGCGGATTTTCGTATTTGAGCACGTCGCAAAGAATCTCGTAAGATTTTTTGAAGTCGCGCTGCATCTGCTTAACAACCGCCATGGATGTAAAGATTTTTATGTTGTGAGGGCGCAGCGCAAGCGAAGACTGAAAGCATTTATAGGCATCGTCAAATAGATTCAGCTCCATATAAGCTATGCCCATGTTGTACCAAACACCAGCTACGTCATTGCTGGAGTTGCCGCTTGTTTGCGCCAGCTTCAGCGAAAGCTGCAACTCTGTGATGGCGGCTCTTTGCTGGTCGGTTTTCAAAAGCATTAAACCCAAAAGGGAATGAAGTTCAAAAACCTCATTGTTAGGGTCTTGCTTTTTTAATTCCAAAATCTCCTTCAAAAGATTTTGGAATTCCTTAGAGCGTCTTTCGCCCGGCAGATGCGCGGCCTCCGTGATTTCCAAAGAGATGCGGGCGCATTCCTCTTTGAGTCCACTATATGAATTCTCATAATTGGTATTATTCACTACCATAACTCCTCCCTCTCCTTATTTAATCAAAATTAAAAATTTAAAATATAAAAAACAAATCTATATAAAATCCTTTTATGTACTCCTTTTTTTGACTTTTATCCTATTTTTTTCGTTAACTTTAACAACCTTGGGTTTCCAGCTCTTCGCTTCTTCCGGTGTCATTGATATATATGCCGCTATTATAATCAAATCATTTTTTTGCACAAGCCGCGCTGCAGCCCCGTTCAGGCATATAATGCCAGATTTGGGCTTGCCCTCTATTACGTAAGTCTCAAAACGCTCTCCATTATTCATATTCAGCACATGAACTTTTTCGTGCGGAAATAACCGAGCCTCCTCCATAAGCTCTTCATCTATTGTTATTGAACCTTCATAATCCAAACAAGCATTGGTTACTGTGGCTCTATGAATTTTACTCTTTAACAATTCTATCAGCATATTCATTTTAATTTAGAAAATTTTTTTGTTTCTGCTTCTATGTTTTTTGCGCCAAAAATGGCGGAACCTATAACAAAAATGTTTGCGCCCGCTTTTTTGGCAAGCGGCATGGTTTTTAAATTAACTCCGCCATCTATTTCTATTTGCAAATTGGGTTTTATGGAACGCAAATAGTTGATTTTATCCAAGCAATACGGAATTAGCGATTGCCCGCCAAAACCGGGGTTTACGCTCATAATCAAAATCAAGTCCGCTAGGTCCAGCACCTCCGCTATGGCTTCCAGCGACGTGGCGGGGTTTATGGAAACGCCAGCCTTGCATCCAAGCTCCTTTATTCTGTTCAGCAAACGGTCTAAATGTTTTGTTGTTTCTGCGTGAACGGTTATATATTGAACGCCAGCTTTCGCGAAAGCCTCGATGTGCAGTTCCGGTTGCTCTATCATAAGGTGACAATCCAGCGGAAGTTTTGTGCATTTGCGGATTTGCGCCGCTATGCCAGGGCCAAACGATATATTCGGGACAAAATTCCCATCCATTATATCCAGATGAATCCAATCCGCACCGCCTCGCTCAGTAGCTTTTATGTCCGCTTCCAAACGCAAGAAGTTTGCATTCAAAACGCTTGGGGCTATTATCGAGTTGCTAGATTTCAATTTTTCCTGCCCATGCACATACGCATTTGCAATCATCCATAAGGGCAGGCTGCCCTTTCACCAAGACATCCGTTTTGCCAGAGAGCCACGGAAATGCGGTACTCGGAATGCAAGGTGCTTCCAGCGATTTGCAGTACCCAAAAGGTTTTATGTTCACCATAGGTTTATGGTCCATAATGTTTGCCATCAGCTCTCCGTGCATATACACGGGATTTGACGGATGTACAACATCCAAAGCGGACTGCTCAGAACCCATTGAGCATTTTAATTTTGTTCCTTTGCATACATAGTTAGGCATAGATTGGTAAATATAGAAACTTGTTCTTTGTTTGGATGTTTTTTTGTTATATCCATTGCAAAGGCTTGGAGCAAAATTTTTTTTGCCTGTTCTAAATCCATGCCACGGGATTGCAGAAAGAATAGGGAATCTTCATCCAAGCCTCCGCAGGTGTTGCCGTGCGAACATTCAACATCATCGCAGTAAATTTTAAGTTCCGGCTTTGAGATTACCTTTGCATTTGGCGAAAGCAGCATACTGTTCACCAACTGCCTTGAACTTATGTTCGAGGAATGTTTGCCAACTTCTATAATCCCGTTAAAAACCGCTTTTGAATTATCGCTCAATATGTGCCTTGCAAATAAAAAACTCTTTGTGTTCTGCGCGTTATGCGCAATGCGTATTTTCTGTTCCACTTTTTCCTCTTTGCCAAAAACGGAAAGGCTTCTGTACTCAAAAACCGCTCCTTCCCCGCAAAGCTCAACGCTCAAATCGTTTTGCGAATTGAAAGACAAGACGCTCAAACACTCGTTCTGTGCCAAGGAGAATTTTCTCGAAACATTTTCGGAAATAAGCAGCAGGCTATTCATATCCCTTTTCTTCCAGTTCCAAAGCCAATTCAGACCCACCGCTCCTAGCTATTTTGCCATCCATCAAGACGTGAACAAACTTGGGTTTTGCATAATCAAGCAACCGTTGATAATGCGTTATCAACACAATGGAGCGTTGCTCATTCATCAAATTATTTATCCCGTTTGCAACTATGCGCAAGGCATCTATATCCAGCCCGGAATCCGTTTCGTCCAAAAAGGCGAGGGCTGGTTCCAGCATTGCCATTTGCAAAATCTCATTCCTTTTTTTTTCGCCGCCGCTAAAACCTTCATTTAATCCGCGTTCTCTGAAACGAGAATCCATTTCCAGAAGCTGCATGGCATTTTCCATTTTTTTCTTGAACTCGCCCTCGCTGAGTTTTGGCAGATTGAGCGCTTTGTGCTTTGCATCAATGGCAGCTCGCAAAAACTCCTCATTGCCAAGCCCCGCTATTTCCAAAGGGTATTGAAAGCCTATAAAAAATCCCGCATTTGCCCGCTCGGAAACAGAAAGTTCAAGCAAATTTTTTCCCAGAAATTCTATGCTGCCTTTTGTGACCCTGTAGCCTGGATGCCCCGCAATGGCTTTTGAAAGCGTGCTTTTGCCTGCTCCGTTAGGTCCCATAATTGCATGAATTTCCCCTTTGCCAACAGATAAACTTAAACCTTTGATTATCTCCGTCCCGTCTGCAAGAGAAACATGTAAATCTTTTATGTGAAGCATCGGGAGAAAGATAGTTATTTTATTATCATATAAATTTTCGTGTAAGCTCCTGCCATATCATCATTTTCCATGATTCCAGCCATTAATAATAAATCATTTGTTCTATCTCTGCTTGCACTTATATCATTTATAATTTCCTGAAACATTCTTTTATATTCTTTTGCCATCTTTTCTATGGGAAGATTATAGCCATACCACAATCCTCTATATGTCATGATAAAACCAGTTTTTTCGTAAATCTCAACTATATCTCCTTTTGAGTCAAATAAATAGACACGGGCCACCAAAGTGTGATTCACCCTAGCTTCTGGAACTCCCACAACATGCAGCATGAATGTTATATAGTCAATATTTATAATGTCAAATAATTTCCTTTCGGTTCTATCAAAGTTATGACTGATGTAATAATAACCCCAGGCATTGGTATCTTTCGCTGAAATGCCTTTTACGATTTTATCCGCAGTTTCAAGAGTTACGCTGCTTCTATCATGGAACTTCAGCGGCAATATATTTTGCTCTATATCGTCATAAGAAAAATCCACTGCATTGATGTTAAACCTCTTTGTTGCGCAACTGGTCAATAAAAAGCCGAGCAGGACTAATATAGCGTACATAACGTACGTAGTGCGATTATTTTTGTGATTTTCTTCCATTTGGATATAAAATATAGAAAATTTTTTAGAATGCCTCGTTTACCTGAACTGCCATTCCTATTTTTTTTCTATTTATTAAACTCAAATCCCCGCGGATATGGGTTTTGCTGTCTTTGTTAACCAAAAATCTGCCGCCTATGCCCATTGAGTTATGCCATTTGTTGCCGTTAAGGTCACGGATTCCGTCCCCAACTTTGGCTGCCTCGTAAAATAATGTTCCCTTGATGCGCCAAAAAAGATGGCTGCGCAATTCCGATTGCAAAACCCAAGAAGTTCTATCTGCCAAAAGCCCTTTGCTCAAGCCTCTCAGCTGCTCTATTCCATCGGGCTTTGCCAACCGGTCAAATGGAACTTCGCGTTCAAAATCTTCCAAATAAGAACCTAGCGCCAGCACCCCTTCTGGCAACATAGGCAAAGGAATATACATCCTTGTGTCCAAATTTTTCCAAGTAAAAAAAATTGCCTTGTTCTGCCAATTATTATCTTTTGATTTAAAAAATATATGCTTGAACTGCACAATAGCACCCTTGCGGGGCCAGTCATTTTTTTCACTGCTGCTATACGTTAAATTGTAACCAGTGCCAAGCCTAACAGAGTTTCTCACATCCGTGTTGTGAAATTCAAAAAAATTATCCTTATAATCAAAAGCTATGTATTCCACATCTATTTCCGGCCCGTAGGTGAATTTGCCCTGCCACGATTCGGGCAAAAATAAATCCGTTCTAAGAGACATTGGGGAGCGAATACCCCACGCGGTATAAATACCGTATCTGTTTTCGTCCAAGTCGTTGCCAACCCCGAAATACTGCGTGGGCCAGCTTTGCAAAGATAAATGCACCAATAAATTCCAATGCCTGTTGGGTTCCAAAGTCAGCCTATTTTCAATGGTCGATTGGTTTTTAAACGATGTCATCACCGCCAGCATATAGTTGCTGCCTGCGCTTGAGCCATCTTCTGCTGGCGGCTCTATGAAGAGCAACATGCCTGCGCCTAAAATAATTCCTGTTTCTTCTGAATAGCCACCAAGGGGCAAAGCCAAGAATTTTTTAAATTCAAACAAATCGCCACCTTCCGCCGCTTGAGCAAAAAGCGAAGCGACAGACAGGATAAGTATAACTATTCTTCGCATGAAATTTAGAAGAATCTAGAAAAATTGTACCTTTGTTTTTTTCTACTTTCCTTATGTATGCATTTTATAATAGCACTTTTGTTTTTGGCAGTTTATGGGTTTGCTGCAAAGGATAATGTTATTGACCCAATTGCGCAACAGCGCACACTTGATTCAATAAGGCAAGAAGTTGAAGCCCTCAAAAGAATTAGGCTGGAAAAAGCAAACCAGTTGGAAAAAGCAGAAGCGGCTCGCTGGCAGAGCCGCTACGCTCAAAACCAAGCGAACTCCGAATATCAAAACGAAACCCGTTTTTTGGAAGGGCGCTATACCAAAATCTCCGATGACATATCCCGCACGGCAACGGAGCTAGGCTCGCTCCGCAACTTGGCAATTGAACAAAAAGAAAGAAATGCCGCCGCGCAAAATGGCTTGGATAATTTTTATCTTTTGATAAAACAATCCATCGGCAAGAGAATAGAGGAAATTCCGCAGGATTTTCCAGCGAAAATGGAAGAGCGTTTGCTGAATTTTGCAAATAACCCACCTACTATCGAAACTTATTTTAACGATTTGTTCGGGCGGCTTGAACTGACGCAAACACAGGAATTCACGGCAAAAGATTCCTATAGGCTGAGGCTTGGGACAATATTCTACGCTAGCTCTGCGGAGAATGACATGCAGGCAGTTTTGCGAACCGGCACCCTGCAAGGAAAACTTTTTGAGTGGCGTTCCACATTTTCAAAAGAATTGGAGGCGGATTTTAGGCGAGCCATTTTCAACGCGCAGCAGGGGGCGGACTCCGCTTGGGTTCCCATAGACGTTCTGCAAACAAAATCCGTTATGGGCAACCTCAGCAGTAATGAGCAAAACAATGCTCAGAAATTTTTATCTTGGTTCAAGGCAGGCGGGCTTGTTATGTACCCTTTGGCGCTTGTTGCACTTGCCGCTCTGTTTTTGGCTTTTGAGCGCGCTTTTGTGCTGTGGAAGCGTGGGCATATATCAAAGACATTTGTAAATAAATTGCAACCTCTTGTGAAGGGCAATAAAATTTCTGAAGCGAAAATTTTATGCCAAAAACAGAATACTTGCTTAGGAAAAATTCTGGGAACCATTGTGGAGAATTGCGAACACGGAAAAGAGCGAACGCAAAAAATACTGCAAGAAGTTTTGCTGGCGGAGCAATCCAAGCTGGAAAAGCGGATGAGTTTTTTGGCTGCGCTAGGAACCATCGCTCCTCTGCTTGGGCTTTTGGGAACGGTCACCGGAATGATTTTGCTGTTTCAGGTTATAACTCAAGCCGGGACAAATGACGCGAGGATTTTAGCGGGCGGCATTTCCGAGGCTCTTATAACAACCGAAACTGGCCTTATAATAGCAATTCCCATTATGCTGCTCCACGGCAAATTGAGCGAGACCCTTGATTACATAACAACTGAAATTAGAATTCAGAGTTTAGCGCTTTTGAATATTTTATGGAAGGAATGATAATTCGCTGGGTTTAATATCATAATGCGTTCTGCAAAAATCGCACACCACATCTAAAACTTCATTTTTTTGCCTTATGTCTTTTACTTCACATTCGTGCAGAGACGAGAGGCTTGTGATAACTCGCTCACGGCTGCACGGGCAATAGGCTTTGGGGGCAATTTCTTTGACAATATCCACATCATAAGGGCCGCGCAGCTCGTCCAGCAAATTCAGGATATTGTATTCTCCGTCGTAATAAGTTTTTAAGCCCGGCAAATGGCGAACAACTTTGTCCATTATTTCAAGGTCTTTGGTTTCTGCATCTGGGTATGCTTCTATCAAAAAACCCATCGCAAAATCCAACTCAGAAGGATTCTCTTCAGATGCTTTTGCCAATATTCCAGCTCCGCTTTTTGTCTGCTCAGATTGGCGCAGGTAAGCGGTTAGATTAACTCCCATTTGCACGGAAGGTGCTTCCACTATGCTTTCCTTTACCCTTTGCGATTTTTCGTTGAGCTGAATGACAGTTAGCTTTTGCGGATTTATAAACGGTTTATCTGCACCTGCTCTTTGCAAATCGTTTTGGGGAATCATGGCCCGCAAAAGCCCTTGCGGAGTGGAATCCGCTTGTGCGCAACTCAAATCACCGTCCATGTCCATTCGCAAGCTAACCGTGCCTGGGAACTTTAACCCGCTTGAAAGCAAAAGAGAAGCCGCTGCCGTGTCTGCCATGAATTCCAACGCAAAGCCTTTTGCCTCGTGTTTTGCGCCTATTTCGTTCATGGCATCTTTTATAGAAACAAGCACAAACCTGAGCGGCACTTGCTTTCCTGTTGCTCTTATTATTATATCTGGCATGTAAAGAAAGTAGAAATTTTTACTACAGGATTATTTTTTTCGCTAGAGCTTCAACTTTCAGGTCTTTTATTGAGAATAAAAATTAAGAGTTTATTTTTATATATTTAGGTTATGGAATTATACTTGGACAATATTGGAAAAATCTGCGATTCCACAATTATTGTTGATGGATTGACGGTTGTAACAGGAGGAAACAACTCTGGAAAAACAACTGTTGGAAAAACATTGTACTCAATTGTTTCTGCTGTAGAGGATATTAAGCAAAATGCGTTTATTGATAAACGAGATTTTGCCAGAGAAACTATTCGCAGAACATTGAGCCGCATTGAGCTACGCCGATATTCCAAGCCTGAGTATTCTGAAATTGATAAGAATGCGGATATCACTACAGATATTGACTCAATTTTTGATATAACTGTCTTTAGACAAATTGAGAGTATTGAAGGTATTTTATCTATAATTGACGAAAAAATAAAAAAATTAAACAATTGTTCAGAGAAAGACATATATGAATTTTTGGAAGAAGAGGAAGAAAATCCCGCCAAAAATCAAACTAGGGATAAAAGGCTTGTCGATAATTTTATGAAAGAACGAACAGAAGTAATTAAATTTTTGGATGAAGTTAAAAAAAGTATACAGGCAGATTCTGAACTAATAGAATATACAAACGCTAAAATCATAAAAACTTTGAATACTGAATTTTACAACCAAATAAAAGGAGCAAATAATGAATCCAGGGAATCAAAAATACGCTTGTATCAAGGAAATGAGGAATATTATAATATAGAACTACTGGATAATGATTTATCAAGTAAAAATGAAACCTTTTTTTTGCCAGCTTTTGATTCAAGTTTATTTGTAGATGATGTGTTCGTTATTGATGGGCTACGTTCTTTAGGACTTATAAGTAGCCTTTTTAATTCGAGTGAAGGCGAAATTTCTTACGAATCCTTTTTAAATAGGCTACCTCGCAAACATCACAAAGATAAATTGCGTGATAAATTGCGAAAAAACAATAATTTATTTGAGGAAAATCTTTATAAAGCAAAAACGGAAGAAATTATTAAATGCATGAAAGATGCCAATCCAGGGGAAATAGCTCTTGTTAAGGGCAAATATGTTATTGAAAATCTTGACATACGGAATCTTGCAATGGGTTCAAAAATGTTTTTGATAATAAAAACCTTAATAGAAAAAGGCCATTGCAATTCAAAAACTCTACTTGTTTTAGATGAACCTGAAATACACCTACATCCCGAATGGCAAAATATATTAGCAGAAACAATTGTGTTACTGGTAAAACATCTGGAAACAAAAGTAATCCTTACCACTCATAGCCCGAATTTCTTGCTTGCAATAGATGTATTTACCAAGATACATAAAATGCAAAAAATAACACATTTCTATAAATCTACATCAATTGATAAATACAAAGTAAAATTAGAACTTGCTGATGAAAATACTAATGAAATTTATGAAAAAATCACTAATCCATTTATAGAATTAGAAACAAAGATTGATGCAATCGAAAAAAATGATTTATGTGAGTAATTATGAATAAAAATTTAAAAAAAATTAAAGAGCATCTATCACACAAATTTGAGGAAAAGTCTTATAAAGAGTTATCTAAACCAAAAACAAGTGAAATTAGAATACCAACTTCACTTATAGATGATATTACTAACAAGGCTTTCTGTTTTGACGATATATCTGATAGCTTTTATAATGATAAGTTACACTTAAGTTCCGCAGATGCATTATTGCTCAGAGATAATTTGTATTTAATTGAGTTAAAGCCCATAGGTCAAAAAGAACTAGACAATAATATTTCTAAAAAAATGATTGAAAGTTTCCACACGTTACGAGAACGTGTGTTCAAAGACAGCAAAATAGACCAAATAGACTTCGAAATACATTTTATCTTAATTAGAGAGGATAACGCGATAACTAATTGTAGCAAAGCCTATAAAAAAGTTTCCAAAAAACCTACTCCGCCTGTAGTTGATAATGAATCTTTTGATAAATATAAGCAACGATATGTAGATAGTAACGAAAGAGTATATTACGATTCTATAGAGATTTGGAAAAAGTTTGAATTCTATGATAAAATTACAAAATTAAAATAATATTTGTTAATTACGTATGAAAATTTTCTATCTTCCATCGAATGGATAGTTTGATAACTTATTTAGACCACTTTATGGAAATCGAAAAGGGAGTTTACTTTTTTGGAAATTCCCTGTGGAATTGGTTTTTGGCAATAGCAACGGCTACGGCAGTTTATTTTATACTTAGGCCATTTTTTAGTTTAATAGTCAAAAAAATAGATAAGGTGATTAACCACAAACTCAACAAACCAGGCGATATCGCATTAGATGCGCTCAAACACAGCAAAACTTGGTTTTTTATAGCCATTGCCTTTTTCTTTGGCTCAAAATTTTTAAAACTTGGCGAATACGATTTTCTCCCGTTTAGAATTTTGATATTCGCAATATTCATCCAAGCTGGAATTTGGTCAAACGTGATATTCACCAAAGGCCTGAGAAACTGGAGCGTAAAGAATGAAAACCCATCCCAGCACACCGGAGTTGTGATTGTTCTGTGGTTTGGCAGGTTTTTAATATGGGCTACGGTTTTGCTCCTGATTTTAGACCATCTGGGAATAGAAGCCGTTTCGCTCTTGGCAGGGCTTGGGGTTGGCGGTATAGCCATTGCCTTAGCTATGCAAAAAATACTTGGAGATTTGTTTGCCTCTATTTCCATAATGCTGGAGAAGCCCTTTGAGATAGGGGACTTTGTGATGGTGGGCGAAATCAAAGGTACGGTGGAATCCATAGGCATAAAAACAACGCGCATACGCTCCGTAAACGGCGAGCAGATTGTAATCTCCAACAGCGACCTTTTGGAAAGCCGAGTGAACAATTTTAAACGCATGACGGAGAGGCGCATACTTTTTAGCTTAAATATTAGCAACTTAACCACAAAAGAAAACATACACGCTATCACAGGATTGGTGAAAAATATAATAGATAGCCAAGAAGAGGCTCGCTATGACCGCGGGCATTTAAAAGGCTTTAGCCCTGGTTCCATAGATTATGAATTTGTTTATTGGGTAAAAAGCCCAGAGTTCGTAGTTTACATGGATGTTCAGCAGAAAATAAACTTGGCAATTATAGACGAATTTGCAGCGAGAAAAATAATCATGGCTTACCCAGCGCAAAAAGTGCTGTTGGAAAAATAAATGGATTTGCTCGTCGATTGTTCCCGCAAGGGCGTTAATTTGGGGCTTTATGCAAACGATGCCTATTTTGAATTAGCGGAGCCGGAGGCAAAAGGCAGCGAATTAAAATCTCTGCTGGATAAATTGCTCGCAGAAAATAAGTTTGAGACTTCGCAGATAGAGCGGGTTTTGGTGACGCTTGGCCCCGGCAGTTTCACAGGTATTAGAGCTGGCATTGCCTTTTGCGAGGGTTTGTGTTTTAGCGGCAAAAGAACCCTGCACGGTATTTCCACTTTAAAAGCATTGGCCACTTTGCACGGCAAAGAGATAATTCTGCACGCAAGGGCAAATTTTTATTATGTTGGAGATGCGGAAAGCGAAACCATAAAGCAATTCGAGAATAAACCAGAAACCCACGAATACTTGCCCATAACGCCATTTGCAAAACTTATAGACCTAACTGCCCCCTCTCGCATTCAAAAGGCGAATTATTTGGTAAATCCGTTTAAATAAAGCAGAAATCTTGCTCTTTTCGGGAAAATTTACTATATTCATATATGGTATGGCATTTATGTTCAGACCCCCTACCTTAGGGGCGTGGTATTTTTTTAGCATGGGTATTCATTATAC
>Ga0268262_10004280_pt1 | contig 14829 bp, 9 predicted proteins | sample TergutNc150P3_FD_190354 | JGI IMG/M metagenome (GOLD analysis project Ga0268262, IMG submission 190354) | Nasutitermes corniger P3 segment gut microbial community from laboratory colony in Florida, USA - Nc150 P3 (SPAdes) (version 2) | ecosystem: Host-associated > Arthropoda: Insects > Digestive... | reverse complement strand
GTGCATTTTCGCAAAAATATTTTAAGGAAGTCAAGGCTTTTGGGCATTCCTGTATTTCGTCAAAAATGAGCAAAGTCTCTTTTTCGTCTATTTTTTCCCCTGTTTCAATTTCAACTGCTTTTACAATTCGGGCTATGTCAAAATCTTGCTCAAAAATTCCTTTTGCCCTCTCGTTGTTGTCAAAGTTCAAATAAGCAAAATTCTTGTAATGCAATCTGCCAAATTCACGCATTACCCAGGTTTTCCCCACCTGCCTAGCACCTTGCAAAACAAGAGGCTTCCTATATCTGGAATCCTTCCATTTTTGCAAATTTTCCATAAAATAGCGAATCATGTGTATAAATATACAAAAATTCTTAGGAAAAAGGTGTAAGTTTTGCACGTTTTTCCAAAATCACCACTTCTTCGCTTGACCCACGAAAACAATATCACCTAAAGCGTTTGTTAGGGCAAGGCAGCCATCTCCGCTCAAAGCACAAGTTTCTATCACTTTTTGCTTGTGTTTTGCAAATTCTTTTTTTGCTTTTGAAATATCCAAATCGCTTTTATTGAGGGCAACTATAAATTTCTTCTCAAGCAGTTTTGGGTGAAATGCTTCCAATTCTTTTTTTAACATGCAATAAGATTTCCAGGCGTTTTCTTCAAAACCATCTATAACAAAAAGCAGGGCTTTGGTTCTCTCTATGTGCCTTAAAAAACGATGCCCCAAACCCTTTCCCTCGCTTGCGCCTTCAATTAAACCTGGAATATCTGCAATCACAAAACTTCTGTTTTTTATTCGCACAATGCCTAGCACGGGTTCTATTGTTGTGAAAGGATAGTCCGCTACTTTGGGTTTTGCGCTTGAGATTTTGCGAACAAGAGAGGATTTGCCAGCGTTTGGAAAACCTACCAAACCCACATCTGCCATCAGTTTAAGCTCTAAATTCAAAATTCGCTTTTCGCCCGGTTTGCCGCTGCCGTGCTGCCTAGGTGCTCTATTTGTTGCAGAAGAAAATCTGGAATTCCCAAGGCCGCCTGCCCCACCCCTTGCCGCCATCCAAGTTGCGCCAGGCTCTGTTAAATCCGTTAAAATTCTGCCTTCGCTATCGCGAACTATTGTTCCCATCGGAACATCCACATAAACGCTTTTTCCGCTTTTTCCTGTTCTGTTTGCTGTTTCGCCTGTTGCTCCAGCCTCTGCCGCATATCTGTAGATATTTCCCATATCCAAAAGCGTGGTGTATTGCTCATTTGCCCGCAAATAAATGCTGCCCCCATCGCCGCCATCACCGCCATCTGGCCCTCCTAGCGGAACGTGTTTTTCCCTGCGAAAACTGCATATACCTCCACCGCCCCTGCCAGAGACAACCTCAATTTTTTTTTCATCTAAAAACATTTTTTAACTCTTTGTCAAGGGCTAACTTCGCACTTAGGAGATTTTTCCACCAGCTTTCCCTGCTCAACGGATATCAGTCCGGTGTTTCTGTTTGCTCCATTGTCTGCTAAAATTATTTTTCCATAAACTCCATTATATTCTCTTTTTTGCAAAATTTCTGCCGGCAAAGATTGCGGATTTTCACTTTGCGCAAGGCTTTGCAATGCTTGACTCACAATGCGTATTGCATCGTAGCTCAAACCGGCAACCTTATTTTCGTCTGGTTCTCTTTGCCACTTGCTTTTAAACTTTTCAGTGAAAGACTTTTGTTCATTGCCATCTGAGAAAAAAGCTATGCTAAAAACGGAACCTTCTGCTTGTTTTTTCGCATTAACCAAAAAATCTCTGCCATACCATCCAGAAGTGCCAAGCAAATTTCCAACTCTCAATTTGTTAAAAGCAACCTGAGCAGCCATCAAGCCGGCATCGGCAGGGTTTGAGCTGGGGATAAAAATTGCAGGAAAAAGCATGGTGGAATCTTCCAGCCAAGATTCTCTTTTGGGTAGAAAAGAAACATTGCTGCTTCCTTTGCTCATATTCATGCGGCGGGTATCCAGCTTTAGCTTGCGGTCTCTTAAAAGTTTGAATTCGTTTTGATAATCTGGCAAGCCCTCTGCATAATTTTGCGTGACTAAAATTGTTCCGCCTTTGCGTTCCACAATGCGTTGAAATTCATCTGCCATTAAGGAGCCATAATCACCCAAGGGAGCCATTATAGCAAACTCGTTTATATTTAGGCAATTTATTGCATAATCTGCTATGGTATAAGCAAGCCTTGCCGAGCTTACATTGAGCTGGAAAATGTTTTTTCCCATTTCGGCAATGCCATCATCTGTGGCAGTGGGAGTTATCACCGGAATATACGGATATTTTTCGCTCATCCAAGCTGCCACAGTAGCGGCACTTGCCGAGAGCAAAGGCCCTATCACTGCTATAATGGAATCTTGATACAGAGCTTGCTTAACTTTGGCAAGCGCGGTTGAAGGGTCTGCTCTGTCGTTTGCAATCTGAATTTTCACCCTGTTTTTTAAACTGTCTGCATAAAGCGAAATGCCTTCCACCATATAATTTCCAAGCTCCGAGTGACTTCCAGAAAGCGGAGCCAAAACTAAAATTACCGGATACCCTGCTCCCCTGCCTTCTAAAGCAGCTTTAAGCCTTTCTGCTTTGTCTGTTAAATCTGGATTATTTTTTTTTGCTTCGTTATACCAGTAAGTAGCGGCTTTGTAGCGGCTTTCTTTTTGCATTCGCTGCCCAAGGTTTAACTGAGCAAATCCTCTTGACATTTTATCGCTTATGCCTTTTTCCAGAAGGCTTTGCAATTCGTTTACAGAAAGCAAATCTGCTGAGAAAATCTGCGAAAGCAAATTACGCGCTTGTACTATTGCGGCAGGATTTTTTGTATAGGCTAAAATACGGCGAAGCGTTTCTGCCCCTATGTATGGGTTTCTGCCCAAAACGCTAGTAACAGCTAGTGCAGTTTCAACGCGAGCGCGGTATTGACTTTTGGGGAAAAAATCCAAAAACTGGTTCGCATAACGCACAACTTCGTTTATTTTACCCAAGCGAAGGCTGCTTTCAATGTAGAGCACCACCGCTTTTTCTTGCTCTCCAGCTCTCCAACGTTCCTTTACAAAAGTTTCCAACCCAGCATTTGCCCCAGCAAAATCACCAGCTTGAATTTTTCTCAAAATCTCATTATAACTCGGTGCTGCAAACACAAAAGAGGCAAAAAACGATAAGAATATAATAATACGCATTTAGGGAGTAAAAATAGAAAATTTATCCTATATTTTTAACAAAAACTTGACAATTATACAGCTTTTTTCTATATTTGTGGACATAAAATTTAACACAAAGGAGTTTTTTATGAAAAAAGTTCTAGCAGCAGCCCTTATATGCGCTGCATCCAGTTTCGCCGCATGGGATTACTTTCCTGTAATTGAATACGGCAAAGGTGAGGCAAAAATTGGTTTTTCACTATCTCGTCAAGGGGATTATCATAGGGGCGGAGAAGCTGGTACTGGTACTGACTTTAGAATTCGTTATAGCCCTCTGGCAAATTTAGAATTTATGTCCACCTACGTTGATGCTAATTACGTTCTAGGTGCACGTTATCAAGTTATCCCTGTTTTAAGTGCAGGTGTTGATATTGGCTTTCCTATTATTACTCCCGCTTGGAGCTTTACTCCCAATATTCAATTTTCTATGCCTTTAACTGATGCACTAGCATTGGGTAGTAATATTGAAGTAACCATTAATACCGAAGAATCTTATGGTCAAGACGGGCGAGGGAGCAAATCACAAAATAAAGTCACCGAAGGTATGGATTTAAGCGCTGGAGTTGAGTTGGATTTGACTCTTGGTAAAAGCACAATATGGGTTAGCTGCGATATTAACACGGGTTTAACCGCATCAAAAGTTGACGGTAAAGTAGGTAAGGGACCTGATGGTAAAGACCTAGCAGCAAAAGACGAAGGCAGAGGTCTCGAAATAGTACCTACGCTTGGCTATATAGCAACCGTTGGCAACCTAGCTTTGGGAACTAGCTTTGGCATGGAATTTGGCAAAGATGCTGGTCACGAAAATTTCAATACCATTATCGGCGTAGATTTTTCCCTTAAATTCTAATTCTTAAACACCACCGTAAATACGCTCCCCTTTCCGGGGGAGCTTTTTAATATTATAGAGGCTTTGTGGGCATCGGCGGTGCGTTTTACAATGGCAAGGCCTAAGCCAGAGCCTTTTGTTTCTCTTGTGGATTCATCTCCAACCCTATAGAAACCTTCAAATATATTCTTTTGCTCATTTGCCGGAATGCCTTTGCCAGTGTCCTCAACGGAGAGAGAAATTCCCTGCGAAATGGCTTGTAACCTGACAAAGATATGCCCTTCTGCGGTATATTTAATGGCATTATCTACCAAGTTTTGAATAAGGCTGTAAATTGATGAATAGTCTCCCGTTATATGCAAATCTTTTTCCACTTCTCTTTTTATTTCCAAACCTTTGCTCTTTGCAATAACATCCAAAGAATCGCAAACCTTGTTAAGGCATTCAGATAAATTTAAAATTTCCCAGCGAAAAACCTGTTTGCCACTTTCCATTCTGGTATAATTCAAAATTGCATCTATAAGGCTTTCAAGGCGAGCGGTTTCCTTTAATATAACACTTGTATGAGAAACTATTTTTTCGGGCTTATTAACGCGGCCGCTGTTCATAAGCTCGGAATACATTTTTATGGAAGTCAAAGGCGTTTTAAGTTCGTGAGAGATGGTAGAGAGAAAATTGTCTTTCATAAACCGGAGCCGCCTCTCTTGAGAAAATCCCCTGTACACAACCACAACGCCAATCACGGGAATAATCAAAGAAAAAACTAGTATCAAAGAGAGGAAATTTATCCATTTTTTAGATTCCTTTCTAACAGAAGCCCTATCTTCATCAATCAAAATTTCCCACTCCCCAAAAGGATATTCGCCAGAAAGAGAATAGGAAATGTAGCTCCATTCCTTTGCGGTCTCTTTAATCAACTGGCTAATTTTTTCCGTATAATAAGCAGAATCCACTTTGGCTATTATTGCATTTTTAACCGCCATATCCAAATAAGAAATCACCAAAAAAAAATCGTCTTTGTTCCTAATAAAAAAATACCTCTCATTTGAATAAGAAGCATAATTCCCAAGGGCAAGCAAAAAATCCCTATGTTCCCTATAAGTGTTTAAATTTTGCAAAAGCCTTTTTGTTTGATTCAATTTATTCCAAAATTTCTCCCGCTTCTCTTTGCCCAAATTTTCCTCAGAAAGAATATCATTCAACATTCTCTCAAGAAAATAAGCATTCCAATCCAAATTCACAAGGGTAGGATTTTGCAAAAAAGAATCAATATATCGCAAAGCGTATTCTCCGGCTTCTGCAAACATTTTAGCTTTTTGCAAATCCAAAAATTCCTTTAAAGCTAAAGCCTCGCTGTTTTCCAGCAAATAAATTTCATCTGCATCTTCTTCACCTAATTTTGGGTAATGCAAGGTGCCATCTTCAAAAACATATACGGAAGTAATTCCTGCTGGCAGGGAATCCTGCAAAAAATCTTCGTTATTGACAAATGCTTTAACTTTGTCAACTAATTTTTCCTCTTCTTTTTTAAACATTTCCATAACAGAAATTCTGAGGTTTGTTTTTGCGCTTTCGTAATTTTTTTCCGCTATCCATTCTTCGTTTTTAATGCGCCCATAACCTATAAAGGCTAGTGCCATAGTTGCAAGCAAAATGCCGGCTAAAAATAAAAGCAATTTGAGCGGAACCGCTAACGAAGCAATTCTGCGAACCATATACCAGCATCGGGAAAATTAAAAAACACAAGTACGCCAGCAAAAAGCACCGTGCAGGCGCACAGCCCCAAGAAAAATAAAAAAGCCATTAACCGAAAGAGCAAAGAGTTTTTCATTATATTATTTCACAGGTTTATGGGTTAAAGAAATGGGCGTTCCAATATCAATTCGCTGATTTGCATTAAAAATTTCTCTTATCAAAACAGTTGAGTGATAATCATCGGAGTGCACCACCAATCCCCTGCCCAAAAGCTTTGGCGGCAAACCAGAATCTCTTTTGTCTATGCTCCAAAAAGCCACCGCGCTGCCAGGTACATAATCATGCCTTTTGCCTTCGCTTATCAAAGTGTATGAATAAAGACTTGCTATTATATTCTTATCCAAAATGAGGAGAACCTCGGCCATTTCTTCTACCCTAGCCTGCTTAACGGGGGTAAAAGAACTCACAGTAATGGTTTTAGGGGGCACTTGCGGGCGGCAGCGAGCTGTTTCTAAAGAAAGCACTTCAAAAGACTGCACTATAAGTGCACGGGAAAAAGAATCGCCCACACCTGTCACCTTTGCAAGGGCAGCTAAACGATACACAATATATTCATCGGATGTTCCGGTAGAGTTTGGAACTAAAACTTTTTCATTGCTCCAAAGCTCCGCAATATCGCCAGCTTTTAATTTTGGAAAATTTCTTTTGCCATATCCAAGGAGTATTTCATGTTCCAAAGAGTGGTAAATGGGTTGGCTAACTTCATCGCTTAGTATGCGGAACCAATTTGAATTTTTGCTGCCACTACCAACAGGCTCCAGTATAGGCATCAACCTTTGGTAATAAGTGTTGAAAATACGCGGCATTTCTTTCTTTTTATATTCATTTTTTGTCTCCTTAAAATCATATTTTTCTGCATTGCCTTTTGAGGTTTTTCTACTTCTGTTATAATTCCTCTCATAATCGTTATCGTAATTATTGTTATTGCCGGAACTTTGCCCCCTGTCCCGCCCAACAAGTTCTGGGCAAGGAGCATCGCCTGGTATGCATATAGAATCGCCAGGGTAAATCCAATGAGGGTCTTCAATATGCCTATTTACATTCCATAAATCTGGCCACAGAAATGGGTCTTTCAAAAATTCCTCGCTTATGTCCCAAAGGGTGTCTCCCTTTTGAACTCTGTAAGCGAGAGCGAGCAAAACACAAGTGGCAAGCAACAAAACAGATTTCTTCATTCCCTACCCTATTTTCACTTCTGGTACATGCCAAATCTCGTTGTTGTATTGTTTTATTGTACGGTCGGAACTGAATTCTCCCATGCGCGCTACATTCAAAATTGCTTTGCGTGTCCAAAGTTTTTTGTCTGAATATTCGTTGGAAACCAAATCTTGAGTTTCCACATAAGATGGAAAATCTGCAAGGAGCAAATATTGGTCTCTGGCAAGCAGGCTCTCAACCACAGGAGCAAAGGGGCATTCCGGGTAATTAAGCGTGCGAATAAAATCCAGAACCTCGCGAATATCGCTGGACGATTCATAATATTCCCTTGGATTATAACCCTGCGATACCATTCTCTGCACTTCTTCAACCGTTTTTCCAAATATGTACATATTTTCGTGCCCAACAGCCTCGCACATTTCAACATTTGCGCCATCCATAGTGCCTATGGTGAGCGCTCCGTTAAGGGCAAATTTCATATTTCCGGTGCCGCTTGCTTCTGTGCCCGCTGTTGAAATTTGCTCGGAAAGGTCTGCTGCTGGAATTATTTTTTCCGCATAAGAAACGCGGTAATTTTCAAGGAACAAAAGCTGCAAAACACCTTTTGCTCGCGGCTCTTCCTTTATTCTGTCGGCCACAACATTTATAAGCCAAATTATCTGTTTTGCCATCCAATATCCTGGCGCAGACTTTCCGCCTATTAAAATTGTTCTAGGCTGAACAGACTGCCCTTTTTGAAGGCGTTTGAGAAGGTAAATTACGTGCATTATATTGAGCAGCTGCCTTTTGTATTCGTGAATGCGCTTCACCTGAACATCAAAAATGGAGTTTGGATTCACTATCTCTATTCCCTGAACGCTTTTTATAACACTTATCAGTTTCTTTTTGTTCTCTATTTTGGCTTGAACAAAACTTTCGTGAAATTCCGCATCATTTAAATAGGTCTCTATTTTTTTTATCTTGCTTAAATCGCCAATCCAAGAATCTCCTATTTTTTTGCTGATAGCAAAGGACATGGCTGGATTTGCTTTTGCAACCCAACGGCGCGGAGTTACGCCATTTGTTTTGTTGTTAAAGCGTTCTGGCCACAACTCGTAAAAATCTTTGAACAAGTTTGTTTTTAAAAGTTCGCTGTGAAGAGCTGCAACTCCATTAACGCTGTGCGAGCCTATAACAGATAGATAACCCATGCGAACCATTTTTTCTTCGCCTTCTTGTATTATAGACATACGGCTAACGCGGTCGCTTTCGCCTGGCCATTTTGCCCAAACAGATTCAAGGAATTTCGCATTGATTTCGTAAATAATTTGCAGATGGCGAGGCAATAATTCCTCAAATAGATGAACAGACCATTTTTCCAGAGCCTCTGGCATAAGGGTGTGATTTGTATAAGCAAAAACCTCAGTGGTTATGCTCCAAGCCTCTGACCACGAAAGTCTGTAAATATCAACCAGCACGCGCATAAGCTCTGGAATTGCTATTGCGGGGTGGGTATCGTTTAACTGTATTGCAATTTTCTTTGGAAGGTTAGCTAAAAGTTTTCTGCGTTCAACTTGCTCAAGATCGAGTAGCGTTAAGCCAGCAGAAAGGCTCTTGTTCACTTTCGCCAATTTTTCAATAGCAGCTTGAACATCGCTTCCGCGTTCATAGCGGCGAATGATATCTTGAAGCGAAGCCGCACAGAGAAAGTATTGCTGTTTTAAACGAAGTTTTTTTCCGTTAACAGAAGAATCATTTGGATAGAGAACTTTTGTTATGGATTCCCACTCTTCCATTTTGGAGGTTGCGTCAACATACCTGCCTTCGTTGAAAGTTTGCAAATTGAAATTATTTGATTGCGCGCTCCACAGGCGAAGCGTATTTACCGTATTGTTTTTGTAGCCTGGAATTGGAGTATCGTAAGGCATGGCTTCTACGCTCTCGGCGGCATGCCAATAGTGGCGGGTTTCGCCATTTACGTTAAAAGTTTCTACAGTGCCTCCAAACCTAACCTGCATAACGCCTGCAGTGCGGGCAAATTCCCAGGGGTTTGGATAGCGAAGCCATTCATCTGGATATTCCTTTTGCTGGCCGCCTTCAATCTTTTGATTGAACATTCCAAACTCATAGCGAAGCCCCATACCCATAGCTGGCAACTCCAAAGAAGCCATTGAATCTAAAAAGCAGGCAGCCAAACGCCCCAAGCCTCCATTGCCAAGTCCGGCATCGCGTTCAACATCTCTCATTTCCTCTAAATTCAAGCCAAGCTCTTCAAGAGCCTCGGCCACTTCCTTTTCCACATCTATGTTTAAAACGGCATTGCCAAGCGAGCGGCCCATTAAGAATTCAAGTGATAAATAATAAATGCGCTTTACATTTTGTTTGTAATATGTTTGCTGTGTTTTTATCCAGCGGTCAATAAGGCGGTCGCGCACAGCATAGGCTATTGCCTGGAATTTTTCGTAATCGGCAGCTTCATAACGGTCGCGGGCGAGCGTATGGTGCAAGTGCATATTGAAAGAATCTACAAATGCCTTTTTCGAGCTTTCCAAGTCCACAACACCAATAACAGATTCAGATTCAGTGTGTTTTTTTGAAGCGGTAGTCTTTGCTGCCATATTTATCTCCTAAAAATGAAGTTAAAGGGAATATAGAAATTATTGTCTGAACCAGAATTACCAGAACAATGAAAAATGCCTATATACAAAACCTTTACCAAATGTCTGTTATACTATTTCTCAGAATTAAAGAATTAACAGAATAAACAAATAAAGCCAATAACTGTGCTTCATTCTGAAAATCCTGCAAATTCTATAAATTCTGGTTCAGACAAAAGGAAATATGCACAAAAATGTAAACAAATGTTTACATTTTTCACTTTTCAGGATTTTTTTCCCGTTTTTTTACGTCTAATAAGTAGAGGAAAAAACATGACTCTTGAAGAACGCATTGAACGTATTGTTTGCGCAGGCGAGATTGAGCTTGCGGGGGAGGCTTATGCTGGGATGTATGAATTAGGCAATATAAAATCTATCTCAACCTTTATATTAAGTAAACTGAGAAATAAAGAGGGATACCGAAATAATTCCACGGGTGACAAGATAATTATTTCAAAACGAAGCGCAGAAAAGCTAGCAACGCATTACAGAAGCGGAGAAGCATACCAAAAGTCTATAGCTCATATTCCAGAAATCATTGAAAAAATGCAGTTTTTAGAAAAAATGCCACCTGAAGGAGGTAATACCAAATATAAAAAATATTCCTATTACATTACCAGAGTAAATATAGACAGCAAGTCGCATACTATACTTAGTACAGTTGGGCATATGGGTAATGAAATTTACTACGATCAAAACGTGTTTGAGGGAACTCCAGAAGAAGTATTTGCAAAAGCGGAAAACACTAGAGACAATTCAAAATACGGCAGGTTAGCCAAAATCCTGCAAGAAAGCAAAAGGGATAGCTGGAACAAGAACGGGATTAGTCCCCCGGAGCCAGCTATCCAAAGCGACTTTTAAATCGCTTCTGTTTATAAATATACAAAATTGTCTGAACCAGAATTACCAGAATTTGCAGGATTTTCAGAATGAACCGCCTTTCTTGGCTTTTTTATTATTCTGTAAATTCTTTAATTCTGAGAATTCTGGTTCAGACAATAGACAATAGGCAATAAAAACTCCGAAGCCCCCACCGCTTTCGCGGAGGGGGCAGGGGAGGTTATGTGTTGTTTGTTATCGTGGGTTGGTTAATTGGGTTTGTCGCACAAGTTGGCATCGCCGCTGGAAGTTGTGCCGCTGGAAGTTGTGCCGCCGGAGCCGTTTTCTTTTACGCCGGCTGCACCGCCGGAAATGCACTCTGACCTTGTGTTCCTGCATCTGTTTCTGAGCAGGTATATATCCCAGAAGCCGCCTGCTGTTTTGCAGGTTGAGTAGGTAGCGCATTGATCAAGAGCTCCATTTGCTTCGCACTTTCCCTGTGAATCTCTGCAAACATGAGTGGAAGCATCTACGCCAAAGCCATTGGTGCATGCATCTGCATCTGCCACGCAAGAGCTTGTTGGAGTATCCCAAACGCCGCCGCCTACGCTATAGCAATTTGCTGATGTGCACTTCGAAAGATCGTTGTCAGAGCTGTTTACACCACCGCCGCCTACGCCACCACAGCTAGGTGCAGTAGCAAGGCAAGAGCCGCCTATGTATGCAGGGATGATGTCATAGAACTGGTTGGCAACGCCGTTGATGGTTGTAGAAGAGAAAATGCCGACACCATAGCTTGCTGCACCAGCAGCGGCGGTAGCGCCACTGTTTGACAAGAATCCTTTGTCAGCCCCGTAGTTAAGTTCAAGACCGGAACCTACTGTGTAGTTGTAAGGAAGACCAGAGGCAAAAGAAACTGTGGTATTTCCAACTGTGATAGCTGGCAACGTGATCTGAGGCTGCGCGATGCCGGTGACACCAGCACTTGCTACGCCAGGCAGAGTGTAACCACTTAGCAAAGCGAATCCTTGTGATGCAGTAGTGTTGCTTTGAAGGATAAATGCTTTGAATTGTTTTGCTACGAGGTTCTGACTGCACTGGCAGGCGTTGCCTCCGGGTATTCTGTCAGCATTGGGGATGCACTTGCATGTCTCGGCTGCGGCTACGCCATCCGGAACTTGCAGGGCGCTGCATCTGAGCACGCTGAAAAGAACGCGGTCGGCAGCTGCGCTAGAGGATGGATTCTTTTTCGGAACGCAGTATTCCCAAAGCCAAGAACCTACATTGTATCTGTTTTCCACTGCCGGTGTGGCAGCAGTGCCGCCGCAGAATACCATGGCTGTGGAAGCATATTCCTTGCAGGTTATATCTTCTGGATCGTCCTTGCAAGCAGTGCTAGTCGGATTATATGCCGGATTTGCGCGGTAGGAGCAGAATCTCTGGGTTGGGTTGTATTGGATGCGGTCATCGCAGTGCGGAGTGACTGCGTTGCCGGTGGCGCAGAAATGGGTCTTTTCCTCATACACTTCATTGCCGCATCTCAGAACAACCTTGCCGTCCTGGCAAAGCTCATTCTTGGATGCACGGTATTCACCCTTGATTTCCAATCCGTTATACTTGTCGCCGCTCTCGGCAGTGCCAACAGGGAATACTCCGTTGTCATTAGACGTGCCGCAACGCGCTGTTACCACGCCGGCAGTGTTGCTGGCATTGAGCATGCAGAACTGAGTCCTTTTGATGTATCTAGAGGTGCTGCCTATGCAGGCTTTGGTCACATTGACGCCATCGCATCTCTCGTTGTCGGGTGCGCTGGATTTGTACGTGTCGCCACCGCATAATTCCCTTATCGTGGCACCATCGCAGAAATGGGTTCTGGAATCGTATATCTGGCTGGTGGTGCCGCACCAAGATGGCAAAATCACAAATACGCGCTGTGCCGGCCCATTATTATCCGCGCTGGCCATAAACGGCTCGCAATGGTTTTCAGCAGGGTTATATGGCACGCCGCCGCATAAGTAAATGTCCTCGGGGTTGTTAGGGCACTTTATTGTGAAGATGCCGCTGTTTTTCAATTTGTCATTTGTTGTGCAGTTGTCAAGCTGGCCAGTTATTTGGTCGTCGCCTATCTGCTGGCCATTGCAAATGATGCCCCATTTGCCTGTGGCTGGGTCTTGCGAGCCAATCTTGCAGTACTCCGGTGGGAGTGTGCCTGCTGGGCCTTGCGGGCCAGTCTGGCCTGCGGGGCCTTGAGGACCTGGGGGGATAGTACCTATTCTGGTCCCCTCGCACATGACATCTAAGCCATCTGCGCTCATGGAGCCTTGCAGTGTGCAGCTTTTTAAGCTACCATCTTTGCCGTCATCGCCTGAGCATGAAATTGTGAATACCATGGCGAGCGCCATACAAATGAAACTCGCCGCCAATAGAAGAACTCTGTTTAACCTCATAATAACTCCCTTCTTCTCACGCCTACTCTGTGCTTTGTGCGCGATTTTCGGCTTGCTCGCTGCCTAAAAAAAAGGTTCCTTATTTTTAGGCAGTTTGACCCTTGACAACTATCGGGATTTTTTCTATATTATTATTGTCCAGAAAAAAGGAAGGTTTTTTTTAGGCACCCCTTTTTGTCCATTTTATGTGATATTTCTCACGTTTATTGCCATTTCACCCCTCTTCATTCTGAAAATTCTGCAAATTCTGAGAATTCTGGTTCAGACAAATAGACAATTTACTATATTTACCCTTTAATCTAAGGAGAGTAGCTATGTCTAAAGATATAAAGGGCACGCAAACCGAGAAAAACCTGCTCACTGCCTTTGCTGGGGAGTCGCAGGCGCGTAATCGCTATACATTCTGGGCTAGTGTGGCAAAAAAAGAGGGATTGGTGCAGATATCTTCCATTTTTGAAGAAACTGCAAGCCAAGAAAAAGAACATGCAGAGCGTTTTTGGAAATTTTTGTCGGGCGGAGCAGTGGAAATCACCGCAGCTTACCCTGCTGGCAAGAATGGCACTACTTTGGAAAATCTTGATGCAGCCGCAAATGGCGAAGAAGAGGAATGGAAAGAGATATATCCCAAATTTGCGAAAATAGCCAAAGACGAAGGCTTTGACGATATAGCCGCCTGCTTTGAACACATAAGCGTTGCAGAAAAGCAGCACGGGAAACGCTACCGCGATTTGTACAACAACCTTAAAGCTGGCAAAGTGTTCAAAAAAGATGGCAAAGTAGTTTGGCGCTGCCGCAACTGCGGCTATCTGCACGAAGCAGACGAAGCCCCAAAACTATGCCCAGCCTGCCTGCACCCCCAAGCCTATTTTGAAGTTCTAGGCGAGAATTGGTAAAATTATGAATTTAGATGAAATTCTTGCCCAGCCGAAAAAGTATAATTTGAATGTGTCTGCTCTGGGGAAGCCGGTTTTGGATTCCCCAGTTAAAGGGCAGTCTTTTGTTGATGAAAATAGCCGGGTATGCCTTGCCACCGAGCTTGAGCAGGTAGAATCCCTCAGGCACAGGAAGGAAGATATTCCCACTTTGGAAATTGCAGGGCCGCGAAAAAAACTCTTCCATGACCCTGCACAAACGCGGGTGGCAATAGTCACCTGCGGAGGCTTATGCCCAGGGCTAAACAATGTCATCAAAGGCCTGGTTGAGGTTTTGATTTACGACTACGGCATCAGGCAGATATTTGGCATTCGCTATGGCTATCAGGGCTTAAACCCCCACTACGGCCTCACTCCTGTGAATTTAACCCTTGAAGAAGTTGACAATATTCACGAAGCTGGCGGCACCATCTTGGGCAGCTCAAGAGGCAACCAAGACTCTAAGGTAATGGTGGATACTCTCATGCAGCGGCTCAATGTGAATATTCTTTTTTGTGTTGGCGGAGATGGTACCCTGCGCGGAGCGCAAGATATAGTAAAGGAAATTACCAGAAGAAAGGCTCCCATTTCCGTGGTTTGCATCCCCAAAACCATAGACAACGATTTGAACCTAATAGACCGCACATTTGGTTTTGAAACCTGCGTTCAATCTGCCGCAGAAATAATAAAAAGCGCGCACATTGAGGCTAATGGCATTCCAAATGGGCTTGGGCTGGTAAAAATCATGGGGCGCGATTCCGGCTTTATAGCCGCCCATGCAAGCCTTGCAAGCACCGTCACCAATTTCTGCATAATACCAGAGATACCCCTTACGCTAGATGGTCACAACGGGCTTTTAAAAGCGCTAGACAGGAGATTCTTCAAGCACCGCAAAGACCACGCTGTTATGGTTGTGGCAGAGGGAGCCGGGCAAGACTTGTTCAAAGCGGCAGCTACAAAAGATGCCAGCGGCAATGTGCTAAAACACGATATAGGGCATTTCTTGGTGGATAAAATCTCCGCTCATTTTAAGAAAATCGGCAAGGTGATAAATATAAAGTACATAGACCCCAGCT
>Ga0268262_10004279_pt1 | contig 14830 bp, 16 predicted proteins | sample TergutNc150P3_FD_190354 | JGI IMG/M metagenome (GOLD analysis project Ga0268262, IMG submission 190354) | Nasutitermes corniger P3 segment gut microbial community from laboratory colony in Florida, USA - Nc150 P3 (SPAdes) (version 2) | ecosystem: Host-associated > Arthropoda: Insects >... | reverse complement strand
ACGCTTTCGCAAAAACGGTAGAATCTCAATTTCCGGGCGGAAAAGTAATTGTTAAAACTCAGCCTCAATACTATAATATGAAATTGAAGATTGACGAAAAGCCCGAAGTATTACAGCGGCTTAAACAGGCTGTTGAAAACGCAGGCATTGAATGGCATCAAAAACCCGTAAGGGGCGGAACGGACGGGTCAAGGCTGACGGAACTGGGTATTCCCACTCCGAATATTTTTACAGGCGGTCGTAATTTTCACAGCCGCCTTGAATGGGCAAGCGTGAGCGATATGTGTGCCGCTTGCAGGGTAATAATAGAGTTAATAAAATTGCCGTAGGGCGGTAATGATTAAGGAGTATTTTATGGCGGAGACATTAACAACGATTTTCAGCGAACAGATAAAAAGAGTAATGAAATATGCAAAACCCACAACACTTATAACGGAAGATAATGTTTATCAGAAAGGCGACCCGAATATTATGGCGGTTCTTGATGAAATGGTAGATTCCTTGCTTCTGCCGGGAAGCAAACTTGTCGGCATGAACCACCTTGAAGAACTTTTAGAAAAAGCCGAGTCCGGGAAAGCGTGCCTTCTTCTTGTAGAGCATTACAGCAATATGGATCTTTCAATTGTTTCGCTGATGGCGCGGAAAGAAGGCGGCCGCGGCAAAGCTATAAGCGACGCGCTTGTCGCTATCGCAGGAATGAAACTAAACGAAGACAATCCCATTGTCGCCGCCTTTGCCGGAGCCTACGATAAAATCGTAATTTACCCAAGCCGCTCTTTGCAGGAACTTGACCCCGAAAAAGACAAGGACGAAATCGCACGAGGCAACGCAATCAACCGAGCCGCAATGAAATCTCTTATCAGGCATAAATACAAAGGAAAACTCGTTCTTGTATTCCCGTCGGGAACACGTTACCGCCCGTGGGACCCGGACACCAAAAAAGGCGTACGGGAGATCGATTCATACATCCGCTCTTTTGACTATATGTGCTTTATCGCTCTTAACGGAGAGCTTCTGCTTGTGCAGAAAACCGACATGCTGAATGACATGGTAAACAAAGACGTTGTCCGTGTTACGGTCAGCCCTGTCGTGAACTGCAATGAATTCCGTGATAAAACTCTGGCGAAGATAACCAACGAAGAAGAAGATAAAAAACAAGCGGTTGTAAACGAGATAATGAATGAACTTGAAAAGATGCACATTATCGCCGAAGCGGAAAGATTAAAACTTTTGAAAAAATAAAGGTTGGGGGACAGGCACGGTTTGCGTTACCTCGTTTTGCGCCGTAATGTTGTATTGTTATGCTGATAATTTAATGTTATATTTACTTTATAGGAGAAATATTATGACAAACCGAGCTGCTTTGTTACAGGAAATTGAAACACTTCCGGCAAATTGTGTCGGTGAAGTAATAGATTTCGTCACATGGATAAAACATCACAGACTTTCACAAATACCGGAAACCATGTTATTGAGTGAAAAAGCCTTATCAAAAGATTGGAATACGCCTGAAGAGGATAAGGCATGGGCAAGTTTGTAAAAGGCGATGTAGTAATCATTCCTTTTCCATTCACTGATCTGTCGGGTAATAAAAAACGCCCTGCTTTTGTGCTTGCTGACTTGGAAGGAGATGATATTATTGTCTGCCAAATCACCAGTAAATCAAAATCGGATACTTACGCAATTCCTTTGAATAATGATAATTTTGTTTCAGGTTGTCTGCCTGTAGACAGTTTTATTCGCCCCAATAAAATATTTACTGCTGATAAAAATATTATTCTTTCTGTTGCCGGACATCTTAATGATAATAAAATCAGTGATACACTTAATGCGATTATAACGGTTATTTCTAAATAATTTCCAATAAAAAAAATGCGGCGCAGCTTTTGCCTTTCGGAAAAAGTGCGCCGCTCTGTAAACGGTTATGTTGAGCCGCTTACACCGGTAAGTTGTGCTGTTAGCAAACGGCTTACCAGTTACCGCCGCCACCGCCGCCTGTGCGTTCACGGCGAGGTTTATCCATCGCTTCGTTTACACGCAGTTGGCGTCCGTCAAATTCACGGCCGTTTGTGCCTGTGATTGCCGCAGCGGCTTCTTCATCGCTGCCCATTTCGATAAATCCGAACCCTTTTGAGTTGCCGGTTTCACGATCGAAAATGATCTTGGCTGATGCGACGCTGCCAAAACCTGAAAACAGGTTTTTCAGACCATCCTCGGTGGTGTTGTAGGAGAGGTTACCGACATACAGTTTCTTCGCCATTGAGAAAATTCCTTCGCCCGGAATAATCAGTGTCGTAATTAAACGAAGCTGAATTTTGTGCGTCCGAGCGGCGCTGACATCTTTCTTGGAAATGCGCAAAACAACGTTTCACACAACGCCTTAATTGATGCCTGAATTAATTTTACGGTTTTAGCCGAGAAATTAATCCGGTGGACTTGCGTCCAAGTATTCACATTCGCACAAGCGAACGAATCAAATTTCTCTTGTTATTAAAACATGAGAAAGTTAATACATAGTTGTTAAGGGAGAAAAAACGAAAGGAAGCAGACAAGATCAGAATCCCTAAACCGTGCGGTTTTTTCATAAATCCGCAAAAATAATCTCTACTCAATTTCTAAAAGTCATCCAACTAATCAAAATATAGACATTTAAAAAATTAATGTCAATACTTTTTTACTTTTTTTATGAAATTTATCCATATAATAATTTTATAGCAGTTTTTATGTTAGAAGCCGATTTTAGCCCCTGAATGGGAGTTTCGGGGGCAGGACCTAAAAATGAGCTGAAACCAAGCTCGTTTGCGGTTTTTACCCTGTTGGAAAGCCGATGTATGGGTCGAATCTCACCTGTCAGCGATAATTCGCCCGCAATTGCCATGTCCGCAGGCAGGGCAAGCCCCGTTCTTGCCGAATAAAGGGCGCAGGCGAGAGCTAATTCCACTCCAACCTCGGTTATTTTGATGCCGCCGGCTGCATTTACGTACAAATCTTGGTCAGAAAGCCTTAATCCCGAGCTTCCTTGAACATTTAAGTGCTTTTCCAAGGCGGCGGCAATGCGTGAAACCCTGCCCGAATCGATTTTATCGGAAAAAACACGGCTGATTGTCCCTTTTGCCGGTATTGTTAGCGCCTGAATTTCAACAAGTATCGTCCTTGTCCCTTCAAGAACCGCCGCAGTCGCCACCCCTGCCGGCAGTTCCCCTTCACGCCTTACAAGGAACATCCGCCCCGTATCCTCCACGGGAGTAAGCCCTTTTTCGCCCATTGTAAAAATCCCGATTTCATCGGTGGAGCCGAAACGGTTTTTTGACGCCCGTAAAAAACGGCAATCGGCGTTTCCGTTTAAGCCTGCGGTTTTATCGTTCTCCTCAAAATAAAGGACGGTATCTACCATGTGTTCAAGCGTCTTGGGTCCCGATATAACTCCCTCTTTTGTAACATGCGCCGTTAAAATCAAGGCGGCGTCATGTTCCTTCGCCCATGAGATTAATTCAAAGGTGCAGAATTTCATCTGGCTTACGCCGCCCGGCGCAGAATCGGCGTTTTCGGAATAAAGCGTCTGGGCGGAATCAACCAAAACAAGCACAGGTTTGATTTTATTTAAGACGGTCTCTATTTCCTCAAGATTTCCCGAGCATAAAATTTCTATTCTCTCCATTACATTTTTGTCTGCGCTTAATCCGAGCCTGTCAGCCCTTAACCGTAACTGCCCTGCGGACTCTTCGCCTGAAACATATAAAACCCTGCCCTTTGTAAGCGCAGCGGCGGCGGTTTGCAAAATCAAGGTTGACTTGCCTATCCCCGGTTCCCCGCCTATAAGCACGGCGGAACGCTTCATAATGCCGCCGCCGAGTACTCTGTCCAGTTCTCCGATACCGCTTCCAATGCGGCTGCCTTCCATTGGGTCTACTGCGGAAAGCGGCATTGTCTGCGCCGTACCGCTGTCTTTTCTTGATAAGCCTCGTTTGTTAAAGGTTTCGTTTTTTAATATCGTTTCTATAAGGGTGTTCCATTCGCCGCATTCGGGACAGCGGCCAAGCCATTTTGCTTCTTCATGTCCGCAGGAAGTGCATTTATAAATAACGGTTTTATCTTTTTTCATGCAAAGAAATCCTGTATGCTTTCCGTTTTTTACTTACTGCGAGGCGTTATGCGGAAACCGGCTCCGAAACGCCAGCCGTTAATTGCCGGAAGGTCTTTGTCTGTCCATATTTTGTAAATGGGGAACCATGCGCGTAAATCAAAACCAAGCAGGAATTTTTCGTTAATCGGAAAATCCATTCCAAAACCTGCAACGGGCATAAACCATCGGGTATCGCTCCAAAAATAATCACGGATAGCGTCTGTCTGTAATTGAGCGTTTGTTTTAATATCGCCTGTTAAATCCGAAGGATGATTTAACTCTGCCGCCAAAGTGACAATGCGTAAATCCGCCGCGGGGCCGGCATAGGCGCGAATAGCCGTACCTTTACCGCCTATAGGAAAATTGCCTGTTACCTGAATAGCGGTAATAAAACCGATAACAAGAGCGGAGCGGTTTTCGGGGTTACAAGCCGCAGGATACCCAAGCTTGGAATTGAACTCGTAATTTGTAATGTAAATATCCTCTGTAAGTTCAAGTCTTAAAGGACCGGCAAGCTGCAAAGACAATGCCCCGCCCAATGAGGGAAGAATAGGAGCGGGGTCGGAATCAACGCCGTTATCGGCGGGAAAATAGAGAATGTTCCCTGTTATCGCCCACTGTAATTTTTGCCCAAAGACGGAATTTACGGGGGTTAATAAGAGGAAAAAAAACAGTACTACCGCAGTCTGTTTTAGGCGCGGTAAAAGGATTTTCATATCTTCAATATAACGTAAAAAACCTATACGGACAATTAGGGTTTTATGAATTATTGCTATATGTCAAAACCCTATTTTTTGTCAAATAAGATATATTCAAAATACGCCGAATTCAAGAAAAAGCGGTTTTTTCTTGTTTGTTTCAAAAAAATGTGATATATTATCAAGATAGATCTAATATACAATCATAACTATGATTGAATTAAATTTAAGAGAGGGTTTTTATGAAAAAGGTATTTTTAGTAATTTTACTGGTATTAAGCTTGACGGGGAGAATGTTGTATGCGGATGAAGTAAAAAGCGGTTTTGATTGGGATATTCGTTTTGGTATTAGTTTTCCTTTTGTTACTAATATTTCTGATTTAGTAAACACAGGAGATGAAAGTAATAGAATTTTGAATGTGGCAGGAGGGATGTTATCAGCGCTGGTTTATTCATCTCTTTCTCTGGGCGTAGGTTTTCAGTATACCATAGTACCCCATGCTATTGCTCCCGGTATTTATGCCGATGTTCATTTTAACGCGCCTTCATGGTTCCTTGTTTCGATATTTACTGACTGGGAAAAAAAGTTTTTATTGGTACAACCCGGAGTTCGTTTTTATAATAATTTCCAGTTCACCCAGTCATTTGGGTTAGACCTGTTTTATGGGATTAACTTTATGTATCTCAATATATTGGACCAATATAAAGCAACGACGCCTTTAATGAATGCCGGATTTGTTTTGAAAGGAAAAACTTTTGGTTTTGAATACTGTTTTATTATGCCGAATAAAAAATCAGAAATAAAGACTCCCGGCATTCACCGTATTGGTTTCTCGTGGAGTCTTAGAGACCGCGGTTAATTTTGAGAGTAAAACTATAACTGCCGCACCGTGTATCCGGTTGTTATGATTTAAATTGATGGTATAATTTCAATAATGGAAAAAGCGGAAACCGCTGTCGCCTTGTGCGCAGTCGGAGCGGAAAAAGTTGTCTCAAACGAACTGAAAAAACTGGCGGATAAAGAAGGAAAAGCGGCTTCTTGCTTAAAGGTTGAGGACTCGCTTTACGGCAGGGTGCGGTTCAAGGCGGACAGGAAAGGCTTGTACAAGGCGTTAATCGGTCTTCGCGCCGCCGACAGGGTTCTGCTCGAAATAGCCAATTTTAAAGCAACGGATTTTGACGCTCTTTTTGAAGGTACTGCTGCCGCTGAATGGGAACGGCTTGTGCCAAAGGGCATGGGGCTGAAAGTCGCCAAAGTCCGCACAAACCGCTCGCAGTTAAAAGCGGAAACAAGTATACAGGCAATCGTTCACAAGGCGGCGGCGCAGAGAATTTGCGAAAAGTACAAAATCAGCCGTCTCCCCGAGCAAGCAATGACACGCAAGGGCGAGGACTCGCAGATAAAAATTGCGGAAGTGCGGGTGTACATAGAAAAGGACATCGTTTCCCTGCTTGTGGATTTAAGCGGAGATCCGCTTTTTAAGAGGGGGTACAGGAGCGAAGGCGGAGCCGCTCCGCTTAGGGAAACGACTGCGGCTTCCATTTTGCTTTTATCGGGCTGGAAACGGAAGTATCCTATTTATGACCCTTTCTGCGGTTCGGGCACTATTTTGATAGAAGCCGCAATGTATGCGTGGGACATGGCTCCCGGGCTCGGCAGGCGTTTTGCCGTTCAGGATATGCTGATAGCGGACGCAAAAATCGAACAGCAGGTACGCGATGAATTTCGGGCTAAAATTGATTTTGGCGGCGGAGACGGAGGGCGGCTTGTCAGGATAGCCGGAAGCGATGAAGACCTGCGTTCAATATCGATAGCGGCTTCGAATACCGCTCGTGTGCGTGACATTGCCGAGGGCAGAGAACCGCAAAGGGGTATCCGAAATGCGGATAAATCTTTGGGGCTGGACTTGAAGGTTCTGCCAATGTCGCAGGCGCAAGCCCCGTACACGGACGCAGGGTTGTTAATAACTAACCCGCCTTACGGAAAACGGCTTGGAGACCAGTCTGCGGCGGAGCAAATTTACAAGGAAATGGGGGGCTTGACCGAGCGTTTTTCAGGGTGGAAAATAGCTGTAATAACCGATCATAGCGGTTTTGAGAGTTTTTACGGAAAAAAGGCGGATTCTTGCCGCGAAATAAGTAATGGCGCAATCCCTTCCTTTTTTTATCAATATGACGTATAATGTAAACATGTATTTTAACAATAACCGCCTTTTAGGGGGGAAAAAGATATGGCCGCTCCGGTAGAACATGATAAACGGCAAAAGAAGATTCTGGAAAAAGCCCTTACCGTTTTTGAGGAAGAAGGCTTTGAAGACGCCACTTATCAAAAAATAGCCGATAAGTGCGGGATTACAAGAACAATACTGTACCTTTATTTCAAGAATAAAAAGGAAATATTTATCTACAGTATTAAACAATTCTTAACGAGCATAGAGGAAAAACTTATCTCGATACGAGCCAATAGTTCTTTAAGCTGTCAGGAAAAACTTACCAAGGTGCTTTTTGAGGTTTTTAATCTTTTTGAAAAAAACCTAAAACTGCTTTTTGTTTTAATCGATTATCTTCTGCATATTTCAAAGAAAGAAGTCAACCCGGGGGCGCGGGTACGGCGCAGAATAATAAAGTTACATCATATTTTAGCGAATATTATTGTGGACGGCATGAGGTCGGGAGAGTTAAAAAAGACTAACGTAAAAAAGGTAAGGTATTATTTACACACCTTTATAGAGACCGCGGTATACCAGCTGGCTGTCTTAAAAAACGATAATTTGGACGAGTTAAGAGAAGCGGTCGTTTTTGCCGTAGAGCAGCTAAAGGCTTAACCCGTACCCCTAAAAAGCCGTCTTGATTTTGTTTTGCTAAAAGCGGATAATATTTTCATGGATACAGGGCAAGCGATTTATATTTTCAGCCAACTTATTCTGGGAGCAGGCGCGGCATTTTTGGCTATTTTACTTTGGCCTAGGATAAGAGAAACCGCATGGCTGCTGGTTATATTCGGCGTCATTGTCTCCTATACCGAGACCGTATATTCCATTTTGCAAAAATTCGGCATTGCAGGCAAGGAGTACATAATATTCGGCTCGCTGCCTTTAATTTCGTTTATCCTTCCCACCGTAAGAACGATTTTTTTCATAGCCGCTTTTACGATAATGGTATACAAACAATCAAGGCACAATTAGCCTATAAACTTGGAGAGTAAAATGAAAGCAGTAATTTTCGGAATCATATTTCTAGCCGCCGCAGTCTTCGCCGTACTGCCGCCCGACGTACTCGGTTACGGTCTCAACTGGGGCAGCGATGTACTTACCTTCCTGCGAGGCGGTCTTCCGGTCTTGGCGGTACTAATCGGTCTGATAGCGATTTTCATCGGCATCGCCGACATTAAAGACCGCGCCGAAGCCAAGAAAGAAGAAGCTGAGAATAAATAATTTAAGGGGCTAAGAACACAGTTCCTTTTTGTCCGCCTGCCGCAAGGGTTTCAAGACTGCGGGGTTTGCCGCCGTTTGCAAGAATTGTAGAAATACCGTAGCTTAAAGCCAGTTTTGCGGCTTCCAGTTTGGTGGCAATGCCGCCGGTTCCAAAGTCGTTTGTCGCTCCTATACTGATGTCTTTCTGCACGGCGTCAATGTCCCTCACTTCTTCGACAAGGACTGCGTCGTTATGTTCTTTCGGGTTTTTGTTGTACACTCCGTCAATGTCGCTGAAAAGAATCAACAGGTCTGCACTCCATAAAATTGCTGACCTTGCGGCGAGCGTGTCATTGTCGCCGATTTTTATTTCTTCTACGGAAACCGTGTCGTTCTCGTTGATGATGGGAATAATGCCCTCGTCTACCAACGTAAAAAGCGTGTTGCGCATATTCAATGTTCTGATTGAATCGTCAAAATCTTCTCGGGTTAAAAGTATCTGCGCAATGTGCAAGCCGTGCTGTTCAAACGCTTTGCTCCACGCTCCCATGAGGTCTACCTGCCCCACGGCGCACAACGCCTGTCTGTAGTGAATGTCTTTTTTTCTAGCCCACTTGTCCATTGTGGAAAGCCCTGCTACCTGCGCGCCCGATGACACGACGACAATCTGCTTGCCCTTTTTCATAAGCGCCGCAATCTGCTCCGCAAACTCCGTTAGAAACTGCGAGTTGATTTTGCCGTTACTGCCGGCAAGCGTGTTTGAGCCGATTTTGATAATTATTTTTCTTGCGTCAGCGATAAGGTTAGAAATCATTTTAACTCCGTATTTGTCCGCTGCCGTTGATAAGGTACTTTATCGTTGTAAGGGCTTCAAGACCCATCGGTCCCCTAACGTGGAATTTCTGCGTGCTTATTCCCAACTCCGCCCCGAAGCCGAATTGCCCTCCGTCTGTGAAGCGTGTGGAAGCGTTGACATACACGCACGCAGCGTCCACTCTTGAGCGGAACTCGTTCGCCGCCCTTAAATCGTTGGTAAGAATTGCTTCCGAATGTTTAGTACCATACTTGTTGATATGAGCGATTGCTTCATCGCATGAGGAAACAGTTTTCACCGCAAGAATGTAATCAAGGAATTCCGTCGCCCAGTCTTCTTCAACAGCGTCTTTAATGACAAGGGCGGAAGGTATTGCGCCGATAGCGGCTTTTGCCGTGCCGTCGCAGTGCAGTTCGCATTTCCCCGCCATGCTCGCCGCCATTTTCGGCATAAGAGCGGCAAGAGCGTCTTTGTGAACAAGTATTGTTTCCACAGCATTACACACGCCGGGTTTTTGCAGTTTTGCGTTTGCTATAATTTCTATTGCGTTGTTCATGTCCGCACTCGGCTCAACATAAATGTGGCAGTTACCCTCTCCTGTCTCGATTACAGGGATACGAGCGTTTTCTACGACACGGCGAATTAACTCATGCCCTCCACGAGGAAGAACTACGTCGATGTAACCACGGGCTTTCAGTATCTCGTCAATTTCGTCTCTGTTGCCTGATTCCGCAAGAGCGACAGCGTCCGCTATTCCGCCGCCGCTTTCAAGTCCCGCTTTGATAGCCTTAACCAACGCTTTGTTGGATTCCAGCGCGGAAGAAGAGCCTCGTAAAAGTATTGAACAGCCCGCTTTGTAAGCAAGGGCGGCGCAGTCTACAGTAACATTGGGACGTGATTCGTAAATAATGGCGGCGACGCCGAGGGGCACGGTTACTTTATCAATCTGCAGTCCATTGGGCAGAGTCCAACCCGCCTGCACTTTACCAATCGGGTCTTCCTGCCTGATAACAATTTCGACACCTTCGATAATGCCGTCTATACGTTTGTCGTTGAGAAGCAGGCGGTCAACAAGACTTTCTTTCATGCCGCCCTTTCTAGCCTGTTCCACATCACGAGCGTTCGCTTCCAAAATGGCGGATCTGTCACGGTCGATTGCGGCGGCGGCGGCGGCAAGAGCTTTGTCCTTGTCCGCACGGCTCTGTTCCGCCAACTTCGTCTGCGCTTGTTTGAGAGAAATAAAAATGGTGTCTAATGTGCCTGCCATAAAAAGATAGTATCATAAAAGGAAAATAATTGGTATATAAAAAACCTTGCCAATAAATCTAAAAATTGCGAAAATATCCCTATGAGCGTAAACAACGCACAGCCGCCTATTTCTCTCAGTATGTATGCCGTTGTTGTAACGGCAATTGTGTTCAGTGTTGTTCTCACACTTTCCGCTTGCGGAAAGGAAAAAGGCAACCAATGGGTATTTTTTTCCAGTGTTAGTGAATTGAAAACATATTTATCCGCTTTCCCTGAACAAACATACAATTCACCTCCTCATAGAATAAAACTGAACATAAGTGATAACGATATGATACAGTTAAGAGACCTATTACTTGAGATTAAAAATAAATACCTATACCTTGACCTTTCCGGCAGTACAATAACAACCATTCAGAGTTACGCTTTTATTTATGGAACTACAGGTAGAACCTCATGTTTCTCACTTACCGGAATAATCATGCCAAATAGTGTTACCAGCATAGAGGAATATGCTTTTAAAGATTGTACAGGACTTGTCATTGTAACAATACCCAAAAGTGTTACAAGCATTGGAGTTAGGGCTTTTTACTATTGCAAAGAACTTACACATATAAATGTCGATTCCGATAATAGTGAGTATTCAGCAGAGAAAGGAGTATTATACAATAAAGACAAAACCATTTTACATACATATTCAGCAGGAAAAACAGACACTTCTTTTAATATACCGGACAGTGTTACCAACATTGGGAATTCCGCTTTTTTCGATTGCAACAATCTTGTCGGTGTAACTATACCCAATAGCGTTACAAGCATTGGGGATTACGCTTTTTACTATTGTTCTAATTTAGTCCGTATAAATATACCGAACAGCGTTACCAATATTGGGAATTCCGCTTTTTACGGTTGCACCAATCTTACAAACATAACAATAGGAAGCGGTGTTACCAACCCTGAAAGCACATGGCTTACGGACATGCCAAGCCTTACAGCAATAAATGTAAATGACGGTAACAGCATATATTCATCACAGGAAGGCGTATTGTATAACAAAGCAAAAACCTCCTTAATTAAATACCCGGCAAGTAAAAAAGGAAATACATTTACCATACCAAGCAGCGTTACCAGTATAGGAGAAAAGGCTTTTTCCGAATCCGACCTTGTCAGAATAATTATACCGGACAGCGTTACTAGCATTGAGGATAGTGCTTTTTCTGGTTGTAGAAAACTTGTCACTATAAACATACCTATTGGTGTTACTAGCATTGGGTATAAGGCTTTTAATGAATGCACCAACCTTATCAACATAACCATACCGGACAATGTTACCAAGATTGGGAATTCGGCTTTTTGGGGTTGCGACAGCCTTGCCAAAGTAACTATACCAGACGGTCTTACAAGCATTGGGGATCAGTCTTTTTACAATTGTCCAAGTCTTACCGGTATAGTTATACCCGAAAGCGTTACTAGCATTGGGTTTAACGCTTTTGAAAACTGTACCAAACTTACCAGTGTAACATTCGAAGGTACAATAAAGAGAGAGATTAAATATTACGATGATGGTTGCGGCGGTGATGATGAATATTACGATAATAAGGATAACGATGAAACTTTCTACGAAAATTCATTCCTCGGCGATTTGTTTGAAAAGTTTTACGAGAAAGACGCAGAAAAAGGAACGCCGGGAACATATACCACAACTGCACCCGTGAGCAAAGATTCAATATGGACAAGAAAGCGATGACGAGAATATGGAAAGGACGACCATGATATTTGGTTAAGCCCCTAATTGGCATAAACCGTTTTACTGCCGCAAACGTCGCAAAATCGCGCGTCGTCCGGGTAAATGAATTTGCTCTTGTGCAAGCCGCAATCCGGATTTGTACAAATATTCTGATGCGGTCCCTGTTCATCGGATGGCAATGCGGCTCCGCATTTCAGGCAAAATTTAGATTCAACGCGGTAAGCTTCCGCTCCGCAATTCGCGCATTTTTTCATAAAGTACTCCTTTCTATTTTAAAGTAAAACAGCCCAACAGAATAATCGCCGTTCACACTATATATTCTATCATAGAAAAGCCCTTCCCTGTGGGTGAAAATTAATTACCGCACAACGCCAGGTCTTACAAGGGCGGCGTTCAGTGCGCCGCATTTGCAACCTTCGCTAATTGCTTCACGAAAACTCGCTCTTTCTTCAAGGGCGGCGGCAAGCCCTGCCGTAAATGCGTCTCCGCAGCCTGTGGAATTTAACGCTTTCACGGGACTGACATCAATTTCAAAAAACTCATTCCCGGACATTTTGTCCGAGTCCGCCGCAATAATTTTTCGGCTGCCGTTAGTAAGGATAACGGCGCATTTGTTTTTTTGCGCCATGTCCAATACGGCGGATTTTATCCGTTCCTTTGCTACGTCATCTATCGCTATTAACTCGTTGTTCTTTATTAACTCGGGCGCAAAATCGGCGGCAAATTCAAAAAGATTCGGTTTCACAATGTCCGGCTGATATTTCAAACTTTCCGTTAAATCCTTTCCCTTTATATCGAGAATAATTTTCAATCCCTTCTCTTTTGCCCTTTGCGTCATGGCGGGAATTACCGCATCGGAAAACCCTGCCGCTTTCGTGCCGGAAATTATTACCCAACTCAAATCTGAGGTGTGCGTAATGATATCATCAAACTTTTCCAACAGCCGCCCTTCAGTTCCGTCACCGACAGCCTCCGATTCTTCGATCAATTCCGTAACAGAACCGTCTGCGTCGGATAGCAATGTGTAACAAAAACGGATTTGGCTTTCGCTCTCCGCCCACTGCACGGAAAGACCGTCCTGTTCGCAGAGCGAAAGAAACAGCGGACGCAAGACGCCGCCAAGCTGAGTAAGATGCACGGTTTTTTTTCCAAGTTGAGTTAAAACACGGGTAACATTGATCCCCTTGCCGCTTGCGTCAAGGCGATGGACTCCCGTCCTGTTCACAGTCCCCGGGTATATTGAAGGAAAGCACAGAGTCTTTTGCAGAGTAGGATTAAGGCAAACGGTCAAAAACATTATTCCCCCAATACTTTCTCACAAAGGACACAAAGGAGGAGAAGATCACAAAGGGGAATAAGGGGTTGTTGTCCGAAAGCTATGCGTGGACTTTACGATAAGATAACGAACAGAAACCCCTGATCCTCTTCTTTGTGTCCTTTTCTTCCTCCGTGTCCTTTGTGTGAACTCTTAACAAATTATTTAATTCTTTTGTAAGCCTTAATTTCACTGCGTATACGGTTTGCAAGTTCCGTCTTTGGAACACGAACCTGCTCCATGGAATCACGGAAACGCAGGGTAACAGTGCCGTCCTCTTTGGTCTGGTAATCCACGGTAACGCAGAAAGGAGTGCCTGCCTCATCTTGTCTGCGGTAGCGTCTGCCGATCGCTCCCGCCTGATCGTAATCGGTAGCGTAATCTTCTTTCAGTTCCGTGCGAATGTCCTGCGCAAGTTCCGCAAGCCCGTCTTTTTTCATCAGCGGAAGAATAGCGACGGTAATCGGCGCAAGATCGGGGTGGAAGCGAAGGACGGTTCTCCAATCATCATCGTTGCCCTTGTCGGCGACCTGCTCCTCGTCATAGGCGTCGCATAAAATCATCAACAGGTTTCGGGTAAGCCCTGCGGAAGTTTCGATAATGTAGGGAATGTAGCGTTCGTTGTTGTTGTCCTGATCGATGTACTGTAAATCTTTGCCGGAGAACTGAGTGTGCCGTCCCAGATCGTAATCGGTTCTGTTGTGGACGCCCTCAAGCTCACGCCAGCCCATCGGGAACAGGTATTCGATATCGTAAGCGTCCTTTGCGTAATGCGCAAGCTCGTCCGGTCCGTGCTGATGCCAGCGCAGATGATCCATTTTGACGCCTAGTTTTTCATAATAAGCCCAACGCTGTTTGCGCCATTCGGAAAACCATTCTTCGTCCGTTCCCGGTTTTACAAAATATTGCATTTCCATCTGCTCGAATTCGCAGGTGCGGAAAATAAAGTTCTTGGTAACAATTTCGTTGCGGAACGCCTTGCCAATTTGCGCAATGCCGAACGGAACTTTCATTCTGTTGGACTGAATAATATTTTTATAATTGACGTAAATACCTTGGGCGGTTTCGGGACGAAGGTAAATGATACTCGCTGTGTCCTCCGCAGGACCGATGTGAGTTTTGAACATCAAGTTGAACTTGCGTGTATCGGTCAGCTCTCCGCCGCAGTCGGGGCATTTTTTCGCCGCAAGAGCTTCCTGCGGTATCTGATCCGCCCGAAAACGTGATTTGCATTTTTTGCAATCAACCAGCGGATCGGTAAAATTTTCTACGTGCCCCGAAGCTTCCCATGTTCGCGGGTGCATCAAGATAGCCGCATCCAGCCCCACGATATTGTCGTGGAGACGGGTCATTTCCTTCCACCACGCCCCCGCAATACGGTTCTTCAATTCAATGCCGAGCGGACCGTAATCCCACGCCCCGTTCTGCCCTCCGTAAATTTCCGATGACTGATAAACAAACCCCCGCCGCTT
>Ga0268262_10004278_pt1 | contig 14835 bp, 7 predicted proteins | sample TergutNc150P3_FD_190354 | JGI IMG/M metagenome (GOLD analysis project Ga0268262, IMG submission 190354) | Nasutitermes corniger P3 segment gut microbial community from laboratory colony in Florida, USA - Nc150 P3 (SPAdes) (version 2) | ecosystem: Host-associated > Arthropoda: Insects > Digestive... | reverse complement strand
GCAATTGATCAGTTTTGCCAGGGTCATTGCGCATAACCCCGCGATTGTGATTCTGGATGAGGCTACAAGCTCAGTGGATACCGAAACGGAACGCCTTATTCAACTGGGAATGCAAAGGGTGCTGGCGGGACGTACTTCCATTGTAATTGCCCACCGGCTTTCCACCATCCGCCACGCTGACCGCATCCTGGTTTTATCCTCAGGCCGCCTGGTCGAGCAGGGAAAGCACGATGAGCTTATCGCGAAAAACGGACTCTATGCCGGTTTGTATCGCTTGCAGTATTCAGAAAGCTAATTCAACAATAACGCCGCTTCCTGGTTTCTCCAGCGTAGCGCAATGTCCGCCGGGCTCTCTGAAGCAATGTTTTTTATGGCCTTATTTGCGCCCATAGAAATTAAAAGAGAAACAAGTGACGCGTCTCCCTGTTTTGCGGCGTAATGAAGTACCGTGTTTCCGGATGAATCCCTGGAATTAATCGCGGTTCCCGAAAAGAGAGCTTTTACCGCATCCGCGCCTTTGGATAGGGCGGCTTCCACAGGTGTTTTTCCGTCGCGGGCGGCGGCAAATACATCCCCGCCTGAATTGGCAAGCAGTTGCGCTGTTTCAAGCTGGTCAAGGTCCACGGCAAGACGTAAGGCGGTACGGCCCTCAGCGTCAACCATAGTTTGCCTGGCTCCCAGATCAAGGATGGTTCTGATGATGGAAAGCGAAGCCTTTTCCTGAACCGCAATGTGCAGCGGAGTGGAGCCAAAGTCATCGGAGGAATTCAGCCTGTCCGTTGTAAGGAAAGTTTTTACCAGTCTGGGGGAGACATTAATGGCATTTTGAAGTGGTGTTCTGTCCTGGGCGTTTCTTGCGTGGATGGAAACTCCCCATACCAGCAGTTGTGTTGAAAGGTCCAATCTGTCCATGCTGGCAGTGATGTGCAGAGCAGTGTCGCCATTGAAGTTTCTGGTTTTTGTATCGGCCCCTCTTCTGGCAAGCTGTTCCATGCTGGGCGCGTTGCCCGCAAGGATCGCTTCCATAAAAGCCGTGTTGCCTTCCGCGTCGCGTATCTCAATATCAGCCCCGCGCCTTAGAAGCAGAGCTTCCATGTCGGGCATCCACCAGCGAATCGAATCGTGCAGCGGGGTTTTTCCGTTTAAGGCATGGCAGTTGACGTCCAGTCCCCTGTCCAAAAGCAATTCCGCACCGTTGATGGCGTGCCAGCGTACAGCCGCGTGAAGAAGAGAATTGCCCAGGGTGTCTCTTGCGAAAAGCGATCCTCCGTTGTCCATTAGCGCCCTGATCGTAGAAGGAGAGTCCTGCTTGACAGCCGCAAACAGGGGAGTCTCGCCTGTAGCGTTAGCCGCTTCTACATCCGCTCCCATTCTAACAAGGACGGGAATCCAGGAATCAAAGCGCCACTGAGCAATGTAGTGCAGGGCTGTATTGCCCAGGCCGTCACGCGCGCTTAGGGTCTGTGAATTGAGCATCCATTCCCTAAACGTTGAGTTTCTTCTTTCCATGGAGGGGAAGGTCAGGTAAAGCGGGCTTTCACCTTTGGCGTTGGCGGCAAATATATCCGCCCCACGGCCTAACAGAAGGAGACCGGCGTCTTCTTCGTTCTGGCGTACGGCGATCGTGAGACTTGTATCTCCGGCCTTGTTCCTTGCGTCAATCGAAGCGTTACGATCCAGGATTCTGTTCATTATGTAAGTATTTCCCCCGGCTCTTGTTGCAAGGTGAAGTATGGTGTTCCCGTTGCTGTCGTTTTGAAAGACCGTTTCTTCGGTTATCATTGAAAAAACAACGGATGGCTCCTCTTCGAAAGCTCTTTCAAATGGCGTAGTGCCTTTGTTGTCCACGGCAAAAATATCCGACCTGTATTCAAGCAAAATGGGAATGGCACCGATTCGTCCCCTTTCTACGGCCAGGTAAAGCGGTGTCTTGCCGTCAATGTCGCGAACAGTTACATCCGCCCCGTTTGAAAGCAGGGCTCTGATAATGTTTTCGTTTCTGTTTAGTAAAATGGCGACGTGGAGAGGAGAATCCCCATGTTCATCCCGCAGATTTATATTTGCGCCTTTTGAAAGGAAGAGGTTAATGGCTTCAAGGTGCGCCTCCACCGGAACCGCGACATGAAGTACTGAATTACCTTTGGCGTCCTGGGCTTTTATATCCGCTCCGTAATCAAGGAGCGTTTTCATCGTCGATATATTCCCGGAACGGGCCGCTTCGTGCAGCGGGGACGCGCCGGATGCGTTTTTTATATTAACGTTAGCTCCTTTTTCCAGTGCGAAGATCAAGTACCCTATATAGCCTTCCCGCGCTATGTAATGAAGAGGGGTCATGCCGTCCGCGCTTCGGATATTGTAATTTGAGCTTTTTGCCGCTGGCGCGAAATACGCGTAAAGAGGATTGTTTGATACCGCCCCCGCAAGGATCAACTGTACGGCAGTTTCGGCATGGTTTTTTGAGTCTGTCCTTTCCAGCGCTAAATCCAGAGCGGTTTTTCCGTTTTTGTCCCTTAAAGCGATGCTAGCTCCGGCTTTTAGAATGGTGTTTAATGCCGCGGCGCTTCCGGCTTCGGAAGCAAGGTGCAGAATGGTTTTGCCTGTTGAATCGGTGCTGAGCAAAGAAGCCGGAGTTAGAATCGCCGCAAGAAACTCTCCGTTTTCCTGAATTGCGATGCGGGCTGGCGAGTTGCCGCCGTCCATGCTCTGGTGTATATTAGCCCCTTTCTCAACCAATATACCTGCGGTCTTGGCATCCAGTCTTTCGGCGCTTATGGTTAATGGCGTCCTTTGTTTATTGTCAAGTACGTCAGGTTTACCGCCCAGGGTGACAAAAAAAGCGGTTAAAAAGGAATCGCTGTTTTCCGCCGCGTAATGCAAGGGTGTTTTTCCCTGGCTGTCGGTGGCGTTAACGTCAACTTTGCCCATGAAGAAAGCCCTGGCTTTTTCAGTTTCGCCTTTGGCAAGCAAAGTCCAGATATCGTCTTCAACAACAACTTCCTGCGGTGGAGGAGGAGGCGGCGGCGCTTCTTCCGGTTCAGGTTGAGATTTGCATCCTATCAGAATGCCCGCTAAAATGCCTATTGCGCAGATCACTGCGGCAAAAAAAAGATTTCTTCTTATCATAATCTTATCATCGACAGGATTTAATATTGACATAAGCAAGATAAAACACCGGGAAAAATTGATCTTTCCGGCAAACATGGTAAATATTGTAAATACCGAGCGTTATATACGACGAATTGGTATTTCTATGGAAGGGAGCTTAATGCCATGAAAAATTCTATCTATAGGAAGATCAGGGCGCATACGCTCGTTATGGGAGTTGTCACGGTGGGGGTGTTTTCCGTTCTCATCGCGGCAGGATTGGTAATTGCCAGACAATTGATGATATCAATCGGCAACAAACTTGGCGACTCTGCTGCCGGAGACGCCAGGCTGATATTGATAGAACAAACAGAAGACGATCTTTCGCGCCTTGTCCAAAACAAAGCCGCCATCAGCGACGAAAAAATGTCGTTTACAGCAAGGGATATCCTGGTAATCTCTCAAATTGCGACGAATATCAAGTCCAACCCCGGAAAATACAAGCGCATGGAGATTTCGTTCCCGGACACTGCCAACACGAAAGGAATAGTTAGCGCAGTAGTGCATATTCCCGATAGAGATACCGACGTCAGTACGCTGGTGGATGAAATAGGGCTGATGGCGAATATGCAGGATGTTTTGATTGCCGTACAGACAAACAATAAAAACGCAGGCGCAACTTATCTGGGGACAGAATACGGCGTTACAATCAGCGCCGACCCTAATTCGATGCAAAAAACCCCTTACTACGATCCCAGAACGCGTGTGTGGTATAAAAACGCGAAGCAGGCTAACGATATCATCTGGACGGATGTTTACGAGGATTTTTTTGGCAGGGGGCTGTCCATTACCTGCTCCAAGCCTTTTTACGATGCTGGCGGTAAGATAGCAGGCGTTGTCGGTCTGAGTATGTTTTTGGTTGTTCTTCGCGAAGAGGTAGTCGGGACAAAATTCGGCGAGACTGGTTATGCCTTCATAATTAATGAAAAAGGCGAAATGATTATCTCCGACAACATTGAAAAAGACGACGATGGCAGAATAATACGGGAAAATATACTTGAAAGCGATACCTTCCCGCGTGAAACGGCGCTGAAAATGATAAACGGAGAAAACGGTATTGAGCATGTTGTCATGGACGGTAAGGAGAAACTGATTGCGTACCAGGGGTTAACTACAGTACCGTGGAGCCTTGCCCTTGTAATCGACGCTGATGAAGTAATATCGCCGGCGCTTATGCTTGAGGAAAATATAATCAGGTTGAAGCAGTCTGCCCTTGCGGCTTTTAGCAGCGATATTCGCTTCATTACTTTACTTGTGGGAATTATAGTTGTCTTTATAATCGCGGGGGTCATGTTTTTCTCCGGACAGCTGGCGGGGGACATAACCGGGCCAATCGAAAAATTAACTCACGACGCGGCATTGATAGGCGCTGGAGATTTGGCGCCTATTCTGGAAATGAAAACCGGCGACGAGCTTGAAATATTGGCGGAATCTTTCAATTCGATGATAGTCGGCATAAAAACGATTACCGCCGAAAATGAGCGCCTTGAAATTGCAAGTGTAGAAAAAGCACGCGAAACGGAAATTATCCAGGAAGCGAATCAAAACTTGCAGACAATACTCAATATGCTTCCGGTCGGCGTCGGAATCATGAGTATGAAAGACAGTACTTTGCTTTTTGCGAACAAGGCGTCGCTGGATATTTTCAATAATGCTTCCATGGAGCTGGCATTGGGACGCAGCGGAATTGAATTTATGCCCGAAGTACAGCCGGACGGCAGGAAGTCCGCGGATATGCTTGGTGAGCTATTTCAAAAAGAATCGGCCGTCATGGAAATGCAATGCGTTAAATCAGGCGGCGAGCCTTTCATTGCCCGTATTCATTCCATTGCCACCAACTTTAAAGGTCAGCGCGCCTCTCTTTCAGTTATCGAGGATACGACGGCGGAAAGAGAATATGAAGAAAAGCTTCGCAACATCGCCGCGCAGGAACAGGAAGCGAATCAGCTTAAGAGCCGCTTTTTAGCTACGATGAGTCATGAAATCCGAACCCCTATGAACGTGATAACAGGCATAACGGAAATTCAGCTGCAAAAGGAGGACAACCCTCCGGATACGAAAGATGCGTTTGAAAAAATATACGAATCTGGGAGCTTACTGCTTAATATAATCAACGACATACTTGACTTCTCCAAAATTGCGGAGGGCAAAATGGAGATTGTACCTTTCCAGTACGATATTCCGAGCCTGATAAATGATACTGTGCAGTTGAATTATCTGTTCTGTGACAGCAAGCCGATTAAGTTTATCGTTTCGGTAGATCCTGATACCCCGTTAGAGCTTGTAGGCGACGCGCTTCGTGTCAAACAGATTTTGAACAATCTGCTTTCCAACGCGTTTAAATACACGGACGAAGGCGAGATAGAGCTTTCTGTTTTTCCGGAGGCTTCAGGCTCCTCCACCGAAGACGTAATTATCATTTTCAGAGTACGTGACACCGGACAAGGCATATCGCAGGAGCATATCGGCAGGCTGTTTGAGGAGTATATGCGCTTCAATAGTGATGCAAACCGTACAATTACCGGAACAGGTCTGGGGCTTAACATTACCAAACGTCTCCTCGATTTGATGGACGGTGAAATTTCTGTCGATAGCCATCTTGGCTCTGGCTCGATATTTACAGTACGCCTGCCGCAGAAGCGCTATGGGGAAGCTGTATGTGGAGCGGAGAACGCACGGCGGCTGCGGGATTTTGACTTCCACAACACTACAATTACGAAAAAGATGCAGATTGTACACGATTATATGCCTTACGGCAGTGTTCTGGTTGTTGACGATGTCAAATCAAATCTGTTTGTCGCCAAAGGTTTGCTGGCGCCCTACGGCTTACAAATAGAAACCATTGAAAGTGGAATTAAAGCTGTTGAAAAAATCAAGGGCGGCAATGTATATGATATTATTTTCATGGATCACATGATGCCTGTAATGAACGGTATTGAAGCGACAAAAATCATGCGCGGCATGGGCTATGACCGGCCCATTGTCGCGCTTACCGCCAATGCTCTTGTGGGGCAGGCGGAGATGTTTTTGCAAAACGGCTTTAACGCCTTTATTACCAAGCCGATTGACACACGCAAACTGAACGCCGTATTGAAAGATTTTATACGCGATAAAAAACCACCCGAAACTGTAGATGCAGCACGGCGGGAATGGCTTAAAAGTGACGTTAAAGGAAAAGAGGGCCTCATGGAAAGCAAAAGAAAACTATCCGAGCTGGAAGAATGCTTTTTGGATGACGCCAGAGAAGCAATTAATGTTTTGGAGGGCTTATGCGCAAAAATAGACACCCTCAACGATAAGGATATAGAGCTGTTTGAAGTTACCGCTCACGGCGTAAAAAGCGCTCTTGCAAATATCAATCAAACAGGGCTTTCCGAAACGGCGCTCAGACTGGAGCAAGCGGCAATAGAAAAAAAACTGGCGGTAATTGCGGAGAAAACACCCTCGTTTTTAAATGCCCTTAGATCCTTAATTGCGGAATTGGGCTCGGCAAAGGACCCAGCCTAGAATACGTCATATCTCCGTCCCCTTTCTTGACTTTTTTCGCTGATATGTTAAGATACTTCTTGAAATGGCATTATGTCATGCGACCTTGGTGGAACTGGTAGACACGCTAGCTTGAGGTGCTAGTGCCGAGAGGCATGGAAGTTCAAGTCTTCTAGGTCGCAGAAGTTTTTCTTAGACTAATATATTCGGACACTTTCTGCCGGAAAGCACGTCGATTAGGTTTTGCACCGACATTTCTGCCATTGCCTCGGTGGCCTCGGCGGTGTGGGCCGCGATGTGAGGGGTCAACACTACGTTTTCCAATTCAAATAGGGGCGATTTTTTGGGAGGTTCGATTTCGTAAACGTCCAGTCCCATTCCGCCTAAATGTCCTGAAACAAGGAGTTCATAAGCCGCGGCTTCGTCAACAAGGCCGCCGCGTGCCGTGTTTACTAAGATTGCGCCCTTTTTCATGGACTTTAGCACATCGGCCGATATAATGTTTCTGGTTTCGTCTGTTAAGGGCAGGTGAAGGCAGAGAAAATCCGCTTCCCGAATAAGCGTATTGAAATCGACCGGAATGATGCCGTTTGATTTGACATAGTCGTTGTTAATGACTGGATCACGGGCAAGTACCCTCATGGAAAACCCCGAGGCCCGCTTAGCTACTGCCTTGCCTACAGCGCCCAGGCCCAGAATGCCGATGGTTTTGCCGAATAATTCAATGCCGGTGGAGCGCGTCCATTGACCTTCCCTTGTTTTCAGGTCAAGCAAAGGTATCTTGCGGGCCAGACAAATGAGCAGGCCGATGGTAAGGTCGGCAACCGCCTGGGTATTTGCTCTAGGCGTATTGCAGACAACGACGTTCTTTGCCTTTGCCGCGGCCAGGTCTATACGATCCACCCCGACGCCGTACCTGGAAATCACCTTGAGGTTTCCGGCGCTTTCAATTGCTCTGGCTGTAAAAAAATCTAGCCCGGCGATACAGCCGTCGCAGCCTGAAAGTAAGGGGATTAGATCGCTTTCCGCCAGCGGCTTTTCGGTGGGGTTAAAAACCAGCTGCGAGGCGAAAGAACGAAGCTTTTTCATAGCGGGACTTTTTGAATCCGGCCCAAAAGATGTTGGAGTAACCAGTATTCTCATGATACTTACCGCCTGTCCAATTGTTAAGGAGTGGCCTTTTCAAGCCCTATAACGGACCAGAAAGCTCTGGTTTCGTAACCGAGCCGCCAGAAGCCGACCTGGTTTACACCCATTTTTTTGTACATATCAAGCCGGGTAGAAAGGGAATAAGCGTCCTCGTAGTAGAGCGTTACCGAGACCGGTACTGTGTATTTAAAGTAGGGGATGCCGTTTTCCCTCTGTATGTCTGTTATTTTTTGATCTCTAATTATTCCCTCAACAGACGAATAAACCAGAGCCCGGTTGGTGGCCGTGTTTCCCCAGCTCCTGCCGTAGAAGGGCAGGCCCATGATTAATTTTTCCACTCCTATAGTACTAAGGGAATAACGGGCCACGCGCTGGCACCAGCCCATAGAAGCGACGGGGCCGGGTTCGCTGCCTGACCAGTGTTCGTCATAAGCCATGATCAGAATGCGGTCTACAATGGGTTTAATTTTATTGTAATCGTATACGTCTCCGCTTATGGTACTGGTTCTGGCGGCGAGGGCAATGGAAAAGATCTTGTCGCCCAGGCCGGAGCGCAGCTCTCTTAAAAACGAAAGGAAAGCTTCGCCATCCCTTGCGGGGACATATTCAAAATCGATCTGAAGGCCGTCATATGGTTTTGCGGCTTCCAGCAAATCCCTGACCAAAGCCTTGCGTTCGCTGCTTCCTTCCATAATAACAAAGTGAGTCAGCGATCTGCTGCTGCAGGCCGCTTCAAAGTGTTTTCTGCCGCGGAATGAAGAAATGTTTCTGAAGTTGGGAATATCAACAAGTTTGCCGTAAGAATCCACTTCGGCGCCGTGGTAAACCAAATCTGTAATCGGGTAATTCAAATTCAGCCCCTGTTCTGAGCCCGCGACAAGGTAAGCCCAGATCTCTTTAAAATTGGAAACAGGAAGGTTCTTGTCCGGCGGAGGCAGTTCAAAATCGGGGAAGACAAACTCTTCCGGAACCTCCTCTTCCACTTCCTCTTCGATGTTTTCCGTTTGTTCCGGAATGGCGATTTCAGGATTAGGCTGGACAGGCGGCGAATAACAACCAGGCAATAAAAAAATGGTAACTGAGAAAAAAACGATTGACAGCAAACAGGTCACAGGTTTTCTCATACTATTGTCATATAACAAGAAAAACCGATAGTCAAGGCTTCCTGTTTTTATTATTATTGTGATTAGTTCAAAGTTTAAATTCGAGGTATAAATGGAAAGTAAAAAAAATGATTTTCTGGAAAGATTTTTTTCCCACCCTTACATTATTGTTTTTGTAATCGCAATCGTCACGGTCTTTTTTGCCTTTCAACTGCCGAAGGCGGAATTGGACAACAACAACATCCGTTTTGTGCCGGAAAAAGACGAAGCGCGGGAAATAGCCCATTATATTGACGATACCTTCGGTTCTTCTTTTTTCATTTTGGTGGCTTTGGAAAGAAAATACGGCGATGTATTTGACTCAGGTTTTATAAACAGGATTCGGGAATTCAACAAAAGGATGGAAGATATTGAAATTGCCGGGACTATTAGCTCTCTGGTTTCATCCGATTACATTTATGCAGACGGCGACTCAATTGTTGTTCAAAAAATCGCGGGAGACAATTTTTCCGGAACCAAAGCTGAAATTGCCGCTCTGAAAAAAAAGCTGCTTTCCTGGGACATTTACCGGCGTTCACTTGTTTCCGACGATTTTAAGGCTACGCAGATCCTTATCCCGCTGGACATAAGCGTAGAAATGGCAAGCCGCCCGGAAATAATAGAAGGCTTTATTGAAATACGGGATATTGCCAAAGAAATGTTTTCCGGTTACGCGGATGTCTACGTAACGGGGCTTCCCGTAATAAGCGCCGCCATTAACGAGGCGATGAGAACGGATTTAGCCGTCATGATACCTTTGGTGGCTGTTGTCGTGCTTCTTGTCCTGTTCTTCTCTTTCAGGCGGTTTACGCCTGTTATTCTGCCGCTTATTGCTGTACTTGTGGCGGCGATCTGGTCAATGGGAGCCATGCCCCTTTTTGGCATCAAGCTCTCGGTGATCTCGACAGTCCTTCCCGTGATCCTGGTTGCGGTAGGCAGTGCTTACGGCATACACGTAATTACCCATTACCTCCAGGCTGTCAAGGGCAAATTTGAAATGAGCCCGGAAGAGCACAAGGCTTTGATTCTGGCTTTGCTTAGAAAAATCGGGAAGGCGGTATTTCTGGCCGCCATTACCACGCTTGCCGGTTTTATATCTTTTGGTTTTACCTCAGTTGTACCGATAAGGGAATTCAGCTATTTCTCGACCTTTGGCGTCTTGGTTTCTTTTTTGACAGCAGTAACCCTGATTCCCGCGCTCCTGATAATCCGGGGGCCGCGCTTTCTAACGATAGAAGATAAAAAAGCGGGGGCTGTGGATTCTGCTATGGCAGGTACTTTGGTTCGGATAGCGGGGAAAAGGATGGCGGTTGTTATTACCACCGTTTTAATTGTTTTGCTTTCAGCCTGGGGGATATCAAAAGTTGTACTGGATAATGTTTTTGTGGAGTATTTTAAGACAACAACTGATATCTATAGGTCAGATCGTTTTATAAGGGATAAATTCGGAGGCTCAAAGATCATCAGCGTAGTTGCCCAGGCCGAGGACTCGGATACCCTGCTTATGCCTGAAGTCCTTGTCGCTATGGACAAAATGGGTTCTTACCTTGAAGAAAACGTAAGTGAAGTCGGCAAGGTAATGGGTTTTACCGATCTTATTAAGCGGATTAACCAGGTCTTTAACGCCGACGAAAGCCCCGATGGTATTAAAAGCGCTGCCGCTTACGACGATGGAGGAGGCAGCTTCGGTTTCGACGCGTTTGGCTTCGGGGATTTTGGTTTTGGTTTTTCTGATGACGCTGGTTATAGCGAGGGCAGTTATAGCGATGATACTTTTGTTCAGCGCGACAAAGAGCAGATCAGTATAAGCGCCGACGAGATGGTTGCGCTTTTAAGGGAAGCCGCTTTTTCCGGAAATGGCCGCTATATTGATGTGAACGATCTGATCAAGCAGATGGAAAAGCTCATCAACTATGAAGGCGCCTCTTATTACGAAATTCCTGCGGATCCTGAGCGTTACGGCAAAACAAGCCCGGAAGAACTAAGGACGCTTGTTTCAAATTACCTTATTCTGCTTTCAGGAAACATAAGCGCCTACGCCAACGATTCGCTTTTGCCGACCGCTATAAAGACCACGATTCAGCTCCGCACTATAGGCGATAAAGACACAGGAAAAGCGATAAGCAGCATTAGTAGTTACATCGAGAATAATTTTCCCAGGACTGTACAAACCATTGTTGGCGGAAGCGCCCTGGTGGAAAGTTCCCTTAACCGCCTGGTAGTGGAGTCACAGATCATCTCGGTTTTGATTTCCATTATTACAGTATTTTTTATTATCACCATCTCCAACCGTTCCTTTATCGCGGGCCTTGTGGGAATCGCCCCTCTTTCTATTTGCATTCTGGTAAATTTCGCGGTTATGGGTTTTGCCGGAATCAAGCTGAACATCGGGACTTCCATGGTGGCCAGCGTTTCTGTGGGTATAGGGATCGACTACACTATCCATTGCATAGAAGCCTATAAGCGTGAATATCGGGCAAGCGGAGGAAAGGGGGATTTCCTTTTTAAGACCTTTGTCTCATCCGGCAAGGCAATACTGATTAACGCCGTCTCGGTAGGCGCTGGTTTTGCCGTGCTTGTCTTTTCCCAGTTTGTAATGCTGCAGGATCTGGGGCTTCTAATTGCTTTAACGATGTGTTCCAGCGCTTTGGCAAGCCTTACGGTGATTCCGGTTCTGCTTTTAACAATTAATCCAAAATTCATTCACAAGGAGTATTAAAATGAATAGAAAAATAATTACGGCGTTTGTTTTCTTTGCTCTGGCCGCTGTGATAAGCGCCCAGGACGCGGCGTCGATAGTCGAGCAATCCCGTAACCGGATAAAAGCGGATACGGTAAGTACCCGCTCGCGGATGATCATTACCGCCAAAAACGGCACGGTTACCGAACGCGTTATGGATCAGTATTCCAAGAAGGACGAAAAGGGGAACCCAAGGGCTGTCATTGTGTTTCAGGATCCGGCGTCTGTCAGGGGCAGCCGCTTCCTTACCATTGAAAACCCAGGCAAGGAAAAGGATCAGTGGATTTTTCTGCCAAGCCTGGGAAAGATAAGGCGGATTGCCGCTTCGGAGGGATCAGGCAGTTTTATGGGTTCTGACTTTTCCTATGACGATATTTCTTCTATGGATCGCAAAACGGATCAGGATAACCACAAAATTTTACGAACGGAAAAATTCAACGGCAAGGATTGCTATGTAATTGAATCGTCTTCAAAGGACGCGAATTACCAGTATTCAAAGATGATCCAGTGGATAGACCTAACCAGCCTTGTGATTTATAAGATTGAACTTTACGACAGAAGGGGTACACAGGTTAAGCTGCTAGAAATTACGGAGTATCGCGAGGTGCAGGGCAGGCTTGCCCCTTATGTAACAAAGATGACAACACTTGCCGACGGTACTTCCACTTCGATTAACGTGGTGAACTTAAAATACGACGACCCTATACCTGAAGGCGTTTTTACCACCAGGTTCCTTGAAACCGGAAGGTATTGATAAGAATATAGCAAAACATGACGCATAAAGTTCATAAAATTATCGATCTTCACTGTGATTCGGCTATTTCCCTGATGGAAGGAAAAGACATCCGCGAGGCTGTCAAAGACGTTCATGTGGATCTGCCGCGTTTAAGAGAGGGTGGGGTAGCGCTGCAGGTTTTCGCGGCATACATATCTCCAGAAACAGAAAACGCCTTTAGCTGTGCGTGTGAAAGGCTTGACGCCATTGACGCTTTCGCTGCGTCAGACGAGCGTTTGACCCCTGTCGAAACCGCGGCGGAGTTAAGGGAGGTTCTGGCTGGGGAAAAGACAGGCGTCATGGCGGCGGTGGAAAACGGTCTGGCCATTGAAGACTCGCTGGAAAAGCTGGAAAAACTCCGCCGACGAAAGGTGAGAATTCTTACCCTTGTACATTCCAAACATTTGTCATGGATTGCTTCTTGTACCGGCGCCGGAGAAGATCGTGGGCTTGGCAGTTTTGGCTTACAGGTGTTAGACGCCATGAACGATTTGGGAATAATCCCCGATGTATCCCACGCTTCTGAAGCCGCCTTTTGGGGAGTGATAAAGCAGTCTAAAAAACCTATCATCGCTTCCCACTCCTGCGCATATGGCCTTTGCGCCGCCGCAAGGAACCTGAAAGACGATCAACTCAAAGCCCTGGCCGATTCCGGAGGCCTTGTGGGGGTGAATTTCTTCCCCGGTTTTTTGTATGAGCCGTTCCGTCTGGTTTTTGCAAAGGAAGAGAAAAGCGGCAAGCAACACCCGGCGGTTTCCGCCAATATACCGGTACCGCAGTCAATTATCGCGGATCATATTGATTATATGGTGAAGCTTGCCGGTGAGGACTGCGTTGCCCTTGGCTCTGACTTTGACGGCGTTTCTTCCCTTCCTGAAGGAGTTACAGGCAGCGATTTTTACCCGGTACTGGAAGCGGAACTTCGTTCCCGGGGATATACGGAAAAACGCATAGAGAAGATTTTCAACGGCAACTTTTTAAGGGTGCTTGAAGACTGGGGTTAGCCTCAAATCTTAAGCGTTGCCAAATAACTGTCGTACTCTGCCTTTGCCCTCTGCGTTTCCTGCGCTGCCGTTTCTATCTGTTTGTTGATTGCGTCAATCTCATCGTCCAGGGCGGCCATGCGCCTAAGGTATTCCTGCCCCTGCGGAGTCTGGTTTCCCGCAGCCTCGAGGTTGCGGCGTACCCTGTCCTGATCGGAGATCAGCCTTGACTTCTGGGTTTCAAGCGTTGCCTGCGCCGCAGCGGCGTTGTCGGCAACTCTTTTTAATTCAATTGCCCTTGTAAGCGCCGCGCGGACATCGGCGGGTATTTCCTGGTTGGACGCGTAACTAAGGAAGGCATCGGCACGGAGGTTAGCAAGGGTGATCCGCTCAAAAATGGGGGTTTCTTCCCGGACTGTAAAAGTGAAGGTTTCATTCGGGTTCAGATTCCGGTTAAAGCGGTAGAGGCTTGCGGTCTTATCGTCGGCGCTTTTTGGTTCCGCCAGTTCAGAGCCGGAAGTAATCGGATGTTCAATGATAATTTTTTTTGCCTGGCCGGAAGCGTTCTTTATCGTATAGATCTTCTCGTAACTCTGGCGCCGGGTAATGGTCATCACGCCGCCTGAGATGTTCACCGCCGTAACAAAGCGCGTCCCTGACGAAGCCACGCTGCCGCTTACCGAGAGGTCTTCACCGTAAGAGATGAGCCGCTTTTCGTTCTCGGGGAAAAATTCGATGAGCGCGTCGCCCGCGTAGGTTCCGCCGTCATAAACCGTGATAGGTCCGGCAGGAAGTTTCATGCCGGAGGTGTTGGTCAATTCCGCGCTAATCGCCGGGTTTATCGTAACGCCGCCGGAAGCCCGCGAGCCAGAGAACACCAGGAGTTTTTCCGCTTTTATCGCGCCTTCCACCAGCGGAAGCATTGCGCTCTGCCGCCTGTCAACCGTTACGGGGTTTTTCAGCGTAAACTCAAACTGATCCCCGGCGGCGCGTCCGGAAGCGGTGTCAATTACTCCTCCGCCGACAGCGCCCATGGCCATTGCGGGACTCTCCCTTTCATAGTAATAATCCATTTCCGCCATTGCCTTCCCGTCCGCCGTGCTCTGCGTTCTCATTGACGCGCTTGGCATTGGCGCGGCTGCAGGCGCCCTTGTATCGTAGCCTGACTCATAAGTTCTGCTCTCCGCAATGCCCGCGATGGCAAGGGGAACAACGGGGCGTGAAAGCCTGTAAGGCGGGTAGAGCCTCTGGATGAACGAGACCGGCCTTCCTGTTACAAGAGAAAGTTCAACGCCGTTCCAGTCGGCGTCGCTGTCGTTATCTACAATTGCCCAGCCCTGAAGGAAAGGTTCCTTTCCTGAAATATCCAACCGGTATGACACCTTCCACACGGGCGTAGGTATGACGTAGCTTAAA
>Ga0268262_10004277_pt1 | contig 14835 bp, 8 predicted proteins | sample TergutNc150P3_FD_190354 | JGI IMG/M metagenome (GOLD analysis project Ga0268262, IMG submission 190354) | Nasutitermes corniger P3 segment gut microbial community from laboratory colony in Florida, USA - Nc150 P3 (SPAdes) (version 2) | ecosystem: Host-associated > Arthropoda: Insects > Digestive... | reverse complement strand
GTGCCATAGCTGTGATGGCTTCTTCGTGGGTCATAGCCAGCACCATATTGTGGGCGTTGCGGTCTTTGAAGCGGAGCAATTCGTCTCCTATTGCCTGATAGCGCCCAGCCTCGCTCCAAAGCTCGGAGGTTTGCACCACCGGCAGGTCTGCTTCCAGGCCGCCAAGGGCATTCATCTCTTCTCTTATTATGTTTTCGATTTTGCGGATAACCCTAAGCCCCAAGGGTAAGATGCTGTAGATGCCCGTTGAGAGGGCTTTTACATAGCCTCCGCGCAGCAAAAATATGTGGCTGGGGAGCTGCGCATCACTTGGGACTTCGCGAAGCGTTGTGAAAAAAAAATTTGAGAGTTTCATTTCTCTTCGTTAACCACCACAGATAGCTTGTTCTGCTTGAACTTGTTCATAGCTATGGTGGTTGGCTTCTCTTCCAGTTGAATAAAGCCCTGATATGCTTGGTTGTTTATGAACCTAGCTTCCTTAGACATCATAACCACAGCTTTGAACGATGAACTATCGCATTTTTTGCTGGCGTAAATATCATCCAGGTAAATTTTCTGGTCTAGCATTGCGTACCTCTTTTGGTGTGGGGCAATAATATAGAAAATTTGTATATTCCCCCCTTGGTATCCACAAACAAAAGGAGTATTCCAATGGCTTCAAAAACACTTTCGCAGAAAATCATCGAGATTGTTGGCGATGATCCAGATGGCTTTGACGAAACCAGGGAGCTACCAGTAATAGATTTGCTAAAACCGATAAATCGCAAAACAAATAAAAGTAAAGCAGGATTGAGCAAACACCAACCAGCCAAACAATAACATACTAAACATATATGTATTGTATAGACCCTAGGGGCAGGGGGTCGTTTTATTGTATAGTAAACATATATGTTTACTATATTCAATATTCATATCAACATCATGGAGGTAACCCGATGAAAAACATCAGTATTGGCAAAAAACTGGTCATATTATTGACCGTTTTTATAATAGGTTATGTCATTTTCGGCTCAGTTTCGTTTTCCACTTTGAATAACCTTCGCATCAATGGAAATCTCTATAACCAAATCATCACGAGCAAGGATTTGATTGCCGATGTTCTGCCGCCGCCAGGGTACATCATAGAATCATATATGGATGTTTTGCAGATGGTGGATGAAACCGACCCTATTCAGATGGATTATTTTTCCGCGGAACTCAGGCGGCTTCAAGCCGATTACGAGGAACGGCATCAGTTTTGGGTAAATGAACCACTGCTGGAGTTGGGTGAGTTACGGTCTGCCATGCTGACAGGGACTTACTATCCGGCGAGCAAGTTTTATAATATTGTTTTTAGCCAGTTTATCCCTGCGTTGCAAAACGGCGACCGTGAATATGCCAGAAAACTTGCATATGGCGAGTTGAAAGTTCTATACACAACACATCGTAAAAGCGTGGATCAGGTTGTTTTGGGCGCCAAAGAAAAATACGAGAAGACCGAAACCCTGGCAAACATAGCAATTCAACGCGATACAAAGCTACTTTTTACCATTGCCCTTGTAGTTATTGCTGCTGTGGTGATTTTGAGCTGGGTAATCCGAACTTCCATAACGCACCCCTTGCACGCTGTGGTAGGCGCTCTTTCCAAAATGGAGAAGGGCGATATGACCGTTCGCACCGATTTGGAACGTGGAGACGAACTCGGAACGCTCTCCAAAGCGTTGGACAGTTTATCGGCAAGGCTGCAAACCATATTCAAGAATCTTCAGTTGAACTCAAAAACTTTAGCCGGCTCGGCGGAGGAACTTTCCAGCATTGGCAAGCAGGTAACCAACGCTACCGAACAGGTGAATGTGAACATAAACGCAATGGCAAGCAACGCAACGCAAGCATCAGTAAATGCCGATGAAGTGGCAGGCACGGCAGAGGAAATGTCCACGAATATGAATTCCATAGCTTCGGCAGTGGAAGAAATGAGCGCGAGCATAAGCCAAATAGCCAACAACGCCAGCGAAGCCAATAGGATAGCGGACGAGGCTACAGTCAAATCCAGCAAGGCGACCGAAACGATGAATAAACTTGGCAGTGCCGCCAAGGAGATAGGGCATGTAACCGATGTAATCAAAAAGATAGCGGACAAGACGAATCTTCTCGCATTGAACGCCACGATAGAAGCGGCTTCCGCTGGCAATGCAGGCAAGGGTTTTGCTGTTGTAGCAGGCGAAATAAAGGAACTTGCGAACCAGAGCGCAAAGAACGCAGACGACATAGCAAAGCGTATAGATAGCATCCAAATAGGCACTGGCGAGGCGGTGATGGTTATAAACGATGTTTCCGAGATTATAGCGAAAATCAATCACAGCGTTGAGATAATTTCCAACCATGTTGACCAGCAGACAAAGGCAAGCAACGAGATAGCGAACAACGTGGCGCAGGTTAATATAGGCGCCAAGCGAGTTGCGAGTGCCATAGGCGAGGTAGCCAAGGGTAGCAAAGACATGTCTCGCAGCGCCGAAGCAGTGGCAAAGAATTCAATCAGCACCCAGAGCACGCAACAAATAAACCAAGGCGCAGACGAGCTTGCAAAACTTGCGAGCGATTTGAAAAGCGTTTTGATTGATTTTCAGATATAGGTTAGGATGTGAACCTAAAACGTTTACTATATTTATCCTCTATACCGAGGAGGTCACAAATATGAAACTGCTCCATTCCATGACATTTAAAATAGTAATGCTCTCAATAACTGGAGTTTTGCTGACCACAATTGCGCTAATTGTTACAGTGACTTCTTCAGAGAGCAAAACAGAACAGATAATTTTGCACAACAAAATCCAAATAGAAGAACAAAACAAAATAAATATGAAACCCATTGTACAGGGAGTATATAACTCCGTGCGGATTTACGATAAAATACTGCAGTCGAAACTGAGCGAAAGCATGGTTTATATGCGTGAGAAATTCCAATCGAGCGGAAATCTAAACCAGATAAACTCGGCAATAAATTTTGACCCCCAAAAACCATCTCCAATAGTGGATGATGTTTCTAAACTGTACGAAGTTCACGCAACCATATTCCGCAAGATGGAAGACGGTTCTATGGTTCGCATTTCCACAAGCCTTATAAGGGAAGGGAAAAGATTTGTGAATACAAAAATCTATCCAAAAAATGACGATGGCTCTCCCAATGCAGTGATACAATCGGTGCTTGATGGAAAAAAATACGTGGGACGTGCCTATGCAGGCGGAGAATGGGTAAATGCCATATATGAGCCTATTGTTGAAAATGGCGAGGTCACGGGGATGCTTTTTGTGGGTTCTTTGGCGGCAGATACAAGGAATCTTATAGAGACGATAAAAAACCTGAATTACGGAGAAAAAGGAAGCGTTTTTGCTGTTGGCAGCAAAGGTATTCAAAAAGGAGTCTTGGCAATATCTATGGATGGAAATATGGATTACCAAAACGTCTGGGATTTGGCAAATTCCAAAGGAGATTATTACTGGCGCAAAATAATAGGGAGCGGAAGTTTCTTGCCGGAAAATGCAACTGAATATCTTGAGGTGGATTACAAAGACAATATTGGGCAGGAATACAAACTATCCGTAATTGAAATGTATTATGCCCCGTGGGATTGGGTTATAGGCGTTTCCATTCCCAAGGAAGAAATAGAAAAATCGAGTTTGGAAATGCAGGATTCATTGAACGGAGCCATAGCCGTATTGAAAAAGCAGGTTTATTCTACGGGAATAGCGATGTTTGTTTTAGTACTGATTGTTTCTTTTATTTTTTCCAAAAGTTTAACGAGAAAGATTAAACATTCGATTGTTTTGTTCGATAAGGTAGCCAAAGGCGATATGACGCACAGGCTAGAAACAACAAGAGACGATATGGGCAAAATGGCAAGGCATTTCAATAGGCTGATGGATAATATGCATGAGTTCATAAAAAAAGTGACATACGATGCATCAAACCTCAACGTGACATCCGAAGAACTTTTTTCCGTGAGCGGGCAGGTTGAAAATGTAGCGGACAAAATAGTGATGCGAAGCAACCAGATAGCAAGCACCACAGAACAGATGGTAGTCGGCATAAACGTAATCGCAAGCACGGTAGAGCGAATGAGTACGGATATGAAAACCATTGCCCACACTATGAAAGAGATGAGTTTGGCTATCAATAAAATAACGAACAATGTTGAAGAGATTCATCAAATTGCAATAGGAGCCAAAAACAAAGTGGCAAATGCGACAGGCGTTATTAGCAATCTTGGTTCGGCTGCTAAGGAAATTGAGGATGTAACGGAAATGATAAAGAGAATAGCGGAAAAGACTAATATTTTGGCTCTCAACGCTACCATAGAGGCTGCGTATGCGGGAGAGGCAGGCAAAGGTTTTACGGTTGTGGCGGCTGAAATCAAGGAACTCGCAAACCAGAGTGCTGATAGTGCAAACTACATTACCCAGCGCATAGAAAGCATTCAGAACGGCACGAGTAGCGCAGTCAATGTAATTCACGATGTTTCCAACGTAATAATGAAAATAAGCAGCTTGGTTGAAGCGATAACAGGGTCGCGCAAACCCGTGAGTGCCGCAGTGACCGACAATGTTGAGCAAACGAATGAAATGGCAAGGCGCGTGTCAGATACAATAAACAATATCGCGTACCATTCCAACGAAGTTAGCCGCAACGTAAGCGAAATTGCGAAAGGAGTAGCCAATGTCAACGGCAATGTTGTGAATATGAACCAAATCTCGGAAGAGATTAAGCAAGGCTCAACCAGGGTTCATCAAAAATCCAAGGTTATTGAAAAAATAGCCACAGAATTTAAAGAAATGCTCAATATTTATAAGTTATAGCGCAGAAGAATTTGCCGACTTGCAAGTGATTTGGATTTTCTACATTACTTCCGCAAGAGGTAAACAAATGAAAAATATCAAAATAGGTTTGAAACTAATCGTCTCCTTCCTGTTTATTGCCGCAACAATGGCTTTTATGGGGGCATATCTCATAAATAATTTAAAAATCCTTGATAAAGGCACTAAATTGATATATGAAGAAGGGATGGTTCCTTTGGAGCTTCTCGTTGAAGCTTCTCAACAGACACAGGAATTGAACATGAACATCCAGCGTTGGCAGTTTGCGAAAACAAATGAAGAACGTGCCGCCATCGTTAAAGCCATTGAGGGAGCCTATGCTCTTTTAAAAGATATAATAGCAAAGCAAAGCGACAAAGTTATGATGGAAGATGGGGAAAAGCCTTTGGATAATTTGCTGATTGCCTCTAGCGGGTATGTGGTGGAAGCATATAATTACATAAGAACTGCAAAAATTGATTCCAATACCGGCTTGTGCACGGAAAAACTTTCACCTGCTGTATTGAGTGCAGCAAACGAAATGTCAAGAGCCGTTACTGCTGCCATAGAAATGAGGCATGATTCTGCAAAAAAACTTTTGGAATCAAACTCAAAGACGGCGAAACATTCTGAAGAAATAGCAGTAACCGTTTTAATCATAGTCTTGATTCTTTCGTTTTGTTTTGCCTTATCTTTAACACTCTCCATAACTCAACCCTTGCACTTAGTTGTGGAAGCTCTTTCCAAAATAGAGCAGGGAAACATGACCATCCGTGCCGATTTGGAGCGCGGGGACGAGTTTGGCTCTCTCTCCAAGGCACTGGACAGCCTAGCGGCAAAGTTACTGACCATATTCAGAAATCTCCGGCAGAACGCAAACACGCTTTCCAACTCGGCGGAAGAACTATCTGGCATTGGCACTCAAGTGACCAACGCTACCGAACAAGTGACCATAAATATAAATGCGATGGCAAGTAATGCGGCAAAAACATCTGACAACGCCGATAAAGTGGCTGGCACAGCAGAGGAGATGTCCACGAATATGAGCACTATAGCTACGGCAGTTGAGGAGATGAGTACGAACATAAGCCAGATAGCCAACAACGCCAGTGATGCCAGCAAGATTGCAAACGAAGCCACCGTTAAATCCAGCAACGCAACCAACGCAATGAACAAGCTGGGTGCTGCGGCAGAAGAAATAGGGCAGGTGACCGATGTAATTAAGAAGATAGCGGACAAAACAAATTTATTAGCTCTCAACGCCACCATAGAGGCTGCTTCCGCTGGGGAGGCTGGGAAGGGTTTTGCTGTTGTAGCGGGCGAAGTCAAGGAACTTGCGAACCAGAGCGCAAAGAGCGCAGACGACATAGCACGGCGCATACAGGGAATCCAGGTTGGCACTGGGGAAGCTGTGAAGATGATAAATGATGTATCGGATATAATTGCGAAGATAAACCAGAGCATAGAAACCATATCCAGCCACGTTGGGCAGCAGACCAAGGCGAGCAATGAAATTGCCAATAATGTTGCTCAAGCCAATATAGGCGTCAAGCACGTGGCAGAGTCCATAAGCGAGGTAGCCAAGGGCAGCAAGGATATGGCTCGCAACGTAGAAGATGTAGCCAAAGGTTCAATCAGTATCGAAAAAACAAAACAAATCAACCAAGGCGCAGACGAACTTGCTAGGCTTGCCAGCAGCTTGAAAGAAGTTCTGATAAAGTTTAACCTTTAAATGATTTACTAGTTGCTTTATTTTCTATATTCATTTTCGTTTAAATTAGGAAATAACCAAATGAAAAGCATCAAAATAGGTCCAAAGTTAATAGTAGCTTTCCTATTCATCGCTGCATTGACGGCGTTTATGGGGATATACTTAATTGAGAGTTTGGAAACTCTTGATGAAGAAACTGATTTTCTACACGAAAAAGGAACGGTTCCTTTGGGAATACTTGTGAAAACCGCCGAGCAAGTGCAGGAATTGCGCATAGATATCCGGCGCTGGCAGCTTGCGAGAACAGATGAAAGCCGTGCTTCCCTTGTCAGAGCCATGGACGAAACTCATGTCATTGTGAAGGACCTTATAAATAAGCAAAAAAAATTGGTCATAAAAGAAACGGGAAAGAAATTTTTTGATGACTTAGCAGTAACCATTGATAATTATATGATAGAAGTGCATAATTACGTGAAAGAGGCAAAAATTGACTCCGTTACCGGGCTCAATATAGGGGATCTTCCGCCTATGGTATTGAGTACGGCAGGTGCAATGTCAAAAGCCCTTGATGCCGCAGTAGAAATAAAAGTTAAATCAACAGAAGAAGTTTCAAAACATATCAGCGAGCGAACTGACAGTGATAAAAAAATAGCGGTTTCGCTTTTAGTTGCCGTTTTGCTTATTTCGATAAGTTTTGGCTTATTCCTCACGTTCTCCATAACGCGCCCATTGCATACAGTAGTAAGTGCTATTTCCAAAATGGAAAAGGGCGATATGACCGTTCGCACCAACTTGAATCGCGGAGACGAACTCGGAACGCTCTCCAAAGCACTGGACCACCTATCGACAAAGTTGCAAACCATACTCAAAAATCTCCAATTGAGTTCAGACACTCTAGCTGGCTCGGCGGAGGAACTTTCCAGCATTGGCAGGCAGGTGACTAGCGCAACTGAACAAGTGAATTTGAACATAAATGCAATGGCAAGCGGCGCGGAAGAAGCCTCCGCTAGTGCCAATGATGTTGCTGGCACGGCGGAGGAGATGTCCACGAATATGAACACAATGGCTGCAGCGGTGGAAGAGTTAAGCGCGAGTATAAGCCAAATAGCCAACAACGCTGGCGAAGCCAATAAGATAGCTGACGAGGCTGTAACCAAGTCTCACGAGGCGACCGGTGCAATGAGCAAGCTTGGCACTGCCGCCAAGGAAATAGGGCAGGTGACCAATGTAATTAAAAATATAGCGGACAAGACTAACCTTCTCGCATTGAACGCCACAATAGAGGCGGCTTCTGCAGGCGAAGCTGGCAAGGGCTTTGCTGTGGTTGCAGGCGAAATCAAGGAACTTGCCAACCAAAGCGCTAAGAGCGCAGACGACATAGCACGGCGCATAGAAGGCATTCAGGTAGGCACTGGCGAAGCAGTGACGGTGATAAACGATGTTTCTGAGATTATAACGAGAATCAATCATAGCGTTGAGGTAATATCCACTCACGTTGACCAGCAGACTAAGGCAAGCAACGAGATAGCGAGCAACGTGGCGCAGGTGAATATAGGTGCTAAACGCGTTTCAAGTGCCATAGGCGAGGTAGCCAAGGGTAGCAAAGATATGGCTCGCAGTGCTGGAGAGGTAGCAAAAAATTCAATAAGCGCCGAAAATACGAAACAAATCAATCAAGGTGCAGACGAGCTTGCTAGGCTGGCAAGCGACCTGAAAAACGTTTTGAATCAATTCAAAGTATAGGGCGGTTCTAGGCTTTTTTCTATATTTACCCTTATGAAAAAAGCCTTATTCCTGCTAACTGCCCTTTTCATAGCTTGTGGGCAAAAAGAACAAGCTACCCCTGAACAAAATTTGCTCGCTGATGAATTGGTTGGGCAAACAATAGCTTTGGCAGACTTTGTGTCTGCGAAGCCTGCGCCAATTTTAAGCTCCCGCAGCACAATAGAGTTGGAGTTTAAACAAAACGTGGTTTTGCAAAGTGCCGTGGGGCTAGACTTGGTTGCAAACCCAATTGATTTTGAGCCTGCGGTGAAAGGTAAGGCAAAATGGCTAACTACCTCGCTCCTGCAATTTGTGCCAGATGAACCCCTGCAAGGCGGGAAAGCATACAAGGCAAAATTTGACGGCAAAAAAGCATTTGGAAAAGCCGCAAACGTAGATGACTATGCTTTTGAGTTCCAAGTTATCCCAAATGAAATTTTGGAAATAAACGGCGGCTTTGAGCCTGTGACAGGCAAAACGAATACAGCAAAACTCATTTTGGAACTGAGATTTGCTGATAAGCCCGATAGCGCAAGATTGCTCAAAGAATTAACGCTCAATTTCAATTCTAAAAGAATGCAGTATAAAATATCTTTTGACGGACGCGGAAATTTTGTAAAAATAGAGAGCGAGGAAGTGGCTCGCGTAAACAAGGCACAGAATGCGGAAATAAGTTTGCCTAAAAACTGGACCACTAATGATAATCCGTTTAGCGAAACTTTCTTGCTGCCCGCTATTGGGAATTTTGTGGCTACTAGTTCAAAAGAGTCTTTGACAGAGGGTGGTGAAAAATCTTGGGAAGTAGTTTTTTCCGACCAAATTGCAAGTGATAGAGACCTTTCCGGTTTTGTGAGCGTTTCGCCAAACATAAATTACAAGGTTTCGGTAAAAAACAGAACCTTGAGAGTAAGGGGAAATTTTTCTTACGGAGTTCAATACACGCTGAGAATTCAAAGCGGTTTCCCAAGTGCTTATGGAACAAAAATGGGAAGCGATTTTGTTTCGCAATTTACGTTTAGCGATATAAAACCTCAGTTAAAATTAATTGGCAACGGTTTGTTCCTGCCTATGGAAAACAAGGGCCGCTTGCAGTTGAAAAGCATGAATATAGGCAGCGCAAAATTGGAGATACGAGAAGTTTTGCCGCAAAATCTGATGTTCTTTTTGCAAAACAACGATTTGCGTTCCTCCAACAGATGGATTTCTGATATTCAGCGAACAACAAAAGAAATTTATGCATCTGAGATTAAATTTGTGAATCCAAAGAGAAACGAGTGGCTGAAAACAGAAGTTGATATTTCTAACTACATAGCAAAAAAAGCCGGAGCGGCGTATATTGTAAAGTTAAATATATATCCAGAGAATCTCATAGGTCCTTGCAGCACTGAAAGAGGATATTCAGAAAACGGATTGATTTACGAAGAAGATTCTTACGATGATAATCCGTGCAATAGTTATTATTATTACGAACAAAATAGAGACTTGGAAAGAATTCTGATAGCCTCTTCTGTTGCTTTGACGGCGAAAAAAGAAAGCGAAGGAGTTCATGTTTGGGCAGTTGATGTTGAAAGTTCAAAACCAATTTCCGGTTTGTCTTTGGAACTGTATGGTAGGGTAAATGATCTTTTAGCCACGCAAAAAACAAATTCAAATGGCTATGTATTTTTCAAAACAGCATCCGAAGGCTATGTTGTAAAAGGGCAAGGAAGTAGAGGGCTTGCCTTGTTAAAACTGGATCAGAGCAATTGGGAAACCAGCCGCTTTGACGTTGGTGGTGTTTTGGAAGAGAACAATAGGGCAAGGTTATTCGGCTATACGGAGAGAGGCGTTTACAGACCGGGCGACACCATCCATTTCGCGGGCATTGTACGCGAAACAATAGATAAGCCCTTGGCAAACGTGCCTATGTCCGTCTCGGTAAGAAATCCGATGGGCTCCGTTGTTTTTGAAGGCACTGCAAAAACAACCGCAAACGGAATATTCTCTTTGGATATACCAACGGAATTGGATGCACCAACAGGCGAATGGCAGGCAACGATAAGCAGTGGCGGGAATGAATGGAATCATTATTTGCGCGTGGAAACCGTTAAGCCAAATCGCTTAAAAAATTCCCTTGAACTTCCAAAAAAATACAGCGGAACAAAGATAAAAATAAACGAAACCTTCAAAAGTATGTATTTGTTCGGAACGCCTGCCTCTGGACTAAATGCGGAGATAGAATTTTCGCTTAGAAGCAAAGCCTTGAACTTTGTTCGCTTCCCGGATTTCACATTCAGAAACGAAATGCTTCGTTTTGAAGAGAAAGATGCTGAATCTCTGTTTAAAGGAAACTTAAATAGCGATGGCGAGGCGAGGATTTCGGCAACACTTGATTTAAAAGACAGGAATATTCTCGAAGCTGCAACCATAAATATACACGCTACTGTTAATGAAAAAGGTGGCGGTTTCACGGAGAGTTGGCATTCAACCGTTATTTACCCATATCCGATTTTTGTGGGATTGAAAACAAGGGATTCTTGGGATGGTGTGCGCATAGGCGATACTCTGCGCGTTCCGATAGTCGCTCTTGATGAAAGCGGAAAAATGACATCTGGCAGAAAACTTTCCATTAAAGTTTATCAAAACCGCAGATATTCGTGGTGGGAAAGCGATGATTATGAGCGTTGGGATTTTAGAAATCAGAGGCAAACCTACCTTGTTCACGAAGAAACAATCACCAGCGGAACCTCTATAAGGCAATTTAAGTGGGTACCAGAAAACGATGGCATGATTGCAGTTGAGGTAAAGGATATTGAAGGCGGGCATAGCGTATCGCAATTTATTTATGCATCGTATTGGGGTGGCTATGAAAATCTACGGAATGTGCCCGAAGCGAGCCATTTGAATTTGATGAGCAAAAAACCGAGTTACAATATTGGCGATTCTATTTTAATTTCCTTTGAAGCCGCCGCAAACGGGAATGCTCTTGTGAGTTTGGAAAGTGCTGATAAAATTTTGGAAACGAAATTTATAAATGCTACGGCAGGCAAAAATGTCGTTTCTTTTAAGGCTGCTAAAAATATGTTGCCTAATGTTTACGCGGTTGTCAGTTTATTCTTGCCCTTAAAAAGCGTTGAGGGCGAAAAACCCATGCGCTATTACGGAATTCTGCCAATTAACGTTGAAGACGAAAAAACAAGGCTGAAACTCGCTTTAAATGCCCCAAAGGAAATTCAGCCGGGCGATGACTTTACCATAGAGGTGACAAATCCTTCTAAGGAAAATGCCTCTTTCACTCTTGCCGTTGTGGATGAGGGTTTGCTCGATTTAACGAATTTCAAAACTCCCGACCCGTGGAAATATTATTTTCAGAAAATTGCGCTGGGAATAAGAACCTCTGATAATTTTGACGAAATCATAGGTGCTTTGATGCCGGATATGGATTCTTATTTATCCATAGGCGGTGACGATGCGGTAGCGAATATGGGAGGCAAGCAGAAAACGCAGAGATTTAAAGCGGTTTCCCTGTTCAGCGGAATTCAAGAGGTGAAAGCGGGCAAAACGGAAAAAATCAAATTCAAAATGCCGCAATACGTAGGCTCTGTCAGGGCGCAGTTAATTGGCGTTTCTCAAAACGCATTTTCCAAAAATGAAGCTAATATAGTGGTTAAAAAACCGCTTATGATTTTGCCAACTGTTCCTAGAGCGGCAAAACCAGGCGATAAATTCAGAGTTCCCGTTTCTGTGTTCGCAATGGATGATGATGTGAAGAACGTCAGCGTGAATTTGCAGGTTTCGTCAGAACTTAAAATTATAGGCAAAAATAGTTTTACCCTTTCTTTCTCAAGACCCGGCGAACTTGATGGCAGTTTTGAGGTTGAGGCATTGCCTATTCTTGGGGGCGCGAAAGTAATTGTAAAAGCGGAGAGCGGCAAGCACAAAATTTCCGACACTATAGATTTGCCCATAATGAGTTCATCCGCGTTTTACACGGAAGTTTCGCGAGGGCAAATCACAAGTGGCGAAACTTGGCAAGATAAAATAAACGCCTTTGGAATAGACGGTACGCACAGAGCGACCCTTGTGCTCAGCACAATGCCTAGTTTGAGCACAGACGAGCGATTGGATTATTTAATAAATTATCCTTATGGCTGTTTGGAGCAAACCACTTCTAGCGTATTCCCGCAGTTGTATGTGGATAAGTTAAAGGATTTGGATTCAAAGAAAAAGCAGGAGATTACGGAAAATATAAATGCAGGAATTAAGCGGCTTGCGCAATTCTCTTTGAGCCAGGGATTTTCTTATTGGCCCAACCAAAGCGGCAATGCGGACTCTTGGGCGACCAGTTATGCTGGGCATTTTATGCTGGAGGCAAAAAATGCAGGCTACTCCATTCCGCAAAACCTTTTGAACACTTGGAAAAATTGGGAAATAGACCAGGCAAAGAAAACATACAGCGGCGATTTCCGCAACCAGGCGTATAGGTTGTTTTTGCTGGCGATGGCAGGCGAAGAGCAGATGGGCGCGATGAATTTGATGAAGGAAAATAATTTGGATAAACTGGATTGGCTTTCTAAATATCTGCTTGCGGGTGCTTATCACATAGCTGGGAAAGAATCCATTGCGAAACAGGTTTTGGAATACAACGGAAAAGTTTTGAGCGATTATAGGGAAAGTTCGGGGACTTATGGCTCTGCCTTGCGAGACCAAGCCATTGCCGCTTTGGTTCTTGCAAAGATGAACAATTTTGGAGAAGCTTTGAAGATTTACCAAGGACTTGCAAAAGAATGGAATTCCAGAAGATGGTGGAGCACTCAGGAGAGCGCATTTGCCTTGCTCGCTTTCTCTGCCATTAAAGAGAAATTTAACGCTGGCGATGCGGAAGTTGAATGGAGAGTAGGCGAAAAAACAGGAAAAGTTGTAGTCAAAGCAAGTAAGCCTTTGAAAATAGATTTAACCTCTTTTGGCTCGCAAGAAGTTTCTGTGAACTCCTTGAATTCTACGGTTTTTGTTGAACTTCAAACAAGTGGCTTGCCTATGGAAGACAACATAAGGACAGAGGCAAAAGGGTTTGCCGTTGATAGAACTTTGTTTAGCCAAAACGGAGAGAGAATTACCGTTTCGCAGATAAAACAAGGCGAGGCATTCTGGATTGTTTTTGGCGTTAGGTCGTTTGCTTCCAGCCGTGTTGATAATGTGGCTCTGTCTAGCATTTTGCCTTCGAGTTTTGAGATTTCCAACGAAAGGTTGAATGAATACGATAGACCTGGATGGCTAAATAATATACGCCCGTCTCTTTCCACAGCAGATTATATGGACATAAGGGACGACCGCATCAATTGGTTCTTTAGCCTCTATCCAAATGAGAGTAAGTCTTTTGCCGTTCAGATTCATCCGAGTTACGCTGGAGAATTCAGATGGCCCGGTCTTGTTCTTGAAGCGATGTATGACCCCGATTATTTTGCGAGGATTGCCGGCAATAGAGTTGGGGTTTCGCCTTAAATGTTTACTTAGCTATGTTGCTAAAAAAAACATTTGAAATAGACGGGCTTAAAATAGAAGCACAGCGCAAGCGTGTTAGAAATGTTAGGCTCTATATTTCTTCAAAAGACCAGCAGGTACATTTAACCGTTCCGTTTTACGCAAGCGAAAAATTTGCCATTGAATTTGTGAACAACAATATGAAATGGCTTAAAAAAACTGTGGAAAAAATCAAGGATAATCCTTCGGTTTTGCAGAATTTGCCAGAAATTTCAAAAGAGGAAATAGAGAGATTGAGGTATTTAATATCCAGCATGGTTCCCGTTTGGGAATTTAGGCTTGGAGTTAATGCAAAGGCTTGGAAGCTGCGCAAGATGAAAAGCCGCTGGGGAACCTGCGACATCAAAACCCAAAAAATAACATTCAGCACAGGGTTGATAAAAAAGCCGCTCCGCTGCATAGAATATGTGGTTGCCCACGAGCTTGCGCATCTGATTATAGCAGACCATTCAGCGAAATTTTATGCGGTTATAGCAAAGCATTTCCCATATTGGAAAGAGATAAGAAAGGAGTTGAACGGGTGATGGCTATATGCTTCTCATTCCTCTGCTGGTTTTCCAGCACAGCTTTAATGGCGATAGCCGGTTATTTAATTGCCCGCGCAGCGGAGCAGCCGGAAATGGCAGCTCTTTCACTCGGCGTTGTTGGAGTGCGTTTTTTTGGGCTTTCTAGGGGAGCGTTTCGCTATGCTGATAGATTATTTTCTCATTCGCTCGCATTCAAGGAGCTAAAAAAATTCCGCTTGCATTTATATAAAATTTTGGAACCTCTTGTGCCATATAAATTAGCAGGCATTTCGGAAGCGGAAATGCTCTCCAGAATTTCCGCAGATGCCGAAGAATACAAATCCTGGATGCCAAAAGCCGGAGTTCCGTTTTTTGCCGGCATCGCTTCCCTATTCATAAGCGTAGGCATTCTCGCATATTTGAATGTGCTTTATGCGCTTTGTTTTTTTGCGGTTTCTTTTTTGCTCATCGCAAATTCGGCAGCGGCATTTTTTTTAATGAGAA
>Ga0268262_10004276_pt1 | contig 14836 bp, 12 predicted proteins | sample TergutNc150P3_FD_190354 | JGI IMG/M metagenome (GOLD analysis project Ga0268262, IMG submission 190354) | Nasutitermes corniger P3 segment gut microbial community from laboratory colony in Florida, USA - Nc150 P3 (SPAdes) (version 2) | ecosystem: Host-associated > Arthropoda: Insects >... | reverse complement strand
CCCAGCCGAGAATCTTTATGAATTTGTCCAAAAACTCACGCCGTAGTTGCGTTTCGTTGTAGGAAGAATGCTTGTAATCCTCTATGTTGTCTTGGAATTTGGCTATAAGTGTTTGAAGTGCGGAAGGAAGCATAGGATGGATTTAAATATATAAAAAAATGACAAAACGTCCCTCAAATAAGGAAACTTTTTGCATTTTTATCCTTAAAATAAGGAAAAATCACCCAAAAACCCCAATAACCCTATTCCTCCCATCATACTCTCTAAGCGTGTCCCGGTTTTGCTTTGAATATTCCAATAAAGCAGGAGCAATTATTCCCAAAGCGAATTTCTTGACCCTTTCCGTTTTTTCCTCTTTGTTCAATTCAGGGCAGCTATGCTCTAAAACCAAGAGCAATTCTTTGCCACGCTTGGAAACGCTAAAGGGCCAGGCTGCGCACTCCATTGGTTTGTTTTTCCCCAAAGTGCAACCCGCATTTTCACAGCGGTGAACGCAAACGAACATTCCATCGCTTTGCTCTTCTACCTCTATTCCCTTTGGAACATAAATAAGAGACTCCTTTTTGAACACACAGCAATTTTTGCAATTTGCGCAGGTTTCATGTTTTAATATGTGAGCAAAGTCCATTAGTTTTTTTAAAATAGAAATTTCTAGATTATTCGTATGCCTTTCAAAATTCTGCTATTCACCATTGCAAGCGCATTGTTAATTTCCTGCTATAGTTTTACCGCTACAACACTTCCAGCTCACATAAGAACAGTGCAAATTGCAGATGTAGATTACCGCAGCTACGACCCTGTGATTGGCAATAGGCTCAAAGATGGCATAAAGGAACTTTTTAGAATAAATGCCCCCGCAATTCGCTTGGTTAACGATAACGCAGATGCGGATATTTCCGTCACGCTTTTGAGTTACAGCAACAGACCGGAAATCCAAACCTCAAATGCAGAAGTGGAAACTTATCGCGTAACGATGGGAATCTCAGTCTCTTTTTATGACAATGTCCGCAAAAAAATTATCTACGAGAATAGAAACATTCAAGCGATAGGTTCTTATGATGTACTTAAAAACGAATCCGAAGAAGTACATGGTCAAGAGCGTGCAATAAAATTGCTTCAGGAAATTATAGTTGCAAATGCTCTTTCCAAATGGTAAATTACTTCATCACGTCCTTTCCATCTATTGTCGCTTTTCCCTTTTTCTTTTGAACGTCTAAATGAACTTCGGTTAGCTGTTCGCCCTGGACAGGAATCAATATCTTATAGAACAGTTTTCCGCATTCCGCTCCAAGGGTGTGGTCACCGGCATCCACACTGTTAATCGTCAATTCGCTGCCATCTGTGCGGTCCGCTATTTCGTCATCCAAATAGATATTGCATTTTGGAGGATTTGTTGTAACTTTTATTTTGCCAATGGGCATAACTGTTTTTGCATCATATATATTTTCCTTATTTGGCCAAACATTGAAACGTGTATTTACCAAATCTTTGTTTTGGTCTTGAACTATGAGTTTTAATGGCCCTGTATGGAATTTACGCTTGATTATGGGGCTTTTCCCCAAAGGTTGCCCATCTAAAAAGACATCGCTATTAGGAGGATCTGTGATGATAGTGACGGTGGCGGTACCGCCTCTTGGTGCAAGCTCTTCGTCATCGCCTTGCGCAAAAACGTTGACGGAAAAAACAAGCATAAAAATTGCTGATAACGCTAGACGGATAAGACTCATAAAAACTCCTAGTTTAAAGCTCTTCCTGATAAGATAGTAAATTTCTAAATTCCCATAATGCAAAATGAAACTCTAACCGTTAAAGAACGGTTGGCTATTCCACCGCAAAAAATGCCGGAACAGGAGCCACAGATACGAGCAAAAAATCTCTGCGAAGTTGCCATTGGCTATTCCAAAGAACAGGCAGTCACAGAAGCAAAAAGATGCCTGAGCTGCAAAAAAACTGGTTGTATGGATGGATGCCCAGTTCGCATAAATATTCCCGTATTCATTAAATATATAGCCGATGGAGATTTTCAAAACGCTATAGATACCATAAAAGAAACCTCGCTTTTACCTGCTGTTTGCGGTAGAGTTTGCCCACAGGAAAAGCAATGCCAAAAAAAATGTGTAGTTGGAGTTTCCTTAAAAGACGTTGAAAAATCTGTTGCGATAGGCAGGCTGGAAAGATTTGCCGCAGACTGGGAAAGAGAAAACGGAGAAATTAAAATTCCCGGAGTTAAAGCAGAGACTGGAAAGAAAGTTGCGGTTATAGGGTCTGGTCCTGCGGGTTTGGTAGTTGCGGCAGATGTTCGCAGAGAAGGACATTCGGTGACTATTTTTGAAGCATTTCACAAGCTGGGCGGAGTTATGCGCTATGGCATTCCTGAGTTCCGTTTGCCAAACAATATTGTGGATAAAGAAATTGAAACCCTTAAAAAAATGGGCGTTGAGTTCAAAACGAATTTTGTTGTAGGCAGAACCCGCAAATTAGCCGACTTGCTCAAAAAAGATGGCTATGATGCTGTGTTCGTAGGCACAGGTGCTGGCTTGCCGCTTTTTATGGGAATACCCGGAGAAGACTTGAACGGTGTGTTTTCCGCAAATGAATTTTTAACTAGGGCAAATTTGATGCGCGCTTATGAAAGCGATGCGGATACCCCCATTTGGGATGGAAAGCAGGTAGCAGTTTTAGGCGGCGGAAACGTGGCTATGGATGCCGCAAGAATGGCTATTCGCCTGGGTGCAGAAAAAGTTCGCATAATCTACCGCAGAACACTCGCAGAAATGCCCGCAAGAGCAGAGGAAATTCACCACGCAATGGAAGAGGGCATTGAATTTTGCTATCTCCAAAACCCAAGCGAAATTTTAGGAGATGAAAAGGGTTTTGTACGTGCTTTGAAAGTTGACAGATATAAACTCGGTGAACCGGATGAAAAGGGCAGACCGCGCCCGGTGAAGATAGAGGGAGATTCCTTTGAATTGCCTGTTGACACAGTTTTGGTATCCATAGGCAATGGCTCTAATCCCTTGATTAGCCAAGGTACGCCGGAATTAAAAGTGAATAAAAGAGGCAATGTTGAACTTTTAAATGCGGAGACAAATGAAACATATATGGAACGCGTTTTTGCAGGCGGCGACATTGTGCTTGGAGCAGCAACGGTAATCCTCGCTATGGGTGAGGGCCGCAGAGCGGCAAAGGGAATTAACGAGTTGCTGGGAAAATGAAACCATATTTTCTAGCTCTTGATTCATTGAGGTTTTTTGCCTCTGTAAATATAGTTTTGCTGCACATGTCATCGTCAAGTTTGCTCTCTTATGCGAATGGAACGGCTTTTGAACCTATAATAAATGGACCGCTTTTCAATACGAGTATGTTTTTTTTACTGAGCGGATTCATACACTCAATTATGTTCAGCAAGCAGGAGCAAGTGCCAAAATTAAAACCTTTTTTGAAAAAACGTTTTAAGCGGCTTTATCCCTTGCACATAACTTGCACTTTAATAGTTTTTGCCATAATCTTTTACAGAACAAATGTCTTACATGATACTGCCTACGCAATAAAAACTCTTGCCTTGCACGTATCTCTGTTGTGGGCTTTTGTCCCTGAACTCGGTCACTCTCTTAACCAACCGTCTTGGGCTTTGTCCGTATTTTTTATCTGTTATGCTCTAACGCCAGCTTTTTCCAGATTTTTGAATAGGCAAGGCAAAAGAAATCTTTGGTTATTGTTTTTGGGTTTATGGGCAATCTCATTTTTTTCTGTTGTTTATTTTAAGGAATTGTCCAGAGTTTTCAACGGCATTCACTTTTTTTCTGGGATGTTGCTTGGGAGATTATTTTTAACCAATGCCATCCCGCTGCCAAGGAAAAACGTATTGTATGATTTATTTCTGCTATTCACCGCAGTTTTGCTATATGTGAATGCCCGCTATTTTAGGTTGATAAACCCAGAGGGTACTTATTATATTGTTTCGCCTATTCTATACTCCTTGTTGTTGCTTTTTTTAGCGAATAATAAGGGATTTACAGTTAAAATTCTCTCCGTACCTTGGCTTAGAATTCTGGGCAAAGTGTCTTTTTACACCTATCTTTTGCACGTTGTTGTTATACAATTTTTGCATTTGTACCTAGACAAGGTTACCCATTGGGAATATAACCCTTTTGATAAACCCTTAGCAACGGCAATAATTATGATTTTGCTTTATGGGGGATGTACTGTTTTCTATCTTATTAAAAACAAATGAGTTCGTATAACATAACAGTAGAAGACGCCCTTAATTTGGTAAAAGTGCTCCGCAAGCAATTGCTTACGTATTCCATATCTAATGAAATTAACAAAATAACTTCGCAAGCACAAAGCGTTGAAACTCTGTTCGACAAATTATGCCGCGGTTTTAAAGATTTGGCAAGTTACGACAGAGTTATGATTCTAGGCATAGATGCAGATGAATTTTGTTTAAAACCATTGCATAGCGTTGGTTTTGACAAAGAAAAATTAAAAGATTTTCGAGCTGAAATAAATTTTACGGCTGGCGAATACGTAGATGCCATCTTCTGCAACAAGCATATTCTAGCGGAATCCATCACGGATTCAGACTCTTTTTCAATTTTAGATTGTAAAGCCTACATTGTTTTTCCATTGCTGAAAAAATTGACAGATGAATGTTGGAAAGTCAAAAAATGTCAAAAAACAAATTGCCCATGTTACAATTCCGAAACACAGTATTGCTGGACAAATTTAGATGCTGGCCTTGCCACCAATACCAAATCCGAAGACGATAAGCGGCGCAAGTGCATTAAGTGCGAGCAATTTAAATGTGAAGGTTTGTTTTGGTTGGACCTCACAAACCACGGTGAAATAACCGGCGAAGATACTGCGATGATTTACTCGGTTATTACGCAAGTCGGGTTAATAATGGAATCCTTTTTTGCACGCAAGGCTTTGATAGAGACAAATGAAAAATTAAGTGCTACTTATGATGAATTGCAAAAGGCTCATCGCCTTTTAAAAGCAGATTTAAGGCAAGCGAATTTAATTCAGCAACAGCTTTTGCCTACAAATTTCCCAAAAGGCATTTCGGATGTATTTGCAGATTACAAAGCTAACTTGGACGTAGGCGGCGACTATTACGATTGTTTTGAATTAGATAGCGGTGCCATTGCCCTTGTGATTGCGGATGTGTCTGGACACGGAACAGCGGCAGCCATGATGATGGGTATGTTCAAAATAATGTTAAAAACTTCGCCGTTAAACTGCATAAGCCCAGCGGAGACGTTAAAAAATATAAATAAAACGTTGGTAACAGAAATAGATGCCGGAAGATTCATCACCGTTTTTTATGCTATATGGCTAAAAGAAGAAAGAAAATTCATTTACACAAATGCGGGGCATAATCCTATGCCGCTTCTGAACAAGAGAACTGGTGAAATAAAATTGCTAAAATCATCTGGTCTTTTCATTGGAGTTATACCTGAGATAACGGTAAAAGATGAAGTTTTAGAATTAGAAGATGAATATCGCATAAATCTTTACACAGATGGAATAAACGAAGCTGAAAATCATGCAAGAGAACAATATGGCCACAAACGTATTTATCAACTTATGAAGGATTGTGCTGATAAAAGCTGCAAGGAATTTGTGGAAATTATTTTAGAGAATGTAGATAATTTTTGCGGAAAAAAAGAGATGGACGACGATGCCACAATTCTAGTGTGTGACCTTTAAATCAATAAAATTTTTGATAGCACAAAACCACCTATCAATATTGAAGTCATGCTAAACACAACTGTTGCCTTTGTGCTTTTGCCAACGCCTTCTGCACCGTTTATTGTGTAATAGCCAAAGTAACAGGCATAACTTGAAATGAAAAATCCAAAAAGTGCTGCTTTCATCAGACCAACAGCAAAATCCCAGTCCTTATAACTCAACCGAACTCCGGAAAAAAACATATGAAAAGTAACTTCTTTATATAGATAAGCAACCACAAAACCGCCCAAAAGCCCAACAAAAATACTGAGCACTGTGAGAACTGGAAGCATTATAACACAAGCGGAAATACGCGGAACTATCAAAAATTTATAAGGATTCAGCCCCAGAACATTATAGGCATCCAACTGTTCGGTCACAGCCATTGTCCCTAATTCGGAACACATTGAAGCACCTACACGTCCTGCTAAAACCATAGCGGTTAAAATAGGAGCAAGTTCAGTCATAACGGATTTTCCAACAGCCATCCCCACGTATGTAAGAGGAATCATATCTGCGAATTGATAGGTTAACTGCCAACTCATTATGCTGCCTGTGAAAATAGAGGTTGTAGCCACCAGCGGAATACTAGTTATACCTATGCGATGCATTTGCTCAACGGCTAAATGATGATATTGCATTGCTGCGAGAACATTTCTGAGCGATTCTAAAATAAATGCAATATAGCGAAATGTGTTCTCAAGTCCTCGCCACACGAACATACCCAAAGGCTCAATTATCATAGATTCTTTCATTTTTTGCTTGTAGCTTTATTGTTTTTGGGCTGTGCTTTCATTTTATTTTTGTAAAGTGACTCGTTGCGCAAATATTTTAAAGCCTCTGCCAATTGAGCATCGTCTCTAAGTGTCCAAGCTATGCTGGCTTCGCTACCTCGTGCGGCGGCTATTAATTCTCTTTTGATTGCGTTAATGCTATAGTTTTTTATCTCTAAGGCTTGAGTCTCGTTTTGCTTTGTAAGAGCAGCGACAAAGGCTGCGAGTTTTGCCGCAATCAAAGTGTCTTTTAAAACTTTTGAGGTATCACCATGAATAATGTTTTGTTCTCTGAGCAAAGTTTCTTCTACTGCATCTGTTAGCGTTCTGGCGGGGCTTTTTACTTTTGTAAAATTTGTGTCTGCCATATAAAATGCTCTAAATGCATTAAACATAGAATCTGGAGCTTGCCAAGAAGAGTCTATTTTTGAAGCCGCATCGCCAAGTTGTGAACGATACTTAACTGCAAAACGAAAATAGAGTGCTTGCCTCTCCTGAACTTGAGCTATCCAAGGAATGGGTTTTTGTTCCACTTCAACGTCGGGGGTTATGCCGCCGCCGCCATACATTTTTCTACCATTTGCCGTATAAAAAACCTGCGTATCACGCACAGCGGTATCTTTTGTAGCATCTTTAGATTCATCAGAATCTTCTGAAACAGCAGCAGCACGCACTCCGCGCCCTCTTATTCCATATTCTGGTTTATTGATGCAACGCCCAAATGGCAGGTAATAAAAAGCGGTGGTCAGTTTCAAAGCCCTGCCGTCATAATCGAATGGATAAACGGTTTGAACACTTCCTTTACCGAATGTGGTTTTGCCAACCACTATTGCCCTGTCCCAATCTTGCAAAGCACCGGAAACTATCTCCGCTGCTGAGGCTGTTCCTTGATTTACTAGCACAGCAATTTGCATATCTTCGCCAACTATGCCGTTTTTTGTGGCGTTGTTTTCGGAGTTCACCACGCGCCCTTTTGTGCTGACTATGCGATTTCCGCTTTTTAAGAATAATTCGCTAACCTCTATTGCCTGATTCAAAAGCCCGCCCGGATTGGAGCGTAAATCCAGCACCATTTTTTTCATGCCTCGTTTTTTGAGTTTGTTTATTACTTCTTCTAATTCGCTGGCTGTTTTTATATTAAAAGCCGCAAGTTGTATGTAGCCTATGTCTTTATCCAGCATATCGGCGAATGTAACGGCGTGTACCACAATTTTTGCCCTTGTGATTTTTATATCAAAAGGAGCAACCGACCCTTCACGCATTATTGTCACTGTGACTTCTGTTCCTACTTTGCCGCGTAATCTCTCTGCTGATTCGTCTGCGGTTAAATCTTTGGTTGATTTTCCGTTTATGTGCGTTATTTTATCACCTGCCATTATGCCGAGATTATAAGCCGGAGTGCCGACCATCGGGGAAATTACGGTTAGCATATTGTCCCTTATGCTTATGGTTAAACCTATGCCGCCATATTCGCCATCGGTAGCGAGCTTTAGATTGTCGCTAGCTTTTGGATCTAAGACTGCGGTGTTAGGGTCCAGCACGGAGCGTATTCCGCTTATGGCAGCATCTGTTATTTCGCTGGGGTCTATTTCCTCAACATATTTCAGATTTATTTCCGACATAATCCTATGCAAGCGAGAAACCTCTTCATAAAAATCACTTGAGGTTTTAGCCTCTGCGGACGGTTTTCCACAAGCGGTGAAGATGGCGATGAAGACGAACAGACTGAACAGCGAAAGCCTAATAAATTTCATATTTTAGGAATATAGTAAAATATCAAACAACATCAATGCCTAAAATGCCTTGTGCCAACAAACGCCATCGCTATGCCAAATTTGTCGCAGGCTTCTATAACCTCGCCGTCTCTTTTTGAGCCACCGGGCTGCACAATGTATTTAATGCCAGCGGAATTTGAAACATCCACATTATCCGCAAAAGGGAAATATGCATCGGAAGATAGCACAAGCTCGCCCCAAACGCTTTCGCTTAAATTCATACGCTTAATATTATCCGCTGCCCTTGGCTGGCATAAACGCAAATTTGAATCTATGCGGTTCGGCTGCCCGGGACCAAGTCCCAAAATCATAAAGTAACCAGCTTTGTATTCATAGCACATCACTATGGCATTGGATTTAGTGTGCTTGCAAACCAGCCAGGAAAATTTTGCGAGAGCTTGTTTTTCTTTTGGAAATTGCGCTTTGGTCACACATTCAAATTTTTCCCAAACCTCAACATCCCTGTCCTGAACGAGCATTCCGCCAATCACATGCTTATACACTTTGCAGGTTTTTGCTGGCTTAATTTCCCCAACTTTAAGCAAACGAATATCCTTGGATTTATTTCGCAAAAATTCCAACGCATCTGCCTCAAAATCTGGAGCGAGCAGAATTTCAACAAAACGCCCTTTCAATAATTCCGCTGTTTTTAAATCAACTTTCCTGCTAACCGCAATCACCGAACCGTATGCGCTAACCGGGTCTCCTTCCCACGCCGCATTGAACGCTTCTGCTAAGGTTTCGCCCGTTGCAAGCCCGCACGGATTTAAATGCTTTATTATGGCAACCGCATTTGAATCCGAAAATTCCCTGACCATTTCCAAAGCAGCATCCGCATCCACGATGTTGTTGTAAGAAAGCTCTTTGCCGTGCAGTTGCTCCGCGGTGGCAAGAGATGCTTCATCGCAGTTGGGGTCTTTGTAAAATGTCGCTTGCTGATGTGAATTTTCACCGTAGCGGAGAGGAGTGCCATTCGTGAAATTAAGTGTAAGGTCTGCCATATTTTTTACCTCGCAAATGCTATTATCGCTTTTACAAGCCGGTCGGTTATTTCATCCTGCCCTTTTTCCGTAGCCAAAAATGCTCCGTCAGTAGGATGCGTTATAAAACCCAATTCAGCCAAAACAGCGGGCATATAGGCACCTACCAAAACCATAAATCCCGCTTGCCCGGCTCCCGTTTGCAATTTTTTTACTGAACCGCCATCAAATGCTTCCACTAAATATCCTGCGAAAAGCGCACTTTTTTCAGCGTATAAAGCGAGCTGATTATCCAAAATAATCCATTCCGCAGGGGAAATTTCATCCTTGCCCTTTTTGCCGGATTCCAATGCTATTGCCTGGTTTTCCCTGCGAGCTATGGCTTTATCTTCTTCCGTTCCGCCAGCACGCAATATGTAAAATTTAAACCCCTCTGCTTTTTTCTGCATTTCCTTGCCTGCTATGGCGTTGCAATGCAAACTTATAAATAAATCCCCTCCCCAATCGCTCGCCATTTTCGGGCGTTTCGCAAGTTCTATAAATTCGTCTTTGTTTCTTGTAAGTTTAACCGTAAAACCTTTTTCTTCCAATTTTTTTTTCAATTTTAAACCAACAGATAAAACAACGTCTTTTTCTTTAAGACTGTTATGACCAACAGCGCCGGGGTCTTTGCCACCATGCCCTGGATCTATGACTATTGTTTTTATTTTTCCACTAAGTTGAACGGGTTGTGCAGGTGGAGATGGAACAGCGGGTGCTGCCGCAACCTGTTTTTTTCTGAGCAATATTTGCAAAGTTTTTCCTTCGTCTTTTTTTATCAGTTCAACTTTTTCGCAGTTGTCTTTCAGCATTATAGTTAGTTGCGCACTTTGCTTGTCTTGAATAAAAATTATCCGATTGAACAGAGCAGATTTTTTCGCTATGTCCTGAAATATCGTGGTGTCTATAACGGCTCCATTTACGCGCAATATGTAATTGGGGTGCATATAGAACGATTCAGCAGTGAATGGTTTTGAGAGTTTTAACTCCAAAACCTCGCCATTGTTTTTTGCTTCTAAATTTACGTTCCATATATCTTTGAGTTCTTTTAACGCCCCTATGGTTATTTTTGCAGCGGCAGAATCGTATTCAAAGGGTTTATTCAGCATACGCTCAAAAACTTGCAACGAAGATGGAAGTGGCAGCCAAAAGGAGCGTTTGTCGTTGATTTTGCTTTGCACTGGAGTTGGCAATAAAAAGCTGGTATCCTTGGTGCTTACCCAAGCGTTGCCCCAAACCCACGAAGAATTTTCTATTTGCAAAATACCGGCTTCGCTTTGCCAAGTCATTTGCATTTTCAGCTTTTTCCCCAAATCCACTCCATCCACAAAATGCAAATTGTCTTTCTTTTCAATTTGCAAATTGGCAATGGTATCTTGCGCAGCAGCGGATGCCAGCAACACAAGCAGAATTTTTAAAACAACGCTGAAGCGCATGGGAAAGAATATAGTAAACTCACCAACGCATACTCCATGCTTTCTCCCGGCAAACGGTAATTCCAGATTTTTGCCTGTTTTAGCGAGTTGTCTTTTTTTGCCCTTAATTCATCGATAATGCGCTTGGATTTTAAGGTCAAAAAATATCCGCCTTTTTTTAGCAATCTTTTTGCACATTCAAAATCTTCCTGCAAGTCGCCTACCGCTCTGCAAGAGACAATATCCATAGGCGGTAAAGGCACTTTCAACGTCCTTACATTGCCTTGAATTATTTCCAAATTCTGCAAATTCAACTCTTGCTGAACCGCGTTTAAAAATTCACAGCGTTTCTTTCTACATTCAATGGCGAAAAATTTTGTCTGCGGAAAATAAAGGCTAAGAGGAATGGCTGGGAATCCTGCACCGGAACCTATGTCTGCACAGTGGGAATGGGGAAATTTGTGTATCGCAAATACCAATGAATCCGCGACGTGTCTTGTTAGTAATTTTTTTTCGTCGTTTTTTGAGATTAGATTTGTGTTTTTGTTTGCTTCTATGAGGAGTTTGCAAAATTTTATGATTTTATCTAAGAATTTTTCCGGTAATTCTAATTTGTGTTCCTTTGCGAAAGAGAGCAATAGGTTGATTTGTTCTTGCATGATGGGAAAGGTAGAAATAATCCAGCAAATAAAAAAGGCGCGATTTATCGCGCCTTCAGGTTTGCCGCCGTTGCTGTGGGGGTGTTGCATTGCAACGCCCCTACCGTTACCTCACCGCCACACGCACCGTCTGGCTGCCTGCCTTTACCACATACATTCCCTTTGTCTGAACCGGGATTCTCAGAATTTGAGAATTATCAGAATTGGCGGAATATATTTGCTTGCCTTGCAGACTGTATATTTGGACTTTTGTGTTCTTTGGCAGGTTTTCTAGCGTTATGGCGTTGGCTGTTGCTTGCACACGGATGCTGCCTGTTGCTATCTGCGGGAGGATGGGGGTGTTCGCTGCTATTGCCCACGGCAGGAGAATATCGTCGGTTTCGCCGTCTTCCCATTCGTAGTTATCCTTGTCGTTCAGGGCCACCGTTGCGGTGTAGGTGTTTGCATTTGTGCCTTTGCCGCCTGTGACGGTGTATGCCGCGTTTGCGGCTATGCCCGCTGATTGCTCGCCGCCTGTGTAAACTAGGTTTGTGTTTGTGACCGTGGGCTTGGCTATCTGCTTCTTTGATATGGTGAAGTCATCTGTCCATAATCCAAAGTAGTAGGTGGCGCTGTCCGGCACGGATATTTTGACGGTGTATTCGCCTGCGTTTGTGGGGCGCGTTGTGCTTTGGGGGTGGTTTGTGCCGGCGTATTCAATGAGCAGCGCGCCTGTGTAGTCTCCGCTGGCCGGGGTGCCTGCGTAGCCGAGTTTGGGGTTGCCATCGTAAACGCTGTTTTGCGCTGTTATGCCGCTGATGGTCACTTCTTCCTTGGCGGTTGCTTCAAAGGTGATGGTGACTTCAATGTCGGCGTAGTTTTCGCTTGTCACGGTGATTTTCTGCTTTGCTTCGCCGCTTGTTTTGCCGCTGCCTTTGTAGGTTAATATTTTGTTGGCGATTTTGGGGTAGGTTGAGGCTAAGATGCCGTCTGGGTCTTCGAGTGTTCCTGGTGCGTAACTCAAATCGCCGTGGTCGCTTTTGTTGAATGCCAATAGGTGCAGTTCGTAGGTGTTTTCGTTGGTGTTTACGGCTGAAATATAACGCTTAGGAGGGGCATCGTTCTCCAAGCCTGGGGCTTTGTTTACCGTTATTGCCACGTTTTGAGTGATGGTGTTGTAGTTTGCTGCGTCTGTGGGGGTGAAGGTTACGCTGTAACCGCTGTTGGTTACGGTTGGGATTATAGTTCCAATTGTCCAGGCGAATGTTCCGGCTCCGTTTCCACCCGATAGCCCGGAGCTTGATAGTGCCGCTCCGTAGATTATTGTTGTTGCTGTGGGCCAGATGGTGACGGTTGGGGTGGCTTTGTTTACTATTACGCCTTCAACTGGGATAAAACCTGTGACCGTGTTATTGGCGTTTGCGTAGTCAATGCCTGCTTTGCCATCTTTGTTGAGCCACTTCGCCGTTGCAGTTGTGGGAGTACGAGTAATATCATTGTTTGTAAATGCCGTATAAGTTTTAGGTGCTGTTGTATTCCACCTGATTATAGTTCCATTAGCATTGTTGTTGGAAGTGCTGACTGTGACCGTGCCGCCGATGATGGCTACAGTTCCGGCGCCTTGGTTGCGAACCGCGTAGCCACTGCTGCTAGTAGCCGAAACCGTGCCGCCGCTTATGGTCACCGTTCCGGTGCCAGTGTTGTAAACCGCGTAGCCACTGCTGCTAGTAGCCGAAACCGTGCCGCCGCTTATGGTCACCGTTCCGGTGCCAGTGTTGTCAACCGCATTGTAGCCAGAGACCGTGCCGCCGATGATGGTCACCGTTCCGGCGCCAGCGTTGCGAACCGCGTAGCTGCTGCTAGTAGCAGAAACCGTTCCGCCGCTTATGGTCACCGTTCCGGTGCCTTCGTTGTAAACCGCTCTGCCATTGTAGTTGGTATTGGCAATGTCCGCCGTGCTTGATATGGAAGCACTGTTGGTTATGATTTCGCCGCTTGTTGCCGATGTGATTTTCCCGGCAAGGGTAATAGCACCCCAAGCAGGAGACGGGGCGGCGCCGTTAAATGTGATGTTTTCATTGTCTATGTTCAGCACATTGCCGCCACTTCCAAACTGTATGGTGCAAGGCTGCCCGTTTGCTTGGGTTCGTATATAGCCTATGGCTAATTGCGCAGTAGTATATGTTCCTGCTGTTTCTCTGGCAATCGTATAAGTTGTTCCGCTTCGCGAAACGGAATAGTTGTTTTTTTGAAGTTTGATGTCGTTGCCGTCTTTTATCAAAGTGAAATTATCGCTGGGAGAATAAGCAAAATTGGCAAGATAATTTCCGGCGTTTTTCACTGCCACCGTGCTGGTTGAAGGAGATTCATATAGGAATGAGTAAACTTTGTCGCTAGGATTGAAAGCGTCTGTGCCAGCCGCAATAACCTCTATTTGCCCCGACCCGTTCGAATCCATAAATATTGCGCCCGTTATGGTCGGGCTTTTGCCCAATATCACTTTTCCAGAGTAGCCAGCGCTGTAAACCGCGTTGCTGTTGTTGCTAGTGACCGTGCCGCCGCTTATGGTCACCGTTCCATTGTAACGGTTGTAAACCGCGTAGCTAGTGCTGTTGCTATTAGCCGAAACCGTTCCGTCGCTTATGGTCACCGTTCCTTCGCCATTGTTGTAAACGCCAGAGACCGTTCCGCCGCTTATGGTCACCGTTCCGGTGCCATTGTTGTTAACTGCGTAATTTCTGCCAGCCGAGACCGTTCCGCCGCTTATGGTCACCGTTCCGGTGCCATCGTTGTTAACCGCTGATCCATAGCCGTCTCCGTGATTCTCAATGTCCGCCGTGCTTGATATGGAAGCACCGTTGACTAGAGATATGGAGTTAGAGCAGTAGCGCGTGGCTGCGATTTTCCCGGTAAGGGTAATAGTGCCCCCCCACCCAGGCGAAGTGCTGCCGTCAAAAGTGACGCAGGTTTCCATGTATAAGATGTCAGTGCCATTTTCAAACTGTATGGCAACTCCCGCCGTGCCATTATTATTGGTTCTGATGGCGTTGATGACGGTTTCCATGGACTGGTTAGCCGTCCCAACCGCTACGCCGTTTTTGGTAGCGTTAAACTGCGTTCGTGATGATCCGTTTGCGGTGATGATGTAAGAATTCGCCGCGTGTGAGGTGATTGCGAAAACCGCCAGAAACAAGGCGATTAGTTTAGGTGTGTTCATGGTGATACTCCTTTGGTTGGGGGTGAATGGGAAATTCTTTTTCTATATTTTTGCTATGCAACCTGCCACTATTGAGAAAACGCAAACCGCCAAGCCTTGCAGCAGGCTTATAGACCTCGGCAATGGGGTTATGTTTCCTGTGAATAGCGAGGAAGAAGCAAGTTTTGTTGAATGGATGATTGAGGAAGCCAAAGCGGGCAGGGCTACTTTGCCTAAGAGGGCTCCGCAACCGATGGAAAGACCCGAATGGTTTGACACGGAAC
>Ga0268262_10004275_pt1 | contig 14837 bp, 12 predicted proteins | sample TergutNc150P3_FD_190354 | JGI IMG/M metagenome (GOLD analysis project Ga0268262, IMG submission 190354) | Nasutitermes corniger P3 segment gut microbial community from laboratory colony in Florida, USA - Nc150 P3 (SPAdes) (version 2) | ecosystem: Host-associated > Arthropoda: Insects >... | reverse complement strand
TTCTTGGATTGGTGAGACACTGTTTCACCAATTTGATAGGAAAGGTATAGTTTTCTAATGTACATCAAATTAGAACGACTAAACCCTTTGCCGTAAGCAAGCGTTAAATCTTTTGATAAGCGATCCAACAATTTTGAGCCGTATTCTGATTTTTTAGAGCCGCCTTGTTCATATTCAACGATATACTTTCCAATTTGCCAATAAGTTTGCACTAAAATATTATTTACAGCATAGGCGGCTTGTTTACGCCCTTGTTGCAACAAAACACCTATTTGCGAAATAAGTGTGTTATAATCCTTGCTCTGCTTTACGGCTTCTTTTTTACCCATAATATAATCTCCTAATTTTTAGATTTTGCATTAGGGCGACGGAATGTAGGTAAAGAATATTCCCTAAAGGCTTAGTGATAAGATAGAAAATTATTTTACCTGTAATTATTTACAAAATGGCTTTTTTGGGTGCAAAAATGGCATTATTTTTACAAAGTTTGTTCGTTTTGTCTAAAAAAATGTATATTTAATAATGACGGGGACACATCCTGCTCAGATGAGTTCTTTGATTAAGGAGCTACATCGTACCCAAGGCGATGTTGAGTGCTAATGGAAAAATATCTCAAGTTTGGCTTGAGATATATGATTGTAATCATAAATGAAGTAACAAAATATAATTGGAGGTTTTATGAATGACGAAGATGAAAAACTATGTGATGACTGTGGGAACAAATTAGATGGACAACCTAAATATCGTGATAATGAAACGTTATGTGAGAATTGCTATGCTAGTTATGTAGATACACATGCTCAAGACTGTGCCGAATGCAAAATTAATCTAGATGGACAAGGCGAATGGTACAATGGAAAAATGCTATGCCACGACTGCTATGAAGAAATTACGGCTGAGAATGACTATTGGCGCAATCCAAGAAATTGGATAAATGGCTATGATGACGATGACCCTGATGCTACGCCAGGATTGTCTGGAGATGATTACTAAACCTCAATCGCATTTAGTCGTTCCTTATCAACCCTACAAAAAAAAGTCATCCCGCTAAAATACTGGAAGTAAACATCACTGACCCAACGGAATGGCAAGCTCTCATCTCCAAGATTGTAAAGCTGCTTGAGCATGAGGCAGGCTACCATGAGCCGAATGGGAACGCTGGGCGTTCCGTTATTGGGGCAATAGAGAGGCGAGAACTCCTTCTCAAAATAATCCCAGTCTATTTTCTTGGACAGCAAGACTAGCTCGTGGCTGGGGTCTATGAAATCCGCCAGCATAGGGCGGAATAGATTGCGCTGCGTGGTTTGTGGTAACTTTCCTATCATTTTATACCGCTTTTTTCCCATAAAATATAACAATTATGGTAGAAAATTGCAACCCCTTTTGACGTTTTCTTTCGGATTTCTTTGGCTTTAAGGCTTTTTTAAGGAACGACTATATAGTAAATTTTGATACTAATATATAAATTTCTACCTTACACACATCAAATGCAGCTCTTGGAAAAACTAGGCAAAATCCTGCCCTTTGTGGAAAATCCTGCTCGGTATATGGGGGGAGAAGCTAACAGCGTAATAAAAAACAAAAACGAGGTTCTGGCGAGCATGGCTCTCATTTTTCCAGACCTTTACGAAATTGGAATGTCAAACAATGGAATGCGAATTTTATACAATGCTATAAACAAAGAGGCAGATTTGTTTTGCGAAGTCGCTTTTGCGCCTTGGAACGATATGGCAAAACTCATGCGAGAAAATGCCATTCCCCTTTACACGCACGCCTCTTATAGCGAGGTTAAAAATTTTGATGCTTTGGGTATAACCGTACAAACCGAACTCAATTTCACGAATATCCCATATATTTTGGAACTCGCAAACATCACGGCTTTTGCCGCAAACAGAAACGAAAATGAACCCATTGTGATAGCGGGTGGGCCAGCTATGGCAAACCCTATGCCAATAGCAGATTTTTTTGACTGCCTTTGCATAGGAGACGGAGAAATCTTGGCACCAAAAGCTCTGCGCATAATTGGGGAGGCAAAAAAGGCAGGCAAAAACAAAGTGGAAATTTTAGAACAAATTGCGAAATTAGAAGGCTTTTATGTGCCGGCAATTCACAGAGAGATAAAATCCGTTAAAAGAACATACCTTGAAAAACTCGCAAAAGAACTTTTCCCAACAAAAAATTTAATAGCGAATATGCCGCTTGTGCACGACCGCTTTTGCGTGGAAGTTATGCGAGGCTGCACCCAAGGTTGCCGTTTTTGCCAAGCCGGATATTGGTACAGACCAACTAGAGAATTAGATGCAGACGATGTTTTAGACATTTCCAAAGAAGGATTGAAAGCCACCGGAGACCGCCAACTCGGGCTTTTATCGCTTTCCACCGCAGACTATTCACCTATTGAAAAAATGTTGGATTCCTTTATTGAAGACCCTTTTTTCAAAAACATAGATGTATCACTCCCCTCGCTTAGGGTTAGCAGTTTTGGCAGCAGCCTTGCGAACAAGGTTTATGAACTCAAAGGCGGGCGTAGCGCAACGCTTGCACCCGAAAGCGGCTCCGAGCGGCTTCGAAAATTCATAAACAAAACCATAACAAATGCAGATATTGAAGCCGCAACTCAAAGCGCATTTCAAAACGGATTCAACAAAATAAAACTATATATAATGGTGGGCTTTCCCACCGAAACAGAAGAAGACATGCAAGACTTGGTAAAACTAACGGAACGCCTTTTGGAAATAGGGCTTGCTTGCAACAAAAAATGCCAAATAAATTTGAGCGTTGGAATTTTTATTCCCAAAGCTTGGACACCCTTGCAATGGGCACCTTATGTGAAAAAAGAAAAGGCAATAGCGCACATAAAAATTCTGAGAGACAAATTTTATAAACACAAAAACGTAAAAGTCTCGTGGAATTCTTGGGAAACCGCGCATTTAGAAGCGATATACAGCCGAGGCGGCCAAAACCTCGCCCCCTTGATTTACGAAGCATATAAAAGAGGTCTCGTTTTTGAAAGCGACAGCAATCACCTAAACCCAAGCGAATGGGAAAAAATCAGAAACGCCCTAAACTACAGTGATGCCTGGCTTTTTGAAGAAATAAACCAAGAAGAAAACCTGCCATGGGACATTATAGATGCTGGCATAAGCAAAAAATTTTTGCAAAGAGAATGGGAAAAGGCGCACAACCCGAATGCGGAACCCGTGCCAAATTGCAAATGGGGCAAATGCGTGGCCTGCGGAATCCCAGGCAATGGTAAAGACACCATTTTGGGGAAAATTCCTGTACGGGCAACCGCCGTAAAAGGGCAGCCACGCAGGGCTGCCCCTACGGTGGTTGCCCCCGCGGGGATTTTCCCATACAAAATCATTTTTCGCAAAACCAAAACCAGCCGTTTTTTGCCGCATCAAAACACATTATCGTTTTTCGAAAGGGCATTTGTGAAACTTGATATTCCGATAAAATTCAGCGAAGGGTTTAGCCCCAAACCACGTATATCAAACACAGGTGCATTGCCGCTGGGTTTGGAATCTCTTTGCGAAGTTATTTCCATTGAGCTTTTGGAAAAACTGGATTTGGAGAATAAAAAAGCAGAGCTTATTAAAAGCATAAACGAAATTTTTCCGCAAGGTTTGGAAATTGTCTCTATAGAACCCCTGCAAATAAAACTCTCTGCGCAAGTTCCCAAATCCACGGATTACTGCATGGCAGGTGAATATCCAAGCGGGTTAGTGCAAAAAAAAGAGAAAAATGAACTCCCTGTGGTTTTAAATCACAGGGGGCAAAGCGTAAATTTAAATGAGCATATTCTTTCAATTACCGAAGCTGAAAATGCCCTGCACATCACGGTTAAATGCAACGAGCAAGGTGCCACCGCAAGTCCTTTCACCATTTACAGCGGTCTTTTGAACATAAGCGAGCAAGAGGCTAGGGCTTTGAATATAGTTAAGATAAATGTTGGATATTAATTGATTTTACTAATTTTAACAAAATGCTAGGTGTTTTTGATTCGGGTTTTGGCGGTTTGACCATTCTCAAAGAGTTGGTGAAGGTTTTGCCTAACTACGATTTTGTGTATTTGGGAGATAATGCCAGGGCGCCTTATGGCAGTCGCAGCTTTGATAGCATATACCGCTATTCGCTTCAAGCGGTGAATTATCTGTTTTCCATCGGTTGCCCCCTCGTTATTCTCGCTTGCAACACAGCATCTGCAAAGGCACTCCGCACAATTCAGCAAAAAGATTTGGAAAAAATAGCCCCCGATAATAGGGTGCTTGGCATAATCCGCCCCCTCACAGAAGAAATAGGCAAATTCACAGAAACCAAATATGTGGGCATTTTAGGCACGGAAGGGACAATAACCTCAAAGAGCTATTTGTTGGAAATAGCAAAATTTTGGCCGGATTTGCACATAGAGCAAGAGGCTTGCCCAATGCTTGTTCCTTTGGTGGAGAACGCCCTACTGGAACATCCTGCCACAGAATTATTTGTTAGGGAATATACTCAAAAAATTTTGGCAAAAAATTCCCAAATAGACACCCTAGTCCTTGGGTGCACCCACTACCCCCTGCTCCAGGGGCTTTTTTTGAAAGTGCTGCCCAAAAATATAAAAATTGTCTCGCAAGGCGGCATTATAGCCCAAAAAACGCTTGAATACCTAGCAAATCACTCGGAAATAGATACCCGAATTAGCAAAAACGGCAAAATTCGCTTTTTAACCACCGATTCCCCCGAATTTTTTGAAAAAGGCGCAAAAGTATTCTGGAACACTCAAATAAAAGCGGAGAACATTTTATTATAATTTTACTAAATAGCCACTAATTAACTCTGAATTTCGCTGTGGCGTTCCCTTATTTACTATATTCCTAAATATGACTATTCGCACTCAAATTAACTTTGATGGCTGGCAAGATTACCGGGGCAACCCCGGCGGAGCAATTATTTATACCGAAACAAGCCATCATTCTTTGGTGCCTGTTCGAGACCAGTTAAATGAAAACGGAAACGGTTCCTTTCTTGACCCAAATTATGAGACCGGCACGGTTGGCCTTTTTGCCTATACCAATACCAAAGATATAAATAGAGCCATAAGAAGCAAAGTGCGTTATCTCTTTTTTGGAACCCGCTACGAAGGTTCCAATGCCGACTATAAAAACAAATATTTAATAATAGGCTACCAGCGAATAGATAAAGTAAAAGATGTGCGCAGTTTGCATTTGCAGCAGCACTTGAACGATGAAAATCCAACATTTTTAACCTTGGACTCCTGCATGGCTGCTTGGGGGCAAATGTACTTTGTTTCTTTTGAAGATTCATATATTTTAACAGATGAAATTTTACACGATTGGGGCTATTCTGGCAGAGCGGCAAGGCCGCTCCGCACCATATTCAAAGAAGAACACGCCAAAATTCTGGTAGAATATTTTGATTCAAAAACCAACCTCACAGACGAGTACATAGACACCATATTAGAATATAATGAGGAAGAATAGTGGTTAGATTGGTATATTTATTTGCATTTTTAATCGCAGTCGTTCAAATATATGCCCAAAGCCTTACCCATGCACAGGCGCAGGCACTTCAAGCACAAATGCTTCAATCGCATACGTCTCAAACGTCATCTATGGTACGCGCTTCGGAAATTGCCGCTGCAAAAGAAATTTTGAATGCCAAAAATCTTCAAGGACCAAATTTAATTGTAATGCCAGATAGTTTGGGCAATATTGCTTTTGCAGAACAGAAAAAAGATACTGTTTTCAACGATTCAAGCGCATTTGACGAAAAAAAATTCATGCGCTACGAGAACATAATTTTCTCTCAAAGCTTGCCAAGTGCATTTTTCGAAGTTCAAGGCATAATTCCGGCAGATTATCCCTTAAAACAAGGTGATTATTTAGAGCTTTCTCTTTGGGGTGCGGTGGAGAAGCAATTTCCATTGTATGTAAATAACCAAGGAAATGTATTTGTTGAGGGTGCAGGCCTCATAAATGTTGCAAACCTAAGCCTTGGCGAAGCCGAAAAACTGATAACCAAAAAATTGCAAAATGTGTATTCTGGCATTGTTCAGGGTAGAATTTCTGTAAATTTGCGAACAACAAAGCTTTCGCCTACCAAGGTATTCGTTATGGGTTCTGTGCAAAGGCCTGGTGGCTATGATTTGCCAGGGAATGCCAATGTATTCTTGTCGCTTTACAAAGCTGGAGGCCCGGATAAATATGGTTCCGTTAGAAACATAATTATTCGCAGGGCAAATGGAGATTCTACGAAAGTAGATTTATATGATTTTCTTTTAAGGGGGAAAAAAATTGGCGAAGGTCTTTTAAGAGATGGCGATTTAGTTTTTATACAAAAAGCGGAAAAATTGGTTAAGGCAACTGGAACAATAGGAAGACCTGCCATTTATGAATTGAAAAAAGACGAAACTCTTAGTGATTTGCTTGCCTTTGCTGGAGGCTTGCTTCCAAACACAGACCATACCATAAATTTATGGCGAGTAAATAAGGAAACTGGAGCTCCAGAGGTTTTTGACCCAGGGCTAGCAAAAGATTTTGCAAACCGCAAAAAAGAATTCCAAATGCAAGATGGAGATAGTATTTTTGTTTTCGAAAGCACCAAGTACAATACTAATGCTATTCAAGTTACAGGCTCAGTTTTTTACCCAGGCTATTACGTATGGGCAGAGGGTATGTTAATTAAAGATGCAGTTGCCTTGGCGGGCGGGCTTTCTTCCGAAGCATTTAAAGACAGAGTTATAGTGGAGCGGATAAATGCAGATTCCAGTTTTTCTTATTTTTCTGATGACTTTAATGGTAGCAGAAACCTAAAGCTGCTCCCCGGTGACAATGTGGTTGTTTTAGATTCCAGAAGATTGAAAAACTGGAGAACGGTTAGTGTAACCGGCTATGTAAAAGATCCGCATGACTTTGAATGGCAGGAGAATTTGGATGCTCTGGATTTGGTAGCTTTGTGCGGAGGCTTTCTGCCAAATGCCATGAAGAATGAAATAATAATCGAAAGGCTTATTGAAGGCAAACAAAAAACAGAAATTATCAACTTACCAGTAAAAAACGAATTGAGTGCTAAAAACAATAAAAGTTTGATTCTGATGCCAGGTGACAGAATTGTTGTGAAAATGGACACTTCTTATTATGAGCACGAAGTTGTAGCTCTTACAGGAGCTTTCAAAAATCCTGGCTTTTATTCGCTTGCAAAACGCGGTGAAACATTTAAGAGTTTTATGAATCGTTTAGCCATTATTGATGAAGCTGCTTTTGTAAAAGGAGGGCAGTTATTTCGCAGAGTACCCAAAACTTCCGACATAATCTCTACTAATACTTCCAATATTTTCAATGCAAACTATATGGACACATCTACTTTTATCTTAAAGGGGCAGTTGTTTCAAAAAGGACCTAAAACTCTAGATACAACTGCCACAAGCTACAGAATAAATTTTGATTTTGAACGCGTTTTGCGTGGCAAAGATAAAGACATAGAATTGCAGGCAAATGATTCCATTTTCGTGCCTTTTGAAATGTTAACCGTAAATGTTATAGGCGAGGTCATAAGCCCAGGGCATATTCTGTGGCAAAAAGGTTGGGACGCTTACGACTATTTGAACGCCGCAGGTGGGCTTACCATAAACGGAGACGATGACCGCGTTGTTTTAACCTATGCAAATGGCAGCAAAACAAAAATAAACAAAGCAAAAGAAAAACCAAATCCTGGCTCTACCATACAGGTATTTTACAAGCCTGTTCCAGAGCCAACCAAATGGACAGAAGTTGTAACCGCTATAGGTACTTTGGCAACTGCTTTTGCAGTAGTAGCAACGATATATTTAAAATAACTATATTACCAATATAGTCAAAATAGAGAGGTTTTTATGGCTTTTTTTGTTCCTTTTGTGCTAGGTGCTGCCGCTACTGCGGTTGGTCTTCACATTTACAAATATAAAAATGGCGGCAAAGATGAATGTTCTTGTGGCTGCGGTGACAAATGCGAGTGCGAGCCAGATTGCGATTGCGGTTGCAACTCTTCGGTAAAGAAAAAAGTTACCGAAACAGCAGATATTGCTCTTGAAAAAATCAAAAGCGGTTTGCACACTCTGGAGAACAACATCAACGAATCCACTTTGGAAAAAATAAAGAGCGGCTTGCAAACAGCAGAAAGCAAAATAGTTTTTTTGCAAGAAAAGTTAAAAGAGAAAGCTGAATAGAGCTGGGTCTTGGGGAGCAGCTAACCAGCATATTTGAACATATTATCAATGCAACGTTTTGCGGCAGCCAAAACGTCTGCGTTTAGTTTAATCTCTTTTGCCTTTTCTGGCTCTTTTAGGGTTTGCAAAATATTTTCCAGAGAATTGCTTTTCATGTATTTGCACATATTGCAACTGCCTATAAAGCGGCGAGTGGGCAACTCGCTTTGCAAGCGTGCGCTTAGTCCACATTCCGTTAAAAGCAAAACAGGAGCATTTTCTGGGAGGCTGTGAATGTAGTCTAGCATTTGAGATGTGCTTCCCACAAAATCGCTTAGCATTGCAACGCCCGGGCTACACTCCGGGTGGCTCGCAATACGAAGCCCTTCGTTTTGAATTCTGAAGTATTTTACCAAATCTGGGTCGTACTGTTCGTGAACATAGCAGGTACCTGTGTGAAGCACTAGCTCTTTTTTTATTCCCATTTTTCCCAATTCGTTTTTCAAATTTTCACCCATGAGCTTGTCTGGCAAAAACACAATTTTATCGTTTGGAATATTGCTCACTATTTTCAGTACATTTGAACTTGTAACGCAAACATCACAAGCGGCTTTAACATCTGCGGTTGTGTTTATGTAGCACACATAAGTATGCTCTTTATATTTATTTCGCAAGTCTTTAACTTGCTCACCTGTTATGCTGCTCGCAAGGCTGCACCCTGGATTTGCGCCTGGTATAAGTACTCTTTTATCGGGGTTTAAAATTTTTGCCGTTTCGCCCATAAATTCCACAGCTGCGAAAATTATTGTTTGAGCCGATGTTTCCATAGCGTTTTTGCTGAGTTGGTAAGAATCTCCGCTGTAATCTGCAACGCCAAGCGTAATTTCTGGTGCAACATAACTATGAGCAAGGATAGCCGCATTCCTATCTTTTTTCAACTCATTTATCTCATTTATAATCCCAACCAACTTTTCACAGGTTTCCATTGAATACTGACAAAGCACGGTTCCATTTTGCACGGAATGCAATTTATTGTATAGGTCTATGGCTTGCATAGGATGGAATTTAGAAAATGCTCCAAAATTTTTCTATACTCTCGTTAGCTATAAATTTTCAAAGTAATTTTCGGTTTGGGCTTTGAAAAACACGAATATTGCGATAAATCTTCGCTATCCTCTTGACAAAGAGGCGAATTATTTCTATATTTGCACATAATGTGATATATAGATTAACCCTCTCAATCTGGAGAAACATTAATGGAGGTTTTATTATGAACAGAAACAGCTTAAAAATCACACTAGCAGCAATCCTTATCTTTTGTGCCTCGGCAATGGCAGAGGAAGAAAAATCTACCGAGACTAAAAAAGTTGACACTGCTGCCATTATGAAAAAGGTTTATAATTTCCGCGGGGGTGTCAATTTTAGTTCCATTTACAATTCCAGAAGCGTGTTCGGTTTCCATGTTGGCGGCATGGCTGATATACCGCTTACTTTGGTGGATATTGCAGATGAGGCATATCTGTTGGAATTCCATGTGGGAACGCAATTTATAAAAAAGGGTGGGAAATATAGGTATTACTCCATCCTCAATTGGTATAGTTACTCATTTGATGCCTATTATCTTGAGGTGCCTGCACCTTTCTCATTCAAAAAAACATTCTCCGAAAATATCTCTGCCAGAGCTGATTTTGGACCATATATTGCCTTTGGCTTGTTTGGAACCAAAAACATTTTTGACGAATTGAGTCGATTTGATGCAGGAATAATATATGGAGCTGTGATAGATTTCGCAAAAAAGTATAGCCTTGGAGTACACGTAGGCACAGGGCTAAGTGATGATGATATATACTCGTTTTACATGACTTTGAGTTACAAACTTTAAGGCTTTAAGGAGAAACAACAATGAAAAAACTCGCATTTATCGTAGCAATTCTGGCATTTAGTGCATTCGCTAAGGAACAGGAAAAATCAAAGGAAGAAAACGCAAATGACGGTGTAGCATTAGGCATTCGTGGTGGAGTTCATATAATGTCAATGGGTACCTTTGACTTATCTGTTGGCTGGCACTTTGGAGCGGTACGTGATGTTATGAAATTAGCCGACTTGGAAATGTTTGGAAGCATATATCTCCAGCCCGGTGCGCTTTTCTTCACAAAAAACAGTTGGTTCAATACGCAAACATACTGGCTTGAGTTCCCTGTTCTCGCCTCTTGGAAATACGAAAGACACAGAGTCAACATAGGTCCTTATGTTAATTTTGGCTTGCTAGGTGATTTTGAAGACAAAGTTGCATCGGCGCTTAGCGGCGAATACGAAATGAACAGATTCGATTTAGGGCTTTCCCTTGGTACTAGCTACGAAATCTGGAGGTTTTGGCTGGGTGTAAGTTACAACTACGGCTTTATAAAAGTATCAGATTACCACGATTATGGCTCCGCAAGCTATAGGCTAACTCTGGGATTTAATTTGTAGGGAATATTATCAAAACACCTGTCTTGCCTTGGCACTTTTGGTACTAGGAGCTGCGGGAGTGGAAGTATTGCTGAATATGGTGGCTCCGCTTTCTTTTGGTTGCTCAAAATGCTTGCCATCGCAATCTTCAATGTCTGGAGATGCAGCGGTGTAAAGACAACTTGTAAATAGATTGCAATATGAGCCGGATACTTTGCCAGTGTAGTTACAAATTTTTCTTGAAATAACTCCCTGAGGAACTGGGAATTGCAATTCTGGCAAATTTTTATGAATTTCTGGCATAGAACCCAGCCATACTGGTAAAGCATCTTCTGTGCCTGTGTGGCCAGGTCCCATCGGCAAAAAGTCATCTGTCCCAATCCACACGCCCATTGTGTATTGTTTGGTAAAACCTATATACCACGCATCGGTATAATCATTTGTGGTTCCTGTTTTGCCACCGCTTGGATGGTGAAAACCGCTTGACCATACCCTTGCGGCTGTTCCGCCTGTATTTACCGTTTGCAGCATTGAAACCATAAGATAAGCAGAAGGCTTTTTCAAAACCTCGTGCTCAACTTTGTAGTTTTTTTCTATTACTTCACCGTTTTTGCCAACTATTGCCTCTATATAATGAGGTTCTATTCTAGTACCAAGATTTGGAAAAACCGTATAAGCACTTGTCATTTCCATGAGTGTTGCGCCCACTGAACCTAAAGCAATGCTAGGTACTGCCTGCAAAGGTGATTTTTTTACTCCAAACTTGCGCGCATATTCTACAACGTTTCTAAGCCCATACTTCATACCAACTTGAATTGCCGGCAAATTTTGTGAAAGCCCTAGTGCCTTGCGATAGCTCATCATACCCTTGAATTCCTTTGAATAATTGCCAGGTCTCCAGAATTTTGCCGTATCTATAGGGTCTGGAATTGTTATGGGAGCATCATTTACTGAGTCGCAAGGAGATGCACCGTTGTCCATTGCGGTTGCATAAACAAAGGGTTTAAATGAAGAACCTGGCTGCCTTAAAGTTTGTACTGCACGGTTCCATTTGCTTTCGTTGAAATTTTTTCCGCCCACCATTGCCCTAATTGCGCCAGTTTCGTTTTCTATCAAAATAACGGCTACTTGTGCTTGTCTATAACGCGAAGAATCCGGATAAATTATTTTTGCCGTATCTTTTTCCAGATAATTTTTAGTGAAATCTGCGTAAACAGAATCAAATTTATTAAGAATTGTGTCGTTTGGCATATTATATTTTTTTACCAAGTTAAGTTTCCAAATAGCGCGCTGGCGAAGTTTTCTGTCAACTCTTGCTCTTTGCTTTAAAGCGGCTGTTTCAACTATTTCTTGCGCATTTGGGTCTATGGTGCTGTAAATTGAAATGCCATCTGCATAAAGAGAATTTTCACCATATTTATTTTCCAAATATTTGCGTATCTCTTCCATATAATACGGTGCTATGGCAGAGTCTATCTTTGTCTCAATAGTCAAAGGCATTTTAATGTAGTTGTTGTAATCCTCTTTTGATATATAGCCCGCATCTTTCATGGCGAATAAAACTGTGTTTCTGCGGACAATGGCGGCTTCGGGTTTGCGGTCGGGGCGGTAGGCTTCTGGGCGTTGGAGCATTCCTGCAAGCACGGCTATTTCTGGAATGGTCAATGAATCTAATGGGCGACCAAAATAAAACTGCCCCGCAGACTGAAACCCATAATTGCCACCCGCCAAATAAACCTCGTTCATGTAAAATTCTAAAATTTCTTCTTTGGTGTAGGTTTTTTCTAAGCGAATGGCGGTCATGGCTTCGCGTATTTTGCGGGTAATTGAGCGTTCTGGCGTTAAAAATAAAAGTTTTGTGAGCTGTTGGGTTAGCGAACTTGCCCCCCTCATTTTATTGCCTGTTCTAAAACTCTCAAGTACAGCACTTGGAATAGCAAGTGGGTTCATGCCCCAATGATTCCAAAATTTGCGGTCTTCCGTTGCCAAAACAGCATTTTTTACAATATCTGGAATGCTATCTATGGGTGTCCAAATTCTTTTTTCCACAAAAAATTCGTGAACTAAAATAGAATCTTTATCATAAATTTTTGTTATCAAGCGAGGTTCTATAGTTTCCAGTTTTTCAAAAGAAGGAAGTGTTGGAGCAAGTTTAAACCACACTATGCAAATAGCCACCAAGCCTAAAATAACGGGAAACCCAAAAACGAGAATCCAGAGCAATTTTTTTTTGCCTAAATCCCTAACTGGCTTTGCTACGCTAGAAACATTTTCTTTATGCTCACTTTGCATAAAACGTAATGTAGAAAAAAATCTCGTGCCTCTAAGGCATAAGTAGAGATTTTTTAATGTCCGTAGGACAGCCCGAAGGGCGAACCCTGCCCACGAAGTGAATCTGGCAGGGTGAGTAAAAAAATTTCGTGCCTCTAAGGCATAAGTAGAGATTTTTTAATGTCCGTAGGACAGCCCGAAGGGCGAACCCTGCCCACGAAGTGAATCTGGCAGGGTGAGTAAAAAAATTTCGTGCCTGTCCAAAAACTCTGCCAAGAAAACTTATTTTCCCGATTGCCGGATAGATATGTTTCAAATTTTCTATATTTCCCTTTTCTACATTCGCTCTGCAAGGGAGCGGCTTTATTATATCACATAAATTTTTCTATGAGGGTTATTATGCCTAAAAAACTGCCAAAGTTTGCTCCGCTTACTTTGGACTCCACTTTCAAAAAAGCCTTTGCTAACGAGCAAAGTACGGAACTCCTTTTGTTCCTTCTCAACACATTCCTCGCCGAGAAACTGAAAAGCCCCATCAAAGAGGTAATCAACATTAACCACGAACTGTTTGGAAAAACGAGGTTCAATAGAGATGCTGTATTTGATGTTTATTGCAGGGATGCCACAGGTACAAGGTTCGTTGTAGAAGTTCAGGTTAAGGGGCAGGAACATTTCATAAAACGGACTTTCTTTTATCTTTGCATAATTGTATGCGATCTTGCAGTGAAAGGGAAAGACTATGATTTCAATATTCCGAGGCTCTATTCTATCAGCTTCTTGGAATTTGAGCTTGACTTTGGGGAGGGCTGCACAGAGGTAATCCAGTATTTGTCCCTGAGGAACGACAAGCACCCTGATATCAGCTACGATATTCTGCAAATGATCTATGTCATCTTGCCTAGGTTCAAGAAGAAAGAGAGCGAATGTGAAACAATTATGGATAAAATTCTTTTTTCCCTAAAAAATGGTCATAAGCTCAAAGGGGTTCCCAAGAGCTTCAAGGAGAAGGAGCTTTTGCAGATTTTTAAGGTGGCCGAAATTTCTAATTTTACGGAGAGAGAGCTCAAACAGTATGAGGCAGCTATGATGAACAGACACGACCAGAAAGCGATACTTGCTTATGCCAAGAAAGAGGGTGTTATGGAAACCGCTAAGAATATGTTTGCAAAAGGATTTTCTTTTGCCGATGTGCTTAAAGCAACGAATCTCCCTCGTGAGCAGGTTAGAGCGTTGAGGCGAGCTTAGTTTCCTTTTTCAATCCTGCACACAACGAACACTGTAGAAGAGGCTCTTATCACCATTGCCGTAGCTGTTGTAGCCGCTGTATTCAGACAATAGTAAGCAAAAAATATTTTAGTATCTTTTCCAGAATGAACTCAATCGCATATTCTCTTTTTAAACTTTTGCCAAAAAATGCTCTTAGTAGGGCTTTTGGTAATTTTTCAAGGGCAAAAATTCCTATTATTAGCAATTTGTCTGCGCAGTGGTTTGCAAAACGCTATAAAATAAATTTAGAAGAATCGGAGGTTCCAGCAGGCGGTTTTGCCAATATTCACGAGCTTTTCACAAGAAAATTAAAAAGCGGTGCTAGAACTATAGAAGACAACGCCGAGGTTGTTTGCCCTGTGGACGGGGTTTTAACAGCTTTTGGAATGCTCACCGAAAAACCGGAATATATGCAGGCAAAGGGGAAATACTACCGTTTAAAAGATTTACTCCGCAATAAAGAACTCGCTCAAAGATTCGTTGGAGGAGTGTGGGCAACAATATACCTTTCGCCGCACAACTACCACCGCATACACTCACCTGTTTCGGGAAACGTGACCGCCGCTTATTATTGCCCAGGAACGCTGTGGCCTGTGAATGCCGGAAGCGTTGAAAAAATAGAGGGTCTTTTCTCAATAAACGAAAGGCTAATAACCCA
>Ga0268262_10004274_pt1 | contig 14839 bp, 7 predicted proteins | sample TergutNc150P3_FD_190354 | JGI IMG/M metagenome (GOLD analysis project Ga0268262, IMG submission 190354) | Nasutitermes corniger P3 segment gut microbial community from laboratory colony in Florida, USA - Nc150 P3 (SPAdes) (version 2) | ecosystem: Host-associated > Arthropoda: Insects > Digestive... | reverse complement strand
GCTGACGGACTGCTACATTCTGCCGGTGCGCGATCTTTCCGAACCGGCCCAGGTCTATATGGAACCGGTCAGTTCCCAGGTGGAGTTCGCCGAGCCTTACTTCGGCCAGCCGGAATTGAGCCTGGATTCCCGCCCCCACGCCAGGGGGGGCGGGAGTTTCCCCTGGCCCTCGACCGTCCGCCTGGGGCCGGAAGCGGCCCGCCTGGCCGCGGATTCCCGCGAAGACCAGGGCCCGACGGGCATGTCCAGCCCCAAGCGCTACCTTTGGGATACCCGCCAGCGGGATCTCGAATGGTATTTCAACAACAAGTACGAGCGTCACGGCCGCGGCGAGGAGCCGGCCAACAGCCGCGGCGCTTTCCTGATGAAGGTCAACCCGGCCGGAATCCCCCTGTCCGCCCTGGGCGGGCAGGACGCCGGGGCCGACGGCCGCCGGCCGGCCATTCCCCTGCCCGACGAAATCAAGACCGGGAACGATGAAAGGATGGTGGCCTTCGAATCCCGCTACAGCCGCAGTTCCCTCATGATGTTTCTTTTGAGCGAGGTGGCGGCCCAGGCCCTTTCCGCCGTCAACAACCCCATGGTCCGGTACGGCCGCGAATACCCGGACAAGCCCCGCCGCCTGGCCCGCATCATCCTGACCGTGCCCACGGCCATGCCCCTTATGGAACAGAATATCTTCAAGACCTGGGCCCGGCTGGCCGTGGAGACGGTTTGGTCGGCCTTGGGCTGGGCCGATATCCTGGCCGCCCGGGAGGCCCAGGCCGATGATTTCCGGCGCGCCCCCACGGTTCGCTGCGACTGGGACGAAGCCACCTGCACCCAGGTGGTCTGGCTCTACAATGAGATCAAGGAACGCTTCCACAACAACGCCGATGAACTGTTCCGGCTTTTGGGCCGCCCCCGGGCCGTTAAACCGGGGGCGGGCGGCGGGGAGGAACTGGCCAGCCTGCGCCTGGCCAGCATCGACATGGGGGCGGGCACGACGGACTTGAGCATAACCACCTACGCCCTCCACAACCCCGGCCAGTCCTCGCCCCTTATCCGGCCCCACCTGGAATTCCGCGAGGGTTTCAACGTGGCCGGCGACGATATAATGCACAAGATAATCCAGACCCAGTTCATCGGCAAAATAGCCCGGGCCGCCGCCGACCGCCAAATAAGAGACGCGGAAAGCCTGGTGGGCGACCTTTTCCGGGTGACCCCTCAAATGGGGGTCCAGACGGATGAACGCGGCAAGAAACGCTTGAGATCGCAGTTCGTGACCCGGGTGGCCGTGCCCCTGGCCCTGGAAATATTGAAGCTTTATGAAGGCTTCGACCACCGGGGCGACGACCGGCGCGAAAGCCTGACCTTGCGCGGAGTTCTGGAGGGCGAGGCCGCCGGCCGCCTGGAAAGCGTCTTGGGCTACCTGGAAGAGCCCTTGCGTAAAGCCGGCTGGGCTGATTTCAACCTCTTGGACCAAGTGCTGGAAATCGATTTCCGCGAAGTCGACGCCGAAGTCAATTTCGTCCTGGAAAAGGTGATGACCGATCTGGCCGAGGTGATCAGGCTCTATGACTGCGACATACTGATTCTCACCGGCCGGCCTTCCCGCTGGCCGGCCATGTGGCTCAGCCCCTACCGCCGCCTCTGTCTCCCGGTGGACCGCCTGGTCCACATGCACAAATACCGGGTGAGCGCCCGCTATCCCTTCGTCACCCACGGCCGGATAGAAGACCCCAAGACCACGGTGGTCATCGGGGCCATCATCTGCGCCTTGGCCGAAGGCCACCTGGAAGGCATAACCATCGACACTTCCGGTTTCGAGCCCCAGCCCACCACCCGCCACCTGGGCCTCCTGGACGCCCAAGGCCGCCTGACCAGGGACCGGGTCTGGTTCAGCGACATAGACGTCTATGCCGCCCAAGAGGTCCGCCTGGAACAGACTATTCAGTTCAACGCCCCGGTCCCGGTCGGGTTCCGCCAGCTTGGCTGTCCGCGCTGGATTACGACCAGGCTCTACAGCCTGGAATACCGGAACGCCGAATTCCAGAAGAAGGCCGTGGGCCTTTTGCCCTACACCGTGACCCTGGAATACACCTTGAAGGAACCCGAGACGGCGGAGGAAAGCGGGCCCAAGCCCCAGCGCCTCCTGAAGCGGACCGAAGGCCGGCTGAAGGTCTTGGATATCACGGACAAGCAGGGCGGGGGCCGGAACGGCGCCTTGGCCGCCCGCCTCCAGACCCTTCGCCACGATGACGGTTATTGGCTGGACACCGGCGTCCTGGGCGGAGATTGACGGGCGGCCGCGCGGCCTTTACCCCGTCCCGATGAAAACCAGGGAGAATTTCGGATGACCGTCACAGATTTGCGGGAACAACTGCTGAAACTCAGGACTTTTGTCCTGGAGGGTGAACGGTGGCTGGCCGATAACGCCCAGGCCGTGGACAAGCCTCACGCCAACCGCAAAAATCTGCGCCGCCTGGGCCGGAATCTGAAAAGCTACGCCGAGGCGGCCGGACGCAAGACCGGCGTGGCTGTTTTCGGCCCCAGCCAGGCCGGCAAATCCACCCTCATCTCGGCCCTGGGACGCGGCCCCTCCGGAAGCCTTAAAGCCGATTTCGGGACGCAAAGCCTGGATTTCGCCATGCAGATCAATCCTGAAGGCGGCAACGAAACCACCGGCCTGGTCACCCGTTTTTCCCTGGTTCCGGCGCGGCCAAGCCCGGACCAGGACAAGCCGGTCTGCCTCAAGCTGTTTTCCGAAATGGACCTGGTCAAGATTCTGGCCAACACCTTTTTCGCCGAGGGCAAGGGGGCGAGCCGTATCGTGGAGGATGACCTGACCCTCGAAGTGGAAGCCCTGGCGGCCGGTTCGGCCTCGTCCGGGGCCGAACTGCCCCTGGACGATTTGGAGGACCTGGCCGAGTATGTCACCCGGCTGGCCCCGCCGGACCAAAGCGCCTACGGCCAGATGCTGGCCCGGGTCTACTGGGACCGGGCCCTCCGCCTGGCCGGCCGCCCCCTCGCGCCGGAGGGCCGGGCCAAACTGTTTTCCTTCCTCTGGGGGGGCCTCGCTCCTTTCACCGAGGTTTACATGCGGCTTTACCAGGCCTTGGCCGGCCTGGGTTTCCCGGAAACGGCCTTTTGCGGGCTGACCGCCCTCTTTGACGAGGAGGCGGGCCGGAAATTCACGGTGCTCCATGTCAACCGCTTAGACGGGCTCCTGGATGACGGGCCGCCTGACGAAGGCAAAGCCGGCCCGCCGGTGAAGGTGGTCTCGGCCGAAGGACGGACCGCCGTTTTAAGCCGCCCGGTCTTAAGCGCCTTGATCGCCGAGCTTTATGTCCAGGTGAAGGAAAGGCCGGGCGAAACCCTGGACCACAGCGACCTGTTGGATTTTCCCGGCTACCGGGCCCGGGAAAAGCTGGAAAACCTGGACGAGGACTTGCGGAAACCGGAAATCCTGAAAAACTGCTTTCTGCGGGGCAAGGTGGCCTATCTTTTCGAGCGCTACAAGGCCCGCCGGGAAATAGCGGCCATGCTGTTATGCATCGGTTCCTCGGTGCAGGACAACCCCGATCTGCCCATAATAGTCAGCGACTGGATCCGCGACACCCACGGGGAGACCCCGGCGGCCCGGCGGGCCGGCCGGCCGGTGAGCCTGTTCGTGGTTCTGACCAAGTTCGACCAGCATCTGCTTCGGGGCACCAGCAGCACCGACACCGTCACCCGCTGGGAGACGCGCCTGAACGCCTCTCTCCTGGATTTCTTCAAGGGCTACGACTGGCCGAGGAAATGGTCCGAATCCGCCGGCCGGGCGGAGCCCTTCAACAATGTCTTCTGGCTGCTGAACTTAAGCTATGCCTCCTCTTTTCTTGAACTGGAAGAAACGGACGACCAGGGTTCCAAGCTTTACCGGGCCAAGGGCCCCAGGCCCGACCAGGCCGCCTGGATAGAGGAAGTCCGCCAAGGCTATCTTAAATCGGACCTGGTGGCCGCCCATATCCATCGCCCCGAGGAGGCCTGGGGGGCCGTCATGAAGGCCCCCGACGGCGGGGTGGGCTATATCCTGGAACACCTGAACCCGGTTCTGGCGGATTCCGGTCTTCTGGCCGCCCAACTGGCCGGCCAGGCCAGGCGCGCGGCCGAGGCCGCCGAGGGCGTCTTGCGGCCCTGGTACCGCGGGGCCGGCTCGGAAAAGGAAATGGACATAAAGAAACAAAGCGCCAAGGAACTGGCCCTGTACCTGTTGGACCTGGCCCGGAAAAAACCGCGTTTCGGGGAACTGTTGCGGGATTTGCAGCTGGGCGATGACGAATGCCAGGCCCTCCACGGCGCTCCGTCGCCAGAGGAAGATGAGGCCCCGAAGGCCGAGGCGGCCCAGGCCGCCGTTCTGTCCCTGGACGATATCTGGGGCGGGCCGGCCGAGGAACCCCAAGCCCCTCCGGCCAAGCCGGCCGGCTTCCTGAACGATGCGGCCCGCCGCTATCGCCGCCGCCTGGAACGGGCCTGGCAGGCCAAGCTGGGTGAAATCGCCGCCAGCCGGCGCCACCAACGCTATTTCCAGCCGGACCCGGTTTTTTTCCAGGCCTTGGGCCATGAATCCGGGCCGGGAGAAGCGGAAGCCCGGCGGGAGGCCTTCGCCCGCAAACATCTTCAGATCCTGGGGGACGAATTGAGCTTGGGGGCCAAGCGCCTGGGCGTTTTCGACCGCCTGGAGACCCGCCTCCGCGAGGCCTTAAGCTACAGCGGCGGCAAGCCAGGCCAGATCGCCTGGAAACAGGCCCGCCTGGCGGCCGCGGACCTGGCCGCCTATGTCAACTGGCTGGGGTTTTCCCCCCTGGAACTTGACCGGGCCCGGCGCACCATCCCGGTCCCGCACCAGCCCAGCCGGAACATGACCCTCTTTGAACCGCCGCCGCCGCCGGGCCTCTGCCCGGAACTGCCGGACGATCAGCCGGCCTTTGATCTGCCTTACTATAGTGATTGGACCGCGGCGCTGTTCCGGCTGATGCTGGACAACGTCGGCTCTCAAGGGGAGCCTTGCGACCGCGGGCAGGACGAACGCCTGGGCGGTATCCTGGAAAAAATCGAAACCGGACAGAAGGCCCTGCCATGAAAGCGGAACTGTTGAACAAGCCGGGGGCCGAGCCCGGCTGGGCCCGGATACGCCTGGCTTTTGACGAGGGCGACCCCAAGGCCCCCCAAGCGGGGGAGCGTTTTGAACTGGCCCTTCAGGAGTGGCCTTCTAAAAAACACTTCCAAGCCGGCCCTCCCCACTGGGAGGGCCTCTCGGAATGGTACTTCGAGCCTCACGGCCAGAATTTCGACGGCCGGGTCCTGACCTTGGAACTCGGGCCCCGGGTCACCGGAACCTTCAAGAAAGACCGGACGTATTTTTTTCATATCAGGGGCGACAAGGGGTTTAATGACAAATTCAATTCGCCCGTCGAAAACCTGGACCTCTCCACTTCCGGGCTGATCGACGTGGAGGTCGGCGGCCCCCGGACCTCGCCGACCCTGGCCGAACCGGAGCCGGCCCTGGCGGGGCCGGCCGTAGCGGAACCGGCCGGGCCCCCGGCTGAACCGGAACCGGCCGAGCCGCCTTGGCCGGTTCCGCCGCCTCTTCCGAAAAAACATACGGCCCGGTGGCTGGCTCTCTTCATCTTGATTCTGGGGCTGGCGGGTTTGGGTTTCTGGTTTTGGACGCGGGCGGGAACGCCCCCCGACCCGCCGCCTCCGGCGGCCGTCGATTCTCCGCCTCCGGCGGCCGTCGATTCTCCGCCTCCGGCGGCCGTCGATTCGCCGCCCCCGGCGGCGGCCGGGCCGGCGGAAGAGGCCGCCGAGCCCGGCCCGGTCAGCCTGCTTCCGCCCCTGGAAGAAGCGCGTGAGCTTCTGAGACGGGGAGCGGATACGGCGGAACTGGAAGCGGCCCTGGCCCGCCTGGAAGCGCGGCCCGGGGCCGAGGACGCGGTCTTTCTTTTGACCAAGGCCTTGGCCCCCCGCGCCGTCAAGCACCGGGTCCGGTATGCGGCTTTCATGGACCCGGCCGATGCCCGGCCCTCCGGGTCCATAAAAAAAGATCCCCTGGCCGCTTACGAGGAATATGAAGCGGCCAAGTCCGCCGGCGCCCCGGAGGCGGCCCTGGCCTTGGAGCGCCTTGGGCGATGGGCGGAAGAAAACGCGGAAAAAGGCGACCCGGAGGCGGTCCGGCTCCGGCGGTTGTATGGAGGAAACAAACCATGAGGTCCGCCAGGTTTTTCATTGTACAGGTTTGGGCTCTGGCCTTGGGGCTGGCTTGGGCCGGCCCGGCCGGAGGGGCCGAGGCGCCCCTCATTATGGAAGGCAAGAAAACCTTATACCAACGGGTCATAACCCACCCCGGCGCGGCGGCCCACGAAGCGCCGGCGGGTAAACCCGGCCCCGCCATCACCCCTTTCAGCGTGATGTACGTTTACGCCCGTCTTATGGCCGGGGAGGAGTCCTGGCTCCAACTGGCCGGCAATACCAAGGGCCAGGATTTGGCTTGGGTGCCGGCCAAAAGCGTCTCCGAATGGAAACAATCCCTGGCCCTGACTTTTGCCGAACGGGCCGGCCGTTCTCCGGTCCTGTTTTTCAAGACCCCGGCGGACCTGGAAAATATCGCCGGCCAGGGCGGCATAACCCCGGCCTTAAGGAAATTGGCCGAGACTTTCCAGACTTTCGTCCGGGCTTCCAAGCCGCCGCCGGCCGATTTCCCGGTCGTGGCCATGGAACCCGGGGATGACCAGGGGGCCGTGCCCTACAACCGTTTCTACCTGATGCCCATTTTCGCCTACCAGGAACCCTTTGAAGGGGTGAAATTTCTGGAAGTGGGCTCCATTGACCCCGGCGAAGCCGGCGAAGAGGTCGAAGCCGGCGAAAAGGGCGAAAAGGGCCGGAAGACGGCGGGCCCGGGGGCCTTGAAAAACGCCATCGCCTTCGTCATCGACACCACCAAGTCCATGGGCCCGTATATAGACGAGACCTTGGAAATAGCCCGTAACATCTACGACCGCATATTGGAGCGCGGCCAGGGGGAAAACGTGGCCCTGGGCCTGGTGGCCTTCCGCAACAGCGTGGAGGCCAGGTCCAAGGTGGAATACACCAGCAAGATCATCTCGCCCCTCAAGAAGGCCCTGGCGCGCCAGGAACTGGAAGGGGCCCTGGCCCAGGTGAAGGAGGCCGCGGCTTCCACCCATTCTTTCAGCGAGGATTCCCTGGCCGGGCTGAAAACGGCCATTGACGATTTGGATTGGGAGGGATATGAGGGCCGGGTCATCATCCTGGTCACCGACGCCGGTCCCCTGCCCATCACCGATCCCTATGTTTCCACCATGCTCAGCCTCCAGGGCATGGCCGACCGCGCCAAAAAGAAGAACATCCGCTTGGTGGCCCTCCACATCATGACCCCGGACGGGGCCAAGGCCAACAACCACGGCTACGCCGAGGCGGCCTATAAGGAACTCACGGATATGGGCAGCGCCGGCCGGGCCTACATACCCTTGGAGGCCAAGGACAATCAAGAGGGGACCGCCAATTTCGCCGCCGCCGCCCAGACCCTCCTGGAGGCCTTGGACCGGATGATCCTGGAGCCGGCGGACAAGGCGGCCGGAGCCGATAAGACCGTTCCCGACCAGGCGGACCTGAAGACCAGGGCCCGGGCCGTGGGCGAGGCCCTGGGCTATTCCATACGGCTTGATTACGCCGGCCGGGTCAACAAAAGCCGGGCGCCCGCGGTGGTTCGTTCCTGGGTGGCCGACCAGGATATGGGCCGCCTGGACGAGGCCCAAGGCGGGGTCAAGGCTCCCGTCGTGGCCGCCAATGTGCTTATGACCCGGGAACAACTGAACGCCCTGAGCAAGCAACTGGGCATAATAATGGAGAACGCCGAGCGCACCCAAATGCTGGGCACGCGGGATTTTTTCCAGGGCATCCTGGCGGCCTCGGCCCAGATGGTCCAGGACCCTTCCCGGTTCGCGGCCCAGCCAGGCAAGACCCTGGCCGATCTGGGGGGCTTTAGCGAATTCCTGGAAGGTCTGCCCTACAAGAGCCGGGTCATGGGCCTGACCGAGGAGGATTGGTACAACATGAGCGTCGGCGAGCAGAACGATTTCATCTACTACCTGAAAGACTGCCTGCAAAGTTACCGGGCTTATTACGACGACCTGGATAACTGGGGCAAGTTCAGCGGCCCGGCCAATTCCAACGACTGGCTCTACCGGGTGCCCCTGGCCCGGCTGCCCTGACTTAAGACCGGCCAAGCCAAGATGTCCAACCCGAACCGGGATATCCGACCCCTTCTGGCGGTCCGAAACCTGGTCAAGAACCGGGGGCGGAATTACCGTCTGCGAATCCCGGAAATGGTGATAAGGCCAGGGGCCAGGATACTTTTGCTGGGGGACTCGGGCAGCGGCAAGAGCACCACCCTGGATATGCTGGCCTTGGTGCTCAAGCCGGACGCCGCCGATGATTTTATCTGGAGACCGGAGACGAAAAATACCGATCTCCACGACTTATGGCTGAAAAATAACGCCCCGGGCCTGGGCCGGCTGCGCCGCGAGGAATTGGGCTATGTACTACAGACCGGCGGCCTCATTCCCTTCCTCTCGGTACGGGAAAACATTCTCCTGGCGGCCAGGCTCAAAAAGATGGAAACCCGAGACCAAGAAGAAAAATTAAGCCGGCTGGCCCGGGATTTAGGCCTGGGACATTTGGTGAACAAATATCCCGATAAGGTTTCGGTGGGGGAAAGGCAGCGCTGCGCCATCGCCCGGGCGGTCATCCACGACCCCGCCCTGGTCCTGGCTGATGAACCGACCGCTTCCTTGGACCCTCCCACGGCGGACCGGGTTTTCAACTTATTATTGAAGTCCAGCCAAGACTCGGCTCTCATCGTGGCCAGCCACGATGAGAGCCGGGCCCTGAAACATGATTTTACCGTCTGGCGGGTGGTTTGCCGGTCCTCCACGGAAGCGGACGGGCTTATTGAGGCCGAACTTAAGCCGGCCGGATCGGCTCATGACTGATTTCCCGCTCTGCCTGAGCCTGGCCTGGCGGAACTACCGGCGGCAATGGTTGTTTTCCCTTTGCGCCGTCTGTTCCCTGGCCGCCTTCCTGGTGCCCCTCCTCACTCTCCTGGGGGTCAAGACCGGAGTCATCGGCACCTTGACCGCCCGGCTCCTGAACAATCCCCGCAACCTGGAACTGACCCCGGTGGGCGCGGGCCGCTTCGGCCGGGATTTTTTCCAAGACTTGGCTTTGAGCCCGGATACGGCCTTCGTCATTCCCCAGACCCGCAGCCTGGCGGCGGTCATCCAACTGCAAGCCGACCCGGCGGGTGAAGCCCATTGGGTGGAGATTTCGGCCACCGGGCCGGGCGACCCTCTCTTGGCTGAGGCCCAGGCCGCGCCGGTTCCGGCCGGCTGGCCCGCCGGACAAGTCATCTATCTTTCAGCCGCGGCGGCGGAAAAACTGGGCTTCCAGCCGGGCCGGCCTCTCCGGGGTTCGGTCAGCCGCAAGGTTCAAGGCCGCCAAGAGAAAGCGGAGCTGGACCTGGCCGTGGCCGGAGTCATCCCCCGCCATCTGGCCCACCGGGAAGCCGCCTTCGGCCCGCTGACCCTGTTGGAAATGGCCGAAGACTACCGCGACGGCTTCGCCGCGCCCCTACTGGGCTGGCCCGGAAAGGCCAAGCCGCCGGGGCCTGAAAACCATGCCGGCTTCCGCCTCTATGCCCGGGACTTGGACGGGGTGGAACGCTTAAGGCTGGCCCTGGCCGCCCAAGGCCTGGAGGTTTACACCAAGGCCGAGGAAATAGCCCTGGTCCGCAGCCTGGATAATTCCTTTACCGTGGTCTTCATGGTCCTGGGCCTGGTGGTGGGGCTGGGGGCCTTCGCTTCGGTCTCCTCCAGCGCCCTGGACCAGGTGGCCAAGATGCGGCGGTCTTTGGCCCTGATGCGTCTCATGGGCTTTGATTCCGGCGGCCTCATGGTTTTCACCTTGAGCCAGGCGGCCCTGACCGGGCTCTTGGCCTCGGCCCTGGCCAACGGGCTGTTTCTCTTAATCGCGGTTGTCCTGAACCGTTATTTCGGCCCCGGCCTCGGCTTCGGCGAAAGCGTCTGCCGGCTGGGCCCGGGCCAGCTTCTGGCCGCGACCGGGGCCAGCCTGGTCTTCATGCTGGCGGCCGCGGCCACGGCCGGCTGGAAGCTTTCCGGGTTGGAGCCGGCGGAAGGGATGAGAGATGTTTAAGGAAACAATAATTAATGGTCTTTTTGTCTTCTGGCGTCGTTGCTCGCGTTTTTTAAGGCTCGAAATATTTTTAATATTCCTGCGCCTTAAAAAACACTCGCGCCTAGCAAGTAAACAAAAATCCTCATTAATTAACTGTTTCCTAAAAAATTCCGGTTTGGCCTCATGGCCGCTGGCCGTGGCCTCTCTGGTCGCGGTCGCTCTCTTCCTGGGCGGGGCGGGCCCGGCTTTCGGCCAGTTGGGCCGTAAAGACCAGGTTAAGCCGGCCGATCTCTATGACCCCCACGAAGCCGACCCCGGGAAGGCCCCGGGCGATGTGTCCCTCTCCATGCCCTGCGGCCTTAAAATGGTTTTCCGTCCGGCGGCGGTTGAAAAAAGGACGGGCGTTTTGGACGATCTGCCGACCAGGCAGGGGGCGGATTCCCCCCGGGCGGAGGAAGGGTTTTTCAGCAACCCCTTCACCGGGTTCCTGGCCGCGCCCTTGACTTTGGCCGATCTGCCCGGCCCCTGGTGCGGGAATGTGGCCCGGTCTCTGGGCCAGGATCCGGATCGGTGCGGAAAACCGGCCCGGCGGCAGGCGGCGCGGGAGGCCCAGCTTTATTTCATCGGCAAGTATGAAGTGACCGAGGCCCAATGGGAAGCCGTCATGGGCCAATGCCCGGCCAACCCGGACCCGGCCCTGGCCCGGCCGAAAACCTCCATCTCCTGGTTCGAGGCCGTGGCCTTCACGGCTAAATACATGGAATGGCTCTTAGAGCACGCCCGGGACGAACTGCCCGCCTTCAGCCAGGACGAGCAGAACGTCGGCCTGGTGCGCCTCCCGACAGAAGCGGAATGGGAATACGCGGCCCGGGGCGGCCAGGCCGTGGGCGAGGAATCATTGAACGCCACTGATTTCTTTCCCTTCGACGGAGGCCGGACGGAAAATGATTACGGGGTTTTCCAAGATGGCGTCTCCTCGCCCGACCAGCCGAGCCGCATCGGCAGCCTCAAGCCCAACCCCCTCGGCCTTTACGACACCATAGGCAACGCGGCGGAGATGACCTTGGACACCTTCCGAATGTCCCGGGCCGGGCGCTTGCATGGCTCGGCCGGCGGCTTCGTCCGCAAAGGCGGCAGTTTCCTGTCACGCCAGCCCGATGTCCGGCCCGGCGACCGCAAGGAGATAGCCTTTTTCAATAAAAAAGGCCCCACCCGGGCCAAGGATTTGGGTTTCCGCCTGGTCCTCTCGGCCGTCAACGTCACCCGGGCCAGCGAAGCGGCCATCCAGGAGGAATGGAAGCTCCAGGGCGAGAACCCGGAATTGGCCCTGGGCGAATTCCTGTCCGCCGCCGCCGATCCTCTGGCTGAAATCAACAAGCTCCTCAAGTCGCCGGCGACGACCGCGGAACAGAAGAAAACCCTGGAGGGCCTGGTCCCCTTAGTCAAGAACTATAACGCGGCCGCGGAGGAAAACGCCGCCGCGGCCTTGAACGCCCGGGTCAAGGGCCTGGTTTACGCCGCCTACGGCTTAAAGGGCATCTCCCTGCGCCGCAACGTGGCCTTCAGCAACGCCGCCCGGGTGGAGGCCGAAATAAAAAAAATCGAGGCCCTGATGAAGGAACCCCTGGGGGCCGCCGACCAGAAGGAATTGAAGCAGGTCTTGGATAAGTTCAAGAAGCAGCGCGAAGACTTCAAGAAAGACGGGCCGGATTTCGAGAATGCCTTGGGTCACCAGTTCGGTTTCTACAAGCGGCAGGTGGAGGAAGTCGCCTTGAAATCCAACCGCCAGACTCTTTTGGAACAACTGGAAAAAGTGGGCCAGGACTTTAAGGGCCAGGATTCCTACCATGAGGAGATGAGGCAATGTTTCGGCTACGTCGAACGCGACATAAAGCTGGCCCTGGGCGGAAAGGTCCGGGAAATCAAGCGGGACAACCTGGAAATCCCCATGAGATGAGGGCGGGGAAGGGGCGTTGAAATGCCGCGGGATTCCGGCCGGTCCGGGCGGCGCCCGCCCCTGGCCGCCTTGGCCTTCCTGATTGTTTTCCTGGTTCCGGCCGCCCCGGCCGGGGCCGGCAGCCAGGTATTGAGCCTTCACTGGCCCAGTCAGCGCGATCCTGATACGGTCGTCACGGAAATAGAACTTACCGAGAGCCAGATCATCGTCACCCTCCAGTGCCGAAACCGGGGTTTATGGCCGAGCCGTCCCCAACTCTTTCCCCCGGGGCATCCGCTGTCGTTTTATATCCTGGAAAAGGCCACGGGCCAGAGGCACTATCTGGCCGCCAGCCAGGGGCTGGCCGTGTACCCCGATTACAGCCCCCTGCCTCGGGGCCGGACCATAACTTTCAAGTTGTTTTTCAAGCGGATACCGCTGGCTACCTTCAGTTTGATGGAAGGGGAGCCCAGCCTCCGGGGCACGGTGGCGCCCGCCGTTTTCTGGGATTTCCTGAATATTGATTTGGCCAAGATGGAGAAGAACTTCAAGCAGGCGGATAGGCCGCCGCCGCAGCCGGACCACATCTGGAGCCGGCCCGAAGCCCCGGCGGCCCAACCCGAGGCCAAACCAGAGGCCAAATCCGAAGCCAAAGCCGCGCCCGCCAAGCCGGCCCAGGAGAAAGAGCCGTATAAATTTTTCACCAACCCCTGAAAAGCGGTGATTTCGCGGCGGTAACAGCCTCGTATGGATTCCGGCTTTCGCCGGAATGACGGGGTAAACTGTGCCGGAATAGCGTAGTCGTCCGCACCCGTAACCCCGATAGCGGCCACATACGCCATGCTGCCAACACCCCACTCGTCACCCCGGTGAAAGGTTGTAAACCTACTCCGGGGTCCATGCCTTTCACGCCTAAGATGGACCACGGTTCCCGCCGGGGTGACTGGTTAGGTGATCGCCGGTTTGACGTATATAGCCGCAACCGAAAGTTTCACTTCAGCTTAATCTCAAGTGTCAGTCCCAAAAAATTAAAAAAACTTCAAAAAATATTAAAGTGGCCTGGCAAGAAGCCGATAAGAAGCTTGAAGACGGCGCGGAGGCGCCAGGAGCCGACGACCCCGGAGCGAAACCATGAGCCTCACGATCAACCACAACATGATGGCCAGCGATACCCAGCGCCGCCTGAACCTCTTCCACGGCCGCCTGGGCCAGAACACCCAGCGCCTGTCTTCCGGGCTCCGGCTCAACGGCCCGGTGGACGGCCCGGCCGCCTTCGGCGTCCGGGAAATGATGAGGTCGGAGATGAGCACCCTCCAGCAGAGCCTCCGCAACGCGGCCGACGGGATCAGCCTGCTCCAGACCGCCGAGGGGGCCATGGCCGTCATTGACGAAAAACTGATCCGCATGAGGGAGTTGGCCGAGCAGGCCGCCACGGGCACCTATACCACGGTCCAGCGGGAAATCATAAATTCGGAATACCAGGCCATGGCCGCGGAAATAGACCGCATCGCCAACGCCACCAATTTCAACGGGGTCAAGCTCCTCGACGGTTCCATCAGCGACGTCCATAACGGCCTGGGCCTCAAAATCCACTTCGGCCTCACCGACAGCCCGGCCCAGGATTACCACTTCGTCCAGATAGGCGACGTCCGGGCCACCACGGCCTCGGGCCTCCGGGTGGCCGGGGACGCCCGCAACGCCGTCTGGGGCAACACCACCTACGCCGACAACTTCAAGGCCGAAGCCTGCTGCGGGGGCGGGGTCAGCAGCTTAAGCGCGCCGGTGGACGGCTGGCGGGGGGGCGACGTCTTCTCCTTCGGCTACAACTGGGATATGAAGGCGCTGAGCGAAGACAGCCTCTCCCGGAGCAGCTACCTGACCAGCTCGGCCACTATTGCGGACATTTACGGGCTTGGCCCGGGCACCCTCACCCGGGGCCGCTACATCGCCGGGGCCTGGGCGGCCAAGGGGGAGGATTTCACCCTGGGCCAGCTCCTGGACCAGGTCAGCCGCGGCACCCAGGCCCGGGTGCGGGTCGATATCAAATACCATGAAGGGATCAGGTACGAGATCCAGCCCACCAGCGGCCGGCCCATTGACCTCACCCCCTACTATGCGGAATCCAAGACCGTCTGCCCCAGGGATTTGGTGGTCATCGGCGATATCCCGGTCAAAATGTCCGGCGCGGCCGCAGCCTTTGAACTGCCCGACGGCCAGCCGGTGCCCGCCGCACTGGTGGAGGCGGACGGGGCCGGCGGCTTCCGGCTTACGCTCGGCACCCCGGTGGTCAAATACTCCGGCCTCTCCCTGGACGACCTGGTGGAAGGCGACCCCGAGGCCCACGCCTTCCAGTGGTCTTTCGGCAACGAGGTCTATTTTTACGGCAGCGCCTCCCTGGTCCGGGAGCGCCTGCCCGAAGGGGACTTCAGCCTGACCAGGCTCGGCTCCGGCCAAACTTTTCACAGCCCGGCCTCGGCCTTAGTCGCGGCCATCAACGGCCAGGCCGACAGCCGTTTCTGGGCCCGGATTGAAGACACGCCCGGCTTTTACCGGAACGGCTACCTCTCGGTTTATGTCTTCTGCAAGGAAAGCGGGGACCAGAGCTGCCTGGACGCCTGCGACAAGGCCCTGGGCCTGGCCGACAACGCAGCCCGGGTGGAAGACCTGGTC
>Ga0268262_10004273_pt1 | contig 14840 bp, 10 predicted proteins | sample TergutNc150P3_FD_190354 | JGI IMG/M metagenome (GOLD analysis project Ga0268262, IMG submission 190354) | Nasutitermes corniger P3 segment gut microbial community from laboratory colony in Florida, USA - Nc150 P3 (SPAdes) (version 2) | ecosystem: Host-associated > Arthropoda: Insects >... | reverse complement strand
AAAGTCCTTCAAGAGTTCTTCGTTATTGGGATCAAGATAGTCACTCATTATACTATAAAGATACACTAGAATCGTTTGGTGATCAAGCCAATAATTGCGCGTCAATCCCCTTTTCCGTATACTATCCGCATGATTGTGATGAAATTCGGCGGAAGCTCCGTGGCAAATGCCGAGCGTCTGCGCCATGTAGCGGAAATTGTAAAAGCCCGCCTTGACCAAAAGCCTATCCTGGTTTTGTCCGCGATGGGGGATACTACCGACCATCTTCTTGAAGCGGGAGACGCGGCCCTGAAAAAAGGCATTGTTCATGTAGATAAAATTGAGGAACTTCACCTTAAAACGATAATGGAGATGGAACTTGGCGATATAGCTTTTAGGGGTGTGCGTTCCCTTCTTACGGAGCTGCGTAATCTGCTTATGGGCATTTCCCTTATCAGGGAACTGACCGGAAAAACCAAAGATTACCTGGTTTCTTTTGGCGAGCGCCTTTCAGTCAGGATAGCGGCGGCCTGGTTTTGCTCTTTGGGGATAAAGGCCAAAGCGGTGGACGCCTGGGAAGCGGGCTTCATTTCAGATTCAAATTTTACATCCGCCGATCTGGAGGAAGAGAGCTGGCGCCTGATACCGGAAAAGCTCCTGGCGCCTTCCGAGGAAGGCACTTTGCAGGTAGTAACCGGCTTTATTGCCAAGGACGACAAGGGAAATATCACTACCCTGGGCAGGGGCGGCTCCGATCTTACCGCCGCCATGATCGCCGCCGCCTGCGGAGCGGCAGAATTGCAGATATGGAAGGATGTGGACGGCATTCTTACCGCCGATCCCAGGATTGTAAGCGGCGCGAGGGTGGTTGACAACATAACTTACGAAGCGGCGTCGGAAATGGCTTACTACGGCGCTCAGGTACTTCATCCGCGTTCCATGCAGCCTTGCAAAAGAACCGGCACCCCCGTGATGATTAAAAACTCCTACAATCCCGACGCGCCGGGTACCCGGATTGTTTCTTCCCTGGGAGAAAAAAGAAGCCCTATCCAGGCCATCACTTCCCGTAGAAACGTAACCCTGGTTGACATTGTCTCATCCCGCATGGTGGGCCAGTACGGCTTTATAGCCGAAGTTTTTGCCTGTTTTGCCAGGCACAGTGTTTCGGTGGACATGGTAGCTACGAGCGAAGTATCAATTTCCCTGACTTTGGATGCTTTTCACGATCTAAAAGAACTGAAAAAGGACCTTTCCCGCATTGCCGCCGTGGAGATCAAGACCGGCAAGGCAATTGTTACAATTATTGGAGACGTTGGCCGCTCTTCGGAAATACTCTCCCGCACGTTCAAAACCTGTAAGCTTTTGGGCGTACAGGTACAAATGATTTCCCAGGGGGCAAGCAAGGTAAATATAAGCTTTATAGTGGACGACAACGAGGCCCCGGAAGTTATCAAGGGCCTGCACGCGGATTTCTTTGAGGGATTTAAGCCTGCCGGTTGAGATTGTTATTTCCGCGTAAATAGTTCCCAAGACCAAGTATAAAGTTCCACATAAGATCAACATACTTCGCCACAGAACACTAAATTTGACCCACAATTAACTACGAAAACGTTATATTCTTCCTAACAGCAGGGGTCACAGCCAGAGCTTTAGCGGGCCTGCCTGGGAAACCGGGCAGGTTTTTTTATGATATTTTTTATAGAGTACTTGACACAATTTAAAAAACCCTTATACTCTTGTATATATGCAATTTTGTAAATATACAGTTATGTATATTTACGTTGGTGAAGGAGCCTAAGTATGGACAAAATTCCCCTAAAAGCAGGGTCTCCTGTGGAAGGCGATGAGTTCTACGGGAGAGAAAAAGAATTACAGTACGTATGGGAATACCACATCTCGAAAGGCGTCTCGGTGTTATTATCCGCTCCCCGCAGGGTTGGAAAGACATCATTTTCCAAAAAATTGATCGAGCGCGCGAAACAAAACGGGTGGAAAACACTTTACCTTGATTTAGAAGGATCAAGTACAGAAAGTGATTTTGTAAAACTTTTCAAAGAAAAGTTACAGAAAGAAAACTGGCTGAATACAGCGGGTAATACCATCCTCAAAATTTTTGCCAGCATAAAAGAATTGAAGATTGCGGAAAAAAAGCTTTCAATTAACATCGATGTCTGGCGCAATGACGCGTATGGGAAAATCAAAAAATTAATTGAGAGCGAAGAAAAAATATTAATCGTTATAGACGAACTAACGATCTTCCTGGACCATCTGCTGAAACAGGAAAATGGCAGAGAAAGAGTTGAATACTTTTTGGAATGGCTGCGAAATTTCCGTCAAACAACAACAAGCTGCTGGATTTTTTGCAGTTCGGTTGGAATTGAAAATTTTGCTTTGGTGCATCAACTGAGCAAGCATTTCAATGATTTTATCTCTTATTCCATCGGACCATTTTCGGAGGATGAGGCAAGGGATTTTATTTTACGCCTTGATGTTAATGAATATGTAAAATTTACAAATGACCATATTCAATATATTCTTAATAAGCTGGACTGGTATTTGCCTTTTTTTATTAAAATACTGGTGGAAAAGGTTAATTCCCTGGTTGATGAAAAAAGACATCTCTCACGCGAGGTCATAGACGAAGCTTACAAGCTTTTAATAAAAGGAATCCAATTCAATACCTGGATCGATCGGTTAAAATTATACGATGAGCTTCAAGATACTGCCAAGACAATATTAAAATTGTGCGTTTCGCCTAGAGGTAGAAGCAGAAACGATTTGTTGATAAATCTTTCGGCAAAAAAAAGTGAAAGGGAAAAGGTGGATAGAAATCTGTCCCAGGTGCTTAGAATGCTTATAAATGACGGCTATTTGACAGAGCATAAGCGTAAATACATTTTCCGTTCTCCGTTAATAAAGGATTTTTGGTATGACCGCTTTATTAAATGAAAGTATAAATTTAAGCCAGACAGGATTATTATACAATCCGCAGCTACAGGGCGCCGATATAGTAAAAAAATTGTTTGTAGTTCGACAGAAACAATTTAACTCTCTACTGGATAATTTATTGAAGGAAAAAGAAGACAGCATACCGCAGCATTACCTTATTGTCGGACAGCGGGGGATGGGTAAAACCATGCTGCTTAAAAGGATAGAGGTTGAATTGCATAATGAGCGTCAATACCGAGAACGGTTTATTCCGATACTCTATCCTGAAGAGCAATATAATGTAAAAGACCTTGCCGAATTTTGGCTTAACACTTTAGATGCTTTAGCGGATAGTTTACAAGAAGAAAAGTACCCTGTCGAAATGGTAGCAGATATTGATAAAACCATACAGGAATTATCAAGGAAACCGCCTAAAGTAATCGCGGAAGAAGCGTATGAATATTTATTGAATATTTGCGGCAATCTGCGCCGCAGACCTGTGTTGTTAATTGATAATATAGACTTGGTATTCAGTGGATTGGACAATGGGAAAAAAATCAAAACGGAACAATGGGCTTTGCGTAAACTGCTATGTGAAAACGCGGCCCCTATTGTTATTAGCGGAGGCGTTACTCTTTTTGACAGCGTAAATAATTACGGTATGCCTTTTTACGATTTTTTTCAAATTCAACAACTGTATAAATTGGATTATGAGGAGTTTACTAATTTACTGATAAACCTTGCGACAATCACGAATAGCGATAAAACGGTGTTTGACTCCATTCAAAAGAACAGTTCCCGCCAAAGATCTTTACTTGAGCTTACAGGCGGCAGTCCGCGCCTGACAGTAAAGTTATTTGAACAAATTGCCAAGGGTTTCTCCAAAAATATATACGATGATCTGCAATTATTGGTTGATGAAATTACACCTTTTTATAAGGCGCGGTTTGAAGAACTACCAAAACAACAACAAATTATTTTAGACGCGATTGCGTTGAACTGGGACGCAATTTCCCTTAAAAAACTTTCTATGGAAACGCGTATGCAAAACAACCAGCTTTCTCCACAGCTTATGCGTCTTGTTAACGACGGATGGATAGAAACAACACCTGCCTATAATGCTAAAGGCAACGCATATTTTATCAGCGAACGTTTTTTCAATATATTTTATTTGATAAGAAACAGTTCCCGAAGACATAAAGACAAGGTATTTTGCCTGTCAAAATTTTTAGAGTGTTTTTATGGAAAGGAGGAACTGGAAATAATATCGAATAGTTTGTTAAACGAAAACATTTATTCCTCTGAGCAGATGGGATTACATTTGGCGCTATCCATGATAAAAACATTAAAGCCAAGCACAAGAAAAAAAATACAGAAAAAAGTTTTTGATACATTCTTAAACAATGATGAATTGTGCAAAGAATTTGAATTTTCCGGAAATAATTTCATATCGGAAGGAATCGCTTTCTTTGAATCTAAACAATATGGCGAAGCAATAAAATACTTTAATAAAATTATTTCCGAAAATAAAGACAATGCGTATGCCTGGGCTTGTAAAGGAGAATGTTTATCCGAATTAAAAAGATATGAGGAGGCCCTGGTTTGTTATGATGAATTTACTAAAAGGGAACAAAATGAAGCAACTGCATGGATAGGCAAAGGAGATTTGTTATATAAAATGGAGCGCCTTGACAGCGCTCTATCATGTTTTGATAAAGCCTTAGAAATAGATAATAAAGAGTATTATGCCTGGACGCGAAAGGGAGAAATATTAAAAGCGTTAAAAAAATATGGTACTGCTGTCGAATGTTTTGATAATGCAATTAAGTTAAAATCAGACGATGATGAAAATTTATTGTTTAATAAGGCTTTTTGTTTAATGTATTTGAAACAATATGAAGAAGCTATTATTTCTTTTAGTAAAATTATTAAGTTAAACCCTAAGAACGAGTATTATTGGGCATTCAAAGGGGAAGCTTTGATGTTATTAGATCGGTTTACAGAATCACTTGATTGTTATAAGCAGGCCATAAAATTAAATCCTAAGGATAATACTTTCTGGATCATGACAGGCATTCATTTTTGTGGTATTGAGAGGTATAAAGACGCGATTGACGCATTTGATAAAGCTATAGAGTTAGATGGAAACAATAAAAATGCCTGGAATTATAAAGCCGTTTGTTTAATTGACACACAAAAATATGAGGAGGCCCTTGTTTGTTTGAATAGAGCCATTGAATTAGAGCCAAATAATACTAATGCCTGGAATAACAAAGGTTATGCGTTAATTGAATTGAAAAAGTTTACAGACGCGGTATATGCTTACGAGAAAGCAATTGAAATTGATCCTGAGCGGTTATTGCCAAAATTCTTTCTGTCGTTTCTATATAGGGATAAATTGAATGAAATTAATAAGGCAATGGAAATATTTAATTCTATAAATGAAGAAGAAATCAATGACGACAAGAATAAAAATTTATCATGTTATTATTACTTAAATAAAGCGCTGTTTGAATTATATAATCAAAACAAAGGCCTGGCCAAAGAGTATTTATTACAGGCATTTATGTTTTTTGAAAAAGAGGACAAAATAATGTCTATAGCAAGTAATAATTGGTGGGCAAAATTTGGGAGCGTGGTTACCAAATTATGTTGCGGTTCATGGTTTCTTGCTATTCTGGACGAAAAAGGCTACAACACTGTTTTATCGCCATATTATACCGCTATAAAGGCCCTGGAAATAGAACAACAAGACAGTAAAAGCGGTCAGGAAAACGCTGAAATTTACCTCAAAAACAAAGCCATAGAAATAAGCGACCCGGCAATGAAAATCATTGAAAAAATGAAAAAATATTTGAGTTAAAGTTTGACTTGTTTCTTCTCTCTTTCCACCATTTTATCAAAGCAAGGAAGGTTTCTGCAAAAAGTTTTGGGGAAAGGTGAAAATTTCATACCGTATGAGAACAACATACCCCTTGTTTTGCGCCAAACTGGACCTATAATTTTTCAAAACAGGTTGGTACTAGACGACAGGGTATGTTGATCACCGCCGCATATTACGCAATAATGCAAAGATGAAAGTAATACTAACCGGTTACGGAAAAATGGGGCGCCTCCTTGAGGCCAAGCTCTGCGAGAGGGGGCATACTGTTCTGGCAGTGGTGGATCCCTATTATGCCATAAACAGCCCTCCGTCTTCTTTGCCTATAGAGTCATATCCTTCCCTTAGAAATGCCCTGGACGGAAAGCCGGGCAAAAGCCTGAAAGACGCCGATGTGGTTATAGAGTTTTCAATACCCCCTGTCGCGCCGGTAAACCTTCTTTTCCTTGGCAATGAAAAAATCCCCGTGGTATCAGGCACCACAGGCTGGTACGAGAAATTGCCCGAAGTCAGCAAGGCGGTGTTGTCCGCCGGATCTTCCATGCTCTGGTCGTCCAATTTCTCGCTTGGCGTAAATCTTTTTTACCGCATTGCCTGTTATGCCGCAAAATTGATGGATCCCTTTAAGGAGTACGATGTGGCGGGTTTTGAAACCCACCACAACAACAAGGCGGACAGCCCTTCAGGCACAGCAAAGACCCTGGTTGACAGGGTGATTGGACAAATGACCAGAAAAAAGAAAGCTGTGTACCAAATGCTGGAGAGAAAACCGGAAGCCGACGAGCTACACTTTGCCAGCCTCCGCGTCGGCTCTGCGCCGGGGACACACAGCCTTATCTTTGATTCAAATTCTGACGCAATTGAGATAACCCATACAGCCAGAAACCGCGATGGCTTTGCCACCGGCGCGGTTTTGGCGGCGGAATGGCTTATCGCCGAGGAACGGGCAGGAATTTTTACAATGGACGATGTTATGGACAATATCCTAAAGGAACTACTGAAATGAAAGCTTTATCAGGCGCGTTTACCGCCCTTGTTACCCCGATGAAAGAAAACGGAGACGCGGATTACGACGGTTTCAGGAGACTGATTAATTTCCAGCTGGAACAGGGAATAGACGGCATTGTTCCCCTTGGCACCACCGGAGAGACCCCCACACTGGACGAGGACGAAGAAGAAAAGCTTTTACGCATCGCCATTGACGAAGTTAAGGGCGCTGTCCCGATAATTGCCGGTACAGGATCCAACGATACAAAACACATGGTTATATACACCAAGAGGGCCAAAGATATGGGGGCTGACGCCGCCCTGGTGGTAACCCCCTATTACAACAAGCCCAACGACGACGGCCTTTACAGGCATTTCCAGGCCGCCGCCGCAGTGGGCATTCCAATTGTGGTTTACAACATTGCCTCGCGGACAGGGCGGAACATCCCTACCTCCCTGATGGAAAAAATTGCCGCCATAAACGGCATTGTGGGCGTCAAGGAAGCGTCCGGCGACCTGGGCCAGATGGGGGATGTTCTGCAAAGCATTGCTTTGCCGCGCAAGGGTGGGGTAAACCCCTCGGCAAACCCCTTTTACGTCATGTCAGGGGACGATGCCTTTACCCTGCCGCTTATTTCCCTGGGCGGAGACGGCATCATCTCGGTTATTTCAAATCTTGTGCCGGCCAGGGTAAAAGCCCTGACAAAAGCGTGCCTTTCAGGTGATTTTAAGGAAGGGCGAAAGATTCATTTTGAACTGCTTCCGCTGATAAAAGCGGCGTTCATCGAAACAAACCCGATTCCCATTAAAAAGGCCATGTCTTGGGCAGGGCTGCCAGCGGGCCCCGCGAGGCTCCCGTTGGGAAAACTGGACAGCAAAAACGAGGCCGTCCTGAGAACGGCTGTTGAAAAGCTGGGGATAAAAACCGCTTAATGCCCAGAAGCCTCAGGTATTCAGGATTTTCTCTATTCGATTGAGAAGATCGTCTCTATCATAGGGTTTTGTAATATAATCAGCCGCGCCTATTTCTTGCGCATGTTCCACTTCGGCTGTTTCAACTACAGAGGTCAAAAACACTATCGGGACGTCCTGTAAAAAGCTTATCGCCCTTAATCTGTTAAAGGTTTCCCAGCCGTCCAGATCCGGCATTAATATATCCAATAAAATTAAATTCGGAACAACCCCTTTAATTAAGTAACCCAAGGCTTCTTTTCCGGATTTAGCGGTAATAACTTCATATTTATCCTTCAGTATGTTTTCGAGCATAGAAAGATAAATCTCGTCGTCATCTACCAAAAAGATTTTTTTCGTTTTGTCCATTCTTTTACCGCCCTATACTATTGAATAGTACAATAAAATAATAAATAATTCAATATCTCTACGTTTCTGATTTTTGGGTCTGTTTTTCGAAGACATAAGGAGTACAGAATGTCCAGGATTCCAGTAGGAGTATTGGGCGCTACCGGGATGGTAGGCCAGCAGTACATCACCTTGCTTAAGGATCACCCCTGGTTCCAGGTGCGCTTTGTGGCGGCTTCTCCCAGAAGCGCCGGGAAAAAATACAAGGACGCCGCGTCGGGCCGCATCCATTTTCCTGGCGTTGCCGAGTCTGTTGGGGAGCTTGTTGTCGCGGACGCAAACGATGTTTCCCGCGCCGCCGGCGCGGCAAAAGCCGGGGACTGCGCCTTTGTGTTTTCCGCCCTTGAAATGGGCAAGGATGAAATCCGCGCCCTGGAAGATTCCTACGCGGCCGCCGGCCTGCCGGTAATTTCCAACGCCTCGGCCAACCGCTGGACAGATGACGTGCCGGTGCTTGTCGCCGAAGTAAACCATCACCACGCGGACATTATTCCCGACCAGCGGAAAAAGCGCGGCTGGGACAAGGGTTTTATAGCGGTTAAACCCAACTGCTCCATTCAGAGCTACACCACGGCGCTTTACGCGCTGATAAGGGCTGGCTACGAAATCAAGCGGCTTATTGTTACCACCCTTCAGGCGGTGTCCGGCGCCGGCTATCCCGGCGTTCCAAGCCTCGACATGATTGACAATATCGTTCCCTACATCGGCGGGGAGGAAGAAAAATCAGAGCTGGAGCCGCTAAAAATCCTTGGGTCAATTGACGGAGGCCGCTTTAAGAACGCGGAATTGCCGAAAATCGCCGCCCACTGCAACCGCGTTCCTGTAACCGACGGGCACACAGCCTGCGTCAGCCTGGAATTCGGCGAAAACAAGCCGTCGGTGGATGAAGTTAAAAGAATCTGGACTGATTTTACAAGCCTTCCGCAAGAACTGAACCTCCCGACGGCCCCCCAGCGCCCCATCATTGTCCGGGAGGAAAATGACCGCCCCCAGCCCCGGAAGGACAGGGACGCGGACAAGGCCATGGCGGTAACTATCGGGCGGGTAAGGCCCTGCAATGTCTTTGACCTCCGCTTTGTAGGCCTTTCCCACAACACAGTCCGGGGCGCGGCGGGAGGAGGCATACTCAACGCCGAACTTTTAAAGCATAAAGGATATTTGGGTTAATGAACGGGCTGTTTATTTTGGTCATTTCCGTTGTGGTACTCGGTCTGGCATACCTTTTGTACGGCCGTTTCCTTGCGCGGCGCTGGGGGATTGATCCCGCAAGAAAGACTCCGGCGCACGAGCTTGAGGACGGCAAGGAATATGTCCCTACCTCTCCGGCAGTGGTCTTTGGATACGAGTTTTCTTCAATTGCCGGCGCCGGACCGATTAACGGGCCGATCATAGCGGCCATGTTTGGCTGGCTGCCGGTTTTGCTGTGGCTGCTCTTCGGGTCAATGTTTTTTGGCGCTGTGCATGATTTCGCGGCGCTTTACACATCTGTAAAAAACAAAGGCAAATCCATAGGCTACGTAATTGAAATTTATGTGGGAAAAACAGGCAAGCGCCTGTTTTTAGTTTTTGTCTGGCTTTTTTCCATCCTGATTGCCGGGGCTTTTGCCGACATTGTGGCCGGTACATTTGCCGGGTTTGACAGCGCTGGCTCCGGAATTCAAACAAACGCGTCCGTGGCTTCAACTTCATGCTTTTTCATTGCGGCGGCAATCGGACTTGGCTTTCTTATCCGCAAAAGAAAAGCCTCCGATCTTGCCAGTGGAATTATCGCCATCGACTTATTGATTGTCTGCATAGTTTTAGGGATATTTTTTCCCCTTTTTTTGCCAAAATCAGTTTGGCTCCTGTTGATTTTTGGATATATTTTTACCGCTTCGGTACTCCCTATATGGGTATTGGGCCAGCCCAGGAATTACCTTAACTCGTTCCTGTTAATCGCCATGATCATTGCGGCTTTCGCGGGCGTGGTATTTACAAGCCCAAAAATTGAAATTCCCGCCTTTACCTCTTTCAATGTTAACGGTAACTGGCTTTTCCCAAGCCTTTTTATCACCATAGCCTGCGGGGCAATATCAGGCTTTCATTCGCTGGTTGTTACGGGGACAACATCCAAACAGATAAGCAGTGAAAAATACATGCTTCCCATTTCCTACGGGGCAATGCTGGTCGAGACGCTGGTGGCTATTCTCGCGCTAATCGCGGTTGGCTCCCTGGCGAAAGACGGCGTGTTGCCGGGGGGGACTCCGCCGGTAGTTTTCGCGAAAGCTGTTTCGGGCTTTCTTTTTCAGCTTGGTTTGCCTGAACAGGTTTCGTTCATAATTGTTTCCCTGGCGGTATCTTCTTTTGTGCTGACTACGCTTGACACAGTAGCCCGGCTGGGCCGTCTTTCGTTTCAGGAACTGTTTACCATTGAGGAAGGAGCCAAAGGAGCCGATAATTTAATAATTCGCGCGTTAAAAAGCAAAAGCGCCGCTTCAATTTTTACCCTGGCGCCTGCTTTTCTGTTGGCAATTATGGGTTACCAGACCATTTGGGCGCTTTTTGGCGCGGCAAACCAGCTTTTGGCCGCCTTGACCCTTATCGCCTGCATGATGTTTCTAAAAATGACCGGAAGGAAAAGGACAATGTTGCTCGTCCCTACAGTCATAATGCTGGCTGTCACATTTACTTCCCTTGTCCTGTCCATCAAGGACCGCGTAGTTTTGCTTACGCGCGGCAGTCAGAACGCCTCGGCGCCGGGTATGCAAATAGTTATCGCCGCCCTGCTCCTGGTTTTAGGAATTCTTGTGGCAATTTCCTGCGCGAAAAAACTTCTGGAAAAAAACCCTAAAACATAGGCCAATGAATACAAAACTGGATTTAATAATTTCTTTTCTTACCAGCGGAAAATACAGTGGAATAAAGGATGAAAAGGACATGGACGCCATCATCCGTCTTGTTGTCCTGAACATAACCTACACTATTTCATCAGTTATTATTGCCTTCATCGGCATATCCGATATGCGAAGCGGCATCGTCAATCAGGGTTTGATTGAGCTGATAATCGGGTTTCTTATCTTTTTGAACCTGATATTGCTTCGTACCGAACTTCCCTTTATTGTTGGCGGCTTTATTCTTACCGCCGTATTCGGATTATTCTGCGGATTTTCAATTTTTACCCACAACGAAGCCTTAAGCTTTCCAAGCCTGTGGATTTATTCTTACCCTTTAATGTCAATATTTACCCTGGGACTGCCCTTCGGGCTTATGCCAGCGTTGCTTTTATTTTTTGTAACAATAATTGGCACTTTTTCGCCAGGCCTTACAAATGCCAGCCATAATCTGGGCGAAGCCTTTTTGATATGCGGGGTTTACTTTTTTGTTCTTACCCTGACCACAATTTATGAATACGTCCGTTCCATAAAGGATCATTGGCTTTCCCGGCAAGACAGCTACATGAACATGGTTTTTGAGAACAGCCCGGACATAATTCTGCTTTTGGACAACAACGGCGGCCTGGTTTACTGCGCCGATGAGTTTCTAAAAAAAACCCATATCCGCAATTTTGCCATCATCCGCAAAATCCATTATGCCAAAGTTTTTTCCCGTTTTTGCGAAAAAGCTGAGCTTGATGAAATAGAAAGCACTTTTAATTCCGCCAAGGAAAATAAAAACCCTGTCGTTATGGAGAGGGTGATGGACATTGGCAAAGATGATAATCAGCGGCACTATGAGATTCACTTTACGCCTATGTACAGCAAAGACGGGGCTTTCCAGGGCGCGTTTGTTCTTTTCCATGACGTGACAGAAATAATGCTGGCGAAAATTCGCACAGAGCAGGCAAGCATGGCGAAATCTAACTTCCTTGCCAGCATGAGCCATGAGATCCGCACTCCCTTAAACGCCATTATAGGCATGACTACCATTGCCGCCAGTTCGCCTGAGCCGGATCGGAAAGATTATTGCCTTGCCAAGATCTCAAGCGCTTCCACCCATCTTCTTGGAATTATCAACGATATCCTTGATATGTCAAAAATTGAGAAAGGAAGCTTTGAACTTTCCTGCGCTGAATTTAATTATCTATCCATGCTGTACCAGGTACTGAGTATTTTTGAATTACGAATAAAAGAGAAAAACCAGCAATTAACCGTTAATACGGATTCGCTTATACCTGCTACTATCATCACCGATGAACATAAGCTTTCCCAGATAATAAATAACCTTATCAGCAACGCGGTAAAGTTTACGCCTGACGGAGGCAGGATAAGCCTTGGTTCAAAACTGCTGGACTTAAACGAAAACACCTGTACGCTTGAAATAAGGGTTGCCGACAGCGGCATAGGCATTGCAAAGGAAGAACAGGGCAAGCTGTTCCATTCCTTCGTCCAGGTTGATTCAAGCACTTCGCGCAAATACGGCGGTACCGGGCTGGGCCTTGCAATCACGAAGAAAATCGCGGAAATGATGCAGGGCAATATTCGCATTGAATCGGAATTGGGCAAGGGAGCCGCATTTATCGTTACAATAAAAGCAGATTTGAAAAAGCAGGACGCGGTATCACCTCAAGCAGATTTGGCTGAGACATCCACGGCGCCAACAGAGGACTTCGCGGGGAAACAGATACTGCTGGCTGAGGATGTGGAAATTAACCGGGAAATTGTCATTGCCTTGCTTGATGACTTCAAAATTGAAGTTACCGAGGCGAAAGACGGGCAGCAGGCGCTTGACAAGTTTGCCGCGACTCCAGAAAAATTCGATTTAGTTTTTATGGACATCCATATGCCAGGCGTAAACGGCTACGAATCGACCAAACTTATTCGCGCTCTCGATCATCCCAAGGCAAAAAGCGTTCCGATAATCGCCATGACAGCCAATGTGTTTAAGGAAGACATTGAAAACTGCCTGGCGGCTGGAATGAACGACCATTTGGGAAAGCCGCTTGATTTCAACGATGTTGTTAAAGTCTTGAATAAATATCTGGGGAAAAACTGATGAGCGTCAAAACCTTTCCACTATCAAAAACACAGCTCGAAGAATTGGCAGGGCGGTATCCCACTCCATTCTACCTTTATGACGAGGAAGCCATTCGTAAAAATGTCCGCCATCTGATTTCTGCCTTTTCGGTCTTTCCGCGCTACAAAGAGCATTTTGCGGTTAAAGCAACGCCCAATCCCTATATACTGAAAATTCTCGCGGAAGAGGGGCTTGGGGCGGACTGTTCCAGCCTTTCGGAGCTTCTCCTGACGGATATGGTGGGCATTAAAGGCGAAGAGCTTATGTTTACTTCAAATGAAACTCCGGCCACCGAGTACATAAAAGCCAGGGAGCTTGGAGCAATCATTAACCTGGACGATTTTTCCCATATCGCTTTTCTGGAAAAGTCCCTTGAAAAGAGCGGCTCTTTGCGGAAAAGCCTGCCTGAGCTGATTTCCTGCCGCTACAATCCCGGCCCGCTCAAAGAGGGGAACGCCATCATCGGCAAGCCGGAAGAAGCAAAATACGGCTTTACAAGGGACCAGATTTTTGAAGCGTACAGCCTGCTAAAAGCAAAAGGCGTGAAGCGCTTCGGGCTTCACACCATGGTAGCTTCAAATGAACTCAGCCTGGACTATCACCTGGAAACAGGCCGGCTCCTTTTTGAGCTTGCCGCCGAGATAAAAACTAAATGCGGCGTTGTCCTGGAATTCGTCAATTTGGGCGGTGGGCTGGGAATCCCCTATAAGCCGGAAGAGGAAGCGGTAAGCTGGGAAGCTTTGGCGGCTGGGCTTAAAAAACTCTACGATGAAATAATCGTGAAAGTCGGCCTGGGCAGTCTTGCCATTCACACCGAATATGGTCGTCCCATCACCGGCCCTTACGGCTGGCTTGTTTCGCGGGCTGTCCACAAAAAAGAGATCTACCGCAATTACATCGGCCTGGACACGTGCATGGCCGATCTCATGCGCCCTGCCCTTTACGGCGCTTATCACCACATCACTGTTCTGGGAAAAGAAAACGCCCCCCACGATAAAACTTACGACATTGTGGGGAGCCTCTGTGAAAACAACGACAAATTTGCCGCCCAGCGGAAAATGCCTGAGATAGCCGTGGCCGCCGAAGGGGCCGGAGACTTTGTTATAATCCACGATGCCGGAGCCCACGGGCGGGCCATGGGTTTTAACTACAACGGCAAGCTCCGCTGCGGAGAACTTTTACTGCGGCCTGACGGTTCAATCAAGCAGATTCGCAGGGCCGAGACCGTGGAAGATTATTTTGCTACACTAGACTTAATTGCCCTAAGAGATTTTAATTAAGAAGTACTCACACATCGAACCTTCGGTTCGCGGACACCAAGGTACTAAGATAATAAAAAACTCTATGTTTAGATTGAATTGTATATCTTCATACTTTGTGCCTTTGTGATCTTTGTGTGAGGAATTATTTCGGATCTAAACGATTAGGAGATAAATATGTTACATCGAAACCCCTGCCTGGCCAACTTGAAAGCTGGATATTTGTTCCCCGAAATAGCCAAGCGCCGCAGGGAATACGCGGCGGCCCACCCGGAAGCGAAAATCATCAGCCTGGGGGTTGGGAACACCACCGAGCCCCTCTTGCCTTATATTGACGCGGGACTTGTTGAAGGTGCCAGACAGCTTGGAACTGTGGAAGGTTACTCCGGTTATCAGGACGAGGGGCTGTTGTCGCTCAGGGAAAAAATATCCAAGGTGTTCTACGGCGGGCAATT
>Ga0268262_10004272_pt1 | contig 14844 bp, 10 predicted proteins | sample TergutNc150P3_FD_190354 | JGI IMG/M metagenome (GOLD analysis project Ga0268262, IMG submission 190354) | Nasutitermes corniger P3 segment gut microbial community from laboratory colony in Florida, USA - Nc150 P3 (SPAdes) (version 2) | ecosystem: Host-associated > Arthropoda: Insects >... | reverse complement strand
TCCGAAATAGCGGTGGTATATTTGCCCGTGTAAAAGTGAAAACCTATGCCAAGTGATTTAAGATACTTGTAACCATTTAGTAATTCGTAGTAATTATAAGTTACCTTGCAAAATACCGCTTCATCATCACTCGTCAAGACTGGTATCCCATCGCCGCGGAAGTATGAGCCCGTCATGGCTAAGATGTGGACATTTTGTTGTGCCATCAATGCTCGTACTAATTCGCCTAATTTATTTTCGTAATCGGCGGAAACGTGATGAAATTCGTCGACCGCTACTAGGCTGTTTTTAAATTTATCCGCGCCCGCCTTGTCGAAGGCAAACCTAAGAGTTGCATGGGTGCAAAGCAGGATGGTATCTTCTTCAGACTCAAGAAAATTGAGAAACGTGTTGATTTTGCTACTACTCGTATCTGCGCCGGGTACACAGAGGTTGTATTTATCCAATACCATCCAATCGCTGTGGAAACCGTTGATGGTCAAGTTAGTAGAAGAGAATGATTTACCAATGACACGTTCTGGAACAGCCACAATTACTTTTTTGACTTGCCCTGTTTTCAGCTTATCCAAGCCAATGAACATTAATGCTCTCGACTTCCCTGAAGCAGGCGGCGCTTTTATAAGAAGATATTGGGAATTTCGAGAAGCATATGCGCGGGATTGCATCTCTCGCATACCTTGATTATTCACTTGTGTACTCTTCCCTGTAGTCTCATAATTAATCTTGACAATATTTTTCATATACTTTGCTCTCCTAGTATATTGTAGAGTTCAAATAAACATTCTAAGCGTTCTTGGTCGGAAACAAACGGCGTACTCCGATAGCAATTTTCTATGACCTTATCTAACAAACTATGCGCGGCTTTTAAATCATCAGGCATCTTTCTTGTTTTATATAGTTGCGCTAACGTCTTGGGCGCGAATTGTTCACGCGCATTGATAACACCAAGAACGCAATTATGGATGATGTCTTTTTGCTCCTGTTTTATATCGGGAAACGGGAACGTGTTATATCCTAATTCTAACGAGTACCTCGGTCGCATATCGTGTTTGCCGCAAACCGTCATTACCCAAATATTGTGCATTCGGGAAGACACCACTCCAAAAATCCACGACTCACAATCGTATATTATTGACGCGAGGTTAGTTACAATTGTGTCTTTTTTTACAAATCCAATTGGGATGTACAAATAATTCTCCGAAGAAACTGCTGGTACTATAAGTGATTGTTTTTGTGTTTTCCGCATCTCTCGAAATTGGTGAGGACGTTCTGCTATTTTTCTGACAGACGCATCTTTATTTGCCAATCGTAATGCGCGAACTTTTTCAATTCGCGCTTTTATTACTGGAATGCTCATTGCCTCATCGTAATCTGTGTCTCGCACCCAAATACACCAACGATTAATACCTTGTATAAATTCCTTTGCTCCAATAAGTTTCTTGATAAATTTTTTAGCGCGTAGATCGTTGGATATTATTGCTGTCTTTTCATGGTCATTGAGTAAGAGGTTACCTCCATCATATGGCATATTGCCTTTTAACATTTCTGGCAACTGGCTAAGAGGCGTACTTCTACCATTCACAATAACATTCCCTGGAACTAAGTACGGACTAATGCTTCGCGGTTCAAGTGTAGTTGTTGGCGTAAATAATTCGCACGACTGTTGCTCTGAATTTTGCACTACCCCTATTACAACGACGGTAACAGATGTTTTATTACGAGCATCGTTTTTCCATTTGAAAGATGTATATGCAAATCTGATGTGTACGCCATTCTCAAACAACTTGGGCCATAATAATTGAACTTGCTCACCCTGTGTAAGCGAATTGGTGGTCACAAAAGCAAAACCTCCACCGTGAGCGCAGATAAATTTCGTCGCAAGTAAAAACCAACAAGCAGCATAGTCAAGGTTGGAGATTTTACTGTACCCTTTAAATACACGTGCCAAATCCGTCTTTTGTGCGGGAGTCCGCTTACGGGCTCCCACATACGACGGATTACCAATTAAATAGGTTTCGCCTTCACCATTACAAACCGTTTCCCAATCTATTTTTGTGGCATTGCCGTTGACAATATTGTCGCTGAACAAAACATTAATCGTGTCCGCAAAAACGCGCTTAACATCTACGTTATCCCTTGCTTCCTGACACACGACAAATAGAAACCCTAAGCGCGCAATTGCACAGGAAAATTCATCTTCTTCAATTCCGTGAAAATTGCTCCAAGAAACGAATGTCCAATCACTATACGGTACCGGCTTCACCGCGACTTTTAGTAAAGATGACGAAAATGCTACGGTGGCTGGCATAATATGACTATCGATTACTTTGCTAATTTTACCGGCGAGTTTATTCAATTCTTTATACGCTACGAGTAAAAAATTACCGGTACCACTCGACGGGTCAAAAACAGATATTGCTTTTACTCGTTTTAATAATGTTTCACATCCTTCGCGGCTATCTTTAACACGCTCGAATGAGCGGTACAATTTGTTCATAAACAAGGGGCCTATAACTTTCTGGACGTTGGCAGTTGATGTATAGTTACTGCATGAACTACTGGCCTTCTTGCGAATTATCGATTGAATGAGTGCCCCTAGTATATCAGGACTAATGTCAGACCAATTCAATCCCAGCAAATCAAGGACAAGATTCCGTGCATTTCTGCTGAAAACTAACAGCGACAAGGATTTCTCAAATAAACGGGAATCCATATATTTCACGTTTGAGAAATAGCCTGGCAAGTCTTTCCGCGTTTTCTTCTTTAACGCATCAAACAAGTTGCAAAAGAACAAACTTGTATCTGTACCTGAAATATCTGTGTAATTAGCAACAAGCTGACGTATACCACCTCTTGTTAAAACACCAATGCTATCAGCAAAACTGCAGAACAGAAGTCGGCATAAATATCTAACAATGTCATTACTCCGATTTTGATTGTGTATATATAGTTCATTGTAGAGTTCCGCAAATTTCTCGGACGCTTTTATGTCCGCCGACCTCATTTCATCGGAAACCACGTCTGCTTTTATCCCCAATAATGGGAAGAAAAATTCTATATTACGATAAAGCACCATCTTGCTTGTTTCCAATACCTCTCCCGATTCGCGTTCATAGGCAAGCACATCGTTTTCATTGACGATAATGATGAAGGCTTCTTTAATCTTATTTAAGTTATTTTTCTTCAAAATATTGAACTCCGAATTCAGGTTTGTAGCGGTTGACGCTAAGAAAAACACTCCTCCATTTCCATGAATATGCACACCTTGATTAACGTCGTTTTGGGTCACGGCTTTTAGACGAATATATGTCGTATTTGGAAAACCGAACGCCATGAGAAAACCTTTCAAAAAAGTGTCGTTGTCGGTAACAGTTCCCAATGCTTTAATCGCATTTTGAATTTTGTCGTAGTTTATCGCCATTTGTTGACCTCACTTTGCTGCAGCGAATACTCGACGATTCGCCGAGCAACGAATTCCGCCAATTTTACAGGAACTGCATTCCCGATAGCTTGCTCAATATCTGTTTTTTTGCCTTCAAATACAAATTCTTCTGGAAATGTCTGTATGTAACTACGTTCCTTTGTGGTCAATTCTCGAACCTCTCCGTCCGATGGGTCAGCTTTATCGCCATGGTGCTTTTTGTAGCCTTGGGGAATAGGTCTATTAACTCCACGTATGGTTGCACTCGGTTCATCAATGCTAAAAACACCTCTGCGGTTATAGCTACGCGGGTGCATATAATAGAATTGCGTCTGGAGTGTGTCACCTAAATAGTCGCGGACTGTCACTTGTAACCCTGATTGCGCCAAATCCAATGCCCTACCGAGAAAATCGTCTTTCGCACCTAGTAAACCGATCATAAAAAAGCGTCTGCGTGCTTGTGGTACACCACAATGACTGGCATTCAAAATCCTGACCGTAAGACCATACTCTGCCCCTTTAAAGATTTTTTGCACTCTCGGCAATATCGGCATCTTTTCAATATTGTAAACATTTTCCATTACAAACCACGTCGGATTGATTTCCTTTACTATGTTCGCAAAACGAATTGTAAGGTTGGCGCGTTTGCCCATATTCCTATTTCCAGCTATGGAAAAATCTTGACACGGTGGGCCGCCTATAATTATCTCTGGGTTGAATACCCTTATTTTTTCTACTGCCTTATCGGTGTTTAAATCTAAACTAAATACTGGATGGTCAAAGTTGTCTCTGTATATGCTAACTGCTGGTTCCCAGTTGTCGTATGCTGCCAAGATCTTTATCCCTGCGTTTTGAAAACCTAGAGACATACCGCCACAACCGCAGAATAAATCTATCGCTTTCATAAGATTATCCTCACATCGTGTGTGTTTTATCATACTTGATGATTGCGCGAGCAATGTACTCCGCCAACTTTACGGGAACGGCGTTGCCAATCATCTGATTAAGGTTTGATTTCGTCCCTTCAAAGACAAACGTTTCTGGGAATGTTTGAACGTAACTTCTTTCAAGAACAGTCAGCGCCCTTACTTTGGGACCTATCTTGACAGGATCTGACGGATGTCCTTTGTATCCGCTCGGTATAGGTCTATCAACACCTCGTATTGTTTGGCAGGGTTCGTATATACTAAAAACTCCGCGACGGTTGTAACTCCTTGGAACTCGGAAATAGTATTCAACACCTAGGCTGTCTCCAAAGTAATCATGCATTGTCATTGGCGTGTCCGTCAAATTACCTTCCAAATGGTTTTGCATGAATTCATCGTTTGCCCCGAGACAGCCAATAAGTACGTAACGCTTACGCGACTGTGGTACACCGCATAGGCTCGCGTCCAATGTCATAGCCGTTTGTCCATAGCCCGCGCATTTGAACCTTTCGCGTATTTCTACGAGGATATCATTTTTTGTGATTTCCGGTACATTTTCCATCAGAAAATACTTGGGTCGCACCGTCGTAATAATATCGCAATAAGTTTTAGTCAAAACCGCCCTTCCCAAGTTCACGTTCCTATGACCTGCGGACGAAAAATCTTGACACGGTGGCCCGCCAATGATTATATCTGGCAATAATCTCTTGATTTTATCTTGGGCTTGCTTGTCCGCTAAATCCTGCTCATATATGGGATGGTCAAAGTTTTTACGGTACACATCGACGGCGGGTTCCCAATTGTCAAACGCGGCAACAATGTCAAACCCTGCGTTTTGAAAACCCAACGATAGTCCACCACACCCGCAAAATAAATCGACCGCTTTCATTTTCTTCATAGGTAGTACCCCATTCTAACAATTACCTTCGTCACTGCAAAAATTTAATTATGTTTATTTCTTTATGTAACATATTCAGTAAACCAGCCCTTATCTCAGCACCCCACGACCGTAACCCTCTTCTCTCCCACCGTCTCCATCCGCGTATAAATCTTCTCGTCCCAGCTCTTCCCCGCATCCCGATCAAAGATAACGAGCCACCCGGCATCCGAGCCGACCTTGTCCATGTATCCTAGTATTTGCTCTATGCCCTCATTGACGCCGCCTCTCATGTTTTGCAGGATTTTCAGCTCTATCGGGTATTTTCGCCCATCGTAGACCACGCACAGATCCGCACGTGTCTTGCCTAAGGCCATCTCGCGGATGATTTGGCCGCCACCGTTTATCACGCGCTGCAGGAACGCTTGCAGAACTAGGTGTGGGGCGGCTTCAGTGTATTGGTAAAATTGCGTCTCGTAGCACTCTGTCCATATCCCGCTGTTCTCCCGCCAATACTGTTGAAAATCTTTGAGCAGACAGTCTACGTCAATCTTGCCGTCTTTCAGGTAACGGGGAACCTCGTAGTCGGCGTGATCCCGCTGCAGCGACATCTGGACGCTCCAGTTGAGCGTTCGGACTATTAGTTCGGCGTAAATGGGGTTGGCCGGCTCGACCCTACCATCTATCTCCCTTATCAATCCGAGATCGCGGGTATACAGATAGTCGTTCGACCGTACGTCTAAGGTCATACCACCGCCAAGCAGGAGCGGCTCTATAATGTTGCGGACTTGCGGTTCTTTGAGCCTCTCCATCATGCTATCAAAGTGCGTCCCCCAGGCTTTTATTAAATTTTGGATGGCCTGACCAGCAAGTAGTTGGGTGATGGGGATTGAGTAGTCCTTTTTTGTGATCTTCTCCACACATTCGCAAGCGATGGCGTTCACGAGCCACGGCTGCCCCTGCGTTTGCTCAAAAACGTGGTTTATCGCTTGCCGCTCAAATATCTGTCCGGTCTCGGTTGTGTGTTGCGCGTAGAGTTCGGCGACTTCGTCTGCAGTGAAGTTTCTTAGACTAAGGCTTTTTTTTGCGATGTTAAACGGGCTCGCGCTCCCAATCGTTTCTGTGTCTTTGCGTATTTGGGCCTTATAGTCACGGATGTTCCGCATCCCGATGAGGGCTACGGTATGGGCGAAAGGGACATCCGCCCTACCGATGTACCCCTCCCGAAGCTGTCTCAAGAACGTTATAAGCGTCCCTTCGGATAGGCAGTCGGCTTCGTCGAAGAATATGACTAGCGGTTTGCTCAGCGTTCTACAGTAGGCGGAGAGCGAATCTTTAAGCACACTTGCCGCGCCAATACCGTCGCTACCCGCAGCAAAACCGTTCTGCATACCACTGTCTCTAAGGGCTAACCGCAGCTTTTCCACAATCACTGGAATCCCCTTCTCCGGATCGGTCCAACCCTGCGCAGCCTCCACGTTGCAGTATAGGGCGTGGTACTTGCCTACCGTGTTGATGTCGCGGGTGAGTTGCTTCAAGAGCGTGGTCTTCCCGCTCTGACGGGCGGCGTGGATGACGAAGTACTGCTTGTCATCAATGAGTTCCATCAACTCGCCGCCGATACCACGCAACGGGTCGAGCATATAGTGATCGCCGGGAACACACGGACCGGCTACGTTGAAAAGACGCTTAAACATATAATATGCAACCCTTTTGGGGATGACTATTGGTATCTTTATGTTAATTCCGGTATTACTTTCAAATCATCGGTAATACATTCACGTACCACGGACGCGATTATTATGCTTGAATCGTCCGGTGACTCGTTTAACAATGGATATTTATTTTTTATAAATGTAATAAGTTGCTTTTTTTTCTCTGCCGAAAGTTTATTAAAAAAATCTTCCTTTTCATCAAAAAGTTCATAATTATTATCAACACTATTGTTTTCCGACTTAATTTCTTCTGATTTACCGGATGTCGGATGGGCGTTAGGCGACACGTCTTTCATTTTGACGTGCGGTTTCATGTATTTTTCAGCTTCCGTCATCACCAAATGCGTGAATAACTTAACCTTGTCCTCGGCTTCATGGCGCGCTATGGAGATGAAACTAAAAATCATATCTTCAGGCACATGCTTCGCCACCGACACAAAAAAAGGAAAATCCTTTTCATTGCCGCTTATTTCTTGCTTCATAATATCAAACATGGAACTTACTAAATCCGGGCTCTTTTTTATCGTCTTTTCCTCTGCCTTCGCTCTTTTCTTATCCTCGAACTCGAGAATGGTTTGTTCATTGTTGTAGAACGTGATTATGTTGTTTTTGATTTGATACTTTGATAAATACTTAAACTTCTTCTCTATAAGCCCCTCGCACACCGTCTTAAGCTGCTGACGGATAGACCGCGCATCCTTGCTCAATATCGGAATTTGGTTGGCCAAGTCAAAGATATTCCGTGTCCACATATACTTCGGCTTTTTATAGACGGAAAAGTACTTGCTGATAATCAGGCTTAACTTCTGTTCCATTGGGGTCAACGTTTTAAAGTAATCCCTATCGATCGCGAAGTAAAATGTGTTGTTGTTTTTAACCGTTTGAAACAGTTCGGTTGACGCGGTTATATAAAAACGCGCGTCCGGATGGTCGCCCTTTTCATCTTTTGTCAAAGAACCCATCGACGGAAACAAATACATTTTCATATTTGCGTATTCATCGGTGTTTTTCAGATAAAAACAGTTCTCGCCGATAATATGCAGTCCGTGGATACAATTCAGGGTCTCTTTCAATCGTTGATAGTCACGTACGCTTGTCCCCCACCCCAGCCTTTTTAGAAACTGGAAATACGTCCCTATGTATATTTTTTCGCTTTTAAAGCCCTGTTCATTCCAAATCTGAAAAATTTCATAGATCACCTGCAATGATTTCGGACCGCCAAAACCGATATAGTTCCCCTTGTCGTCTTTGGCCTCAGCTTCAATGGTCCATTTTCTTTTTACGTTTTGACCGTCCCGGCCAATAATCGTATCGCTATATTCGTGTTTTGTCTTTAATCCGACGGTCTTGCTCAACATGACGATCGGGAACTCGGCGAGATTAACCTCAAAAACGGAGTTTTTACTTTTGGGCGCGGTTAAAAAGTAGGCGTCGACCTCTTCCTCATGCGCCATATCCGTTTCAACCTCCTTTGAGGGTTCCAAGACAATGCTGATCTGGGCATTGTTTTCCACGTTATCCTCTTTGGCGCGTTTGTTATTCACTTTTTCGGCCTTTCTCCGTTTAGCTGGTTTCAAAATCTGCATATGTTCAGGTTTTTACGTGTAAGCGAAAACACGATAAAACGCAAACGAAAACACGATTATATTATTAAAATAATGTATTTCATCGCAAAAAGCAAGTCTTTTTTTAAAAAAATAACTAATGATTCAAAAAAGTTGACCTATTTCTTTCTTTGGATGTGTTATGCCATTGACGTTGTGAGTTTGACTAAAAGGCGTTGCTTGTGCCGTGGTATTTAATGTCTTCAATATCCAGGTCGAGTTACGCACGTTCCTCGCGCGTGCGTATTTCAACGCTTTTTTACACGTCCTTTAAAAAACATTTAAAGATAGTTTAAAAACGGGTACATATTATACGCGCGCGTTGGTGCGATATTTCAGCAAACGAAAACACGATAAAACGAAAACCAAAACACGACAACGTGCAGACGAAAGCACGAAGCGTAGCAAATCAAAACACGATGGCGTGCAAACGAAAACACGATACGTCGCAAACCAAAGCACGATGGCTGCAAACGAAAACACGATACACCGCAAACCAAAACACGACACCATGTGATAATTATGAGCAAAAAGGCCATAAAAACCGTCAAAAACAAAATAAAAACCGGCGATATCAGCATCAAACCGGCAATTAATGCGTAAATCGTCGTGCTTTCATCTGCACTCCGTCGCAACCGTCGTGTTTTCGCCTACGTATTTTCGCAAATAATCGTGATTTTGCTTGCATTTTTGTGATATTTTGAAATATAAATCATGTAAATCCGCAGACATTTATATTTCTCAAAAAACTTAAAATTACCCTATCTTGTGGTATACGGAGAATAGTCCCCAACCGGTAGTCTACCCCGCTTGTAATACGCACGGAAACCGTCATAGGATCGAAGTTAGACCCGAGCTGACCCCAAACACTATCACTGATGGGCTGCTATATGCACCACAAACACCAAAGCCGCAAAAGATGGTACGGTAGCGTTCGCTCACCTGACCCCTCCCCATCCTCTGTCGCAAATCGCCTTATCTTGTGGTCTGCAGAGAGCCAATCCCCTACCTGTGGTTATTTTGCTCTCAAGATGCGTGGAAAACGCGATAGGATCGCGTTAGACCATTGGGGTAGACAAAGTGCCACCAAGAGCCGCAACACGCGCCAAGAGCGTCGTAGATGTCCAAAAAAGGATATCGTGTCGTTCCGACCATCTTCATCTCTCCCCTACCCTAGTTTTTGGTTGTTGGTGCGATTGACTCGCCGGGATGACCGGTGCTTAGATTTATAGTATGTTAAAGGATATTTTAGTATATTATAAACAATCTAAAGATATTAAGAAATATTATCACATATCAAAACGCTGTTAAAAATATCTTTATATGCTACAAGGTACTATAAAATATTTTAAAGCATTATTAGATATCTACATATGTGATTATATATTATAAAATCTTATGACATGCCATAAAATATTAAATAATATCATATAATATTGTTATATACTATAAAACATTATAATATATCATAATCTATTATTAGATGTTTTAAGATGCCACAACATAGTATTAACTATTATAATATATTATCAAGTATAAAACAGGATTAAAATATATTATTAGATGCGATAGAGCAGTATAGGGTATTATAACATATTACAAAGCACCAAAAAATAGTTTAAAATGTTCTTGCATATTATTAGACATTATAGTATATTATAATATATGTAATAGTGTGAAAAGTAACCGAAAGGAGGTGGCTGTGGAAGTTTTGTCTGTTTTAAACAAGAAGGGTGGGGTAGGGAAGACGACAGTCGCGACCAACCTTGCGCAAGGCTTGGCCATCGTCGGGCAGAGGGTGCTCGTCATAGACAACGACGGGCAACGCAACCTGACCTCCAGTTTGGGAATATCGGTTAAGGATTGCCCGGTTACGCTTGCCGACATTATGAAGTCGCCCTCCGGGCCGAAAATGGAGTCCGTAGCCGCCAAGTCGATTTACGAGAGTTTTATTTCTGGACTGTACTGTGTAGTTGGCAGCGGGGAACTGGACGTGATAAATCCTCGGAAGACGGTATTGTCAGAGTTTTTGTGCTCGAAGGTGGTACAAAACCTGAAAATTGATTTTGTAATCATAGACAACGCACCGTCGATGAGCGCCAAGACCGTTAGCGCGATAAACGCCAGTAAATATTTTCTATTGCCGGTGCAGTTGGAAAATTTTTCAATAGCCGGATTGGCCGAGATGTTTGAAGTTTTAACGAAAGTTTATGACATTAATCCTGAAAACATCTTTATTTTGCGCAATATGTACAGGAAGATCGGCCACTATGACAACAATTCCCGTGCGCTGGAAATAGCGTATCCCGATAACATCATGGAGACGATAATCCCACACGATCTCGTGTTTGATAAGCTGGTATGCCGCGATAAAACGGCGTTTTTTTCCCAGTCCAAGTGTAAAGGGACGTTGCAGTTTCAGCGGTTATTTTGCGAACTGTTCGGCTTTGACGAGCAGCAAATGTTTGAAAAGTTTAAACTGGCGTTGGAGAAGTACCGCAGTGAGGTAGCGAAAGAAAATCTCAAAAAGGCAAAAATAAAAAATTTATCATTGAAGGAGGCGGCAAATGCTTAATAAAAACAAGGGGCGTTCCATCGGAAGCGGTGTATTGCCGGAGATGCCGAACCCGGAAGCGCATAATAAGGGTGGGGGAGTGGTGATAGTAGATAATACCCCAAAAACAGATAACGTTGACCTGTCAATCATCGAACGTGCGAAACAAAACGTCGATGTACAGCCATACAAGCAGAGTTCGTCAAAAGCACCTGCGGCAAAAACGGGCGCGGCGGCACCGGTAGCGACAAAATTGGTTCCGATTTCCGCGAAGATAGACAGTTTTTATACGCAGTGGATGCAGAGGGTGAATCAACAAGTCGGGATTCCGCTAAATCGTCAGATAAATCTTGCGGTGAAAGAGTGGTTAGAAAAAAACTATCCGCAGTTTGGAGAATAGAGCATGGAAGGGTAGGGGAGTGCTGGTGTCGGCGACGCTTGGAGCTGTTGAAAAAAATGATAATACTAAGGATCAAAACATAACATAGAAAGGAGCAGGATATGGCAACTGAAATCTCAACATCGGAACAATTTGAGCACCTTCTTCCTAAATTAACGAAAGATGAACGCAATGCGCTTGAGGAATCTTTACAGAAAGAAGGTTGCCGCGATCCGATCGTAACCTGGCACAATACGATTATCGACGGTCACAACCGTTATTCGATCTGCACGAAGTATGACATCCCGTTCAAAGTCAAGAAAATGGATGAGTTTTCGGACGAGGATGCCGTGAAGACGTGGATAATCAACAATCAGCTCAGCAGGCGTAATCTGACGGATGAGCAGCGGGAGCGATTTCTTGGAATCCTCTTCAATACAAACAAAAAAGAGCGAGGAGGTGTCCGTGATAACTCCGGCCGGAAATCAAAGGTTCACGGTGAACCTTTGATTTCCATGGGCAAAGAGGAGAGCGACGACACGGCTGGGATGATCGCTAAACAGCACGGAGTTTCCCGGGCGACAGCCAAACGGGCGGGCAAATTCGCCACGGCCCTTGATCGGATAAGCAAAGTCAGCCCTGCGGCCGAGGCCAAAATAATGAGCGGCGAAGCAAAGAACATCGTTAGCCGAAAGGAAATCCGAAATCTTGCTGATGCGCCGGAGGCGGAAGTCAAAGAAATCGCGAGGGCAATCGAGAAGGACAAACCGATCAAAAAAGCCAAAACGTCGGAAAAGGAGCTACCAGTCCGGCAAGTGTACAAAATAATTGATGATATAGAAATCCGAACAGATACCCTCACCGACATGATGGGCAAACTTGCCGGATCGCACGGACAGCTTACGGATGAGGATCGTGCGGAGATAGCTAACCGAGTTGACAATCTGTCAAGTAAGATGCAGTTAATTTGGCAAAGTTTTTTGTAAAGCATTAGATTGGTGAAGATACTCGAAGCGAAAACGGTGGAAGCAGATAATAACCATAATGTATCTTGCCAGTCCATCAAAAAAATACGTGTATGGTTTATTGAAGAAATATACGTAACAATACAGCAAAAACAAATTTTTTGGTTTTTATTGACATTCCAATTTCCGCATACTATATTATATATGTATGCACGATATGGTGGTATCGCGAAGGTGTTTGTTTGGTAGAAAAAAATTAACAGCCTATGGGCTAAAACAAAAGGAGGAATTTATGCAAGAGAATCGTGAAATTTCGAAGTTTGTGTCTGATGTGTTCAGATATGACACGAACAACATGGCTGGTTACCAAAATGGTAGTGGTTGTACTTATAATAATCAAGGTCAGTGTACGATGCATTGTTGTGAGAAGGAGATGGAACGTTAGTACTCACTCCGTATAGAAACAACGCTCGTGGATGACGGTTTGCCTGTTATTTTGTAATACCGTCTTCCACATATTTTTTTGTGTTTTTGTCCATCTCATATCATTCTTTAGAGTTGTATGAGGTTGTATATGGAAGATTTTGATACGCACTTTTTAATATTGCACCATAATGCAATTATCCGTAAAATCGGAAAAAGATACATACTTATAAGAATAGATCACGATTATTCTAAGCGTAATCTAATATCGCTTACCGATGATGGGATACGCTTATTGGATTTTATAAAAGTACAACGTTCCATTTCAGAAGTTTTTAAACAATTTGATATCCAGTCGGATGAGCAGAAGCCTTATTTAGATTACTTCCATTTTCTGTCAAAAGAGGGTTATATCACGCTTTGGGATATGCAAATAGAAGGAAAAGAATTTATTAGTGCCATAGCAAGAAGGGAATGGTCACCTAATCATACTCCAATAAATGCATCCATTGAGTTGAGTCCCCATTGCAACTTTAAATGTATCCATTGCTATTTAAGTGATGTAAAAATCAAGAATAACGAAATGAGTACATCTCAAATTAAGACCATAATTGATATTTTAGCAGATGCGGGTATGTTCGTATTGACTTTTACGGGTGGGGAGCCGTTATTGCGAAAAGATTTTAAAGAAATTTATATTTATGCCAAAAAAAGGGGATTGCTGGTCGAATTATTTACCAATGGTTTTTTATTAAACAATGAATTATTGGAAGTCTTCCTAGAGTACCCACCTCTTGAACTTGATATATCGCTTTATGGTTCGACAGATGAAAAATACGAAGAAATTACTGGTGTTAAAGAGGCTTTTACAAAAGTTAAAAATAATATTAAACAGTTCAAAGAACACGGAATAAACGTTTCATTAAAATCAACGATAATGTCAAAACTAGCAGATGATTTAGATGGAATGTTCTCTGTAGCAAAAGAACTTGGCATTAGTATGAGAATCAGATTTGGCATGATACCTACAGTAAATAATGTAAGTAAAACGGATTTACAGATAGATGCAAAAAAAGCTGTAGAATTATATGCATCCTACTCTAATACATATAAAAACGATGTAGAGATCTTGTGTAAAAATATTGTGGATGCTAATTTGCACCTAGGCAAAACGCGTTACGCTTGTGGAATGGGCAAATGTAGTTGTTTTATAGATTATCAGGGCAAAATCTATCCATGTATTGAAACTAGGCCATTGGGAATAGGTGTTAGTATTTTTGACGAAAAATTTGAAATCATTTGGGAGAAATTTGGAAAATATTCTTATGAAATGTTAAAAGAAGCAGAAGAAAGAGATTATAAGTGCCTAACATGTAAGAATGTAAGTATATGCCCAAGTTGCCCTGCAATAAGAGAACGAAAATATGGTTCACCATTAATAGTAAAAGACGAAGATTGTGAATATACAAATGTTTTGTCTGATTATATAATAAATTCAGTAGCATCAACATAGGTCGAAAAAATAAAGATTTAACTCTATTACTTCAAAATAGATGTGACCAAAAATTCCCCGAAATTCCCGAAAAAATCCTCGAATCTGTGCCAAATCCTGCCGACGACGTCTGATGACGATGGTGCGGAGTCAAGTATATAATTCCCTTTAATTTAGTTTCGATAGTTTTATTTGTTGTGTAAAGCAATAAGTAATTTTTTATTACTCCGAGAAACCATATTGGCAGCTATCACTTGTTGATGGGGTTGCGGGTTTGTCGCGAGTTTTTATGTATTTGGCACCGTTTATGGTCGGAACCAGGGAGTCGTTGTCAAAATCTGTCCAGTTTTTTTGTTTAACGTGAGCGTTATAGAGACTGTCCCAACTTTTGTGTAAACTTCCTGTCAGGGATTATATTTATAAAACCCTTACAGGAGGTATTGTATGCCGCGTTACAAGTTAAGTCCTGAAGAGCGAGCCGCCGAGAA
>Ga0268262_10004271_pt1 | contig 14845 bp, 9 predicted proteins | sample TergutNc150P3_FD_190354 | JGI IMG/M metagenome (GOLD analysis project Ga0268262, IMG submission 190354) | Nasutitermes corniger P3 segment gut microbial community from laboratory colony in Florida, USA - Nc150 P3 (SPAdes) (version 2) | ecosystem: Host-associated > Arthropoda: Insects > Digestive... | reverse complement strand
AGGAAGCCGCCGCTCAGGGGTTAATTGCCGGCATAAACGCCGCGATGAAAATGTTAAATCGTCCGCCGCTGGTGCTTGGACGCTCCGAAGCCTACATCGGCGTTTTAGTGGACGATCTTACAACATTGGGAACAAAAGAGCCGTACCGTATGTTTACAAGCCGCGCCGAACACCGCTTAATGCTCCGCCACGACACAGCGGATACAAGGCTTACTCCCAGAGGGCGCGATGCCGGTCTTGTAGACGACAGCCGCTGGGAACAGTTTCTTGAAAAGGCAAAGACACTGGACGCAATTACAGAACTTCTTGCGCAACGGCATTCAAAAGTAGGCTCCGGCAAGGCTGACGATGTGTTAGCCGCAAATGTCGCTTGTACGGAATTGGCAGGCTATCCGGCTGAATTGATTGAGAGGGCGCTTTTGGACATAAAATACGCAGGCTACATAGAAAAGGAAAAACGCTTTGCCGCAAAAACCGCCAAGATGGACGCTATCAAGCTTGATCCTAAGGCGGATTACTCTGTCATAAGCGGGCTTTCTATTGAGGCAAGGGAGAAACTGCAAGCCGTAAAGCCGCTGAATGTCGGACAAGCGGCGCGAATACCTGGTGTCCGTCAGGGGGACATTGCGGTGCTGATAATTACGGCAAACAGGAAGTGAGAAAAACCCAAGGTAGGTAAAGTTTTTGCCCCCGGAAGCGTTTGCGCATTCCAATTTGTTTTAATCCGGGGGCAAAACTTGAAGTACGTCAGCTACCCAGTTTTGAATTCGTGAAGAAGTAGTATCCGAGCGGCGTGTAGAATGCTTTAACCCGCGGACTGATCATGTAGGAGTTAGTATAAAAATAAATAGGCGCAACCGCCATATCGCGGCCTACAAGCAAGTCTTCAGCCTGATGCATATATCTCATCCGATCCGCCTGAACAGCGGTTCCTTTTGCTTTAGCGATTAAATTATCAAATTCCCTGTTGGCATACTGCGAATTGTTATTTCCGCCGCCTGTAAGGAACATATCCAAAAAGTTTATAGGGTCATTGTAATCGCCAATCCAGCCGTCACGCGCTATTGAATAATTGCCCTTTTTCCTTGTATCAAGAAAAACATTCCACTCCTGATTGCCGAGCGTAACGTTTACTCCCAATGCCGTGCGCCACATATTCTGCAGAGCTTCACCTATTGCGCGGTGCGCATCATTGGTATTGTAGAGATATTCAACTACAGGAAAACCCCTTCCGCCAGGGTATCCGGCCTCAGCCATTAACCGCTGGGCTTCGGCAACGTTCTTTTCGTAATCAGATTCCGCAAGGCTGATATAATCGCCGCCTGTTTTACGGAAATCGCTTCCTACCGCAACATCGCTTATACCGGAGGGAACAAAGCCGCCGGCCGGTTTCTGTCCTGCCCGTGTTATCTGATTAATAATATAGTTGCGGTCTATCGCAAGTCCGAAAGCCTTGCGGACACGAGCATCTGTAAACGGCGGGCGCTGTGTGTTTAGGCTTACAAAGTATGTGCCAAGATAATCGGAAACTTTTAAATCGCCTGATTTCAAGAGAGACGGAATTTCATCTACCGGGAAGTTCTGGATAAAATCAAGATCACCGGCGCGGAAACTTGCAAGTATAGCGTTTTCATCTTCCATCAAAACAAAACGAATGAATTCAGGACCGTTAACTGTTGTGTAATAATAGGGGTTCTTTTCAATGAGAATGTATGAGTTATGAACCCATTCCTTCATGCGGTAAGGACCGTTGCTTACATAAGTTTTAGGGTCAAATGTCCATTGATCGCCCGCTTTATCAATAACGCTTTTCTTCACAGGGAATGTCGCGGGGAAAGCCATGATCTCATCAAAGAAGGGGCAGTCATAAGTCAGCTTAATTTCCAGAGTTGTAGCGTTAATCGCCCTTACGCCCAATGCGCTCTTGTTCATCTCATCTTCCATGATTTCATTGGCGTTTTCGATCATATCGATCATATAACTGTAATCAGCGGCGGTTTCAGGATCGACAAGCCGCTGCCATGAATAAACAAAATCCTCGGCGGTAAGAGCGGAACCGTCCGACCATTTAAGACCGCTTCGCAGCGTATAAACAAGGGTTACAGTACCGTCGCTGTTTACCGTTTTTTGCGGTGCGCCCGCCGCCATGCCGGGAACAGCCTTTGCGTAGTTAATTCCGGCAGTCGCCGGCATACCGGCATCTTCATATTTATAAATACCTTCGTGCGTATGCTGAAGATAAATAGCGGCATCCACCGCGGAGTTAAGCGCCGGGTCAATGGTATTCGGTTCAGAACCAAAGCATGCGCTGATTGTATTTTCCCGTGTCGAGACGCTCTTTTTACCTTTACAGCCTGCTAAAAGGCCTATAAGAGACAAGCACAGAACTGCAATTAATAGTTTCCTCATTATAAGTTTCCTCCTAAATGAAATAATGATGATTAATATTACTCAATTTGCCGTATTATGAACAGTAGTTACAAACTGCTTGTAAAATGACAGGCAACATGATGACCCGGTTTGATTTCTTTTAATTCAGGAACTTGTTCTGAACACCGCTGCGCCGCCTGCGGACACAGGCTTGCAAACCGGCAGCCGGGGTTAATAAGCATCGGGTTGGGAGTTTCACCTTTCAGGATTAAACGCTGCCTTGCGCGGGTAACTTTCGGGTCGGGAATGGGAACAGCCGATAAAAGCGATTTAGTGTACGGGTGGAGCGGATTGTTGTACAACTCAAAACTTTCGGAAAGCTCAACAAGGTATCCTAAATACATTACCCCTATGCGGTTTGAAATATGCCTGACAACCGAAATGTCATGTGAAATAAAAAGATATGTCAGCTTGAGTTCCTTTTGCATATCGTCAAGCATATTCACAATCTGTGATTGTATCGAAACATCAAGCGCGGAAACAGGCTCGTCGCAGACAATGAACTCAGGCTCCACCGCAATGGCGCGCGCAATGCCGATGCGCTGCTGCTGTCCGCCGGAAAATTCATGCGGGTAGCGGTTGGCGTGTTCGCTGTTTAAACCGACCAGCGACAAGAGCCGCGCTATTTTATCCTTGCGCTCCGCCTTTGTTTTCGCAAGGCCGTGAATATCAACAGGCTCTCCGATAATCTCGGAAACAGTCATGCGCGGGTTAAGAGAGCCCGCGGGGTCCTGGAAGATAATCTGCATCTTGCGCCTGAAAGGCAGCATATCAACTTCCGTAATATCATTGTCGCGGTAAAAGATTTTCCCGCCCGTAGGCGCATAGAGGCGCAGAATAGTCCTTCCCAGTGTTGTCTTACCGCAGCCCGATTCCCCGACAAGCCCCAGCGTTTCACCCTCGTCAATATGAAGACTGACATTTTCCACAGCGTGAATATACTTAGTCTTTCCGAATTCTTCCTTAACAGGAAAGTATTTCTTTAACCCCTCTGTCCTGACCAAAGTTCCGCTCATTTATACTCGTCCTTTTTAGTCAGCCAGCAGCTTGCGCTGTGCGCGCCGTTAAGAACGGCAAAGGGCGGCATCTCATTTACGCAGATTCTCATGCAGGAGTCGCAGCGGGGGGCAAAGGGGCAGCCGGGGTTAGGGTCAAGCATATTAATCGGAGTACCTTCAATGGGAATGAGTCTGTCCGCTTGCGCTTCATCAAGGCGCGGCATTGAACGCAGCAGCCCCTTTGTATAAGGGTGGGACGGATTGTAAAAGATGTCGTCCACGCTGCCCTGTTCCACAATATGACCGCCGTACATTACGGAAACCTTATCGCAAATCTCGGCAATTACCGCAAGGTTATGCGTAATGAATATGATTGCCATATCGGTTCTTTCCTTAATGGACTTCATAAGCTCAAGTATCTGCGCCTGAATGGTTACGTCCAGCGCGGTAGTAGGCTCATCGGCGATAAGGAGACGCGGCTCGCAAATCAGGCTCATTGCAATCATCACCCTTTGGCACATACCGCCGGATAACTCAAACGGGTACTGCTTAAGCCGCTGTTCGGGGTTTGTAATCCCCACAAGGCGCAGCATTTCAAGGGCTTTCTCTTTTGCGTCCTGAAGGCTTATGCCGCTCTTATGCTTCCTTAGGACGCCGATCATTTGATTACCTACCGTGTACACCGGATTAAGACTGTCCATCGGGTTCTGGAATATCATGCTGATGCGGCTGCCGCGTATCTGCTCAAGCTCCTTCCGTGAAAGGTCAAGAATACTCTGCCCGTCAAACAGTACGCTTCCGCCGGAAATCTTTCCCGGATCATCCAGAATACCCATCAAGGCGAAAGCCTCTACGCTTTTCCCCGAACCTGATTCCCCCACAATGCCCATCACTTCTCCGTTGTCAAGGCTGTAGGAGATACCGTCAACGGCTTTTACAACGCCGACAGGCGTAAAGAATGAAACTCTTAAATCTTTTACTTCGAGTAACGGGGGCATATATCTCCTATTTTTTAAGGCGGGGGTCAAGAGCGTCCCGCAGCCCGTCTCCGAAAATATTAAAGGAAAGTATCATAAAGCTTAAGAAAGCCGCCGGAACAATTAATCTGAATGTATATGTATACATTCCCTTCAGCGCATCGGATGCCATAGAACCGAGACTTGTCATGGGGGCATTTACGCCTACGCCCAAAAACGAAAGGAAGGACTCCAGAAAGATAGCAAGGGGGATTTCCAGGCAGGTGGCGGCTACAAGCGGGCCGACACAGTTTGGGAGTATATGCTTGAATATAATTCTTTTATCGGAAGCGCCCAGGGCGCGCGCCGCTGTAACATATTCCTGCTGTTTAAGCTGGAGTACCTGCCCGCGTATTATGCGCGCAAGCGTTGTCCAGTAGAGCAGGGCGAACGCCATAAAGATACCGATGATACTCGGGCCGAGCGCAATGATAACCCGCCCAAGCAGGGCGCTCTGGTGGGCGTCAGCGTATGCCGTGAGCAGCGGTTTAATCGTAACGGCAAGGAGCAGCACTACAAGCACATCGGGGACTGAATAAATGACATCGACTATCCTCATCATTACCATATCGATTCTGCCGCCGAGAAAGCCCGATATTGAACCGTAGATAACCCCGATGATGAGCGTCAGGAAGGCGGCGCTTAAACCTATAAGCATTGACACGCGGCAGCCGTACATCAGGCGAACAAGAATATCGCGCCCCAGATTGTCAGTACCGAACACATGGGGGAAGACTTTCTCCCCCGCCGCTATACGCGTCAACTCAGCCTGCGAATGTTTCATGGGGAAAAGGTTTTCGCACCCGCGCAACTGTTCGTCATAGTTATACGGAACGATTACGGGGCCCAGAAAGGCAAACAGCAGGAAGAAGACAATCAGCCCCATGGAAACCATAGCGGCATAGTTCTTCCTTAACCGCCGCCAAGCGTCAGTCCAGTATGAAATGCTTTTATGCTGTGGGATAAACGCCTCTTTCTCTTCGGCGGTGGACGGGATAAAGTCATCGGGGTTTAACTGGAGATGACCCGCCGCAATGCCAAGCTCGGCGATATTGGGGCGTTTAAACGGGGCGCGCTCCGGCGCATCGCTGTTCTTCATTGCTCCGCCTAGTCCTTCACGCTTCCAAGCTGAATACGCGGGTCAATAATACGGTAGATTATATCCACAGTAAAACTCATCAGTATGACAAGGGCGGCGAAGAATATAGTCGTTCCCATAATGATAGGATAGTCGCGGTTGGAGATACTTTGAATGAAATAGCGCCCCAGACCCGGAATATTGAACACAGTCTCCACCACAAAACCGCCCGTAAGCACCCCCGCAATCATCGGGCCCATGTAGGTAACAACGGGTATCAGCGCATTGCGCAGGGCGTGTTTAAAGATAATCTGCGGAACGGAAAGCCCGTAGGCGTAGGCGGTCTTTATGTACGGTTTGCTGAGCGTTTCCAGCATTGACGAGCGGGTATAACGGGCGATAGAGCACATCGGCTGGACGCCCAGAGTAAAGCACGGAAGGATAAAACTTGACACCCCATGGCTCAAACCGGAACTGGGGAAGAACTTGAACACGCCGCCCGCAAAGAGTATCAGCAGGGCGGTCGCCGTAACAAAGGCGGGGAACGCTATCCCGAGCGTAGTAAGCACCTGCAAAAGACTGTCCTGCCACTTCCCGCGGTAATACGCCGCCAGACAACCCAAAGTAATACCGGCGATAACCGCCCAAAGTATGGCAAAGAACCCCACTTTTGCGGAAACGGGGAACATTTCCCTGATAATGGTAGTAATAGGCCTGTTTTTCTGCATTTTCAGCGACACACCCATATCCCCTTTCAAGAGGCTCAGTAGATAATTGCGGATTTGTACATGAAGCGGCTTATCAAGCCCGTATTTAAGCTCTAATTCCTTCAGAACTCTGGGCGAAATGGCTTTTTCCCCCAAAAAAGGCCCGCCCGGGACTGTATTCATCAGAATATAGGTAAGGCAGATTATAAACAGAAGGGTAACAATGACCAGCGCCGCTCTTTTTACAATGAACAAAACCATGATTAACGGTATTTTATACCAATATAAAAGCCTTGTACACTATTTCGTGCGTGAAGCCTGCACACCATGCGGTGTGAAGCCTACACACCATGCGGTGTGAAGCTTACACACCATGCGGTGTGAAGCCTGCACACCGTGCGGCGTGAAGCTTACACACCGTGCGGCGTGAAGCTTACACACCATGCGGCGTGAAGCCTGCACACCGTTGTCCACACGGCCTTAGTGGCTATGTCCACACGGCCTTAGTGGCTATGTCCACACGGCCTTAGTGGCTGTGTCCACACGGTCTGGTGGCTATGTCCACACGGTCTGGTGTGCCTGTCCACACGGCGCAGGTGCGCTTGTACACAGTACAGCGCCAAGTATTGGCGCATTGGCAGCCCCAAGTATTAGTTTGAATACGCTATTTTGCCGTCGCGGCCTACTGCGACAAACTTGCCGTTACCGTAGGCGATTGAGCCGATGATTTCTGGGCCGAATTTGCTGTCCGTGAGTGTCCAGTTAATGCCGTCCGTTGAAGTCGCTGTTTTGCCGCTTGTACCCCCTGCGACAAACTTGCCGTTACCGTAGGCGATTGCGTTGATGTATTGGCTTGAGTTGAATGGGCTCTCCGTTACTGCTGTCCAGCTTTCGCCGTCCGGTGAATAAGCCATTTTACCGCCGCTGCCTACTGCGACAAACTTGCCGTTACCGTAGGCGATATTTCGAATGTCGTTGTCAAATGTGCTGTCCATTACGGCTATCCATGTTTCGCCGTCCGATGAATAAGCCATTTTGCCGTTACTATCCACTGGGTCAATGCTACCACCCACTGCGACAAACTTGCCGCCACCGTAGGCGATTGCGCTGAAGTATTGGTTAGCGGTGAATGGGCTGTTCGTTACTGCTGTCCATGTTATGCCGTCCGATGAATAAACCATTTTGCTGTAAATACTCCCTGCGACAAACTTGCCGTTGCCGTAAGCTATTGTGTTGATAGGGTAGCTACCGAAGTTGCTGTTCGTTACTGCTGTCCATGTTGTGCCGTCAGGAGAAGTCGCCATTTCGCCACCTTCGCTCCCTGCGACAAACATTCCAGTATTTGCATCAAGCTGTACATAGGCGATGCTGAGTATAACGGCTGTGCCGAATGTGCTGTCCGTTACTGCTGTCCATGTTGTGCCGTCAGGAGAAGTCGCCATTTTGCCTTCTTGACCAACTGCGACAAACTTGCCGCCTCCATAGGCGATTCTATTGATACCGGTTGTACCGAATGTACTGTTCGCTACAGTTGTCCACTGCATTGTGCCGCCGGAGGCAATGTGCAATCTTACTATAATAGAAGTGGTTTCCCCCGCCTTTATGACAGCGGGTTCTGAGCCGTCCGCATAGACCGCTCCGTTAAGCCACGCGGTAACTTTAACCGTATACTGCCCCGCGGGGGCGCTTATGCTTATAGTCTGTTCTCCGGGACGGGTCGGACCTGCCTTTCTGGTAGCAGCGCCTTGCATCTCGATAGTATAGGTTATCTGCGCCAGTATCTCGGGGGGCGGCAGCGCCGACCGCGCCGCAGCGCCGACCGCTCCGCTCAGGCTCAGCGTTACTACGCCTTCCGCTCCCGGATTAAACCCTTCCGGCGCGCCGCAGGACATTGTTGCGAGTATCAGTACGGCAATGGGGATAAACTTAGCTAATATTGAACGGGGTATGTGTCTGGTTTTCATATTAATCACCTTTAATATCGGCGCAATCCGCCGGATTTTATACGAATAGCACAATTAGTATAGCATTTGACCATAAAATTAGTCAATAAGTATACGTCTTAAAAACTTATATTGTTAAAACCGCCGTGTCTTTGTATACTATAAAAAGACTTAATATAGGCAAGAGGTATACATACAATGAGCGCTAATGAGAGAAAATCAATGCGCATAGGTTTACTTGTAAAGTTATCAAGTATATCAATAACTTTCGTGCTTTTGGCGATTTCTATCTTTTCGGTTATCAGTATAAGTTCCGTGAAGGCATCCAGCACTGAAACCGCTGTTCTTATGGGTAAGGGAAAGCTGTCAGGGGATATGGTTCATTTTGCGCACAGGGTTGCGCTTGAATACGGGCAGTTGAGTCTTAAAGACGGTGATTTATTGAGTGAAGAAGGCGTTTCCCTGAAGTACAATTATGACTTAATTGACGAGTTAAGCAACGATCTGAATATAGCGCTGACTATATTTGTCAAGGACGGCGATGATTTCCGCAGGATAACGACCAGTATCGTGGATAATACGGGGAAGCGGGCGGTGGATACCCCCCTTGGAAAAACCAGCGCGGCGTATCCTTCTATAACCTCAGGTAATAGTTACTCGGGGCAGGCGGTCATACTCGGCAAGAATTATCTTACCGAGTACAAGCCTATTATTGACGATAAAAGCAAAGACGTCATCGGCATACTGTTTCTCGGTAACGAGATGACAGCCATTAATAATGTTATTGCCGGTAATGTAGCCAAACAGATGAAAACAATCGCTATTATCGCTGTTATCATTCTATTTACCTCTGCTGTGGTAAACATACTGAGTTACAAACTCATATTGTTAAAACCGATTAACTCCGCTACAGCGATGCTAAAGGAAATATCGGAAGGCGAAGGAGACCTTACAAAACGGCTTACCCTTTCCGGCAGAGATGAAATCAGCGATATGGCTCAGTACTTTAACAAAACCTTTGAGAAGATCAAGCACATGGTTCTCGTTATCAAGAAAGAGGCGAGAAACCTTGACAACATCGGCAATGACCTTGCCAGCAACATGACCGAGACAGCCGCCGCTGTAAATCAGATAACAGCCAATATACAGAACATCAAGGGGCGCGTTATTAACCAGAGCGCCAGTGTTACTCAAACGCACGCTACTATGGAACAGGTTGTTTCTAATATCAACAATCTCAATGACAGTGTAGAAAAGCAGAGTAACAATGTTTCTCAGGCATCTTCCGCCATTGAGGAAATGGTAGCCAACGTCCATTCTGTTACCGACACTCTTGTTAAGAATACCGGCAATGTAAATACATTGCTGGAAGCCTCGGAAGTAGGGCGCAACGGATTGCAGGAAGTAGCGACTGATATTCAGGAAATCGCCAAAGAGTCCGCAGGTCTGCTTGAGATTAACGCTGTAATGGAAAACATTGCCAGCCAGACCAATCTGCTTTCGATGAACGCCGCAATAGAAGCGGCTCACGCGGGAGAGATGGGCAAGGGCTTTGCGGTAGTCGCAGGTGAAATCCGCAAACTTGCGGAAAGCTCCAGCACTCAATCCAAGACAATCAGCAATGTATTAAAGAAGATAAAAAGCTCAATAGACAAGATAACCAAATCCACTGATAACGTGCTTAACAGATTTGAGGCGATTGACAGTAATGTTAAGACAGTTTCCCAGCAGGAAGAAAACGTCCGTAACGCGATGGAAGAGCAGGGCGAGGGAAGCAAACAAGTTCTGCAAAGTACAAGCAGTTTGAATGAGCTTACCCAGCAGGTAAAGAGAGGCTCCAATGAGATGCTTGATGAAACAAGGGAAGTAATAAAAGAAAGCAGTAATCTTGAGAAGATAACTCAGGAAATAACCGGCGGTATGAACGAGATGGCTATCGGCGCTGATGAAATAAACGAAGCGGTAAACCATGTCAACGAAATAAGCAACAAAAACCGCGAAGGTATTAGTACTCTGATGCGGGAAGTGGCGCGGTTTAAAGTAGAGTAACCGGCGATTTCACCTAAGCTTTAACAGGTGATACCTGTCAGCCCTGCCTGCGCTGAAAATTCCCCTCATAAAGCGGCAAATATACAAGAGTGTGTATTAACCCGCCTTCATGTCAAAGAAAAAAACATGGAAAAACACAGCAATTCTAAAAACCAGCGTTGGTGGGTAACAACGTATAAATATATATTGAATTCATTATGAAGATTAGTTTTAAACTTACGGCTATTATGGTAGCGCTTGGTTTATTCGCCATAGCGTCGGTCAGTATTACCTTGCTTATCAAGTCGCGGGCAAGTATTACTAAGATTTCGGAACAATACGCTGTTTCTATGGCGAATGATTCCGCTGCTGATATTACTAATTTTATTAATTCATACATATATAAGGTTGAAACTGTCGCCCATGTTATGGAACAGTACCGTTACATGCTAATCGCTAACCGCCGGACTTTCTTTAATTTTATACTCGAAGGAGTAACGCGGGAAAACCCGGAGATTATAGCGGCATGGTGCGTATGGGAACCTAACGTTTTGGAAGGAGACGACAAACCGTTTATGGGAACAAAGGGAACAAGTGTAACCGGACGTTTCGCCCCCTACTATTACTGGGATAAGGGAAGTGTCAATAACATTGTTCTGGAGGATTTTGAAGACCCTGCCTACCTTTTGCCTAGAAATACGGGTTTACCTGTGCTTTTGGACCCCTATGAGTACGAAGTAGGCGGCAAGACGTTATTGATAACTTCAGTTGCCGTCCCTATACGCACAGCCGGCAAGTCTGTAGGGGTTATAGGCTTTGACATTCCCCTGACGATCATTCAGAACATTTCCCAGACTCAAAAGCCTTTCCCCGATGCTGTAACCGCTGTATTCAGCAACAGCGGTACTGTTACCGCTCATTTTGACGAAAGCCGTATAGGAGAAAACCTGAAGGATACAGAAGCTGACATGGCAGGCCGGTATCTTAACGATCTGGTGAACTCGGTAAGAACGGGGAGGCCGTACTCCTTTACCAATTACATAGAAGTATTAAAAGAGGAAATGGAAATGTTTATCGTTCCCATTACTTTCGGGGATACGAAAACTACGTGGAGTTATGCGGTAGCTGTCATGAGCGGTACTATAATGTCTCCGGTCTACGAAATGCTTAAAATAACCGTAATAATAAGTGTTGTGGTATTGGCGCTGGTGGTTTTTGCGGCGCTGTTCATATCCCGCTCCATCAGTAAACCTATTGTCAAAGTTGCCGACACTCTCAAGGATATATCCGAAGGCGAAGGCGACCTGACGCGGAGTATTGCCGTCAATTCAAAAGACGAGATAGGCAGTCTGGCTCTGTACTTCAACAATACACTGAAGAAGCTCAGAAACCTCGTAGTAAATGTCAAAAGAGAAGCGGCGACATTATCCGGTATAGGAACCGACCTTGCAAGCAACATGAACGAAACAGCGGCGGCGGTAAACGAGATAAACGCCAATATCCACAGCATTAAGGGAAGGGTTATCAATCAAAGCGCCAGTGTCAGCGAAACCCATGCGACAATGGAACAGCTTACCGTAAACATTCATAAACTCAATGATCATGTTGAAAATCAGAGTACACACATGTCGCAGGCTTCGTCAGCCATTGAACAAATGATGGCGAATATCAATTCGGTTACCGGAACATTGATCAATAATGCAAGTAATGTGAAGACATTAAGGGAAGCCTCAGAGGTGGGGCGCTCCGGTTTGCAGGATGTTGCGGAGGATGTTAAGGAAATAGCCCGCGAATCCGAAGGCTTGTTGGAGATTAATTCGGTAATGGAAGACATCGCCAGTCAGACCAATTTACTTTCCATGAACGCTGCTATTGAAGCGGCTCATGCCGGAGAAGCGGGCAAGGGTTTTGCCGTTGTCGCCGATGAAATCCGCAAACTGGCGGAGAGTTCCAGCGAGCAGTCCAAAACAATTGGCAGTGTTCTGAAGAAGATAAAGGGTTCAATCGACAAAATAATGAGTTCTACCGGAAACGTGCTGGATAAATTCGAGGCGATTGACTCAAGTGTCAAAACCGTAGCGGATCAGGAGGATAGAATCCGCGACTCAATGAAGGAGCAGACTACGGGCAGCAAGCAGGTACTTGAAGGCGTAAGCGAAGTGAACGAAATCACGAAACATGTTAAAAGCGCCTCGCAGCAGATGCTTGAGGGGGCGAAAGAAGTGATACAGGAAAGCGACAATCTTGAAAAAGCGACTCAGGAGATAACCAACGGCATGAACGAGATGGCCTCCGGCGCAAATCAAATAAACGTAGCGGTAAACCATGTCAACGGGATAAGCGGCAAGAACCGCGAAGGTATTGCCTCTCTGACAAGGGAAGTTTCGCGGTTCAAGGTGGAGTGAACCTTTACAACCATAACTCATTTGTCCTAAAATGAGTTATGGAACCGCGAATCAAGGATAAACCGGCTTCAAAAAGAGACGAAAAGTTAAAAGAACCTGATGAATTCAGGGTTATTCTCCTAAACGACCATTTTACAACGATGGAATTTGTTGTTGAAGTCTTAATGGTTATCTTTCATAAAAACATTATTGATGCGAACAGGATCATGCTGGACGTACACAGGAAGGGCAAGGGAGTAGTGGGAGTCTATCCCTGGGATATTGCCGCTACCAAGACTGAACAGGTACACAATGCAGCCAGAGCGAATGAATTTCCGCTTCGTTGTGTAGTAGAACCGGCGTGAAATGATAGAAAGATTTAGGTTTTTAAACTATAATATTAACAAGGATGATATATGAAAATTTCCGGTCATGTACAGGCTTTAATTGACGCAGCGTATAATGAAGCAAAACTTCGTAATCATGAATACCTGACGCCTGAGCATATTCTATATGCCGCTCTTGCTTTTGATCAAATACAGGAAGTGCTGTTTTCGTGCGGAGCGAATGTTGACCAGCTCAAGCTTGGAATGGAAAGTTATTTTGAACAAAAACTTCCGGTTACAACGACCGGCGAACCTGTAAAAACAGTAGGATTTCAAAGCATAATTGAAAGAGCCAATTTACATTGCAGGTCTGCGCAGAAAGAAATGATCGATGTGGCGGATATTTTAGTATCGCTTTTCGATGAAGAACGCTGTTACAGCGCTTATTATCTGCGTAAAGCCGGAGTTAAGCGTCTGGATCTTTTACAGACATTATCCCATAATTCCGGGAGTGAAGATTATTTCACTACGGGAAAGGACGGGCAGAGCGGCAAGTTCCCAAAACATCCGTTGGACGCCGGTATTCCTGATGAAGATCAGGGTGACGGTCAGAGATCAAGGGCAAACAAGAAAAGCGCTCTTGAGCGTTATGCGATAGACATGACAGCTCTTGCCCGTGAAAACAAGCTTGAGCCTGTTATCGGCAGGAAAGAAGAACTTGATCGTACAGTACAGGTGCTTTGCCGTAGATTAAAAAACAATCCAATTCATGTAGGAGATTCCGGTGTAGGAAAGACGGCAATTACCGAAGGGCTTGCGCAGAAAATTGTGAAAGGCGATGTGCCTCCGGTATTAAAGGATTTCAGCATTTTTTCGCTTGACATGGGCGCTCTTGTAGCGGGAACCAAATACCGCGGCGATTTTGAAGACAGGGTAAAGCGCGTTGTTGAGGAAATGCTAAAGAAAGAAAAGGCTATTCTTTTTATTGATGAGATTCACACGCTTGTGGGAGCAGGCTCTGTTTCAGGCGGCGCATTGGATGCTTCCAATTTGCTGAAACCCGCTCTTACATCAGGCAGGCTTCGCTGTATCGGCTCGACAACTCATGAGGAATACGGTAAATTCTTTGAGAAAGACCGCGCTCTTTCCCGCCGTTTCCAGAAAATTGATATTAACGAACCAAGTGAAGAAGTGGCGATTGACATAGTAAATGGATTGAAGTCCCGCTACGAAGATTATCATCATGTGCATTACAGCGACGAGGTTGTAAAAACTGCCGTGCGTCTTTCTGCCCAGTTTATTACGGAACGCCGTCTGCCTGATAAAGCTATCGACGTAATTGATGAAGCCGGAGCTTATGCGCGGATAGAAGCGTATAAAACGGAAGAAACGCCTTCTACTGTTCAGGACGGTCAGGTTGAGACAATAGAAATAAGCCTTCCGGTTATCGAAACTGTTATTTCAAAAATAGCCCGTGTGCCTCAGCGTTCTGTAGGTGAAACTGAGAAAGACAGATTAAAGGATTTGGAAAAAAGGCTTAAAGAGCGTATTTTCGGTCAGGATGAAGCCGTTGCCGCAGTAGTCAGGGCAGTCAAGCGTTCACGGGCAGGTTTCAGGGCGGAAGGTAAACCTGTGGCGAATTTCCTTTTTGCAGGCCCCACCGGTGTCGGCAAGACAGAACTTGCCCGTCAGTTAGCTGAAATACTCGGTATTTCGATGATACGTTTTGACATGAGCGAGTATCAGGAAAAGTACACGGTCTCGCGCCTTATCGGTTCTTCGCCCGGTTATGTCGGTTATGAGGACGGCGGTCAGCTTACAGACGCAGTGCGGAAGCAGCCGCACGCTGTAGTTCTCCTTGACGAAATTGAAAAAGCGCATACTGACATTTTCAATATACTTTTGCAGATAATGGATTATGCCACCCTGACTGAT
>Ga0268262_10004270_pt1 | contig 14846 bp, 11 predicted proteins | sample TergutNc150P3_FD_190354 | JGI IMG/M metagenome (GOLD analysis project Ga0268262, IMG submission 190354) | Nasutitermes corniger P3 segment gut microbial community from laboratory colony in Florida, USA - Nc150 P3 (SPAdes) (version 2) | ecosystem: Host-associated > Arthropoda: Insects >... | reverse complement strand
CGTTTCTGCCGGAGGCTAAAAAGCCTTACTACCTCAGGGCAGTCCACCAGCCGGAACTGGATATTCACGGCATAGCGTCCAAGGCGGAGGTGTACAATATCGGCACTTCGCCCAAGGTCATCGAGGAAGGGTTTACGGCGGGGTCGGTGCTTGCCTGTTACCTTGCCGCGGACGGGTACAGGCTGAACACGCCGCTGTTCAAGATGAAAGTGAAGGTTCCCGGCGAGTACGACGGCTCGGAAAACCACCTGCCCCACGGGGTTTACCCCACGGTAGTACTGCAAGCCACGGCGCAGTTCCGCAAATACCTGAGGGAGAAGGTGAAAATCGAGTTCGACGGCGTAGAACAGGCTGACGGGCTTGTCGCGGAGGCTTACGACGAGGCTTCCGAGATGATGGACGAGGTTGCCACCATAGGGAAACTGCTCACTATCCACGGTTTCGGGCTGAAAATCGAGGCGGACGACGCCCATAAGGACGCCGTGGGGCTGTTTTTCGACGCCGAGGCGGGCTACCCCCCGGTAAAAGCGGACATTATCGCCGTGACCCAGCCGAGGACGCTCAAAGTAATCGTTCCGGCGGGGCTGAAAACCGGAGCTCCGTACTTTTTGAGGGTTGTTACCCAGAGTTCGGCGAAACACGGCAGCACTATGCTGAAAAATCCCAGGGAAGTAAGGTCAGAGTTTATGCTCACGGCGCAGGGTTAATCACTTGGGTGATATAGCCCATATCACGCAGGTGAGATCGCCTATATCACGCGGGTGAGATCGCTTATATCACGCGGGTGATACGGCCTATATCACGGCGGTGATACTGCTGGCCCTCCTGCGTGAAGAATTTTGGTTTCTATACCCCCTGTTGGGGGAAAACCCGCTGCTAAGGCGGGTAAATATTGAAGGAGGTTTTTCGATGGAAAAGAAAAACATACTCAGGTTTATCGGGATTATCGTGCTTGCAGCGGTAATCGGGTTTTCATTTGCCGCCTGCGGCGGCGATGACGACGGGGATGGAGGCAGCAAGAGTGTCGGGAATAATGCCGTAGGCGGGAAAACATGGTATGAATACTCGGACAAGACGGAATTTGCCGCAAACGGAACCTATACCGGATATAGCGCAAAGCGTGACTCTAATAGAGATTACGTTCTGGACGCAAACGGCAAATACCAATGGGTCATCAGTGAAACCGGAACATACACATGGAATGAGGACGCGAAAACCGTAACCCTCAGACTGGGGAAGGCTTCTGCGGGTGATGACGGGAAATTACTGGACAGGGCGGGACTTAAGAGCGCTTATACCGCTTATATGGATGAGGAATATGAAGCTTATAAAGATCAAGCGGGTTGGACAAAGAAGGAAGATATGATTGCCGGTACAGGTTATTCATCCATTGCACAGTACATTGACGCATATGTTAATGAAATGTTTAGCGATCGTCCGCACGCATATTCCTTCAGTAAGGACGGCAAGTCGCTTCTTATACAGGAAGCACTGCCTCAGCCAAAGGGAACCGACGAACTTGCAGGTCAGACTTATAGCGGAAGAAACAATACGCAATATGTGTTTGGCTCCAATAGCACCTATACAATAAAAAGCACATACTCTGGAACAACAGCAACAGAACAAGAAACCGGCTCCTATTCGTATGACAGCACGCGAAAACAGGTATATTTCAGCAGAGTAAAATATTATGGGCAAACAGCCCTTGAATATTACGAAACGGTAACAGTACCTAGTGGTGGTACTCAGTATGGCGACAGCAATCGCTTTAGCAGCGATGACGCTTATAAGGCATCGCGAACCAACGACCAGTTCTACAGATCCTCTCGAAGCTACGACCCGGACGCAAAAACCATCGGTGAGTGATTGACCGGCGGCGGTATTCTCCAGTGAGCTGTGAGAAGTGAAGAGGGAAAAGTGAAGAGTGAAGAGTGGAAGAAACACTCTTCACTCTATTCACTTATTCCTAATTCCTCACTCCTAATTCCTAATTTCTCCGCGCCTCCATTCCTTTGGCAGACGGTATTACGCAGATATTGTGTTTTTTCCTTGCTTCCTCGGCAATAGCGTGGAAATAGGCGGTTTCCTCAGCGGATGTCATATCCTTAATTTCTCCGTAGATGGCATCCCGAATAGCGTCAATATTATCCTCAATGTCAGTCGTCAATTTCAAAATCAATTACCTCCTCCGGCAAATCAACGCCTTGTGTCGGATATTCAGGATAATCGTCAAGATGCCCGACTAAAAATTTCTCGCCTTTTTCATAGGTGTAAGGTAATTCCATAATCGCCCTATTATACCTCTCTTTGCATAAAACGCAAGCTGTTGCTCTTCCTCTATTCCTCATTCCTCACTCCTCATTCCTCATTGCATTTGTTACTTTGTAACTATTTACAATTTGTGCGAGAAACTGTATAGTTTAGCAATCCTTTTATTTAAGGAAATACACGTTTTTTAGGAGCAGATCAATGACAAAAAGCAAAAGCACGACAAGGGTTAAAGCCAAAGGGTTCTTTCTGTTGAATCTCGCTGTGGCTATCTACCTTTTTGCCACGGGGATTATGGGGATCACAGACAAAGCGGACGGCGGCGAAATCGGCATAGCGGTAAACTCAATGAATTTTGAGGGCGACTTTGCCAAGATACTGATAGTCATACTTTCAGTCTTGGCTATCGCGGCGGGAGTTTTTCTCCTCATCAAGTTATTCGGTATTTCAATCAGTAATATCGAAACGCTGTTGCTCATCCTCGCAATTACCTGGCTTATCTTTATTGTAATGATAGATATTGTCCCTCTCCTCAGCAAAAGGGTCGATTTCAACTTAGTCTGGCTCAAGGTTTTCGGCTCTCATGTTATGGTGTTAGCGGGAATTGTTTTGGGAACAAAGAAGTTCGGCATCCAGTAATAAAACATCACGCAAAGCGCCGGGGCGTGAAGGTGCCTTGGCGTCTTTGTGTAACTCCCGCGCCTGCCGTGCTTAAAAATTCTTCATTCTTCCTTTGTTACCTGTTATTTGTTCTCTGTTCTTTGTTCCTGTCTTGCGCCGAAACATGCATTTAGTGTAACATGTAAGCATGGGAGATCATAACAACGAACTCAGACCGACTAGACCGGATAAAAGAATAGACCTGTTGAGGGTTCTTATCGTCGCCCTGTTTGCCATCTATAGCTGGCGGCTGTTCAATATACAGATACTTTCCGGCGAACGCTACCGTTCCCAGGCGCAGGACATTTCCCGCCGTACCGAAGTAATTCCCGCGCAAAGGGGCGAGATTTACGACCGCAGTTATACGCAGCCCCTTGCCTCGAACACCGATTCCTTCGCGGTCAGCATTGTCCCCGCCGAAGTCCCCCGCGACCAGATACAGGAACTGTTTGCCGAAGTCGCGGGCGTTTTGAAGATTCCTGTAAGCGACATTGACGCAAAAATACCCGCTCAGTATTACGGCCTGTACCAGCCTGTTGAAATCGCCGTAAACGTCCCGTTCGCCTTGATAGCCTCTCTTGCCGAACGCAAGGATTCCCTGCCCGGAGTGTCGTGGAACAGCAAGCCCTTGAGGAACTATGCGGATCTGGGAAGCCTGTCCCATGTTGTAGGTTATGTCGGGGATATTACCAGGGACGAGCTGACCCGTCTGTACAACCAGGGCTACCAGCAGGGGGATACGATTGGCAAGACAGGGGTAGAGCGGCAGTACGACGAGATTCTAAGGGGAAAGGACGGAAGCGAGACCAGGACTGTTGACGCGCGGGGCAGAAGAATAGCCGGCCAGGGGATACGCATACCGCCCGGAATGGGGAAAAACCTGGTGCTGACAATCGACAGGAAGATACAAACGCTTGCAGAGCAGGCTTTGGGGGAAAGGATGGGCGCGGTTGTTGTAATGCGCCCCAACGGGGAAATACTGGCCCTTGTTTCATACCCCTGGTTTAATCCCAATATGTTCGCCGGAGGGGGGCGGGGCCAGTACAATGTGCTTGTCAACGATCCGAACAGGCCTTTCCTGAACCGCGCCATACAGTCAAGCTATCCCCCGGCTTCAACCTTTAAAGTTATTATGACCACGGGAATACTTGCCGAAAACGCCTTCCCGCCGGAGAAAACCGTGGACTGCCCCGGCGAGATTGAGTACGGGAACAGGCAGTGGCGCTGCCACGTCCGCAAACCGGGGCACGGGCGTATGAACCTGCCACGCGCTATGGCGCAGTCATGCGATATTTACTATTGGCAGGTGGGCCGTGACAGTCTGGGCGCTGAAAATATCGCCGCATATTCAAAAATGTACGGTTTCGGTTCCGCTACGGGCATTGACCTGCCCGGCGAAACTGACGGCTTTATCCCGACGCCGCAATGGAAGTCGAGGCGTTTCCACGAGAAGTGGCTTGGCGGCGACACCATGAATATGTCAATCGGCCAGGGCTGGACTCTGGTTACTCCTATCCAGATGGCAAACATGGTTGCGTTTGTGGTGAACGACGGCAAGGTATACCAGCCCCATGTGCTAAAGGAAATCAGGGACCCCGCGACAGGCGCGATAGAGCATAGGGTATCGCCGATATTGGTGCGTGACAGCGATATTGATCCCAAAGTATTAGAAACCGTCCGGCGTGATATGCGCGGGGTTATACGCGAAGGGACAGCCCAGTATCCGCTTAATATCAGAACGGTGCAGATCGCGGGCAAGACCGGAACCGGGGAAGTGGGCTTGCAGGATCGCTGGCATTCCTGGTTTGCCGCTTACGCCCCTTATGATTCGGATAACCCTGACGAACAGATTATTTTGTCGGTAATTGTGGAGGCGGTAAACAAGTGGGAGTGGTGGGCCCCTTACGCCTCGGCAATTATCTTTCAGGGGATCTTTGCGGATCAGCCCTACGACCAGGCCGTGCGGAGCCTCGGTTTGCAGTATCTGATGCCGGTTCAGGGGCGCAGGGAATAGGCTGTCATTACTCCACCTTGAAGCGTGAGACTTCTTTTAACAAAGCGTCAATGGCTTCGCTGTTTTTGCCGCTTATCTCGCTGACGTAGTGTACCGCGACGTTCATCTGATCCGCCCCGCTCGCCATCTCGTTCATGCCGCTGGTTATTTCCTGCGTAATCTTTTCAAGATTCTGGCTTTCATGCATGACTTCCTTGCTGCCGTTAAGCATTTCCCCGGAACCGGTCTTTACCTGCGTGGTAATCTCGTTCAAACGGCTTACACCTTGCAGTATCTGTTTGCTTCCATGTTCCTGATCTTCCATCGTGTTGCGGATGTTTTCTTCCTCCTGTGATACCGTTTTTACGCTCGAATCAATCGCTTCGAATTTGGTCAGCACGTTCTCGGTGGATTTAGTAATATTGTCGATTGATTCCTTTATCTTCTTCAAAACAGTGCCGACGGTCTTGGACTGTTCTCTGGAACTTTCCGCCAGTTTGCGGATTTCATCGGCGACTACGGCGAAACCCCTGCCGGCGTCTCCGGCGTGCGCCGCTTCTATCGCCGCGTTCATGGAAAGCAGGTTGGTCTGGCTGGCGATGTTTTGCATTACCGCGTTAATCTGCAGCAATCCTTCGGACTCGCGGGATATTTCCTGAATGGCAGACACCACTTCCTGCAATCCGGCTTTTCCTACTTCAGAGGCTTCTTTTAATGTGTTTACATTGTTGGCGTTGTTGAAAAGCGTGGTGGTGACGGAATAGATATTGGCTACCATTTGCTCAATGGCGGATGAAGCCTGGGAAATATTGTTGCCCTGGTTTTCAACATGGTCGTTGAGTTTGTTAATGTTTGCGACAACTTGTTCCATAGTCGCGTTGGTTTCCGTAACGCTGGTGCTTTGGTTTATGACGCGGCCTTTGATGCTTTGAATATTGGAAGTAATTTCGTTTACTGTTGCCGCCGCTTCGGACATGTTGCTGGACAGGTCAGCGCCGATTTCTGATAACACGCCTGCCTGCTTTTTAATGATAAAAACCAGGTCTTTGATTTTTTCAAGTGTCTTGTTAAAGTATTTGGCAAGGTTGCCTACCTCGTCTTTGGAACTTACGGCAATAACATGGGTAAGATCGCCTTCGCCTTCGGATATGTCCTTTAAGGTATTGGTTACGTGGACAATCGGTTTAACAATTCTGTGGACGACGAACAAAGTAATACCCGCCGCCGATACCAGAAGGATAACGGCGAATAGTACGGAATAAGATATGAGGAACTGAACCGGCTTCTTTATTTCCTCTATGGGGATGCCTAATTGCAGAGACCAGGGGGTATTTTCAAAGCCCGAAACGAGAATAGGTTCAAAAATAAAGTATATGTCTTTATTCTGGACAGGGGAATACTTTTCCAGTGTAACGGCATTTCTGCCGTTTTCGCCGCCATGCAGGATCGCGCTGGCTAAACGCTCAACGTCCTTTCCAAAAAGAGCTTTTTCTTTGGCGTTGGTATTGATATTATCCTTGACCCTATCCTTGTCCCAATGGGCGATAATCGTACCGTTATCGCTGTATATCGCGGCCCTTCCCGCGCCGTTGTACACTTCTTTTACCAATTCATCTACTACTTCCTGAACTGTGCTGATAAAGTTGATTCCAATCAGACCTACAATTTGGCGTTTTCTATTTTGAATGGAAAAGATAGCGGAGATGATTGGAACATTCCCCCTGCCGGCTATATCCCTCCACACGGGATCTGCAAATTCCTGGAAAGCAGGCTCCCTCCCTGTTGTAGAAACAAGCCCTCGTGCAGTTACTCTCGCCAGATACCCTTCCCAGCCTTCATAGCCTGCGGGCTCTTTAGCCACAGGGCCGGTCCTTCTGTGGTAGAAAGTTTGATACTGCCCCAGTTGGTCGTCCTTATTATCTATGGTTCCGGGAAACCATGCTGTCCAGATACCGGTAATGGAACTGACCGATGAGATAAGGCTGTACATAACATCGTCATACATAGCCCGCCGCCCGCTCATTTCCGTATCTTCATAATTGTTGAATACCTGGACGAGCACGTTACCGTAATCCGCAAAGACTTCCATTTGCCGCTGGATTTCTTTTGCGTTGAGTTTTGCCAGCGCCCCGGCGTACAGGTGGGTTGTGTTGGTCTGCAAATTTGCTGACCGGGTAAGGGTGAACACGGACAAAACCGCGACTGATACCAGAATCATCACAAGGATGATAGTTGTTAATTTTATTCTCAGACTCATATCGTTATCCTCTTGCTTTAATATAACAACGGTAACATTTATGTCGTAGTTTTTTTTTCGCGCCTTTATTGGTATATTTCAATTTGTATGTGAAAATGAATAAGAATAATCTGGCGAATAAAAAATTTGCGCCCTTTGCGTGGGATAAATAGAGTAAATTTTTAGTCTTTACAAAATACTAGGCGGGAAAAAATCCATATGCAGAGCCTTGACAACTTCCACGGCTTCGGTATCGTTGACAATAAAGCTGATATTCACCTTGCTTGCCCCCTGGGAAACCATCTGAACCGTTACGCCGATAAGCTGGCAGGTTCTGAACGCCTTGGCAAGTATCTCCGAAGATCGCCTGACATTGCCTACAATGGTGACTATGGCTTTTCCGGTTTTAATATCAACGCTGGCAATACGTGAAAGCTCTTTTTTGATTGCGGTAAGATCATGCGCCGAGTCGAGGGTAAGCGATACCGAAACCTCGCTGGTAGCCACCATGTCTACCGAAATACGATGACGAGCGAAAGTCGAAAAAACTTCGGCAAGGAAACCGTACTGCCCAAGCATACGGGTGGATACAATGTCAACTAACGTAACGGCGCGGCGGGAGGTAATGGCCCGCACGGGGACGCTTTTTTTATCCAGAGTCGGCACTATCCGCGTGCCGACAGCGGCGATGTTATACGAATTTTTAACCCTTACCGGGGTTCCCGTAACTATGCACGGCTGCATGGCGCGGGGGTGCAGAACCTGCGCGCCAAAATAGGCAAGCTCCGAGGCTTCGTCATAGGTGACCGCGTCCACAGGCTTCGCCTGTTTGACAATGCGGGGATCGGCGGTTAATATGCCGTCAACATCTTTCCAAACCTGAGCCTCTTCCGCTTTGCAGGCGGCGGCGATCATTGTCGCGGTAAGATCCGAGCCGCCTCGTCCCAGGGTGGTAATGTCGCCGTTCTCGTCCTTTGCGATAAAGCCCGTTACCACAGGCAGCACCCCGGCTTTTATAAGGGGGGTTATTTTTTTCGGGATCAGCTCCCAGCTTTTTTTGTCAAGTTCGGCGGATGTAAAGTTAGAATCCGAGAGAAAGCCCAGATCCCAAGCGTCAAAGGCCTGAGCCTTTATGCCAACGGAATTGAAATAGGCGGCGGCAATCCGCACGGAGAGCCTTTCGCCAAACGAAACCAGAAAATCCTTTGTCCTGGGAGTGAGTTCCCGGATCAGCGAGATGCCGGAAAGCAGGCGTTTGAGTTCTTCCAATAGCGGCTGTATCTCTTTTTTCGCCTGTGCCGGCAGCTTGAGGTTCTTTATTGTGTCATTGTGGTGTTTTTCTATCTGCGCGACAGACACTTCGCCCTTTTTGAAAGCGTCATTGCCCGCTTCAAGGAGGTAATCGGTTGTATCCCCCATCGCTGAAAGCACCAAAACAGGTTTCTGCTTGAGTTGTGTTTTCACAATCTCGGCGACATGGCGGATTCTTTTGGCATCCGCGACAGAACTTCCCCCGAATTTCATTACTATCATACCTGCATGGTATCAAAAAAACAGAGAATATGCAATAATTCGAAATAATAAATAATAGATAACAATTAATAAAGGAAGAGGCTCTATGATTAAAGAAAACGCTTTGGCAGTATATAAAAATAAACCCGCCTTGGTCAAGGAATTGTCCCATGACAAAATAACCATAGCCATTTACGGCGGTGATAAGCTCAAGGTCAGGGAGAAGGACATCGAGATACTCCATCCGGGGCCAGTGAAAGATTTTAACGATATTAAAGAATGTGGCAACGCTAACTTGCAGGAAACCTGGGAACTGCTGCTTGCCGATAACGCGTCTTACGACCTTTCCCTGAAAGAACTTGCGGAACTTGCCTTCGGCGAATACAGCCCTGCGTCAGCGTGGGCCGCCTATGGCCTGCTTCTTGACGGCCTCTATTTTACCGGAACCGCCGCCGCAATACGGCCCCGCCAGCAGAGCGAAGTTGAAGCGGATAAAAAGAAACGTGAGGAGAAATCAGCGGCAAGCAACGAGAGAGAGCTTTTTCTTGACCGCATGAAAAAGCGCAGCCCGCAACAGGAGGATAGGCGTTTCATTCAGGATATTGAGGCCCTTGCCCTGGGGAAGTCGGCGAAAAGCCGCACTATGAAAGACCTCGGCCTGGGAGAGACTCCCGAAGAAGCCCACGCCCTGCTCCTTGAATGTGGTTTCTGGAACACGCTGAACAACCCCCACCCCGCCAGAATCGGCGTTGTTCTCCAGCCTGCGGAACACAAGCCCGAAGCGCCTCCGCCCGAAGAACGTTGCGACCTTAGTCATTTGGCCGCCTACGCGATTGACAGCCCCTGGAGCAATGATCCCGATGATGCCGTTTCTATTGAGCTTGAAAACGGCAGGCAGATTCTCTACGTCCATGTCGCCGATCCCGGCTCTTCAATAGGGACAGACAGCCCCGCTGAAAAAGAGGCCCGCGACAGGGGTGCGACGCTATATATCCCCGAAGGCAGCATCCGTATGCTCGCCGACGAGGCACTGCCGCTTTTCGCCCTGGGCCTTTCTGAAACATCCCCTGCCCTGACCTTCAAAATGACGCTTAACAATACAGGTGAGATCGAAAAAACCGAGATTTTTTCTTCAACGGTAAAGGTTAAGCGTTTAACCTACAAAGAGGCTGATGAATATTTAAATGATACACATGACAATACACATAGCGATACACATTCGGCTTTGCAATCGCTTAACGCATTGGCTGAACGCAATGTCAAGCGGCGCACCGCGTTAGGCGCAATCAATATTGATATGCCGGAAACCCATATCAGCCTGAACGAGGGGCAGGTGGAAATTGAGCTTATAACGCGGTACAAGTCGGCTGAGTTGGTACGGGAATGTATGCTCCTTGCCGGTGAAGGCGCGGGACTATGGGCATTGCAGCGCAACTTGCCCGTTCCCTATATCATGCAGGAAACAGGGGAATTGCCCGAGGAAACGCTTGAGGGCATAGCGGGTTATTACCAGCTTCGCCGCTGTATGAGGCCCCGTACCCTTTCAACCAGGCCCGGACAACATTCCGGCCTCGGCCTTGACACCTATGTCCAGGTAACCAGCCCCCTGCGCCGGTATACCGACCTGCTTGCCCACTTGCAAATTCGCGCTGTTTTAAGGGGAAAGCCACCCCTAAGCGCCGACGAAATCTCCGCCAGAATGAACGCGGGGGAAGCGGCAATGACGGCTGTCAATCAGGCGGAACGCGCCTCCCGCAGCCATTGGACAATGGTGTACCTTGCCGACAAAAAAGACTCTGTCTGGGACGCAATCGCCCTTGAAAAAAAAGGTAACCGCTGGGTGGCAATAATCCCCTCCCTTGCTCTGGAAATACAGGTTCCCCTGCGAAAAGACATGTCGTCTAACGATCCGCTAAAGCTTGTTCTGAAATCGGTGAATATTCCGACAGGGGAAGCGGTGTTTGCCGCTGTTGAATGAATATTTTTATAACCCTATTCCCTTGCAACATAATGTGAAGAAACATTGGCTTTTTCAGGAATTTTATTGCATTTTCGCCATTTAATAATGGCAAATGTTTATTTCTTACCTTTTTCCCTCTGGATGAATGAGGATTAATATTTAAAACAGTAACAGCCTTTCTATGATAATCATCATTCGGTACCAAAACACCTCTTACAACAACTCTTTTTCCATCACAATGCTTGCCTTTTTTGAACACAGGAACCCTTACATTAACCATTTGCTCATTATGCCTTTGACCCCAAAAACTTGATCTTGCAACAAGTTTTCCCTCATGTAGCCAAACACAAGGTACTGTCAATCACAAGGGAATCAATTTTTATCCTTATTCAGGTTTAATTTTCCATTTTTAGGGCATAAAACAGGGAATTATGAAAATTTATCCCAGAATATGCGAATATTTTAAGGAGAAATCTTCAATTTTGCCCTATCCTTCCCATTTAAGGTCAAATAATTTTTAAAAATTGATTTCCGTGCTTTCAATCACCAGCCCCCTTGACACCATAACATAAATATGTATAATACCGTATAGATTAAAGGTAATAGGTATATGAGCTTTTACAGAAATAATAGGAAAAACGATAATTATAGAGAACAACCTTTCTCGAAAAATAAATTAGCTGAATTTCAAGTATCAAATAAATCTTTTCAATCGGCAACTATTATATCTTCCTTGTCGATTACGGTTTTCATTTTTATCTTATTTATATTAAAGATAAACTTTACCATATCGGAATCTGACATTCAAACTATTAGCGGAATTACAGCAGGTTTGTGTGGTTTCGCGCTTGCAATACCTTTGTTTCTTAAGGATTTTGATATTTCCTCAAATTTTTGGAGGCAGTTTTATTTAATAGCGATAACTTTTTTAATTGCTACATTTATTGCTATAATCTCATTTTTATTGATTAATGATTCAGAATCAATTAATGTAATAATATATTTTTGGTTTTTCTTATCTATAAGCTTTTCAGTTAACATAAATAATATTAATATATTTTTGAATAAAACGAAATTAAAGTTGTCATTAAATCCGATACTTAATCTTTCTGTTTCTTACATTGCTTTATTTTTGTCATTATATTTTTCTGAAGGCTATTTTTGGGTTCATGCAACGATTATATTTACCGTTTACGGTTTCTATCTAACTTTGACACTAATGCTTGCGATTTTTGTTGAATTGTTCTTTATAAAAAAGAAAACAGAAGATAATGATACAAGAATTAAAGAAGCCATTCAACACTTAATCGAAAAATACAGAGATGAAGCATTTGACGAACAGACTCTACTTGACAAATTGAAAACAGAAGCATTTTCAAAGGAACAGGAAATTATAAGTAGAACAAAAATACAGGAATTAGTCACAGAAATGGATTTTGAAACATCTGATAATGGGTCAAAAATAACGATTTATGATTATAACAAAATTATTCCACGATGGAGAAAGGAGTATGACGCAATTCTGGATGAACATAAAACAATAATTTTCATACGTGATGAGATGAGAGGAGTATATGGTTATTCTGATGAATTAGAGATTAATAAAAAGGAAATTGAAGAGGTATATGAACTCTTATCAAAAAAATTGAATTTATCGGTAGAATTATTAAAAGAAAATAATTGTATCTCAAAATATTATTTAATTAATGGCAAGATAATTTTCGACAAACCAGATATTAATCGCTATCATATTTTACTTTGTTTATTCATAATAAAAAATGCAGATTCTATAGAAGAAGGAAAAAGCATTTATTTAGATAAATCTAATGATATTGAGTATCTAAATAGTTATAACGCAATTAAAAAATATATAGATTATCCAATAGAAATAACTAGCAAAAAGAGTTTGAGTAAGATGAAATGATACAAAAGAAGATATATAAGTTTTTTAAATGGAGTACAGTGTTAGTGTACATAAAGAAGATGTTGAATTTATCATTTTACAAAGAATGTTATGCGAAAACTTTTTGTAAGATTATATATTGACATTTTTTTAGGAATTTACTAGAATATTGTGTAATTTGGAGGATAGTCATGGAAAGCATTATTTTGTTAAATCGTTCAGAATTAATTGAAAATATTAAGACTATGTTTACAGAAGAAAAAAATCGTTTAATAATAGTTTCACCATTTAATAATAAAGAAAAGAATACTATATTACTTGAAAAATTGTTAAAATCTAATGCACGTATTTATCTTTTTTTTAGAGAACCTCTTAACAAAAATGATAAAAATATAATAAAATTTAAAGATGCATTTAAAAAAATTAATTTTTTTGAAATTAAAAATTTACATGCAAAAGCATATATTTCAACAAAAGAAACTATTATTTCATCGATGAATTTAAATGGCAATGATTCTAATTTTGAATTTGGCCTAAAATTTGATAATACTATTTATTCTGAATTTTATAAGAAAATAATTAATGAGTTAAAAATATTGTTGGAGAATAATAAATATGATAAGAATATCATAGAAGATAATGAAATATATTTAGAATATGACGAGTATAACAGGACAAGACAAGATAGTCCGATATTGAATATGAAATATCTGTATAGGGCAATAATGAAAAAAAATAATATGGATTGGAAAAAAGAAGAAGAATATAATGATGATATATATAAAAAAGTGTCCTCACAAATGGATAAAAAATTTAATTTTGACGAAACTAATTTCTATAAATATGAAAATGTATTAAAACGTCAGACAGAATTAGATAAAGAACAATATAAATATGGAATAAATAATATTACAATTGATGCGTAGGCAAAAAGTTCATCGTATAAACAAACAGTAACTGCCATTTGCCTTTACGTTTGAAAGTTGACTAAATAAAAACGAAAGAAGAAGAATGAATAAAAGGTTTTAAGATCGGCTTTTTTACTACCATTATTCTTTTCGGGCTTGAGGCGAACCGAAGGTTCGAAGGCAACCCACCAGCCCCATAAGGGCTTTTTTAATGCCGCCGAAGGCGGCTACCTCTTATCCGCTTTTCGCAAATTATACCGCTATGATAGCAGTAAAAACGTATCTGGAAAAGAAGTAAAAATTGTCAATACTACTGGGGTAGTTCCGCAGGACAAACGCATGAATGAATTTTTACCACGAACCACACGAACCAACACGAACTTGCTGTTAGAAAACCATTTTTAACCTTCAAATTCCATGAAAAAAGATGGAACATGAAGGTTTTCCGGCAATATCTAAGTTAGGGTTCGTGTCGTTCGTGGTTAATTCTCTTCCAAAACCGTAACAAAAATAGTATTATCTTCATACCGGAAAAGTATCCGGTAGCCGCCTACCTTTTACTGGATCACTCAACTATTACCATGACACGCAATAGTGCCCATTTTCAACCCTTTTTCATCAAATTTGGGCATTTTTTATCCAATGTCAACAAGTTAGGGGTTTCGATATAGAAGAATTTAACCACGGAGGACACGGAGGGGGAAGAGAAAAAGAGAGAAAGAGAGGATGAAAAACCACTTTTCTTCCCTCTTTTCTTATTCTTCCTCCGTGTAACTCCAAGCTGTCCGCAGGACAGCAGTCCTCCGTGGTTATTCTTCTTCCTTTGCTCATTGCTCATTGTTCTATGATATGCTATAATCAAAATCACACTTACAGGAAGGAGTATCAAAATGGAAAACTTTTTAACTGACAACGAAGATATATTGTTCCAGCTGGAGCATCTTGATCTGGATCGCATTATTCATCTTAAAGAAGAAAATTTCAGCCAGGCGAAGCAGTACCCCCACGCGCCGAAGGACGTTCAGGACGCGAAAGAATCGTACCGCATGGTGCTGAACATCATCGGCGAGATCGCAGGCGGTTACATGGCTCCTAACGCTCCGTCCGTTGACGAGGCCGGCCCGACCCTCGCCAACAACCAGGTGACGCTTCACCCCGCGACCAAAAAGGCGCTGGACATGCTGGCTAAAGCCGACATGATGGGCTTTGTCATTCCGCGACAGTACGGCGGACTTAACATGCCCAACACGATACTCACCATTGCCGCAGATATTGTTTCAAGAGCGGACGGCTCTTTCCTCAATTTCGGACTCCAGCAGGATAACGCCGGAACGATTAACAAATTCGCCTCGGAAGATCAGAAGACGCGGTATCTGCCGAAACTCTGTTCGGGCGAATGGGATTCG
>Ga0268262_10004269_pt1 | contig 14848 bp, 13 predicted proteins | sample TergutNc150P3_FD_190354 | JGI IMG/M metagenome (GOLD analysis project Ga0268262, IMG submission 190354) | Nasutitermes corniger P3 segment gut microbial community from laboratory colony in Florida, USA - Nc150 P3 (SPAdes) (version 2) | ecosystem: Host-associated > Arthropoda: Insects >... | reverse complement strand
AAAAAGCATACCGTCAGTATTGAGCGGGACAACAGTAACACCCGTCATCATCTGGGGAGATTCACCCGGCGCACAAAGGTGGTTTCGCAAACAGAGCATATGGTTGACATGTCTTTGCGAATTTGGCGCGCCATCACTACTACCGACCTTTTCTTCCAACTTCAAAAAACAATGCTATCTATATTTTAATCAACACTCTCCTCTTCGGTTGTTTTATAGACAATCGGAGAATTTGCCCACTCAAATAGGGTGGGGTTGGATTTATACAGTAAGCGTAAGGCTTTCTGCAAATCCCAGCCATTTATGTCCAGCGTTTCATCCAACTGCCATTCAATGACATCCCTGGTTTTATCAAGCCTCAGATAGAAATTTGCCTCACGGACATAGATAAAGCGAACATCGTAATCGCTGTCAGGCGAGGCAAATCCCCATGCCATGGAGCCTGATTCCACAGCGTGGAGAATGCGCACATTCTCACCAAGTTCAACTTCTTTTAGCTTTTGGACAATGAGTTTCTCCATATCCTCAATGATGACAGCATAACTCTTGGATGTAGCGCAATCAAAACTAAAGTCAACGACAATTTGCCTACCATCGTATAGGCGACTCACTTCATTATTGGCGCAGTCTGGCGCATTAATGCCGTTGCAAAAAAGATTTGGTAGCGGGGGGGGGATTTGAACCCCCGACCTTTGGGTTATGAGCCCAACGAGCTACCGGACTGCTCCACCCCGCGTCAGAAAATTAGTCTATCACAGTTTACAGTACAGTCGAATTATAATCAAGCCTGTAAGATTTTACTCTGCATGTAAGGAAGATTGATGCGCAAAGTCTTTTCAGTCATCTGTGTCTTGCTGATGCCTTCATGGCTTTGGTGTTGGATGCCTGAGCGCTGGTTTGAATCGCCAAAGAGCAATCGAGTCGTACACTACGACATCAAGGGCGTGCTGGATTGGCAAAACAAGCGATTTGAGGGCCAGATGAAATTGACCTGGCGAAACACCGGCACATCAACAACTCAAGACCTGCCTTTTCACCTGTATTTAAACGCTTTCCGCCATCCCGACACTTCATATCTAAAAGAGAAGAAAATCAGGAGAAAAAAAATAAACGCAAATACTTGGGGGTACTGCGAAATCAAGTCGGCCAGCATCAATGGTAATCAGCTCTCAGGACACATGGGAGAAGACGAAACAGTCTATTGGATTCACATTCCCACACCTATCAAACCCGATGAGAGCATTCAGATTGAAATAACCTGGGAGACAAAATTTCCCGAAATCCAGGCCGGTAGCGGCTGGATTGGAAGGTATCTTGTCGCCTCAATGTGGTATCCAAAAATAGGTTCTTTCACCGGCGCTCAATGGGCTTGTGAGCCTTTTCACGATAATGCGATGTATCAAGGCGATTTCGGCATTTTTGATGTGGAGCTGAGTCTCCCAAACGCACTGCAGCTTGCCAATACAGGCACAGTCATTGCTCCTTTGGATGAATCAGGAAATCCGCTGACAGATAGATTGGGGAGACCTGTAGAGGCCGCCCTAGACCCCAATCGTAAGCTCAACTTCATATACAAAATTCACGCCGAGGATGTCCAAGATTTTTCATGGGTTGTCACGCCGCAGGGAAATTGGGGCCTGGCAAGGCTTGATTTTCATGACACGCAGATTTTCTTTTACTACATCTTGAAAAACGGCCATCAGTTAGGGAGATTAAAAAACGCGATCCACCATTCCATGCGCCATTCAGAAAAATTGTTTGGAGTTTACCCGTACCCGATACTCTCAATTGTTGATTTGCCGCAAGAAGCCAGCGGCGCTCTTGCTTCCCCCACACTCGCCATAATATCCAACATCGTTTTTGTTCCTTTCCAACAGCATGTCGTGCCGGAACAAATAGCTATTCAACAAATCGGCAATCAGTTTTTTAGAGGAATAATCGCGTCAGATGGATCAGATAACCGTTCAATGGATGCGGCTCTTTCCAGTTGGTTTACCATTAAGGCAGTAGATCGTGCATATTCAGGCTTGATAACCAGCAAAAGATTTCATATGGATGCTATTTTTCCTGATTGGTATGCAAATTGGCCAATTTCATTGAACTGCTTTAAAACATACAATTGCAATTTACTGCGCAGCATCTTTGATAATAACCATAGACCAGCACACTCAGTGGCTTTCAACCAATTAGAGGCGATTTTGGGTGGGGCTGTTCTGGAAAATATTATTCGCGTCTATGCCGCTGAAAAAAAATTCAAACACCCCAAATACGGTGACTTCAGGCAGATAGCTGAAAGGGTTTCAGAGCGAGACATGGCTTCATTGTGGGAAGAACACATTGAAGATCATGGGGTATTGGATTACAGAATCCAGAGCGTCACAGAAGCATCCAACGCTCGTGGAACCATTACCCTGGAGCGCATTGGCGGAATTACTGTCCCAATTACCTTATTGGTTCGCTTGAAAAACGGCCAAGAGCTTCGCCGGGCATGGAATGGGGAAGACAGGCAGATGACACTCAGCTTTGAGCATCCTGTATCCACAGTAATATTAGACCCTGACTGGAATTATCCCAGCTTGAAGGACCGAACGCATTCGACCTATTCGATCAAACCGACAAGGCGCGGCTTACACTACTGGGCGCAAAACATATTTGGAGCCATCGCTGGAATTCTTCAAGGGATAGGTGTTGGTTAATACCAATTTGCACTCCTGCGAATGCAAATTGGTATAAATTGTAATCTTTGCGCTTTTTGTATTCCTGATTTGCTTCAGCTCTTTATGCAGCAACTCCACATAAGGCGCAAGCCAACATAGCCGGATAAAGCCATGTGTTACAATGCTTTTAAGCTATCCGCAGCTTACACAAGGCGCGGAAAGCCGGTTACAAAGCATCATTTATGCAATTATCCAGTGGGAGCGCTTGTATGCTCAATTTTAAATTTCCAGCGGATCGTCTTGCTGTGGCGCTTGATGTGCCATCAGCCGTTGAAGCGATTGAACTGGCGGAATGTCTTTCAGGAAAAGTCGGTGTTTTAAAAGTCGGCTTAGAGTTATTCTGCTCGGAAGGCCCAAACATTGTCCGTGAGCTTCAAAAATTCGCGCCGATATTCTTAGACTTAAAATTCCATGACATTCCAACAACAGTGGCACGGGCATTGAGCGCCGTAATTGGATTGAACCCGCTGTTAATCAATGTACATGCCCTAGGCGGTCTGGACATGATGAGGAAAGCGTCAGAATTAGTAAAAACGCACCGCCAAAATGGCGGCAGGACTCATCTGTTAGCCGTAACCATATTGACAAGCATGGATAAATTGGCTTTAGAACAACTAAACATGATGTGTGAACCCTCGGAAATGGTGTTGGGCCTCGCGCGCTTGGCAAAGAGTGCGGGATGTGACGGAGTTGTCTGTTCAGCTCATGAATCCGCTTCTCTGCGTACAGAATGCGGCTCTGAATTCCTGCTTCTCACTCCCGGCATACGTCCCAGAGGTGCCGAAACTCATGATCAAGTCAGGGTTGTTACGCCTGTCCAGGCCATCAACTCGGGATCAGACTGGATTGTTGTTGGCCGCCCCATAACACACGCGCCTGATCCTGCGTCGGCGGCGGAAGCTATTCTTTCAGATATGGCGGAGCTTAATCAAAAATGAATTTCGCCACACCTTTGATTTTCCGGGCAAGCGCGGCTCAAAGGGCTGTCGCCATCACTTTGGCTTTGGGCTGCTTGTTGGTTGCCGGACATGGTATGTCATTAATGTTCAAGAACTTATCCGCAATTTGGTACCAACTCAAACTAGCCCAAAGCCAAGTCGTAGAATCAACTGCTTTCATTTGGTTTAGCCTTATTGTCGGGTGCTTCGCTATGTTATTTGCGGGCGTGTTTCTTTTGCTGGCCATACTTGCGGTCATACTCATTGAAGGAACTCAAGTCATTGTTGATGAACTTGAAATATCGGTTGAATGCCCGCTTTTGCCCGGATCTATCGCGCGGATATTCGGAGCGGGCCGCCTCCCATGGAAAAAAGTGACAAAGATTGAACGGCGCAAAATGTACTTTGTTTTACATGGGGAATCAGATCCCAATAAGCCAGAAAGTAAAGAAACAGTTAAATTCCTGCTTGTGGATGACCTGGAACGTTTAATGTTCATTATCATGGAGCGCAGTACAAACTTGAAGATCGGCATTTAAAAAAATTTGTTCATCATATTCTGGTATAGGGATGGTATTTCGGGTATTCTAATGATCTAAGTTAGGAGTTCTATCATGAGAATACTCAATACTGTGGCTGTTGCTGCTCTTGTATGCACAGGGCTTACGGCTCAAACCCCGCCAATCCAGAGTTATGTTCAGCAGTTCAATGACGTCAAAGCTGAACTTGATAACTTGATGGCTTCTCAGCAGTTTAAAGAGGCTGTTGAAAAAATCAAGGCCATTCTTCCGCCTGTCACCCCGGATTTTGAAAAAGATCCCGAGAATCCCCAGGTAGGAATAAACAGCTATTTTGGGCTTAACGCGATTCAGTCTTTTCATGTATATCTGGGCCGCGCTTTGGTTATGGCTGGCGATGTTGAAGGAGCTATCTCAAACTTTACAAAAGCAGAACAAATTGCCAATCAAAACGCCGTTGATCTTGATAGCGTTCTGTCACCGATCATAGAGTCTTGGACTGCCACGGTAGAGCAAAATAAAAAGGCCCTGGCGGAAGCGGCTCAAACAAAAGAGGAGCTTGAAGCCGAAGCCAAAAAACTTGAAGCCAAAGCCAGAAGAAACAAAGCTGAAGAAGAAAAACTGACCAAGCTCAAAGAATCATTGGCCCTGATAGAAAAGAATACCGCCGTCTGGGAAGAGAATCTCAAAAGAGCGCCGGCAATTATTGAACAACTAAATGCTATGAACAATGGCGCAAAGGAGGACACAAAAAGATTTGAACCCGCTATTGCAGCCATGACAAACGACTTGAAAGCCGAAAACGAATTGATCAGTTCCAAGTTCAACGGCGACAAAGTCAAATATGTTACATCTGTGGCTGGTACCAAAGATAATTTTGAAAATCTAAACCAAGCGGACAAAGTCAAATTCCTTAACCGCCTGTTGTTTTTAGACCCAAAAAACGCGGTGGCTCAAAAACAGCTTGACATCGCTCTTGGCAAAGTCGCACCGGAACCGGAAAAACCCGCCGCCCCTGCAAGACGACCTGCACCCAGAAATCGCTAAGAAGTAGCCCGACATGCGCAGATTTTTAAGCGCTATTATTACAATTTTTACAATAGCAACAGCGTTGCTTCTCAATATCCCGGCAACCGCCCAAAGTCTGGTTACCCATTGGAAAAATGTAAGACCCACATGGGAAGCCAGCTTGGGTGTCGGCGATGGACAAAAGGTAAGGCATGCGGCAGAAGCGTTGCTAAGAAATCCTGATGTACAAATACGTCAGTCGAATTATAACGAAATGCACGCAAAAGTGGCTGTTCTTGGTATTGCCGCTAGGGGAGCTGTTCTTGATGGCGATTGGCAGGGGGCATTGTCGCTTTTAGAACAAGCCGCCGAAACCGCGCAGTTTAACTACACCGCCACAAGCGAAACTTTACTAGAGCTGCGGAGACAGCACGAAGCAAAAATTCTTGAGTGGAGAGAATTAACCCAACCCCAGGAAGAACGACTGCGTTGGCTTAGAGAACAGCCGGGGCTTCGTAGCGAACAAATTGATCAGCGCGCTCAAATTGAATCTTTTCTTGCCGAACACAACAATGCAATTTCAAACAGTCAGCAGTCTGTTAAAGATATTGACGACATATTGTATGTCTTAAAGATGGAGCATGAAACATGTGCCAGGTCGCTAATTGAATGGAATGAATTTCTCCTCAAAGAGCGCATGGATATTCAGGAACTTGGCTCACCGCAAAAATATGTAATAGAAAAACTTGCGCAGGTTCAAGGGGATGCCAGCAGATCCAGCTTTGAGCGCATTTCTTACGCCAGGCGCTTGTTGAGATTAGATCCGACAAACCATTCCTGCCAACAATTCTTAAGCGCATTACTTGGCAACGTCAAAAAAGTCGAACCTGTTGCCACACCAAAAAAAGCGCCTCAAAGCGCCCCAAAAAAGCCAAGTCCTACTAAATCTGAAAAACCTGCCGAAAAACCTGCTGAAAAGCCTGCCGAAAAACCCCCCGAAAAATCTGCTGAAAAGCCTCCTGAAAACAAATAAATCGCAAAAGCATGACACTTTCCCCGGCGATTTGCCTTGGCGTTGACCCTGGTTCACTGGCCTGCGGATGGGCTGTTGTCTCTCGTTTTGGTTCCAGGATGGAATTGCTGGATGCCGGCGTAATACGTAACCCCAGAGGCCAGGAATTTCATAAGAGAGTTTTACAAATACACCAATGTCTTGGCGAGGCCATAACAAAACACAAGCCCCAGTTTGTTGCCGTAGAAAGCCCATTTGTTGAGAAAAACGCCGCTACCGCGTTAAAGCTCGGCCAAATAAGAGGCGGGATACTGCTTACCGCCGCTCTGCATGGCCTGCCGGTTGGGGACTACAACCCCATGCAGGTAAAAAAAGCCGTCAGCGGTTACGGCTGGGCTGTAAAAGAACAGGTTGGCCGAATGGTCATGACGTTGCTAAATCTAAAAGAGCCGCTACCCGCAGATGCCGCAGACGCCGCCGCCGTTGCCATTGGGCATTTGCTTGCCGCAAGAAAACCAAACAACAGTCCTGGTCAACAAATTTGAAAAGTTGAACTGATATACGTTTCGCGTGATTGTATTGCACCTTTTGAAGGACGAAAAACAAAATTGCTGTATAGCAATTCAACTCGGAGTTATCCATACTATTTCAGGTAGTGTAATCCAAATTATCAACACAAAAATGCCAAGGGGGGCACGGAGTGCCTAGGCTGCGCTGGTAATGGAGCGAGCCGCCGAAGGCGGGGAGCGGAATGGAAAGCGCAGACGAAAACTGCCCAAAGATGTGACAAGCAAAAGTGCAATTGCTATAAGACTGAGGTAATTGCAAAACCCAAGCACGTCTGCTCCCGACCTTCCGCTGTTTCTGGCTGTATTTCGCAACTTGTTTGCTGGCAATATTTTGCGCCAGAGCCTGCTCTGATCGGGCGCAGCCCACCAACTCCGTTGGACTTGCAAAACTGACGTTTTGCAACTGGCTCAGACTATAGCGCAACCCATTTTGCAGGTTTGTTGGCACTTAACTACGTTTCATCCGCTCTATAAATTCATTGGTATTTACGACATAGCGCGTATGTTTTCCCTCGCCGATCCGGCCTGTTTCATCCCACATCTCGCCAATAAATGAAACACGTTTGCCTTCCACGGCGACAACCTCCACCGTGCATCGCACTTTCGCGCCAATGGGCGTAGCTTTCAGGTGTTTTACAGATACTTCTGTGCCAACAGTGCCAAAAGCATCCGGCAGATGCGGATCAACAGCCAAAAGCGCCGTCTGCTCAAAAAGAGCGACCAGAGATGGCGTGCTGAATACATCCAATGCACCGGAAGCAACAGCGGCGGCGGATTCACGCGGCTCAGTCACCTTTTCAAACGTGTTGGTTGTTCCAACAGATATGGCAAGCTCCATAGTCACTCCTTTTCAAGCCATTTTAGATTAATCGGTGAGGGAGTGTCTTAGGCTGTTGTTGTGAGTTGTTTAATTCTCGATCTCTTATAGATTTGGATTTCTTCAAGGCTCATGCCATTTTTGTGCATTTCCATTAAATAATCAGCTTCATTGTTTGCATCTTCTTCTGTTGGATAGTCGCTTACTCTTACGGCACAAGCCAGTTCTGTTTCTGTTAAGGCTGGATTATCAGAATAGTCAATCTCATTGTCATTTAGATTGGCTAGTGAATTTAGGCGCAGTATTGCTTCTGGTGTTAGTGCTTGTAGCTCATTTGTTTTGTGGTTTATTAGTGCCATATTGCATCCTTTCGATTTTGTTTGCTGCTCGTGCGCTTATGATACGAATTGTTTTCCCGTTGTCTTTCGTTGTGTAAACTATGGTAATAAGTGGTAATGTCGGGTGAATGCTTCCTGTTTTTGCTCGTCTTATTTCACCGTTTTTTCCTAGTTTCGCAGGTGTATTGATTGCATCCGGGTCTGTAAAAATGTAGACTGCTTCATCAAATGAGATTCTATGTTTGATCAAATTGGTTGTTGCTTTGTTATCATCCCATTCATAAGTTGATTTTCTTACATCTGCTGGTGTCATGTCAATGCCTTGCCGAAGGTATGATAGGTGTCTCTCTCATTGCAAGTGAGTTTGTATTTGTACCTTTGTTCGTCCTGTGATGTAGTGCTTGTTAGGTACGCCTGCTGTTGAAATTATAGCAGTTCAAATATTTGTCGATTTACAGGATATTTTCAGTCTGCTAAAATAGTCTGTGAGTGAATGTTAGCGCGGGTTGAGGGCGCGTGAGATTTTGGTATTTCCCTTGACTTTTGCATGGTCAAAGTCAAAAAGTATTTAGTCAGAAACATGATGCAATTCAGCACGCACAGAGGTGGGACATGGATTTAGCCGACATACCAACTTACATTGTGGCAAAAGTTCGTGATTTTTTTTGTGTTGCTGTAATAACTCCCTGGCTCTTTTACTCCCCCCTGTCAGCACAACAGCAAAATAAACCAACAATGGAGCTGGAATTAGGCATTGGTGTCAAAATCACCGACCCATTACCTTATTTTTTGAATGATTTGACACAAGGGAACATAAGCCGTGGTGGCTTTGCCGAAAGCCGCCTGCGCTTTCCGGGACTCGGGAGTATCATCAGGCTCAGAGCGGCGATGGACGACTGGGGTCAAAACATCTATAGTAAAGACAACCAGTATAGAACTGATGTCTGGCGCGTTAAAGGTACAGTTGGCTTGATGGAAAACTTCAGCAGCTACAACACCGCAGATATATATTGGTGTTTAGACGCTGGCATTAACCATTGGGACATAAACTCAACCAATCCCCTGTTTGGAAAGGAAAAATATAACAGGATCGCTGGCGGAATAGGTCTTGGGCTTCAGAGCGAACACATATTTCTGGAATTTGTCGTTGAGTTTCATTCAATGGACAACAAAGGCATTAAAAGGGTTGTTTTTCCGGTAGTACCCCCCGGCAGTCCGCTCCCCGGGCTAACAACAAGAACAAGAAATGAAAAGGAAATCTCTACCGGATCATCCTTGTCTTTTGTTGCAGGCTGGAAATTCTAGCCGCACATATTGGATAATGACGTTATGAAAAGCATGGGCTTGGACATTGGATCCACGACCCTGAAAGCCGTGATGCTGGATGCCGATGGTGGCTTGGCTTTTTGCCGCTACCTGAGGCATAACGCTGACGTTTCCAGTGTCTTGAGTGCGGTATTGCGGGATGCAGCCGAAACCGCAGGCGGTGAGCCTGTACGCCTGACAGTCACGGGTTCTGTCGGCATGGGACTAGCCCAGAGCCTCGAATTGCCTTTCGTTCAGGAGGTCGTATCCGCGCTGCTTTTCGTCCGACGTCTGCATCCAGATATTTCAACGCTCATAGACATCGGCGGGGAAGATGCGAAAATCATCTACATGAAGCGTGATGGTGGCGTGGACTTGCGCATGAACGGGGCATGTGCGGGCGGAACCGGTGCTTTCCTTGATCAGATGGCCATTCTGCTAGGTGTCGGACTGGACGGCATGAATGCGCTGGCTTTGACTTCAAAGACCGTTCATCCCATAGCATCGCGTTGCGGCGTTTTTTCCAAGACCGATGTACAGAACCTGATCAGCGCCAATATTCCCCGTGAAGACATAGCCGCTTCTATCTTTCATGCCGTTGCGTTACAGACGATATCCGCGCTTTCTCGCGGCTATGTGATTGCGCCCAAAGTTTTTCTCTCTGGAGGGCCGCTGACCTTTCTTCCGGCGTTGCGCCGGGCTTTTGCCGACTGTCTTCAGCTTCCCCCGGAAGATTTCATCACATCGGAATGCGCCCATCTGGTTCCGGCTTGGGGCGCGGCAATTGAAGCATCGAATAACGCGGAGGGGAACCGGACGTTTATATTGGCTGACCTTGCGCGTGCGGCAGAAAATATCTATCACCACAAAGAAGGAACAGTTTCGCTTCCGTCTCTTTTTCCCAACCATGACGAATACGAAAAGTGGCGGGAGCAAAAAAGTCTGAATGACATGCCAAAGGCATCCCATGCGGAATCATGTAAAGAAGCGTATCTGGGCATAGATTCCGGTTCCACTACAACCAAAATAGTGGCGACGAATGCCCGCGGTGAAATTCTATTTGAAAGTTACGCCGCAAACGATGGTAGTCCACTTGATGTCGCCCGCCGTGGGCTTGCGGCTATGGCTAGTGAATTGCCTGGACTGCGAATTGCCGCCGCCGCGGCCACAGGCTACGGAGGGGAACTGCTCAAGGCGGCGTTTGGATTGGATTTCGGATTAATTGAGACGATAGCTCACTATCTGGCGGCCCATCGCCTATTTCCAGGCGTTTCGTTTATTCTTGATATCGGCGGTCAGGACATGAAGGCCATTTTTGTCTCCGGCGGTTCCTTGGTTCGCACGGAGATCAACGAGGCTTGTTCCTCGGGTTGCGGATCATTTATTGAGACTTTCGCGAGGTCGCTCGGCCATACGGCGGCTGATTTTGCAAAATTGGCTTGCCACGCGAAAGCTCCTGCCGACCTCGGCACACGCTGCACGGTATTCATGAATTCAAAAGTCAAACAGGCTTTGCGCGAAGGCTCTGGAGCGGACGACATCGCCGCAGGCCTGGCCTATTCCGTTGCCAAAAACTGTCTTTTTAAGGTACTCAAACTGCGGCATGTGGAAGAACTCGGAGATAAAATCATTGTCCAGGGTGGTGCAATGCGAAGCGACGCCATTGTGGCTGCCTTTGAGCAGTTGGCGGGGCGCGCTGTTTTTCGCCCAAATAAGCCTGAGTTGATGGGCGCGTATGGAGCGGCGATTTATGCCGTGGAACACGCCGCCGCAAAACCGCGCCCTCTAGACGATATGGTTAATATCACACCGCCCAGACGTTCAGCCCTGAAGTGTCGTGGCTGTGAAAACCATTGCGCGGTCACGAAGTACGCGTTTGCCGGAGGCGCAACTTATGTTTCAGGAAACAAATGCGAAAATATCTTCCATAACCACAGAGCATCGTCAATTCCAGGAGTCAACATTTATTCCGAAAAACGCCGCTTGCTATTTGACCGTGCCGAAAAACCAAAGCCGGACGGCGCGCTGGTCTTAGGCATTCCGCGCGTGTTGAACATGTACGAGGAATACCCATTCTGGCATACACTTTTTGACGCCAGCGGCATAAAGACTGTTCTTTCGGATTCCTCTTCATTCGGGCTTTACGAGTCTGGCGCGCCTTGTGTCATGTCTGACAATATCTGTTTTCCGGCGAAGCTGGCACACGGCCACATACTGAATCTGATTGCGCGGGGAGTTGACCGCATTTTCATGCCATATGTGGTGTACGAGAAACAGGAAGGCACGAGCGAAACCAACAGTTTCAACTGCCCAATCGTTTCCGGCTACAGCGATGTAGTGAAGAGCGCAACCGATACAAAAATTCCAATAGATTCTCCAGAGATCACCTTCAGAGACAAAAAATTGTTGTCCAAAGCCTGTCGCACTTATTTACGCGGTCTTGGCGTGAAAGATTCCATCGCCGCGCAGGCGTTCATCAAAGCTGAGCGCGTTCAGACGGAATTTGAGGCTGAAGTGCGACGTCTGAATATTGAAGCATTCCAACGGGCTGAAGATGCGCAACATCCTGTGATATTGCTTGCAGGGCGGCCATATCACGCGGATCCACTCATTCAGCACAAGGCCGCCGAGATGATCGCTGCGCTCGGAGCAGATGTACTCACGGACGATATTGTGCGAGGCAACACCATAGATGCTGAATCTGAAACAAGCGGCCATTTTGTCAGGCAGTGGGCATACGTAAATCGCATTTTGCGGGCGGCTGAATGGGTAGCCAGGCAGGACTCCCGTGTGCAGTTCGCGGAACTCACCTCATTCGGCTGCGGGCCGGACGCATTTTTGCAGGAGGAAGTGGCAGCCATACTGCAACGGAGCGGTAAGCCGCTGACGCTGCTGAAGATTGACGATATGACAAGTGCTGGAGCCCTGAAGCTGAGAGTTAGTTCGTTGGTTGAAAGCACCCGTCAAAAGAATCATGACGCCCGCACTACCGCGGTTCACATGATAAATCCGCTTCATACGGTCAAATTTTTCAGCGCATCAGACCGTGAACGCACCTTGCTGGTTCCATTTATTAGTGAATATATAGCCCCCCTCCTGACTCCCCTGGGACGCCTCGCGGGCTATAACCTGGAAAGCCTGCCGCAAAGCACAATAGAAACCGCGGAAATAGGACTGCGTTACGCGAATAACGAAGTGTGCTATCCGGCGACGCTGGTTATCGGCGACATCATTCACGCACTGCGGCACGGCGGACATGACACATCAGAAACAGCGGTGTTGATAAGCCAAACCGGAGGTCAGTGCCGTGCATCAAACTACATCGCTCTGCTGAGAAGTGCGATGGCCCAGGCCGGTTTTGCCGACGTGCCGGTGTTGAGCATGGGATTTGTTGAAAAAGCGAAGGGTCTTGGCATCAACTGGCGTAAATTCCTGCCAGCGACCTTTGTAGCCGTGTTGTATGCCGACAGCATTTCAAAATTTCATCATGCCGCGGTAGTCCGTGAGAAAGAGCCTGGCCTGGCTCAGGCGCTGACCAATAAATATCTGCGCCTTGCCGGGGATTTCCTTGAGCGTGGTGACCGTGCCGGACTTTACGCGCTTCTTGGCGAGGCGGCGCGGGAGTACGACGCTGCCGTAACGGATGTAATTCTGCCTAAAGTGGGAATAGTTGGCGAGATATATCTGAAACTGAATTCTTTCGCTAACAGATCGGCATCAGAATGGCTGATGAATCACGGCGTGGAAGTAGTGCCACCAACTCTGGCCCCATTTTTCATGCAGACATTCGTCAATCTTCGCGCCAATACCGAACTCAATCTGGCACGCCCGACCATGGCCGATTTTTTTGTCCGTTTGGCATATCCCTGGGCCACTCGGCAGATCGCCCGTGTGAACGCCATTGGCCGCGGATTCAGGTATTTTACGCCAATTACCGATATATTCGAAGAAGCGGCTGCTGGCGCACGAATCGTCAGTCTGGCCGCTCAGTTCGGCGAAGGGTGGCTGCTACCGGCGGAAACAATTTCTTTAGCCGAAAGCGGTGTTAACAACGTGCTATGTTTGCAGCCTTTTGGCTGTATCTCGAACCATGTTGTAGGCAGAGGCGTGGAAAAGAAAATACGGGAGTTCTGTCCAGGCATCAATCTGCTGTCTCTGGATTATGACGGCGGAACAAGCCAAGTCAACATAACCAACCGTCTGCTCCTTTTTATGAACAATCTTGAGCGTACGGCCTGTTCTGCATGATGCTGTTCCCGTTGCTATAGCATTAGCTACAAAAGTTCAACCGCTATACTGCGCCAGAACAGCTATCCATTCGCCTTCCAAAGTCACCCTTATTGGTTTCAGTCCGCTGACGGCGAGGTTCAGGAGCGCCTCGTCCTGTCTCTCTGCCAGGATGCCGCTGGCGATCAAGTACCCATTTGGCGCGAGTTTTTGAAGCATTAGCGGCAGAAGTTCCTGAATGGTCTCCAAGAGGATATTGGCCAGCAATAATTTGTATTTCCTGTTTAAACGCGGGTCTTCCAGTGTTCCGACAAAAGGCAAAAATGGGCTTGTATGTCTTGCAGCCGCGGAATTCATTTGAATAAATTCCGCCATTGCCGGTCCGCAATCGGGGTCAATATCAAACGCCGTTATATCCTCAGCCCCAAGTAAATGGGCCGCAAACGCCAAAATTCCGGTGCCGGAGCCAATATCAAGCACAGGGCCGTTCAGCGCTTTATCCAGTGCTAAATCTTCCAGCAAACACATGCAAAGCCGCGTGGTTTCGTGTCCGCCTGTGCCAAAAGCCAGACCGGGGTTTACAATCAGCGGAATACGGCCCGGAGGCGCTTGCTCTTCTTTCCATAGAGGACGGATAAAGAAAACGCGCCCAACCTCAAACGAGCCAAATCCTTCACGGCTCTTGGCCAGCCAATCTTCATCGGCAAAGCGCTCCGTGCTAATCACTGAAACTCCATCGAAAATTGACAAAGCCCCGGGATCAGGAGGCGCGACATCCGGGGGAAAGTAGGCGTAAAAACGCATGGAGGGCTCGGCTTCCCTGTACATTGCGGAGGCTCTGCGCTCAAGAAGCCAGTCCGTGACCATATCCTCTTGATCCGGCGGCAATTTCATCAGCCAACGTGTGTGCAGCGGCGCTTCGCTCATATCTGAATTATAATTATATCAACTTGCAATCAAAAGAGGTTCTCGCAAAACCAAGTTTCACTCTGCGATCTTCATTTCACCGTCCGCTCCAAAGTAGCGTCCGGCTTTATTATAGCAATTTTCGCTTTTATCGCTCGCTTTACGGTGGGCAAAGCCCGCCTACGAGCAATATAGCAATTTTAGATGGCGTAGTCCATTCTCATGACTTCTGAATCCAATTTTATCAACATGTTTCGCATGAATCTATTGCACATTTTGGACTACGAAAACTAAAACTGCTATATTTGATACCAAATTGCGTTCGATTGACATCAAACGCTTTACGCCAAAGTTTTTGAAAAACTGGGAAACCCAGCTTTTTCAAAAATCTCTTGGTATCCGATGGAACATCGGATACACAAGGCCGCTCCATTGAGTCTTGCTGAAAATGTCAGCATTTTCTTACTCTTTGACAGATTGAATATTCAACTTC
>Ga0268262_10004268_pt1 | contig 14848 bp, 14 predicted proteins | sample TergutNc150P3_FD_190354 | JGI IMG/M metagenome (GOLD analysis project Ga0268262, IMG submission 190354) | Nasutitermes corniger P3 segment gut microbial community from laboratory colony in Florida, USA - Nc150 P3 (SPAdes) (version 2) | ecosystem: Host-associated > Arthropoda: Insects >... | reverse complement strand
TCGGTATCTTCTAATATTGTTATATGAAATGTCTCAGGAAAAACAGGTTTATGACTTTTATCTTTCAATGTTTTGCATTTTGCTTCCATAGCTTTGAGAAGCGTGGATATATCTGATGATTTTCCTACTTTTTCACAAAAATTTCTCAGTCGCACTTCGGCGGTGATAGCCCAAGCAACCTCTTTCCAGTCATTGTGTATGCCCAGTTTTCCTAATATTTCTCGTAAAATAGCAGTCATATATCAGATTTCTCTCTCCATATACCCGATAGAAAAGTGTCTATTATTATCTCGTATCTCTCTTCTTCCTCAGGAAAATCAGATGCATAGGCTATGGCCGGATTACCCATAACCTCTAGCAAAAGGTCCATTCTTTGAGTTATAGAGATGGAATGTTCTTCGAACTTGGCTTCAAGAGTTTTTCTCTCAAAGCAATCTTTGACTTCGTCTTCGGACAGGATTTGTATTATTTTTACACTCATATATAATTCCCTTTTGGGTTTAAACTAGAAAAATTTTTCTACATTAGCCCCTATATGAAGGTCTTGGACAAAAATGGCGAGAGCCTTAACCTTATGGCTTTGAATTTTGGGCCTAGCCATAATGCTACTCACGGGTGTTTGCGCTATCTTGCCGCATTGGATGGCGAAACCATTGTCGCGTCCGTTGGCGAAATAGGCTATTTGCACAGGGGTTTTGAGAAAATGGCAGAGCAGGGAACCTGGCAAATGGTGCTGCCATACACAGACCGCCTCAATTACTGCTCCGCGATTTTGAACAATGTTGGCTATGCAAAGGCTGTGGAAAAAATGCTCGGGGTGGAAATTCCCGAAAGAGCAAAGGTAATTCGGGTTATAGTCAGCGAGCTTTCCAGGATTTTTGACCATTTTGTTTGCGTTGCCGCTGCCTGCGTGGATTTGGGTGCTTTGACGAATTTTTGGTACTTTTTTGACTCTAGAGAAGAAGGCTTGGTGCTTTGGGAAAAGCTCACAGGCGCAAGGCTCACAAATTCTTATGCTCGCATAGGAGGCTTGTACAGAGATACCTATAGCGGCTTTGAAGCCGATGTTGAAAAGCTGCTCAAAATGTGCGAAGAATCTTTGAGAGATGTTCACAAGCTATTGGATAACAACCGCATATTCTTGGACCGCACCTCTGGCGTGGGCGCGATTAGCCCGGAGAGAGCCTTGGCTTGGGGCTGGACAGGGCCTTGCCTGCGGGCAACAGGTGCCGCTTTTGACTTGCGCAAAAACGAACCGTATTACGACTACGAAACCTACGACTGGGAAATTGTCACAGGAACCAAAGGCGATGTTTACGACCGCTTGATGGTTAGGCTTGCGGAAAGCGAAGAGTCCATAAAAATAATCAGGCAGGCCATAAGACGCTTGCAACCTGGTCCCATAAACATAGACAACCCAAAAATCAGAGTGCCGGAACGCGAAAAAGTTTATCAAGACATGGAAGCCCTGATAGGAAATTTCAAAACTGTGGCAGAGGGCATTCGCATTCCCGCTGGTGAGTTTTACGATTCATCAGAGGCGGCAAACGGAGAACTCGGCTTTACACTTATTTCCAGCGGCGAGGGAAAACCTTGGAGAATTAAGGTTCGCCCCCCTTGCTTCACGCAGTTCGCAGCCTTTCACGAGCTTGTGGAGGGTGGTCAAGTTGCAGATTCCATCGCAGTGCTTTCTAGCATAAACATAATTGCGGGAGAATTGGATAGATGACATTTGCAGAATACAACGCAAGGCTTTGCAACAAAGATTTGCAGGAATATTTTCAGCTTTTGCTTTTGGAGCGCGCAGACCCTAAAAATACCGATACCGAAAACGAAACAGCCAAAGATATTATAGCAGAGTTGCAAGGCATTGTATTTCCGGGCAATTTCAGCGGCCACACGATAATAGAATTGCGCGAGCAGAATGAGATAGCGGCAGATTTGGCGGAGCAGGGGAAAATAGACGAAAGCATTGCGAAAATCCAGCAGATTTTGGAAATTCATCCAGAGCATTACAGCGCATTTTACACGCTTGGGCTTATATCTTTTGGGCAAGGGAACATACCAGAGGCTTTGGAGCGTTTTAAAGAGGCTTTTGAATACAACCCCTTTTTCACAGATGCTGTTTTGAGAATTTATGACTGCTGCGTTTGCATGGGCAACACCAGCGCAATAGAAGAATCATTGAACAAAGCCTTGATGCTCCAGCCCGAAGATCCAGAGCTTTTGGAAACAAAACAGCATTTGAAAGATGGCACTTTTCCAAAACGGCTTGCAGAACATATTAAAAAACCGCCTTTGGAAAAGCAAGAGCTAAAAGCCGAGCTTTTAAAATTGAAGCAATTACTGGAAAGCGGCAATTCCACAGAGGCACTTCAAAAAATAAGAACGCTGGTATAGCATTTACTAAATTATCTACGTATATCGGCGTACATTAGAGGAGACAGGCATTTATATGTTAAATCTAGGCGGAAAATGCATATTAGTATGTATAATACTCTTATTGTGCGGTTATTCTTTTGCCACTACTGGAAAGGCTCCCGCGAAAGCTCCGGCAAAGGCTGCCACCGCAAAGGCTCCTGCAAAACAAAGTACTTCTTCTTCTGGCTTTGCTGCCCAGTTGGCGGCGGCAAAGGCCAAACGTGATTCACTCGCAAGGCTGGATTCGCTTGCAAAATTAGATTCCATTGCCAAAGCCAATGAAATCCATAGGCAAGACTCTCTGTCCAGAATCGCAGAAAACGACAGGCAAGACTCCATTGTGAAAATGGAAACCTTTAGGCTGGATTCCATTGCAAGGCTGGAAGTCTTTAGAAGAGATTCCACTGAAAGAGCAGAAACCGCAAGGCGAGAAGCCGCGGCAAGAGCCGAAGAACTCGCTAGAGCCAATGCTCCGCCATATCCTCATTATGAGGCTTACCTAGACAGCTTGGAGGCTTATGTCAGATACCTTTTGCCGGGCATAGATAGGCTGGATTCAGCGAGAAAAGCTATAACCGAAGAAACTTTGAAACCAAAAAGCGATTATGAATCTCAGGTCTCTTACGAACAGCGCGCCGCAAATTTTGACAAAAACAAGCAGCAAAAAATTGACAATTTGGAGAAAGACTATCTTGAAAAGGAAAAAGGCATAAGCAAACTGGTAACGGCTGTAACCCTTAAAGATGACTTTCAGCCCAACTGGGGCGGCTTGCTGGAAAAGAACACAAATATAGATGGCTACAAAGCCCGCATAGATACCATTGGATATAAAATAAACGAGATGAAGGTTAAAATTGCCCAACTGAACAAGCAGCTTGGCAGGTTGTTTCTTTACAGGAGCGATTCCGTTAAGATAGCCAAGAACGTGCGGGAAAAGAATTTTGGCTATATGGCTCGCTTGGATAACGCCAAAATATTGTTGCAAGACTATATGCTTCAGGATCAAGCAAAAGTTATGAGAACAGATAAAAAAAAGGTGGATATGTATCTTGGCAATTACGATGTTGACAAACAGGAGTTTGAGGTTAATGCTAGGGATATATATTCCGAGAAATATCCTTTTGATTATGTTGGCAGAGTTAAAATTCCAACGCAATACGCCGAAGTGATAGACCGCAAAACAGACGATTTCACGGTGAGCATAGACTACATAAATTTTCCATTTATGGTAAATGGCATAAAAACATACCCTGGCGCAAAAAAAGCATACATTTTCTGGAAAGACCAGGAATTTCAAAACGAGGGAGGCTTTAGAATTGTTCCAGGCTACGAAGAGATACCGGGTTTTGAAGTGTGGGCGCTCCGAGCCGATTCCCTTATAAGCGGCAAGCTCGCCCCCCAGGATTTGGATGCTTCGTTTGCCAAAGCGAAAGTGAAATACAAGGAAGACTCCGGTCCAAGCTGGTGGACTGCTCAAAAAGTTGTGAGCGTATTAGCCTTTACTCTTTCTGCGGCGAGTGTGGGGCTTGGGGTTTTGCAAAACAACAAGGCGAGCAAAAAACTGAAAGATGCTAAAAAAACTTTTGGCGAGGCAGAGGAGATGCTTAAAGATGTTAAAAATTATGATGCTGCTGATTATTCGGCAAAGCGTAAAGAGTATAACGATCAAAAAAGTGATTTGAAGAAATTTGAGAATATGAGGAATATTTTTTATATCTCTGCCGGAGTCCTTGGGGTTGCTGGCGCGGTGAGTATTGCTTTTTGATTTAGGAGGAGAATGAATATGAAAAAGTTTTTTGTCCCATTGTTTTTTATTTTGCTCTTTAGCTGTTCCAATGAGGATTTTAAATCTGATATAGCAGCTTCAAATCAAAAAGATGTCCATTGCTTTGATGCGAATGGCAGGTATATTCCAAATATTAGCAAGAACCTTTGTGAAGAAATAGGTGGCACAGTAAGCTCTCGCCCTGATATTAGCAGCAGCTCAGACGAAGGAATCAGCAGCAGCACCCGTAGCAGCAGTTCTCGCGGTAGCAGCAGTTCCCGCGGCAGCAGCAGTTCCCGCGGTGGCAGCAGTTCCAGCGATGGTGACGGTGATGATAGCAGCAGCTCCGGCGATGATGATAGCAGCAGTTCTGTTGTCGCTGGTAGCAGTAGTTCAACAGGCAATTCAAGCAGTTCTGTAGGCACGGGTGGTAGCAGTTCTATTGGTGCTGGCAGCAGTAGTTCTAGTGGTGCGGTTAGCAGCAGTTCTAGTGCTATCAGTTCCAGCAGCGTAGCACCGAGCTTAGGTGCGTGTTCGGCATTTCCTAATTATGTAGCAAAAACAAAGAAAGAATCTTTAAAAGATTTGGTTCCGAACAATGGATGCGGAACTATAACATATACGATACCAAGTGGAGGTGGTAGCAATTATGCTTCTATTACTGGTGACTCTATAAGTTTTGCAAATGCTACTGCAAATGCTACTGCAAAGCGCTCCATAACTATAAGGGCAAGTGCTTCTTCTTCTCAATGTGAACCTAAAAACTGCACAATAGAAGTGGTTATAGCGGATAAATTTGCAAAGATAGAAACATGCCATAATCCTAGAGTTCCAGTTGGACCGAGCATAACGGCTGTTGAAATAACTTGTATAAATTCTGATACAACTCCGGCAAAAACTTTTGGTTGCGATTGTCCATCAGGTAACGGGAACGATTGGAGTACAACTAATATGTTTAGTTTAAATGGAATTAAAGCAAGTGGCAGTGGTTGTTGGGCCATAGCTCCTATTCCTACTACCGATGCGAATAAAGAAATCAAACGGGTTTTAATAGAATATAACAAGGAGATAGAATGCGTAGCATATTAATTTTAGCAATATTCGCCATGTTTGTTTTCGCTTCGTGTCATAGCGATGTTCCAGAGCTTCCTTCTGCTGGTAAAATTAAGTTTTGCAAATATAAAGACAAAGATGGAGTTTCTCAGTGCAAAAGCACCTATGAAGTTTCTGAGGCGGATTGCAAAGCTTTAGAGGAAAAAGGAGATGCCGAGCTTATAGATGAGTGCCCAAGGCGTTAAGAAGAAGAAGCAATGGCAAAGAAACGCAAAAAACTGCAAGTATATGTCTATTCAAAAGGCACGGATAAGCCGGAGTCTTATAGCATTCCGGTTAGGGTAATCGGTGGGTGGATATTTGGGCTTGCAATAATAATCCTTGGCTTTGTGTTTTGGTTGCCAGACAATATGATAAACCTCAAAAATTTTCGCGTGCTTGAAATAGCACAAGAACAAAAAGCAATGCAGCTAACAGCGAATAAATTGGAAAAACAGATTTACGAAGCAAACTCGCAAATAAAAAACAGCCGCAGCCTAAGGGAAAAAATAAACCAATTAGCCGGAATACCGGTAGATACATTGGACCACGAAAAAAGACCTGCACCAAAAACCTACAAGGGAAAAAAGATACTCGCAGATTTGGAACGCATAAGAAAATCACAAGACACATATAAAAAACTGCGCGATGCTCTTGAAGCAGACGAAGCTTATGCCAAAAGCTTGCCTTTGCTGCACCCACTTATACAGCACCAAAACATAACCAGCAGATTTGGGCGCCTGCAAGACCCTATAACAAAAAGAGATTTATCGCACAGAGGCTTGGATTTTGCCGTTAGCGAAGGCGACACAGTTATAGCCACAGGAGACGGCACAGTTGAAGCCATAATAAATCAGAGATTTGGTTTTGGAACCACGCTGGAAATTCAGCACACGCCACGCGTGAAAACAGTTTACTCTCATTTGCAAAGCATTTTGGTTCAAAACGGAAAACCCATAAAAAAAGGACAGCCCGTGGCTTTGGCTGGCAAAAGCGGCAGTGTTTTGTGGCCAGTTTTGCACTATGAAGTTCGCTTTGACAATCAACCCATAAACCCCGAAGATTATTTTATCACGAGGTAAAAATTTGATAGCTTTAAAGCCAATATTTTCTAAGATATTTAGAGTTTTAAAACTGGTTTACAAAGCATCAAACCATATTTTCAGAATTGTGCTGCTCTTCTTTATATTGTATTCAATAGCATTCAGCCTTGCTTGCACTTATGCGGTATATAAGGCTTATAATTACGGAATGGACATTTTGAATGAGGTAGAAGAATTGAAAACCAAGCAGCCAGAGCAAAGCGCATTTATGAAAAGTTTGGGCAGCAAAGCGGATATAAAGCATACTTATGTGCCATTGGATAGCATTAGCCCTTTTATGCAAAAAGCGGTTATAGCTGGCGAAGATGCGGGTTTTTATTTTCACCCCGGTTTTGATGTGAGGGCAATAGCAGAGGCTTTGGAGGTGAACCAAAAGAAAAACAAAGTTATGTTTGGCGGAAGCACCATAACGCAGCAGCTTGCAAAAAATTTGTTTCTATCAAATGAGCGTTCTTGGGAGAGAAAGTTCAAGGAATTAGCCTATACCATTTTGATGGAAAAATATTTGGGCAAAGACAGAATTTTGGAGCTTTATTTGAATTATGCGCAGTGGGGGGCAAATATTTTTGGCTGCGAAGAGGCATCGCAGTTTTTTTACAAAAAGTCCTGCTCAAAACTGAGCATAGATCAGGCCATAAATTTGGTTGCAATGCTCGCAAGCCCGGGCAGGCATCATCCAGAGATGAAAGAGAGCCGCTTTATGCAAGAGCGCAGAAATATGATTTACCGCAATATGTTCCCCAAAAAAGACTCTTTGCTAGTGGATAGCCTTAGGAGTTTAACAATGCCATCAAATATGGATTAGCGTTTTTACTATATTACCTAAATTATAGGGGGATTTTGTATGAACAAGACAAATTTGCTTTTGAGCGCATTTATTTTTAGCGCAATGTTTCTTTTAGGCTGTTCTTCAGACACAACGTGTGATTGTAAAGAAGGCGGCGGGTCAAGTTCCAGCGGTGTTAAGCCTTCCTCAAGTTCAAGCCCAAACACAAACCCCCCAGACGACCAAAAATTAATCAGAAAAAAAATTACACTATCTTTAGATAGTAGCTATGCAGATATAGATGTACCTGCTGTATATACAAAGGAATATGCCACAAACAATTTGAAAAAAATAGATTTTGTAGCACGTTGCGGTTCTGATATAGGCTGCAAAAACAATTCAATTTATACCCCTAAAAAAATAGTAGATGTGTTTTGGGACCCTGGTTATGTTGGTGGCAAGATTTACATTTTTGAAATTCCACCCGAATATGCAGAAGACTTTATAACAGCCCAAACGTTTTACGAAATTATACCAGCATATAATAATTTAATTGATTTAGGTCTTATTTCTGGTGTGGGTGTAGAGGAAACTTCCATTGAAGAAGGCAAAGTATTTTATGTTATAACATCAGAAGATAAGGAAGATTTTGTTATCATAAAAGCGAGCAACTCGCAATCTGTAGAGTTGCAAGTATTTGAAGTGCCAAGGTAATTAATTGCGGATTGGGTTTCTATGCCGAATAATATGTCTTTAATAAAAAGCAAAGATACCGGCATAGAGATTATTTTTCGCAAAGCTCTTTGGAAGGCGGGGTTTCGTTATAGAAAAAACTACAAAAAACTGCCCGGCAAGCCGGATATAGTTTTAACAAGGCAAAAGATCGCTATTTTTTGCGATGGCGAATTTTGGCACGGCAAAAACTGGGATGAATCCAAGGAAAAAATAAAAAGCAATCGCAATTACTGGATTCCAAAAATAGACAAGAATATAAAACGGGATTTTGAAAAAGACAGAGACTTGAAACTCATGGGCTGGGAAGTTCTGCATTTTTGGGGCACGGATATAGAGAAAAACATGGCGGGTTGCATTGAGCAGGTTAAGGAGGCGGTTTTTTACAGGGACATTGAGTTGGAGCCGTGAGGGGAAGTTTATTTTTACTAAATTTTATAAAGTCTATGCTAACAGTTGAACAGATTGCAGAAATTGCTAACACAACAGTAAAATATGTACGGCGCGAAATAGCTGCTGGAAATTTGCCAGCTTTTAAACCAAACAATAGATACTTTGTCAATGCAGATGATTTTAAGCAATGGCAATTCAGAACAAACAAACAGCTATCTCTTTTTCCAGTTGCCTCTCTACAAATTCCAAAATCTACCGACATTATAAATTGGATTGATATTTCCAAAGAAATAAAACAGTGCGATGGTTGGCATAATCCAAAACAACGCGAAGATATAAATTTTATAGACTTATTTGCTGGAGCTGGTGGGTTATCCTGTGGTCTTGCAATGGCAGGATTAAATCCTGTAGCTTGCGTTGAAATAATGGAAGCGGCAATTGCAACATACAATAGGAATTTTGGCGAAAGCGTAAAACCTTGCGATATTCGCAATGAACAGAGTCGAGCCGCTTTGATAAACAGCATAAAGGGCAAGCATATTCATTTGATAGCTGGAGGATTTCCTTGTCAAGGATTTAGTATGGCAGGAAACAGAATTGTGAATGATCCAAGAAATTCATTATATCTTGAAATGTTGAAAATTGTCACGAAAATAAAACCAGACTTTGTTCTTATGGAGAATGTGGAAGGATTGCGCTCAATGCTTGATGGTCAAGTTGAGCGAAAAATTATTGAAGACTATAAAGCCATTGGCTATAATATAAATGTAACTACATTGAATAGTGCGGACTATGGTGTACCTCAAATTCGCAAACGAGTTATTTTTATAGGCAATCGCTTGGGCAAAAAGAATTTTCATCCTTTGCCAATATTGTCTAAAAGCAACTACAAAACTGTTAAAGATGAAATATCGCGTTTTGCCAAAATGCCAGAGAACAAAGCAATCAATCATATTTTTACAAAGCATAACGAAGAAATGAAAAAAAGACTCGCCGAATTACCCGAAGGGCAATCTCTTTACGGCAATTATTCGGATGCATGGAAAAGAGTATATTGGGAACAGCCATCCGTAACCGTTAAGGAAAATCACGGTGGCGTTAATGTTCATCCAAAATTGCCCCGCGTTATGACTCCGCGTGAATTGGCAGCTTTGCAATCATTTCCCGATGATTTTATATTTGAAGGCTCAAAAAAATGGCAGCTAGTGCAAATAGGCAACGCCGTGCCGCCTTTGCTCGGCAAAGCCATAGGAATTGCAATAAAAAAAGCACTTAAATAAGGAGATAAATTTATGGCTAACGCATACTATTCCGTAATAGAGGATTTTCAAAAGGAAATTGAAAAGTATGTAAACGATATTTTCAAGAAATATGGAAATGAATTGAAATTAAGTCTTGAAGGATATAATCCGCTTGCACACGATAATAATTGCCTTAAATCTTCAACTGCTTTCGGTTACATTATAGAAGAATTTTTAGTATCACAACTTGAAAAAAAATCTAAAATACAGCGTATAGACGGTTCAACGGCAAATTCCAGTTATGATTGTTTTTCATCGCACAAAGGGATAAAAATATTCATTAATATAAAAACACAAAGTCCGAAAAACCACAACAATGCTATTTCTGCCATAAATAAACTATGTAATGATTATTTTCAAAATCCTAAAGAAATAAAAGCGTATTTAGTCTTAAAAATTCATTATAGCATAAAAAAATCACAAAAAGACGGTGAACGTAAAATTTTTATTGACGACATAAATTCATTCTTTTTGGAAGAAGTAGATTTTTCAAAAGAGCATAATCAGGATAATAGGAATTGGTCAGAAAAAAGCAAACGGGAGTCAGGACGTTTAATGGTATCGGAAAAATTTCGTACTGACCACCAAGTACCAATAAACGAAAGATCTTATGAAAATACAACAAAAGGGTTTAAGGCAATATTGAAACGCATAGCGAATAAATGAAATTTATTTTCCTTCTCCCCACCCTTGCCCTTGCCGCTTTTTACGGCAACCAAAGCGCAATAAATTGGAAAAGCGCAGAGACAGAGCATTTTTTGGCGCATTACCCTGTGGAGCACAGGGAACGTGCGGCAGCGGCTATAAGTTTTGCCGAGAATGTTTACGATACAATTACAATTCGCTACAAAATTAAATTGCCAAGCAAGGTGAATTTGGTTTTCAACAACGGCCTTTTCAGCAATGGCGAGGCAAATCCCGTTTACAATATGATGCAAATTTGGCTCACGAATTGGGATTTTAAAATTCGCGGCTCTCATCCTTGGATTAGTGATGTTATAACGCACGAGTTCAGCCATTTGGCAAGCATACAAAATGCGAGCAAAACTCCGCTACCTTGGATTCAGGGCTTGCAAATTTCCAAAAGCGATTTTCTAAATGAAAAAAAACAACTCGCTATAGGTGCATACATTCCATTCACAATAATGCCCCTTTGGTTTGCAGAAGGCACAGCCCAATTTGAAAGCTACCGAATGGGCTTTGACCGCTGGGATACCCACCGCGATATGCTTTTGAGAACCGCATTTTTGGAGAACAAGGTTCTGCCCTTGGAATTTATGGAAAATTTCAGCGACCAAGCCTTAGAGGGAGAACTGGGACCATATACCCAAGGTTTTGATTTAGTTCGCTACATCGCAGAAACCTATGGAGAAAATTCCATTCCAGAATTGTGGAAAGATATGGGAAAACTCTCAAACTGGACTTTGAGCGGCGCACTTGGCGATAGATTTAAAATTACGGAAAAGGAATTGTATAAAAATTGGAGGGAGAATAGAAAAGAGCGTTATGAAAAAATCCGCAGTTCAGTGGGTGAAATCAAGGCAGGGAAAAAAATAAGCGATAGCTCTTTTTACAATGAATTTATATCTGTGGCAAATGGCAATCTATATGGGCTTTCAAATTTCAAAGGTGATTTTTTTGACGGAGAAATTTTTGAATATAAAGATTCCACACCAAAAGAATTTGAAAAATTCAAACTGAAAAAACCGTATCTCTCGCAAGGAATGGACATAAAGCAAACGCCAAAAGGCTTGCTCCTCGCTTATGTGACATACCAAAACCGAGACAAAAACGGCAAGCCATATTTTGACATAGCCATAGCAGACACAAGTGGCAAATCGCATTTAGCCACAAAATTCGCAGATGCGGTTTACCCCGACCTTTCCCCAGACGGAAAGCGAGTTGTTTTCGCAAGAAGAGAAGCAAACGGAACAAGGTTTTACCTCTCCATAGCAAACACAGATTCACTGAGCGATTACAAAGACATAGTTGCCCCGCAAGGCACAGAATTCAATATCTTCAACCCAAAATTCTCCCCAGACGGAGAAAAAATAGCATTCAGTTATTTTGACGGAACTAAGCGAAAAATAGGATTTGCTAACTTTGGTGCAGAAGACTGGGAGGGGCGAGACCCTTCTTGGAGTGCAGACGGAAAAAACATTTACTATTCCAGCGATGAAACGGGAATTTTCAATATATACAAAAAAAACTTGGAAACAGGTGAAACAAAAAAAATAACAAATGTCTTAGGCGGTGCTTTTTCACCGATTGAAAAAAAAGATTCTCTATTTTACATAAACTACGATAGAGATGGATTTTCTATTTATTCTATTTATAACTCTCCTATAACACACCCCGTCAGCTTCGCTGCCACCCCGCTAAAAGCGAGGACTTTTGAATCAGACGAAATCTCTTTTGCAAACTCAGAACGCTCATATCTGCCAATTCCAAGGATGCCAATCCTTGTGCCTTTATTCGCTTTTGAAGACCGCTCGCCCGATTTTGGTGCGGTGAATACGGGAATTATGGTTCCTAAAGCTGGGCTCGCTTTTGGCTTGAACGACCCTTTGAATAAAAATTATTTTCAGATAGCCGCTTTGCAGGAAATTGGAAAATTTGGCGAAGACAGCCAGAGCGATTTGCTTGTAAGTTTGGAAAACAGAAGTTTTCCTATTACGCTTAATCTTGGATTTATGCGAAGCAACACAGTTTCAAAAGATACAATACGTTACGAGGCCTTTCCAGATTCTTTGGGAACAAGCGAATACGCATCCGAGCTTTACAATGCTTCGCTCTCCGCTTCTTATTCGCTTTTCAAGGTTGGAGATTCCTTAACGGTGTTCGCTTCTTACGATTGGGAAACATTTAACCTTTATCAAGATTTTTTTAAATGGGTTTATCACAAAAGGTGGCAGGCGGGTTTAATAGCTGGTTTAACAGTATTGGATAGCCTTTTGAATTTGCAGGGTTTATATTCTTTTTCCAATTCAAATCTGTTTAGACCCGGAACTTTTGCAGAGAGTTTTTCGGTGAGTGATGCTGGCGCAATAACTCCGCATTATAGGCATTTCAATTTGCACGAGTGGGCGGGTTCTGCAAAGATTAAAATCAGCAAATTTTCCCTTTCTTTTTTTGGTGGTGGAATTTTGAATTGGAAAAGCAAGGATTCAGATAGTCTGGATAATTTTTATTTGCATCCGCTTGTCATTGACGGTTATCCCATTTTGCAAAACAGCGAGAGTTATTTTAGGCAAGGAACAGGAACATTTTTGGCCGAAGCCAGCTATGCTTTTTCTATTTATAGCGATTTCAGAAAAAGATTTTGGATTTTCACCACAAGGAATTTCGAGGTTTCTCCTTATATGCAAATGGGTTCAGCTTGGGATTGTCACCCGTTTCCTGCGCTCAAGCATAAAGAGAATTGGTTGCGCAGCTTTGGCATAAACTGGCGCATGGAAAACCATTTATTTTATTCCGTGCCTTTCAATTTCAATTTTGGAGTTGCAAGGGGCTTAGACGAACCCAAAGATACAAGGATAAAAGTTGGGATAGGGGTTTACTAATTGATGTAGCCACTGATTAACTCTGAATTTCGCTGTGGCAAGGGGGGTTATTTAATTACTCAGACTTCAACTCTCTAGTCATAAGTTCTTCAATGGCGGTGCGAGGGTCTTTTTGTTCAAAAAGCACCTCGTAAACTGCGTTGACAATGGGCATTTCTACCCCGACTTTTTTAGCAAGGGCATAAGTGCTGCGCGCTGTTGGAACACCCTCTGCCACCATTTTTATATGCGCCAGAATTTCGTTCAAGGTTTTGCCTTTGCCTATCTGTTCGCCAACAAAACGGTTTCTGCTGTGGCGGGACATGCAAGTCACAATCAAGTCTCCAATGCCAGCAAGGCCGGAGAAAGTTCGCGGGCTTGCACCCAAGACTTCCCCTAGTCTGCGAATCTCTGCCTGCCCTCTTGTGATCAGTGCGGCTTTTGTGTTATCGCCAACCCCAATTCCAAGTCCGTCTATAATTCCACCTGCTATGGCTATTACGTTTTTAATGCTGCCGCAAAGCTCAACCCCAACCACGTCTTGGGAGGTATAAACCCTGAGCGTTTTGTTGCTAAAGGCTTCTTGAACAATTTTTGCGCAAACCTCATTTTTGCTCGCTGCCACTATTGCAGAATAAACCTCTCTTGCAATTTCTTCTGCGTGAGTTGGCCCGCTTAGAACGGCAATTTCTTCTTCGGACAGCCATTGAACGTGAGAGAGAATTATCTCGCTCATTCTTTTTAGGGAATGTTCGGAAATGCCTTTTGTTGCATTTACAACTATTGGGATTTTTTCGGGTGCTGGACACTGCCCAAGTTGTTTAGCGACATCTTCCATAAATTGGCTTGGAACAGTTAAAACCAGCATATCTGAATCTTTTATTACATCAGACATTTCAGTTGAGTACTTGAATTCTGTGGGAAGCTCAACACCGGGAAGTTTGTCTTTATATTCTCTTTCTTTTGCTAAAAGCTCGGCTTCTGTGAGCGATGGAGTCCAAAATTCAAGATTATGCCCGTTTCCGTGCAAAATTTTGCCCAAGGCAAGCCCCCAGCCACCGGTCCCTAAAATGGAAACTTTCATAATGGTAATATAGTAAATGCCCCAGGCTACTATAGTAATATTTCTATATTTATTGCATACTATGAAAGACACTTTAAAGAAAATAGGAACTTGGCTTTTTTTAGGATCAGCTTTAAATAAGTCGTTCAATATAGACAGAATCTTGGAAGTTATAATTGTGAATATGATTGCAATATTTGGAATTAGTTGTTTTTCTTCTGCATTTTTTTTAACATCCATATTTTCACAGGAAACATATCCTGCAATGACTTATATTATGGCATTTATTTTAGCTATTATTTTTATCGCTACTCATACAAACAAAGGGATAGAATATTTTAAGATTATAAAAACCATTGTTCTTTTGAGTGCTATGCTCTTTTACGGGTTTGTTTATGCAAAAGCCACTTATGGCTATGTATGGTCATTTATAGTTCCAATTATGATTATTTTTCTGACAAATATTTACATTGGGCTTATACTGTGCACTTGTTATTTCTTTTTAACGCTGGCTATGGAATTTATTTTGGGGATTAATCAATTGGAGTTGGTTTTTCGCCAAATTTTTGTCTATTGGTTTTTGGTGATTATGGTAAGTGTTTACGAGATACTAAGAGTAGAATATAACAAAGGAATGCTAAAAGATAGGAAGAAAATAGAGATTTTGAGT